>Ga0210020_1004490_pt1 | contig 10260 bp, 9 predicted proteins | sample CryGeymeta201514_FD_183980 | JGI IMG/M metagenome (GOLD analysis project Ga0210020, IMG submission 183980) | Groundwater microbial communities from Crystal Geyser aquifers in Utah, USA - Crystal Geyser metaG 2015-14 (SPAdes) (version 2) | ecosystem: Environmental > Aquatic > Deep subsurface >... | reverse complement strand
CCGGCCACGCTACCGTACCATTTTCAACAAAGGCCGCCTGAAATACATGGCCCGATTTCAAACGATCCCATGGTTTCTGATTGATGTATGCAGCCATATCAAACGAACGTCGTTCGCTATTTTCAAACTCAAGCAACAAAACAAAATCAGGGCGCACGACCACATTAATAACATCAAGCAACATATTGATTCCCTTCACTTAAGCGGATCAATTCGAAAAGGCTCAATACCTTCTTTCGCAAGCTCCCAATCTGCCAACAACTCTTCTCGATGCAAATCAACCCAGACCTGAACCATACGCAACTGTCGAACAGGCAAATCAACTGCCAGCACTGCGCCGTCTTCAATCGAAATCGAAGCATGAAATCCTTGATAGCGAATGTGAATATGCGGCAGATGATGTTTTTCCTTAATTTCAAAAAACATCGCAATAATAATTCCGTAAAACATGCTAATTGTTGGCATGACAAATCTCCGTGACAATCCCATTCAAAAACCTCCCGCAATGTAATGATTTCATCAGCGACCGTCAATGAAAAACGGACACCCGAAGGTGCCCGTTAGCTATCCGATTGCTAAACCCCGCCCAGGAGTCTGTCGGACTTGAAGAATCGTAGCGCAAAGGTTTAAGCAGGCAAAGCCGCAAAGCGGCTGCTCGCAAAATTTGGCTGGGCGAGGGCAGATTTTGCTGGTTTCGCAGGTCAATAGTTGTTCTATTGACCAAGAAAACGGTGAAGTGGGTCAAGCAGGCAAGCCGCACAGCGGCGGCTCGCAAATATGCGCCGTCCAGGCGAATTCCCCCGACCACACCACCCGAGGACAAGTGCAGTAGATTTCCTTTAAGCCCGACGGACTCCTAGCACCCAAACTGCCCCGCTAATCCCTCCACCGTCATATTTACCGCCATCGCGGTATGCGGGATCAGCACATAACGCCAAGGCTTGCCGCCATTCGCGGCAGCATAGTCGGATGCGTTCTTGCACCACTTGATGGCCGCTTCCTTCTTGGCTAGAACAATCTCGTCTTCCATCTGGTTGCTGGCTTTGGGCTCCAGCATGTAGATAGCCTCTTTTGTCTCCGCCACAAAGTCGGGTTGATACTCCAACGTCGCAGCACCCTGTTTGTAGAAAATCTGGAATTGGCTCTTGGCAGGCTTGAACCACTTCTCCGCATCACGATCAAGAATGACCGCCAACACACGCTCAGCGTCCGAGTCGAACTTTTGCACCGGATACAAGCAGCGCTTGAAACCACCGAACACATACTTGGCCATATTGCTCTTGTCCGCTGGAGAGACTTTGTAATCCGCCGTTGGCTCATTCACCAAGTAGGTATAGGCACTGGACTTGAATTCCGTGTAGCCCTTGCTCACCACCACTTCGTAATCAACCACGTCTTCCCAGCTATGCTCCAGCATCTGCACATGGATGAACTTTGCAATCGGGCGTTGGTAGCAGCGCAATACTTTGTGCGCCTCGTCTTCGGTCAGGTAGCTGCAAAAATGCTTCACGGTTTGCGTGGCGAGGTCATACAGCAGATCAGCTTGCTCGTCGTAAGAAACATCGTCGTTATCAACCAAACCACTGACGATGTAATCCTCCATGCGATTCTCTTCAATGCCGCCATTGCCTAACGTCACCAACTCACGTTCATTCGTGCGCAGCAGTTGTATCCATAACTCTTCTGACACCGCCGGATATTTCAGCGTATCCAGCTTCAGCGTGAACGGCTTGAACCCCGCCTTCACCGCGCCCTTCGGTACGACCAGAATGCGTGGAATATCTATCGTCTGTTGCACCAGCTCCACCGTCTTTGCTACCACCGCAGCGAAGTCAGGTTGCTCGGTCACGCCCTCCAATGCCATCTGCGCAGGACGATACTGTTCCTGCACCGCTTTAACGATAGCGGCCTGAACCTCCGGCTTACTCAAATGCGCCAGCGTCGGCACAACGCTCGGCTGATTCTCCATCTTGCGAATCACCTCGTAGGCAATCTGCGCCACCTTCTGCTCTTCCGGCTTGGTAAACACCGGCTGCACATCCTGCCCCGCCATCTTGGTGCTGCCCGTCGTATCCGCTGGCCTGATCCCTAGCTGGGTCGCAAGCTGCGTCTGCGAAACAATGGTCGCCGTCTTTTGCCCGCAGTCATCGTTATCCAGCACCACCGTTTTCAAGTGGATGGCGGAATCAGGACGGTTCGCCTCGTCAATGATCTCCTGAAATTTATCGTGGGCGACGATGTTCAACCTATCCACCGCCGTCACGCCAGTGCGCTTGCCATACGGCAGACGCAAACCGCGACCGATGGATTGCTCGATCAAAATGCGCGCATTCGCCGCACGCAATGGCACGATGGTGTACAGGTTGGTCACGTCCCAGCCTTCTTTCAGCATATTGACGTGAATCACAATCTCGGTCGGCTCGTCGGTGTGTTCCACCTTCAGCAGCCGGGCTATCATTTCCTCTTCTTTTGCACCGCTCTGACTTGAATCTACCTGGATGACCTTGTCTTTGTAGCGTCCCTCAAAGAAACTGTCCGATTGAATCAACACCAGCAAAGCACCCGCATGCGTCGTATCGCGTGCGATGACTAACACAAAAGGCTTAACGATCTTGTTATCCGTTTCGCGTGCGTAAGTCTCCAGCTCCACCTTCACACTCTCGTGCAGACGCACACCGTCTTCCAACTTCATGCGCTCGATCGCATCCAGAGACATCCCCGCCGGATTAAAATTCTTGCGCGTCACCACGGCAGGCTCTTTCACAAAGCCATCTTCCATCGCACGGCTCAAGGGGTAATCGAGGATCACGTTCTTGAACTGAACCGCAGTGCCCTTCGCACCTTCCACAAACGGTGTCGCCGTCAACTCCAACCCCAGAATCGGCTTCAGCTCATTGATCGCCTTGATACCAGCACTGGCGCGGTAACGGTGCGACTCATCCATCAGCAGCACCAGATCGGGCAATCCGGCCAGATAGTCGAAATAACTCTCGCCGATGTATTCCGACAGCCGCTTGATGCGTGGTGCCTTGCCACCGCGCACCTCGGAATTGATCTTCGAGATGTTGAAAATATTGATGCGCACCCCGCCGAACAGCCCACCCGTTGCTGGGTCGTGCTGGTCATAGTTATCGCCGGTAATGATGACAGGCGCATCAGTCGCAAATTCAGAGATGCCCTTGAACACATACTTGGGATGCGTGCGGTCGCTGAAATCCGCGATCAGCTTGTTGTAGATCGTCAGGTTCGGAGCCAGCACAAAGAAATTATTGATGCCGTGCGCCAAGTGCAGATAGCTGATGAATGCCCCCATCAAGCGCGTCTTACCCACCCCCGTTGCCAGTGCAAAACACAAAGAAGAAAACTCACGCTCAAAATCCGTCACCGATGGAAACTCGCTACGGATGATCTCCAACGCAGCGGCAATGTCAGCCCCTTTGTGTGGCGGAACAATTTCAGTGAGACGATCCAAAATCTCCAGCGAACGACGTTGCGGTGCACGCAAACTCAAGCGCCCAGCGATGGCATTTACATGACGGTTCATTGGATGTCACCTTTGTCCTTCTTTACATCCGGCTCCAACTGTTTCACCAAGCGGTCGAAATCGCTCTCGAACAATTTGTCCTGCACAATGCGATATTTCTCGAATTCGCTTTCGGCGTGTGCCTTGGCGATTTCCGCCGTCACCCTGCCCGCGTCCTGCAAAATTTCCCGATCCCAGAGCTTCAGGAATCCGCCAAGGCGTTCTTCCCAATCGGCCATCGTCATCGGTATGCGGCGCATGGCTTGGACTTCCGCCATGTCGAGATAGGCGGACACGATGCGCTGCATCTGCGCCAGCTCGAACTCCGACAAATAGTTCTTGGCGACCACCACATCGAATTTCTGGATTTTCCCCCCGGGTGCATCTTTCCATGTCGTCAGTCCCATGTTTTCTTTCTGGTGATCGGCACGATCCACGATCACTTCCGCCGCCGTCTTGCCGTGAATGGCGTAATGCAGTTTGTTCTGCACGGCGGCGTAAAAACGCTGTGTGGCCGTAGCGGACGAATCGTAATCCAGCGCGGTGGCATAGATGTCCGTGATCTTCTGGTAGAACTTGCGCTCTGAGAGGCGAATCTCACGGACGCGCTGAAGTTGTTCCTCGAAGTATTTTTCCGTCAGCACAGAGCCGCCGCTTTTCAGACGCTCGTCGTCCATCGCAAACCCCTTGACGGCGAACTCCTCGACGATGCCGGTGGCCCATTTGCGAAACTGCACCGCGCGCTCAGAGTTGACCTTGTAACCCACGGCAATGATCGCGGCCAGGCTGTAGTGCTGGGTATCGTAGTTTTTGCCGTCGGCGGCAGTTATTCGAAAATTTCGAATAACTGCCTCTTCCTGCAACTCGCTATCGGAAAAAACTTTTTTCAGATGGTAGTTGATGGTATGGGTTTCCACATCGTAAAGCTGCCCCATCATCTTTTGCGTCAGCCACACGTTTTCGTCCGCATACATGGCCTCAACACCACCCTGACCAGTAGCTGCCACAAAGGTCAGATATTCCGCAGCCGAAGAACGGACGAGGGAAACTTCGCGTTTCTTACTCATGCGCGCCTCCCTTGCTCTTACTCGGCGATGCATTCTTCCGGCCAGGCTTCTTTTGTTTTGCTTTTAATCTGGGAGAATCAGAGGATTCTGGTTTCTTTCTTTTTTCCACCGCCGGATTCAGGAAACGAAGTTCCCGCCGAAGCTCGTCTTCAAGTTCCTCGACAGTCGGCAGATGGAGTTGGTAGCGGCTGGTGAAAATATTGCGTTCCTGCTGTTCGCCCAGCGTGTACTTCACCACGGCATCATTTTTATTCGGGCACAGGATCAGCCCCAGCGTTGGGTTGTCGCCCTCGGTACGCCGCTCGCGGTCGTAGTAATTCACGTAGAACTGAATCTGGCCCAGATCAGCGTGGGTCAGTTTTCCTACCTTCAGGTCAATCAGCACAAAGCACTTCAACACCGTGTGATAAAAAACCAGATCAATGTAGAAGTGGTCGCCATCCAGCGTGATGCGCTCCTGCCGCGACACAAACGCAAAGCCTTTGCCCAATTCCAATAAGAAGGTTTCCAGATTGCCGATCAGTGCCTGCTCCAGTTTGGACTCCACCAAGCGGGGCGATTCAGGCATATCAAGAAACTCCAACACCACGGGGTCTTTTAGCACATCAATCGGCTGCGTAACTTCCTGCCCGTGAACCGCTAGGCGCATCAGCCCTTTCTTGTCGCGACTTTTCGCCAAGCGGTCGAACAACAGGCTACCGGCTTGCCGGTTTAGCTCACGCACCGACCACGCATTGCTGACGGCCTCGATTTCGTAAAATGCACGAGCATCCGGTCTGGCTACTCGCAACAGGCTACGGTAGTGGCTCCAAGACAAATTCGGATTCAATGTTCCCGGTAGCCACGAGTCGGCATAATCCATTTCGACAGATTTCAGAGACACCGTCTCGGTAATTGCAGGGGAAACCGAATTCCGAGACACTGTCTCGGAAATCAAGCGCGGGTATTCCAGATAAAACTGCCGGAACGCCTCCAGATTGTCCACCGAATATCCGCGACCATACTCATGCCCAAGTCGTTCAGAAAGATCGGAAAGCAGCTTGACTCCGTAGCCCGCCCGGCGCTTACCAGCCTGCTCATCCTCAACGACCTCGCGCCCGATCAGCCAGTTCGCCGCCACCTGTGTGGAATTAACCGTGCGGGCAATGTTGCTGCGCGCCGATTCAAGAATATCTCGGATGCGGTCGAACAGATGCGGCGTATCGGGTACATGTTTCTTTGACTTGACGCTCATTCAACCCCTCCATCCGCAGATTTCGCAGATTCACGCAGATTATTAACCCCGGAGCCAATACCCGCACCGGTATTTGAATTTGTTTTTAAATCTGCGGAAATCTGCGTAATCTGCGGATTCCCGCTTTTGATATTTTCAGCATCAACGGCAAAAGCATAGTCCGCAGATTCACGCAGATTCAAAACCAGGCGTTTATGTTCGAGGCTTCTATTACCAAAATTCAGCAGCAATCCCCGTGTTTTCCCGCTGGCCTTCAGGTAGTTAATGACCTGTGATTCTTCCTTGGTCGTCAGCCGATCCAACGCTTTCAATTCAGTGATGACCTCGCCGAAGCAAACAAAATCGGCGCGATAGCCGGTTGCCAGAAGCTGGCCACAATAATGGACAGGTAACTCAGCTTCCCTTGCAAACGGGATTCCTTGGTGTTGAAATTCCACGGCCAAAGCTTCCTGATACACCGCCTCAAGAAACCCATGTCCAAGCTCGCGATGCACCGCCATCGCCGCGCCAATAATCGCGAAAGTTTGCTCGTCCTTGTTCATTCAAAAACCCTTTATCCGCAGATTACGCAGATTTACACAAAGTTAGAAAAAACATTTTTCCGCAGATTACGCAGATTCACGCAGATTAAACCCACAACCACACCATGATTGCTTTTTGTTTTTGTTTTTGTTTTTGTTTTTGTTTTTGTTTTTGTTTTTGTTTTTGTTTTTGTTTTTGTTTTTGTTTTTTTTTTTGTTTTTGTTTTTGTTTTTGTTTTTGTTTTTGTTTTTGTTTTTGTTTTTGTTTTTGTTTTTGTTTTTGTTTTTGTTTTTGTTGTTTTTAATCTGCGTGAATCTGCGTAATCTGCGGATGATATTTTTCAAAACAAATCCCCCTGTCCAGCCTTCGGCGGGGCTTTGGGCAAGTTCTCAACCTGCAACGAATAATCATCATGCCCCCACTCGCAGCGCGTCAGCACCTGCTTGGGAATCTTCTTCACCGTGAGATTCGGATACTCGCCCCGTCCACGGAAAGCGGTGCATAACACCAGCAAAGTCCCCCCCGTAGGTGCGAATTCATTCGCACGCCCAGCATCGCCCACACCCCGTGCGAATGAATTCGCACCTACCTCATCATTCAACGCCTGCAACTGCTCGTGGTTCAAGTTCGCCGTGGTGACGTAGATAAAATCCCGCTCGGTGGAATGCCCGCGCATCCAGTAATGCGCGTCAGAGGGCGCGTAGGTATCCGCCGTGTGTATTTCACATAGGCTTCAACTTGACGACGCAAGGTACGTTTGCAGATAGGTTGTATGCGACTCTTGAGGGCATCAAAGCTGGCCGCATCTTTCAGTTGGCCAAATTGAGTCTTGAAGCTTTCCAGATCGCCAAACACGCGGTCATCAACCACGCTGACCAACCCATACAATTCCAGCAGGGAGTTTTGTAATGGGGTGGCGGTGAGCAATACTTTAGGCGCACTCGCTAGTGCATCGCGCAAAATATTCGCGGTTTTGTTTTCCGGCTTATAGACATTGCGCAGACGGTGCGCTTCGTCAATCACCACCAAGTCCCAAGGCACGGATTGGACTTCTTTGGCTTTACCTGCGGCAAACTGGTAGGAGCAGATGAGGACGGTTGCAGCCTCGAACGGGTTGCTCACTTCGTTCTTGATCGCTTGCTTGTAGAACTTGGCTTCAAGGATGCTGGCGGCAATGCCGAATTTGTCGGCTAATTCTTGATGCCATTGCTTGCGCAGGTTAGCCGGGGCGATGATGAGGATACGGCGCTTGCGCTCTGCCCAGCGTTGCGCGATGAGCAGCCCCGCCTCGATGGTTTTACCCAGCCCCACTTCGTCCGCCAAGATAACGCCCTTGGACAGCGGGTTGCGGGTGGCAAACAGCGCGGCATCAATCTGATGCGGGTTCATATCCACCTGCGCATCCAGCAACGCCCCCGCCATGCTATCCATCGAATCGGAAGCGGCACGCAGGGTTAGCTGGTGCGCAAAATAGGCTAATTGATGGGGGCTGTATTGATCCTTGCTAATCATCGGCTACAACTCAGGTGCGTTATTGAAACTGGCGGAGTGTTCCACTATACGAGTGGTATGTCTATAGCTGCCGAGTCACTATCGGGCAGGATTATCGGAGCCGAACCCGTTAGATAGCATAAATTAGCGCAGCTTAAGCGCAATTTTTTGCGTACAACTGGCACCATAATGAGGCGGACACCAATGACCATTTTGTCCACCCAACAGACTCTTCGAGAGAGACAACAGTTGTCTGTCAAAGCAACAGTGCTGACTGTATCCTTTGTCCACATACCAGCCGTTGACTCACCTGAAGGCCACCGGCAGCTCAGGCCGACAAGCGGGCGGTCACAGTGCCGTCTCTGACGTTCCGTTTCTGCCACCCAGCAGGCGCTGATAAAGTGCTGCTTTATGCCTGGCGGAGTGCAGTGTACTCGTATTGCTCAGATACATGACACTGAATAGCTGAACGTAGGGTTACAGTGTTGAGCGGTCTCAAATGCAACTTGCCGTTACGGAGAAACAACTGAAAAAGGCCATCGTCAAGATGGCCTTTTTAAGTCAAACCCGCCAAAGACGGAAAAAACCGCTTACAGTTCCGCTGCGTGATCCGCCAGATATTGGGCAACACCTGCGGTCGAAGCGTTCATGCCCGCCTTGCCTTTGCTCCAGCCAGCCGGGCAAACTTCGCCGTGCGCTTCGTGGAATTGCAGGGCATCTACCATGCGCAGCATTTCGTCAATGTTGCGACCCAGCGGCAGGTCATTGACTACCTGATGACGCACTGTACCGGCGGCATCAATCAGGAACGAACCACGGAAAGCCACGCCGCCCGCCGCTTCCACGTCGTAAGCCTGACAGATTTCATGCTTGATGTCGGCCACCAGCGGATAACCGACTTGTCCGATACCGCCCTTGTTGACTGGGGTGTTTTTCCACGCCAAGTGGGTGAATTGCGAGTCAATGGACACGCCAATGACTTCTACGTTGCGGCTCTTGAACTCGCTCAGACGGTGATCGAAGGCGATCAGTTCGGAAGGACAAACAAATGTAAAATCAAGCGGATAGAAGAAAACCACTGCGGCTTTCCCCGCGATATAGCTCTTCAGATTGAAAGATTCATTGATTTCGTTGTTGCCCATTACGGCACAGGCGGTGAAATCGGGTGCTGCTTTGCCAACGAGAACGGCCATGTTAATCTCCTGAGGGTTGATTGAATCGGGTCACGCAATTTAGGTGAATAAGCTCACCACGTCAACCTTATACGGTTTGTGGGATTCTTTTAGGCTATGTCACAGTTAAATAGTGGTGGTCACGCAAGCCTTATGAATACTAGGCAATGATAGCCACCATAAAAACATAAGTTATTGATTATTAAAGACAATATAAATTATACATTTAATTTCAACAACTAACGATGACATAGCCTTCTTTTATTAGGCGCTGGCAACCGCAAACTGGATGCTGTGCAACTGCGCGTACACGCCGTTTTTCGCCAGCAATTCGGCATGATTCCCGATCTCGACAATCTCGCCTTTTTGCAGCACGACGATGCGGTCGGCATTTTCGATGGTGGACAAGCGGTGCGCGATGACCAGCGTGGTGCGACCTTGCATCAGGGTTTCCAGCGCGGCCTGCACATGGCGTTCGGATTCGGAATCCAGCGCGGAAGTCGCTTCATCCAGTATCAGCACTGGCGCGTCCTTGAGGATGGCGCGAGCGATCGCGATGCGCTGGCGCTGTCCACCGGACAATTTCACGCCGCGCTCGCCGACCATGGTGTTCAAGCCTTCCGGCCATTCGCGGATGAATTCCATCGCGTGCGCGGCGGTTGCGGCAGCGATAATTTCCGACTCGCTGACCTCGCGCATCTGCCCGTAGGCGATGTTCGCCGTAAGCGTGTCGTTGAACAGCACGACTTCCTGACTCACCAGCGCGATGTTGGCGCGCAGACTGGCCAGGGTCAGTTCCCTGAGATCATGTCCATCCAGACGGATTTGACCGTCCGTTGCGGTATAGAAACGCGGCACCAGATTGGCAAGGGTACTTTTGCCGCTGCCGGACGCACCGACGAAGGCGACGTTTTCGCCGGCACGGATGTTCAATCGGATATTTTTCAGCACCGGGCGTGCATCGGCAGCATAGGCAAACTGTACGTTGTCAAATTGAAGTTCGCCGCGCACCCGCCCTACCGCCACGCTGCCCTGATCCTTTTCACCCAAGGTATCGAGCAAGGCGAACACACTCTCCGCCGCCGCCAGCCCCCGTTGCAGGTATTCGCTCACACCAGTCAGGCGTTTGAGCGGCGCGGTCAGCATCAGCATCGCCATGATGAACGAGACAAAGCCGCCCACCGTGACTTCATCGGCTCTGGATTGCAGCGTTGCCAGATAGACCACCACCGCGAGTGCTACCGCCGCGAC
>Ga0210020_1004483_pt1 | contig 10269 bp, 11 predicted proteins | sample CryGeymeta201514_FD_183980 | JGI IMG/M metagenome (GOLD analysis project Ga0210020, IMG submission 183980) | Groundwater microbial communities from Crystal Geyser aquifers in Utah, USA - Crystal Geyser metaG 2015-14 (SPAdes) (version 2) | ecosystem: Environmental > Aquatic > Deep subsurface >... | reverse complement strand
TCATTTGCTTTTCTACATCCCGATACATTATATTTAAATCAAGAAACAGCACCTATTAAATCCAAAAGAGGGTTGATTGATCAACCCGCAACGAAGACAGGAGGATAATGAGATGGAAAATATTCCATATCTGCTTCTTTGCGACTACGATCTGACCCTCTTTAATACCAAAGACCGCTCCCCCAGAGGGATCGGTCTTGCGGAGGGTTACGAGTATGCGGTCCTGCAAACTTTTGGACCGCAAGGATTAATTTATTTTCGTGAAGGGGGAGGACTTCACAATCGGGCGTGCAGCGAAGTTGTGGTTTCACTGGTAAAACGAGATCAAAATCTTCTCAATATTGCGCGTGAAAAACATGCGGAATTAATTTCCTCTTCTCAGGAACTGCTGCGAGTCATTGCGGCTCCATGGAATGAATCAAACCCGATAGCCACTCTCTCCGAATTGCTGGTTTATCATAAACTCCAGTTATTTCTAGAAGAGATAGGGCTTAACTGGCCTCTACCTTATTCCGGAGTATGCGATTTTTTCCAAACTGTTACGAGCTTAAGAGAAAAGGAGGGATTGCCAATTCAGATCGGTATACTAAGTTCGGGACACACCCCCTTCATTGAAAAGACGCTTTCTCTTTGGAAAATCCCCTACCCGCGGATAATGGTTATGGATGATGACATCCGTTATCTGAAGCATCCAAAGGATCCCCAGGACAAGGTAAAACCGGCGCCATTCCCATTCAAATTTCTTCAGATCCGTTGGCTGAAACAGTTCAACGGCAATACGCCGGTTAGCCCGGCTCAACTCCGCGCCAGCCTGCCACGGATTATGTACTTCGGAGATGATCCTCACAAGGACGGAGGACTGGCAAAAAACGTTGGAGTTCTCTTTGGATGGTTCCGCGAGAAGAACAAGGATGAAACCGGTGCTTACCCTAACGAACTCCCTGAAAATTTCTTTTCTTTCTCTGATTGGGGCAAGGTCGTTGATTTCCTCGCACGGCGCGACGTGAAAAAAATGCTGAAAAGCGGCATTCCGCTGGAGGAAATTTTTTCCCATTTTTGAGAACAAAGGACGCCCTGCATGAAAAAAGGGTGGAATCAACTGGTTCCACCCTTGTTTTTTTACCTTTCAAACGCACTACCGCTGAATCCTTTTGGCGCTGGCTTTATTAAGTTTTCATCAGCCGGGGGTATCGCTCTTTCGCCGCAATTCGCGCCTGGTCCATCAGCGTTCTTTCCTCATCCGTTTCGTACACCCGAGGCACGGGAATGGGCTTAGCTTTCCCGGTTGCCAAAAGATAAAGCCCTTCGATCTGTACTTCGTGCTCGATCGGCAGCAATCGGCGGGAAATTTCTTCATCTGTTTCATGCTCCTGATAATCTTCGTAGTGGACATAGACGACATCGCCGTCGTCATAATCCTTGTGGGCATACTGGCAAAAGACAGGAATAGGCCGTTTTTCGCCTATCTTTTTACAGAACCAGAGCTGGGCGTATATTCTCCTCTCGTAATACATGAATCTTCCGCCGGGACCCAGGTGCTGGTTTAGTCCCTGAAAGCGCTCGGTGACATAATCCGGCGTATAGGGCTCCCAGCCCAACTGATGAAAATAATCCGGCCTGTAGATGTCCATAATTTCCAGAAGTTGCTGACCAAGGTTATCCCTTTTGCTATCGATGACGTAGATATTCTTTTGCGGAAAACCGGCATCAATGACTTTTTTTATTCCGCCAGCCATTGGATTACTTGAAATTATAGCCACGGTTTTTACTAATCCATGTAGTTTTCCACCCGGCTTTTGCGCTTCAAGAATAGCCAGATTTGTAGAACCCCCACCCGAAATTAAATTTACCGTAGTAATCATATTTCCTCCAAATCTAATAGGATCTTTTTAAAAGGAGCGACCTCCTGGCCCCTCCATTGCCTGTTATCAAGCTAACAAATACACCGCCCAAAAGCAATTGACAGAAAAAACTATATATGATACTATCATCAGCAGTTATCGAATTAGGCGTATCATCCCTCACCACTTTTACTTTTATGTATTTTATGTGTATCTCATAAAGAATGAGAAAAATGAGATTTACACAGGTTGTACAAGCGATCTTAGAAAGAGAATAGCGGAGCATAATAAGAACAGAGTTGCGTACACAAAGCATAAAGGTCTATGGGAAATCAGATACTACGAGGCTTTCTCTTGCAAATACGATGCATTCAAGCGGGAAAAGAGCTTGAAAAGGCACGCGAGAGGAACTCAAGAGTTGAAAGAGCGGCTGGCTGGCAGTCTAAAGTAAAAGTGGTGAGGGATAAAATAAAGTCGTTCGCCTAAGTGAGAACTATCTTGAGCCGAAAGGCCCGGGATTATTAACAAGTTAGGCGAAACGAGAAATGGATTATCAAAACAGACCCCAGCGCCAGATGCACGACGTGTCTGCTCTGGGACTCAAGTGCGAGGAATGCGGCGCCGAAATCAAAGAGCTTCCGTTCGAGCCCACCAAGCGCGACGACGGAACCTACGGCCGGCTTTACTGTCAGCCTTGCAACCGCAACCGGCGCAAAAGCTTCGGCGGCGGCGACAGAGGCGGATTCGGCGGCGGTCGAAGAGACCGATACTGAACCGAATCGCAAAACAACCCCGACACAACGTCGGGGTTGTTTTTGTTATTTCAACTGCTAATGTTACAATAACACCTGGATGCGAAAAGGATACAAAAAACTGCTCGTAATCCTTCTGACAGCCGCCGTGTTGCTGGCGGGATATTTCCTCTTTTTCTGGAAAAAGCTGGCCTCGGAACCCCCGAAGCCAACTGCCCAAAATAACCAGATCGCCCAGAATCAAAAAGGAGAAGCGAAAAACTCCGAAACGGAAAACCAGACGGAGGAAAAGAAAACCGAGCCAGCCGAAGAAAAACCCGCTCCCAATATCCCCGAAAAATTTCTTCTCGAAATTCCCTTCTATTCCCAGACTCCGCTTTCCAAATGGGACGCTTTTCACGAGGAAATGTGCGAGGAAGCCTCGGTCCTGAACGCCGGCCTGTATCTTGCCGGCAAAAAACTGACCAAAGAAGAATTTGAAGCCGAGCTTCAGAAAATGCAAAAAACCGAAAAAAAAGAAATCGGCGAGTGGAAAAGCACGACTATCACCCAGATAAAAAAACTAGTTGATGTATATTTTGATGGAGCGATAAAAAGCAAAATTGTCGATAATCCTTCAATCGAAGATATTGAAACGGAAATCTCTGCCGGAAATCCGGTGATTATTCCTCTTTCCGGCCGCGACATCGGAAACCCGAACTTTACTCCCCCGGGACCGGTCTATCACATGCTGGTCATCAAAGGCTATGATTCGCAAAACTTTATCACCAACGACGTCGGCACGAGAAAAGGAAATTCATACGTTTACAAAAAAGAAGTGCTTATGAAAAATATGCATGATTGGAACAAGAAAAATATACATGCGGGAGGCAAAAGAATTTTAGTGCTTACAAAATGACTAATTTCTATTAGAAATTGGATATTGGATATTCTAAAACTTGCCGTTTTGCCAAATCTGCTATAATATAACTAAAGCCATAACCAAAAAACTATTTTATGTACTGTTTAGTTGACTTCAGAAACCGTCCTCAACTTCAATATACTTTCCGATCCCGCGGAAAAGCCCGCGAGTATCTCGGGAAAATAAAAAACAATCCTTTGGGAGTGACTGCCATTTATCCCGACGGCCGGCGGGAGTATTTTGAACAGGGCCTGCCCAACGGGTTTCTCCGGCACTGCGACAAGAGCGCCCAAATAAAAAAGGGCTGTCACGCGAAATACAAAATCCGGGAACTCAATACCATTGACGGATTAAGAAGGAACGCGAGCACCCCGGAAAGCGCAAATCTTGGAAACTGGAGAGGAAAATCCGTTTTTTCTCTTTTTATGCTGGGGAATAAAAAAGTTTACGCGGGGCTGGCAATCGTTTCACTCATCGTATTTTCCTCTTCCTGGTATTTTCAAAATCAATACGGAGAGAACGCCATTGCCCAGTCAGAAAACGCGGGAAATGAAACCTCCGGCCGGGTTGCCGGCGCGGCTGACGAGAAAATCGGGAATTCCGAAGAACCGGCCGATTCGCTTCAGCTTGCCGACGAAGAAATCATTATGAGTCTTCTCGGAAAAATCGAGGAGGCAAAACAAGGAGAGTTTGAAACCGAAATTCTGCGCTACATCAAAGGCCGGCCGATGGAAAAAATGGCGCCCTATATCGCCAAACAGCCGAGAATCGTCGCCGCTTTCATTGTCGGAATTGCCATGAAGGAAAGCAAGTTTGGTCTTTACGCCCCGCACAGCGGCGGGCGGGATTGCTATAACTACTGGGGCTATAAAGGCCGGGAAAACACGACTGCTTCCGGATATTCCTGTTTCAATTCACCCGAGCATGCCATTCAGGTGGTCGGGAAAAAGATCAATTCTCTTGTCGCCCGGGGAATATCAAATCCGGCCCAGATGATCAGCTGGAAATGCGGCTCGACCTGCTCGTGGGACAACCCCGAAAACGTGCGCAAATGGATCGCGGACGTGGGAATTTATTTTCACAAGATAAACTCATAATTTTGCTTATATAAGCAATTTTTAGAGCGTCGTAAAAAACCCCTTGACGGCCTTTGCCGCTTCTGCTAGCATAACTCTCGTCAATAATAAATGGAGTAGCTATTAGTGCTATTCTTTTTTTGTTGTTCACCCCGTCGAATTTCGCGCAAGCGAAACATTCTGCGGGACCTGCCCCGTTAAATATACAAATTTAACCGGGGCCGCAAGCCGAAAACGGCCCAAAATGGTCTTTTCAGCCCAAGATAAATTTTGAAAAACTTGCCAATGAGTAACTGGAGTAAATCCGCTTTCTACGGGGGGATTTATACCAAAACTCAACCGCAAACAAACTGCCTGCAGTGTGATGCGAAAATCAGCTGCAAATACTACAAATTCGCAAACCAGCTCAAAAACTATCAGGAAATTCTGAAGGCGGGCTGGGAGAAGTCAAAAAACTTGTCCCGTACCACAGGGACTTTCGGTCAGCTATATAGACACACCCAAACCAAAGTACAGGCAAAATGGCCTGTAGTGCGGGGACTATATCTTTCGATAAAAGACAACCTGAAGATCCACCTGACCAAAAAGCAGGAGCTTTACTGGCCGCTTTTGATTTCGGCCGTCCTTTTGCTTTTAGTTCTTGTTTCCAAAATCGCTTTTGCCGGGAGTCTCGCGTCGCCCAATAATTTTCCCATTGAGGATAGTTCGAAATTCAATCTGATCGGCTTTGAAAAGAAAACTGCCTCGGGAAAAATCTGCTCAAAAGATGAAAAAGCCGACAGCCGGATCGAAAAAGTAGCCGAAGCAAGCGACAATAAAAAAGAAGAGCTCAAAAACGAAATCGCAAGCGTCGTGAAAAATACTCCCATGGCCGCTATGATTGATTCTATTTCCGAAAAACCGCGTCCGGTCGCCGCTTTCATTGTCGGAATCGCGATGAAGGAAAGCAAATTCGGAGTCTACTCGCCGAAGAAGGACAGGCGGGATTGTTATAACTACTGGGGCTATAAAGGAAGAGAAAACGTGACAGCCGGCGGATATTCCTGCTTCAGCTCGCCCGAGCATGCCGTCGAAGTTGTTGGTGGAAAAATAGAATCACTTGTTGACCGCGGCGTGAAAAACCCGGCTCAAATGATTTCCTGGAAATGCGGCCGATCCTGCGCCGGCCACGGCCAAGCCAACGTTCAGAAATGGATTTCGGACGTGGCGATATACTTCAATAGAATAAATTCATAAAAACCTTCAGAAAAACGGCCTTCGGGCCGTTTTTCTTTTGTGTTATGTGTTGCGTGTTATGTGCCACGTGATCAATAATCCTTCAGTTTCCCCGCCAAACCGCTCTGCCTGATTTTTTCCAAGGCTTTGGCTTCGATTTGGCGAATGCGCTCGCGCGTCACTCCGAATTCATGTCCAACCTCTTCAAGCGTGTGCGTCACTCCGTCTTCAAGTCCAAATCGGATTTTCAATATTTTTTGCTCACGCGGGGTCAAATCTTTCAAAACCAAGTCAACGTGATCGGCCAGAAGTTTTCTGGCCGCGCTGTGATGAGGCATAATCGTCTCCGTGTCTTCAATGAAGTCTCCGAGAATGCTGTCATCCTCGCTGTCTCCCACCGGCGTTTCGATGGAAACGGTCTCCTGGGAAATTTTCATGATATGGCGCACTTTTTCCACTTCAATTCCCATTTCGGCCGCGATTTCTTCAGGAAGCGGATCGCGCCCCAAATCCTGCACCAGCCGCCTCGTCGCCTGCGTGTATTTGTTGATTGTCTCCACCATATGCACCGGAATGCGGATTGTCCGGGACTGGTCGGCCAGCGCCCGCGTGATGGCCTGCCTGATCCACCAGGTGGCATAAGTGGAGAATTTATAACCTTTTCGGTAATCAAATTTCTCGACCGCCCGAAACAAACCGATGTTTCCCTCCTGAATGAGATCCAGCAAAGATAGATTGGCGCTCCGCCCGACATATTTTTTGGCAATGGAAACAACAAGACGCAAATTTGCTTCCGCCAATTTTTGCTTGGCGGCAAGATCTCCTTTTTCGATTCTCTTGGCCAAATGGACTTCTTCCTCGGCTTTGAGAAGCGGAACTCGGCCGATCTCGCGAAGATACATCTGGACCGAATCCGCGGAAATGTCACCAAGATCCAGCGGAATGTCTATGTCTTCAACCTTTTTTTCCTGAATTTCGGCTTCTCTTTCAACTTCTCCCTTTATCACTTCGTCGGAACTGACAATCTTCACTCCGGTTTTTTCCAGTTTTTCATAAAGTTCCTCAAGCCCGCTCAAATTTTTTTCCACTTCGGGAATAGCGTGAAGAATTTCATCTTCCGTGATAAAGCCTCTTTGCTTTCCAACCCGCAACAGTTCGCTTATCTGACTTGTTTCTTTTGCCGCAATTGGTTTCCCCGGCAGTTTTGGAGCACCTTTTCTTTTTTTCTCTTTCGTTCCCGATTTTCTTTTTCTCGAGGCAACTTTTTTCCGAACAGCTTTCCCTCCTCTCCTTTCAAGCCTTCCTTTTTTCGCCGTTTTTCTCATTGCCCTTTTCTTCCGCCGTTTTTCCTTTCTTTTTTTCCCGGCTTTCTTTTTCCTCGCCATAAAAATGTTAACTTATTTGACTTAACATCGAAGTGAGATTCTGAAATTCGCCCATAAGTTCTTTGACTTTTTTCCTGTCCCCGCTTTTTTCCGCCGCTTTGATATCCTGCGCAATCCCGACAATTTTCCTCTTCATATTTTCGCTTTTCAGGCGCTTGAGGCTTTTTTTGAGCTCTTCCGCCGGGTCCAGACCCGACAAATCGCCGAACTCCACTTCCGCCTCAAAAACCGCTTCGTCGAGAAACTTCTCTGTTTCGTAATCAGGAAAAACGGCCTTAAGCGCCTCAAGGCTCGCATTTTCTCTTTTTTCTTTTATCGCTGAAATAATTTTTTTCTCCTTTTCGCCCTGAAAATCAGAAATGCTTACTTTCTCGATTTCCCGCCGGCATTCTTTGGGAAAAGCCGCGAAAATTCCGATCATTCTTTTTGTCAAAACTGACTGGCCGCCGGCGCCGGCAGTCTTTTGCTTTTCGGGGGAAACAGCTTCTTTCTTTTCCGATTTTACTTTTCGGATCACTTCAGACAAAACTTTTTCGCCCGTTTCCAGCTTTTCCGAGAGAACTCTTATCCAATGAGCCTGCTCCACGGGATTAGCGACGTCTTTTATCACATTGAGAAGCTCCCGGGCAATTTTTTTCTTGCCGACAGGGCTTTTCGCGTCGTAACGGGAAAAAGCGTCTTTGAAATAATAGTCTAAAATGCTCTCGGCTCTTTCAACCGCCTCTCGCCAGAGCTTTGGATTTTCCCGAATGACATCGGCCGCGTCTTTTCCGCCGTCAAGCAGAATTATTTTAACATCTAATTCACTCCCAAGACAAATCCTGATGCTTCTTTTAGCCGCCTCTTGGCCGGCCACGTCCATATCGAATCCGATTTTCAGGTTTTCCGTATAGCGCTTGATGGTTTTTACCTGCTCCGGCGCGAGCGCCGTTCCTGAAACGGCAATTGTGTTTCCGAATCCGGCCTGATGCGAGGCAATCACATCCATATTGCCCTCAACCAGAATCGCCTCATCTCGTTTTTTGATTTCAGTTTTGGCCAGATGCAAGCCGTACAAAATTTTGCTTTTGTCATAAAGCTCGGTTTGAGAGGTATTGATATATTTAGCTGTTTTTTCATCGCCTCCTGGAGCCACCCGGGCGGAAAAACCGACCACTCGTCCCATAATATCCTGAATGGGAAACATAATCCGGTCCCGGAAACGGTCGTAGTATTTTGTATCTTGTATTTCGTATTGTGTATTTTGTATTTTTTGTGCCGAATCTTTTTCGACCAATATTCCTGTTTTGGAAATATCAGCAATATCATAATTCTTCTTTAGTAAAAATTCCAGCAGATTCCGCCATCCGTCCGGCGCGTATCCCAAACGGAATTTTTTTATCGTTCCATCATTGAGTCCCCGTTCATGCAGGTAATTCAAAATTTTTTCTTTCCCTCTTCCTTCCCAAAGATTTTTCTCGTACCACTTCGTCGCCAACTCGAGAATTTCAAATAATTTCTTTTTGCTGGATTCCAACTTCTCATCTCTCGCCTCCCGCTTCTTAAGCGTAATCCCCGCCTTCTGCGCCAGCTGCTCGAGGGCTTCCCGAAAACCGATTCCCTCCATTTCCATGACAAATGTGAAAATGTCTCCGCCTTTTGAGCACCCAAAACAATGAAAACTCTTTCGCTCCTCGCTTACCATAAAAGACGGCGTTTTTTCATTATGAAAAGGACAGAGAGCTTTCCAGTTGCTCCCTGCTTTTGTGAGCCGGATATACTCACCGACCAAATCAACGATGTCTATTCGATTTTTTATTTCTTCAACGTCGGAGGACATTTAAGCTAATAACACTCTAGCTGAAAGCCAAGATTTATTCAACCTTGCACGCCTATTTCCCCAATCAACCATTCTTTATACTTTCTACTGAATCCAACCGGCAGTTTCGCAACACACGGCACCGAATAAGAATGCATTTTTTCGACTTCGCTGACAATTTTCCGGTATTTTTTCTCTGTTGTCTTTCCAATCAGCACGTACTCTTTGCTCTGCTCGATTTTGTTCTTCCACCAATACAAACTTTCAATTGGAAAAATATTAGCGCAGACAATCAGGCGCTTTTTGAGCAAATACCGCGCGATTTTTTCGGCTTCTTTTTTGGTCGGATTGGTGATATATACAAAAACGTATTTCATGTTTTCCATAACCCGTGCAAATTGCAGTATTCTCTCGCAATTATATTTTCCGCCTCGACGCAAAATTCGGCTTCGGGCTTGCCCGCCAAAGCTTTAGCGTCGGCGGGCGCATCTCCGGGTTTCAGAAATTTCCGATAAACTTTTCCGTCAACCAGAATTTCGATCCACTCTATATAGTGAGCTTCCTCCATCGGGTGAGGTACTGACCCGACTTTCACTTTCACTCCTTTTTCTGTTTTTTCAATCACCGGAACGTGTTTTTCTAACCCCTCATCCTGATTTTTTTTCAATCAGTAATTCCATGGGCTCATTACAACAGACCAACTGCCCCGCTCCCGCGTGCACAACTTCCACAACATTCCCGCAAATATTGCATTTATAGATCTCGTTTATTTGTGTCACGAAATCCCCTTAATATTTACTATTTTTTAATACGCTAACGCCTATCATTTCTTCCGATTTTATTCATTCTCCAAACGCAGCCTCCATTTTTTCACCATCTCCACCGCCTCCTCGTACTCCTCCTTGGTAATTGGTCCCTCAAGCTCCGGATATTCGCTTGCCTTCCAGTAGGGGCGATACTGGTCCATGATGTTTATAAAAGTATTTTTGGAAATTTCCGCCGCCAGAAATTTCATAACTTCTTGCGTGCCAGCTAGGTCATTGGGCAGAACCAGATGGCGAACAAGCAATCCTCTTTTGGCAATTCCGTCTTCAACTACTAAATCTCCGACCTGCCAGTGCATTTCACGGATAGCTTTTTTCATTATGTCGAAATAATCAGAAGCAGCAGAATATTTTTGAGCAACCTTATCATCAGCATATTTGGCATCGGGCATATAGATGTCGACGATTCCATCCAGAAGTTTCAGCGTCTCAATCGAATCGTAGGCATTGGTGTTATAAACAAGAGGAATCTTGAGT
>Ga0210020_1004471_pt1 | contig 10292 bp, 10 predicted proteins | sample CryGeymeta201514_FD_183980 | JGI IMG/M metagenome (GOLD analysis project Ga0210020, IMG submission 183980) | Groundwater microbial communities from Crystal Geyser aquifers in Utah, USA - Crystal Geyser metaG 2015-14 (SPAdes) (version 2) | ecosystem: Environmental > Aquatic > Deep subsurface >... | reverse complement strand
ATGTCGATGTTGTGCAGCGCCTGGCCCACGGCTTGGGTGGCACCATTGTTGTTGGGGGCTTCCTTGATGTCTTTGATGGCTTGATCGAGCACACTAAAAATGCTGGGGTCGGGCGTGATGGAGACAGTGTCACCGTCAGCAGGGGTGCCCGTGATTTGCAATGAAAGACCGGGGATATTCACAGCAGGGTTGGCTTCTGCGGAAATCTTCAGACTCAAGGGTTGATCTGATGGAAAGTCTGCGATGACAACGGGTAACGATGATGTGTTGGTTGTCTTGTCAACAATGGTGTACGTTGCTGTCGTTGTATTTGGACTTGCCCCGGGGCCGACGGCGCTGAAAGAAATTTCATAGCTGTGGCCATTTACCAAAGATGATTGCACGACAGTGACCCCATTGGTTGTGAGGGTGCGGTCGGTTGGGATCGTGCTCACCGCCACGTTATAGGCCCCATCGCGTGCGGGTTGGTGCATGAAAGCTGCATCACCATCAAGCGTAAAAGGGATCGCTACATCGCTGCTGGCAGTTTGGCCGGGCAGCCCGTTGAAGGTGTAGTCTGGCGCAGTGGCTTGCGGGCCAACAAACGGGGCCAACGCGCTGCCCAAGGCGCTGAACAAGGGCAGGCCATTGGTGTCCTGGGTGTTGGCCAGGGCATAAACCTGGTCACGCAGGCCTTGCAGTTCAACCGCAATGGAGCGACGCTCCGCGCTGCTGTTCACAGCATTGCCCGCACTGACCACCAGTTCGCGAAAGCGCTGCAGCACATCAGTGACCTGGCCCAGCGTTCCTTCGGCTTGTGCTATGGCGTTGCGTTGCGACTCCAGCGCCCGTTGGTTCGATGTGATGCGACTGATGCGCGTCAGGGCACGTTCGGCGTTGGCGGCGCTGGTGGGGTCGTCGCTGGGGCGCACCACGCGCTTGCCAGAGGTCAGGTTTTCTTGTAAGTTGGACAAAGCCGACTGACGCGTCGAGATGTTGCGGACCGCGTTGTCGTAAGTGTTGGCTGAGCCGATGCGTGCGTAAGACATGGTGCGCTCCTGGGTGGCGGCTTAACGCGACAGGGTTTGAATCAGCGTGTCAAAAATCGACTGCGCTATTTGAATCGTTTTGGCAGAGGCCTGGTACGCCTGCTGGTACTGAATCAGCTTGGAAGCTTCTTCGTCCAGATTGACGCCCGAGACACTGGTCCGGTCGGCCTCCAGATTGGCGGCAATCGCGGTGGATACCTGGGCGGCGTAATTGGCGCTCTGGGTACGGATGCCAATTTGTGAGATCAATCCCGCGTAGCCATCGGTGAGCGCTGCGCCGTCAAACATGGGCGTTTCACGCAGGTTCATCAGCGCGGTGGCGTTGCCGGTGTTGAGATTGCGGTAGGCGGCGGGCTGCGCCAGGACGGTGAAGGTGTCGCCGTTCTTGGGCGTCCCTTGCAGCGTAAGTGACCAATTCGATACCGGCACCGTTGCCACAAAGCTGCCCCCTATGGATTGACCGGATGTATATGTGAATGTCGTCGGCGTCAATGGGGTTGGGTCGTCACTGCGGGTATAGGTATTGCTGCCGGTAAAGGTGATCGTCACCGGCACATTGGTTGGCGGATTGGTAAGTGGCTGGAGACTGGCCAATTGCAAGCTGCCCGTGTTGGCGGTACCCATCTGCCCCGCCACCGGGCTGGCCACCGCCAGGGCACGCGGCGAAGCAAATTCAGCCCGGATGTCGCTCGCTGAGGTGCTGAAGGGCTTGAGCAAGAAGCGATCTCCCGCCACAGCACCGGCTGAAACGCTGATGGTCAAGCCGTCAATGGCGATCGGTACGGAAGTGAAATCGGTTACAACACCATCTGATTTGCGGGTGATGCTGCCGGTGAACGCCGCGGTAAAGTTGACTTCGTAGTCAGACGCTGCAAATTTGGTGGTGTCGCTGATCGACAAGCCAAGTGTGGCTGTCCCGCTGTTGGGTACCGCCGGTGCGCTTGGCGTGAGGATATTGCCTGCGCCAAAAACGGTTGGTGTGAACAAATTGCCACCTACATTGCCATCCAGGTCCAGGCCCAGCGCGTGTTGCGCGTTCATGCTGGTGCTGATGGCAAGCGTTAATCGCCCCAACAGGTTGCGTCCTTCGGCCAAATCGGTGTTCTGAAAGCGCAGCAGTCCGGACACCTCGCCGCCGCCCAGCATGGCTTCATCCAGTGTGATGACCTGGCCGCTACGGTTGATCGACAGTTTGCTTTTCAAGGGATCATTGAAATCATCTGATGTGACGGTCAGCGGTGATGCGGCCGAACCCAGCACCAGCGCCTGGCTGCCAGCAATGAAAATGCCCAAAGTGCCATCTGTTGCTTCGATGGAACTGGTCTGGATGTAACGGTTCATCTCGCGTATGAGTTGATCGCGTTGGTCCAGCAAATCGTTGGGTGGTTGGCCGGTGCCTTGCGCTTTGGCAATTTTGTCGTTGACCGCGGCAATGCTCTTGGCCAGACTGTTGATGGCGTCCACCTTTTGTGACAGTTCCTGCTTCACACCCAATTGCAAATCGTCCAGACTTTGCGATGCGCTGCGCATGCGTGAGGCCGCCTCGCTGACCCGGGTCAGCACCACGGTGCGCGCAGTCAGATCAGTGGGGGCGCTTGCGACATCGCTAAATGAATTCAGCATGTCGCTGATGGCAGCGCCCAAACCGCTGGTGCCGCCTGGAAACAAGGCTTCGAGTTGCCTGAGCTTGTCGGCGCGTGCGTTGTCACCTGCACTGGTGGCGCCCGACAGCGCTGATTGGCGAATCAAAAAATCACTGTAGCTGCGCTGAATGGTCGCTACATCCACACCACGGCCAATGTAGCCACCGCCGGTGAACTGGCCTTCGACAGTTTGCAACACCGCACTCTGGCGCGAATAGCCGGGCGTGTTGACGTTGGCAATGTTGTTGCCGGTGGTTTGCAAAACCACCTGATTGGCCATCAGGGCCCGGGTGCCAACGTTGAGGATGCTCATAGCGCTTGGGCCACCACCTGCGTGCGCTGTTGCAGGCGTTGCGTGGTTTCAATGGCGCGGCTCAGCTTGGCCGCATAGCGCGGGTCCGTGGCGTAGCCGGCTTGTTGCAGGCTGCTGGCAAATGCCAGCGGTGAATCGGTTTGCTGTGCGACCTTGCTGTAGCGCGGCGACTGGGTGATGAGCCGGGCGTAATCCCGAAACGACTCGGCGTACGAGTCATAGGCGCGAAACTTGGCGGTAGTCTTGCGTGCCACGCCGCCGACGTATTCGGTGGTGGTGACCTCAGCCACCTTGCCACGCCAGCTGGCGTCGGCCTTGATGCCAAACAGGTTGTACGACGGCGCGCCGCCACGCAGCTTGATCTCGTGCTGACCCCAGCCGGTCTCGTGCCCGGCCTGGCCGACCATGTAGCTCGCCGGAATACCGGTCTCCCGCGCGATGCGTTGCGCTGCCGCGGTGTGCTGTGCGACAAAACCACTTTGACCAGCGCCTGGGCGCACCGTGTTGGCCTGGTAGGCGGCCACCGAGGACGAACGTTGCAGCGCGCTGAGCGGCGGCGCGCTCAGCGGTGGCGTCTTGCTGCCGGGCAGGGCCACGCCCATCTGGCGCGCCAGCTGTGCGGCAATCAGGTCGGACAGGCCACCGGGCTGGCCCGACATCTGCACCGCAAATTGCTGGTCGAGCAAGTCGGCGCCGAGGTCGCTGCCCGGGTTGTCGAGCAGGCCGGACTTCATGGTCGCCTCGCGCATGCTTTTGATCAGCTCGCGCATGAACAGCGATTCAAACTGTTTGGCCGTCTCCCTGATGGCCTCGGGCGTCTTGTCGCGCGCCTGCGCCTTGAGCTGGTTCAACGCGGTGGCGTCGGCCGCCAGCGCGTGGTCCAGGCGCGATGTACCCAGGCTCATCAGATCACCTCAAGCTCGGCGTTGAGTGCCCCGGCGGCCTTGATCGCCTGCAAAATGGCCAGCAGGTCTTGTGGTGTGGCACCCAGCGAATTGAGCGCGCGCACCACGTCTGACAGCTGTGGCGCTGCGGGCAGTTCGATCAGCATGCCGGGCTCTTGCCTGATCTGGATGTCGGCCTTGTTGGTGACAGCGGTCTGCCCCTGCGCCAGTGCGTTGGGTTGGCTCACCGACGGCGTGTTGGTGATGCTGATCGACAGATTGCCGTGGGCAATGGCGCACGGGCCCAGGCTCACCGCCTGATTCATCACGATCGAGCCGGTGCGCGCATTGATCACCACCCGGGCCGACGGCACCGACGATTCCAGTGGCAGCTCTTCCAGTTCGGCCATGAAGGTCACCCGCGCGTCGGGGTCACCGGGGGCGTTGACCTTGATGGTGCGCCCGTCCAGGGCTTGCGCCGCACCGGCGCCAAAGCGTGTGTTGATGGCTTGCGCCACGCGCCGCGCGGTCTGGAAGTCGCTCGACTCCAACCCCAGCGTCACGCTTGTGCCTTCCTGCAACGGGGTGGGTACCACACGTTCAACCTGGGCGCCATTGGGAATGCGCCCGGCGCTCAGGTGATTGACTTGCACCTTGCTGCCACCGGCGGCAGCGCCTGCGCCAGACACCACCAGGTTACCCTGGGCAATGGCGTAAATTTCACCGTCGGCACCCTTGAGCGGGGTGGAGATCAGCATGCCACCGCGCAGCGACTTGGAATTACCCACAGACGAGACGCTGACGTCAATGGCCTGGCCAGGGCGGGCAAACGCCGGCAGTTGTGCTGTGACCAGCACGGCGGCGACGTTTTTCATTTGCAGCGAGGAGGCCGACGCCGCAGGCAGGGTGATGCCCAGCTGCTGCAGGTAATTGGCCATGCCCTGCGAGGTGTAGGGCATCTGGGTGGTCTGGTCGCCGGTGCCGTCCAACCCCACCACCAGTCCAAAGCCGGTGAGCTGGTTGCTGCGCACGCCTTCGACGGCGGCCACTTCCTTGATGCGCGCGGCTTGGGCCTCTGGTGCCGTTAACGCACTGCTTGCCAGCGCCAGTGCCAGCAACAGGCAAGCGCCCAGCTTGCGCGGGTGTGCGGTGACGGCGAAAGGTTGGACGGTGGCGTACATGGTTTATCCCTCGGCACCATTCTGCAAAACTTTAGAACGGCAGAAAGCTGAAAAAGAAGCGGGTTAACCAGCCAACTGTTTGCGCTTCGGCTTGTGCGCCTCGGCCTTTGGACTCCATGCGCGCGTTGGCTACTTGGGTCGAGTTGATCAAATTGCCGGGCTGGATCAACCGCGGGTCAACCGTGCCGCTGAAACGCATCACGTCGACATTTTGGTTGACGCCAATCTGTTTGTCGCCCGCGACCAGCAGGTGGCCATTGGGCAGCACGTCGACCACCGTGGCGGTAATGGTGCCGAAAAAGGTGTTGGCGCTCTCGGTGCCGCCCTTGCCAGAGAAGTCGCTAGCCGATTTGGTGCCGGTGCTCAGGTTGGCGATGTCGGGCGGCGAAATGAATGGAAACGCGCTGACGCTGGTCGAGCCCGAGGTGGTGCGGTTGGCGGTCGAACTCGACACCTGGCTGGCGGTGACTTTCTCGATGATCTGGATCGTGATGGCGTCGCCCACCATGCGCGCGCGCGCATCCTCAAACGCCGGGCGGTAGCTGGTCTTCTGGAACAGGCTGCCAGTGGCTGCGCCAGTGGGGGCAGCAACTGCAGCGATCGGCTTGCTGGCCTGCGTGTCCGGAAAGTCTACCGCCACGGGTTGAGGCAAGGATGCACAGGCACTCAAAACTATTGAAGAAAAGAGCGTCAAACCCTTATTAAACAAGCGCCAATAGCTCTTGTAATAATAGCATTCTGGGTGGTTCATGGTGACCTCCTTGTGTCAAAGCTGGCCGAGCTTTTGCAGCATCTGGTCGGACGTCTGGATTGCCTTGGAATTCATCTCATACGCCCGCTGCGTCTGGATCATCGTGACCAGTTCCTGCACCACGTTCACGTTGGACGTTTCCAGAAACCCTTGCATCAGCGACCCCATGCCGTCAGCCCCCGGTGTGCCCGCGGTGGGCTGGCCCGAGGCGGCGCTCTCGGCGTACAGGTTGCTGCCCAGCGGCGTCAGGCCCGCCGGGTTGATAAAGCGCGCCAACGCAATCGTGCCAATGCTTTGGGGCGCGGTGCTGCCCGGAATGCTGGCCGACACCGTACCGTCGCCCGAGATACTGACTGCGGTGGCATTGGCCGGAACCGTTACCCCGTTGGCCACCGGCAAGCCAGTCGCGGTCACCAGCGTGCCTGCGGCGTTGACCTGAAAGGCACCGTCGCGGGTGTAGCTGATGGTGCCGTCGGGCATCGTCACCTGAAAAAAACCGTCGCCCTGGATCGCCACGTCGAGCTTGTTGTTGCTCTGCTGCATGTTGCCCTGGGTGAACGAACGGCTGGTCGCTACAGTGCGCACACCCAGGCCAATTTGCAGGCCGGTGGGCAGGGTCGACTGCTCGGTGCTGTTGGCGCCCACCTGGCGCAGGTTCTGGTACATCAGGTCTTCAAACACCGCGGTGGCGCGCTTGAAACCGTTGGTAGACACATTGGCCAGGTTGTTGGAGATCACGTCCAGCTGCATTTGCTGGGCTTCCATGCCGGTTTTGGAGATCCACAGGGAGTTGATCATGATGTGTGTCCTTGGAAATTAGCCTTGCATGCTGAGCAGTTGCGCCGCGGCGCGGTCGTCGGCCTCGGCGGTCTGCATCAGGCGGGTTTGCGCCTCAAACTGGCGCGCGGTCTGGATCATGCCAACCATGGTCTCAATAGCGTTCACGTTCGAGCCCTCGATCACCCCGAGCTGCAAGCGCGCGTTGGTGTCGTTGGGCAGCGGGTCGCCGGATGTCGTGCGAAACAAGCCATCACCACTGCGCTTGAGCGGATCATCGCCAGTGGGCGTGGCCAGTTTCAGTCGGCCAATGCCCGAAGGCGGCTGCTGGCCGACCTTGGCGCTGAGTGTGCCATCGCTGCCCAGTGTGACTTCGGCCCCTGCGGGCACGCTGATGGGGGCGCCGCCGTCACTCAAGACGGTCAGTCCGGTGTTGGTTTTGAGCAGGCCGGTGGCGTCGACCTCAAACGAGCCGTTGCGCGTGTAGGCCTCGGTGCCGTCAAGCCCTTGCACGCCAAACCAGGCGTTGCCGGTGGTCATCGCGTCCATGGCGCGGCCAGTGCGCTGCGGGCTGCCGGGGATATCGAGCCAGCCGGGCGTTGCCTCGATCGCCATCACCCGCGTGCTGGAGCCGTCGCCACGTACCGGTACCGCGCGGTAGGTAGATAGCTCGGCGCGAAAGCCGTTGGTCGAGACGTTGGCCAGATTGTTGGACAGCACCGCCTGCCGGTTTGCGGCGGCGTTGGCCCCGGTCATGGCGGTGTAGATCAGGCGGTCCATGATTCACTTACCGCAGGTTGACCAGGGTCGACATCACCTGGTCTTGTGTCTTGATGGTCTGCGCGTTGGCCTGGTAAGACCGCTGCGCCGTCATCATGTTGACCAGTTCTGAGGTGAGATCGACGTTGGACTCTTCCAGCGCACCAGCACGCAGGGCGCCGAACTTGCCATCACCGGCTTTGCCTTGAACCGGCAGGCCCGAGTCGTAGGTGGCAGCCCAGGCGTTGCCACCCAACGGACTCAAGCCCTGCACATTGCGAAAATCGACAAGCATGATTTGCCCGGCAGACTGGGTTTGACCGTTCGAGTAGCGGGTGGTGATGACGCCACTCTCGCCAATGCTCAAGCCGGTCAACTCGCCGGGTGCGTAGCCGTCTTGTGTCAAGTTGGAAACCGCAAAAGATGAGCCGAATTGTGTGACCTTGCTGATGTCCAGGGTGGCTGATATGTCTGGTGTAACCGTGGAGGGTGTGCTGACAGTCAATGTGGGAGAGGTTGCCGGAGATACCAATTTGCCAGCGGCGTCGAAGGACATCGTGAAGAGTCGGGTACCCGCTGTCGCAACGTCGTACACATCCCAGTTGTCCACCACATCTGGGGCTGTTCCTGTTGCGCCCATGCGCTCAAAATACAAACTGACTGGTACCTGCGCACCCTGAGAGTCAAAGACCGTCAGCGAGGTGCCGTAGGTTGTCCTTGGTGTAGGTGGAACCTGCGTTGCGGCCACAGGCGCTCTCGAGTCCAGGTTGAACTCGGCGGTGATCAGGGTGGTGGCACTGGCTGCGATGGGCGCGCTGGTTGGCAACTGCAGATTTTGAGGGGTAACACTGATCGCGTTTCCCACTTTGTCCGTGGGATAGCCCATCACATTGGCACCGGTATTGGTTTTGATATAACCATCCTTGTCGAGTTTGAACGAGCCATCCCGGGTGTAAGCGGTGGAGCCATCGGGTTGCGTCAGTTGAAAGAAGCCCCCGCCGTTGATCGCTACATCGAGGCTGTTGCCGGTGGTATTGATGTTGCCCTGGGTGAATTGTTGGGCTATGGCATTCACTGCAACGCCGATTCCAGCGTTTGTCCCACCGCCGCCAACACCCAGGGATGAGGCCACCAAATCGCCAAACTCGGCGCGTGACGATTTCATACCCGTGGTGTTCGCGTTGGCAATGTTGTTGCCGATCACATCCAGGCTGCGGCTGGAGGCATTGAGTCCTGAGAGTCCGGTTTGGAATGACATGGTGGTTACCTCGTTGACTTGACGTTGATTTACAAAATGGCCTTGACGCTGCTGTAGCTCACCGGGTTGCGCCCGGCCAGCTGCACCATCATCGCGCCGTTGTCGCTGCTGACCGATTGCACCGTGGCGCGCGCGAGCGCCGTGCTCTCAATCGCCTTGCCGCCGGTGGTGGCGGTGATCTTGAAGCTGGGGCTGCCGGTAAAGCTGAACTTCGACGCATCCCACGCAAAGTTGCTTCGGCCTGCGTCGAGCACGCCCAGGTTGATGGTGTCGATAACCTGGCCGCCGGGCGAGAGCACGTCGATCTTGACGCTCTCGGCGCGCGCAGCCAGATCGACCGCGCCCTGCGCCTTACCGTCGACGACTGACAACGTGTTGCCGTCGATCAGCACGTCGTGCCCAACCATATTGCTGCCCTGCAGCACCTGCATCGCGGTGAACTGCTCGGCCATGCTTTTCAGCGTGTCATTGACCTGCTGGATGCCGGTGACGGTGTTGATCTGCGCCATTTGACTCGTCATCTGCGCGTTGTCCATCGGGTTCATCGGGTCCTGGTTGTTGAGTTGCGCCACCAGCAATTTCAGGAAACGGTCTTGTGCCTCTTCGGAGGTGGAGGTCGTTTTGCTGCTGGTGCTGGCGCCGATGACAGAGGTGCTGGTCGTGGTGGCAGAGGAAGTTCCGGTCAACATGATGAAATCCTTGAAGAATTACTGGCCCATCTGCAGCGTTTTGAGCAGCAGGGACTTGGCGGTGTTCATGACTTCAATATTGTTCTGGTACGAGCGCGAGGCCGAGATCATGTTCACCATCTCCTCCACCGGGTTGACGTTGGAGTAGTTCACATAGCCGTCTGCGTCGGCCGAAGGGTGGTTGGGGTCGTGGATGCGCTTGAACGGCTGGTTGCTCTCGGTAATCGCATTGACTTTCACGCCGGCGGTGGCGTCGCCGCCCATCGGTAGCGTCTGGAACACCACCTGTCGCGCCTTATACGCCTGCCCGTCGGGGCCCGCTACGGCGTCGGCGTTGGCCAGGTTGCTGGCAACCACGTTGAGCCGCTGCGACTGCGCGCTGACCGCGCTGCCCGACACATTGAAAATTGAAAACATCGACATGATGTGCTCCGTGCTTCAGACCTATTGACCCTGAATCGCGCTCAAAATCGTTCTGGACTGACCGTTGATAAAACGCAGCGTCGATTCGTAGCGCACCGAGTTGTCGACAAAGCTGGCGCGTTCGCGGTCGAGGTCAACGCTGTTGCCGTCAACGCTGGGCTGGCTCTGCGTGGCATAAACCAGCGCACCGGTGCCGCTGAGGGTGCCGTTGCTGCTGACCGCGGGGAGTTCCACATGCCGGGGGTGCGTGGTGCTCGTGCTGGTCTGGAGAGTCAAGCCCAGGCCGGCCTTGGACAGTTCGCTGCCGCTGGTTTTTGTCATTTGCCCTAACGTTTCGCGGAAGTTGAAATCACGTGCCACATAGCCCGGGGTGTCAGCGTTGGCGATATTGCTGGCCAGAATGCGTTGCCGATCGGCGCGCAGCACCAACGCCTTGGCATGGAAATCCAGACCGCTGGTTAGATTGGCAAACATGGCAACACCTCGACTTTCGTTCCTGGACGCCCCACCTGTGTACAGGCTTTGGGGAATGTTGCGATTGATTATGGGAAGCCGAGGTTTTTTCTAAACCCCAAAAAAAGGGCTA
>Ga0210020_1004448_pt1 | contig 10331 bp, 9 predicted proteins | sample CryGeymeta201514_FD_183980 | JGI IMG/M metagenome (GOLD analysis project Ga0210020, IMG submission 183980) | Groundwater microbial communities from Crystal Geyser aquifers in Utah, USA - Crystal Geyser metaG 2015-14 (SPAdes) (version 2) | ecosystem: Environmental > Aquatic > Deep subsurface >... | reverse complement strand
GGCCGTCGCAGCCGTTGTCGGGAATCACCGGATCGTCGAAGAAGATGCGCAGCCCCTGAAAATCCTTGTAGATGCGGTCGAGAACGATGATGTTGGGGGCGATCACCAGAAAGTTGTGCGACAGCGTCGAGTCCGGCTCATACAGTTTGTGAAAGAAGCTCCAGGCCAGCGCCAGACTCAGCACCTTGGTCTTGCCGCTGCCGGTGGCCATCTTGATCACATCGCGCCGCCAGGTTTCGTCGAACATCCCGGCCGACACCACCCCGCTGCCGTCAAAGCGCATCAGGTCGAACTTATCTTTGGCTCCGACGACATCGTAGAGATAGACAATCGTCTCCAGCGCTTCGCGCTGGGCGAAGAAGTAGCAAAATTCCGCTGTCGTGCCGTCAAACCGCTCCTGCAGGTGCGGCTCCTTGAACCACCAGTTGAGCAGGCTTTTACTGGTTTCAGTCGCGCCGACATAGCCGCCGTCACGAAACTCCTTCACCTTGCGCCGCAGCTGCGAAACCAGCGGCGGCATCAGCTTGTCCATGCCGGTTTCGCGTAGCGCCTCGTCGGCCGGGAACCAGCGTACCTCGGGATTGAGGATCGCGTGTGGAGAATCGGGGAAATCAGGATGCAGCGCCACGATGTTCCTCCCCGACCGATTTGACCGCGAATGGACGCCAATTTTTGTATTGGCAAAGCGTTTCCATTCCAGTTTGTGCGAACCGAAATTGATTAGTAGACCCACCGGACACCCGGTTGCCTTCAAATAGTTGAGCAGCTGCGCCTCCTCAATCGGCGTGAGCTGTTTGATGGCCTTTATCTCCACAATGATGGATTGGTAACACCAGAAATCGGCTAGTACCCTGTAATGCATAGGATTTCGTAAGATTGCGCAGGGATTTTTCGTGTCAGTAAGGCATGATGATCGCTGCCTAGCCATAGCTAAACAGCGATTATCATAACGCAGCTGACGCGGAAAATAACCAGCAAGATGCGAAAGATTATGTGTTATAGGGTACTAAATATTCTTTCTGCAGCTCATTCTTTTTGTATCTGATTCGAATGGCCTTTTGTTGCTCGTGGGGAATCCGCCTGTCCGCCAATTCGAGGCCAAGGGCCTCCTGATAAACGGCCTCCAAAAACCCACTCCCGAGCTCATTGGCAACCTCCATCGCCGCCCCGACAAGGGCAAAAACTTCATCCTTCAAAACTAATTCGCGGCCATTGGCGTTCATTCGCGGTTACCCTCCAACGCCTTGACGCCGCGCTCTTCGGTCAGCAGCTTCATTTGTTCGATAGCGATCCGATTCCGCTTGGCAAGACGCGCCGGTTGTTCCATCCCCTCGTGGATAAATAGCGCATTCAGCGTCTCCAGATTGGCCAGACAGACAAGTTGTGCGGCATTGGCGAAGTCGCGAATATTCCCCTTTTCGTCGGGGTTGGCGTCGCGCCACTGCCGGGCCGTCATGCCGAACAGCGCCATGTTCAGCATATCGGTCTCGCTGGCGTAAACCAGGCTGACCTGTTTGAGTTCAGCTCAGGCGGAATCAGGTTAGCCTTGATAGCGTCGGTGTGGATACGGTAGTTTATCTTGGTCAGATTGCACCGGATGTCCCAGCCGAGCTGCGCCTGCTCGGTCTCCTTGAGACGCTGGAACTCCTTGATCAGGTAAAGCTTGAACTCAACCGACACCCAGGAGGCGAACTCGAAGGCGATGTCCTTGTGCGCGTAGGTCCCGCCATAGCGACCTGCCTTCGAAACGATGCCAATGGCGTGGGTAAGCTCTCTCCACTTGGTAGGCGTCATGACGAACGCATTGCTTCCCGAAGCATTTTTAACCGTGTCGAATTCCACACGGTTAAAATCCGGATTATTCAGCAGCTCCCAAATACCCAGAAACTCTATGGAGAAACGTGTTCGCATCCAGTTCTGGATAACAAAACGTGGATCATCAGAATTCTTGAACTTGGCGATATCGGTCAGGGAAATGTAATCATCCCGTTTAATGCGCTGAATACGAACCGCCTCTGCGAGGACAATAATTTCAGTGTGTTTACCCATCCATCCGCTCCCGTTTCAAATGGCTTTACCTTTCGGCCAACCGCCCCAGATACGCCTGCACACTGCTCTCGGCAATCGCCATCATCAGGGGAATATCTGCGATGGCAATCTGGTCGTCGGCGACGGCTTCGGCCACATAAAACATCTGTTGCCAGGCGACCGGCGGTTTTTTCGCCGCTTTCAGCCACAGTGCCGTTAGAACCAATCTTTCCGACCAACTCTGGCGTCGTGGTTGCAGAATCTGCGTGGCAACGGCATCAATGGCGGCGGCGAAATTTTGTTTGCGCCCCAAAGCCTTGCGGACGACGGTATCGACCTTTACATCATCTTCAAACCAGGAATCGGCGAATCGCTGTCTTGCAGCCCAGGTATCAGCATCTTCAAGGGCTTCACCTTTATATTTTTCCGTCGCAAAACGCCCGCCCGTACGCATGATACCCTCGCGCAACTTCGACAGCTCGACCGCAACATCCAGGGGAGCCGCCTGCCAGTCGCGACCTAAACGCTCGGCAATGGCCAGCAACCAGTGGCTGGGCATCTTGCCCTGCGCAACGCCATCGGCCAGAGACTGCCGCACCCGCAGATCCAGGTAATCGACGGACACTTCAGTTGCGCCAACATCCGCAGCCATCATTTGCAAAAACTGGCGGCGTTCGACTTTAGTCATCTGCGGGATGATATAAGCATCGGCAATCCCGGCACCAATTTTGGGCAGCAGCGAGCAGCACAGGAAATCTTTTTTCTGCGGCAGAAACATTTGAAACAGTTGCGCCTGCGCACCATCAACAGCCGAGGCATAAACTTGCAGGGCAACCGGCTGGGCCAAAGGTGCGCACTCGACTCTTGCCCGCCGGGCGTTGGCGATGGCCTGGTCAATTTTATTGCGCAGCTCTTCGCCAAACCAGTTCCGCGCAAGAATCAGGCGCCGCAAAGCCGCCGAAGTCAGCCGCTCTCCTTCAATCTCACTCAGTTCCTGCGCGACCCCGGCTCGTACGTCGGCCTGGGGATGAAACAGCATCAGCACCCCGGCTTCGCGAATCAGCGGGTTCTCCATGCGCAGCATCAAGCCACAAATTCCAACCTGAACCTCGACATCACCCACGGCTAACATTTGCAGAATGGCGTCCAGAAAATCGAAGGCGGTGACCTTATCCTCTTCTTCAAGCTCAGCGATAAGATCAAGCATCGCCTGCTCGGGATTCGCGTCAAACTCAGGGCCTGCTGACACATCGAACATGCGCTGACTGTTGGCTTCATGCAGCAAGGGCAAAATTTCAACCCGTGAATTGAGCAACACTTGAGTCACCATAGCACCCAGTTCGCCGTCTACACCTGGAGCGAAAACCTGTTGTGCCAGCGCCGTTTGCCATTGCTCCATGCGCTGCACTGCCTCAGGTCGTGAACGTTCCAGCTCGACGCGCAAAATTTCGAGGGTATCATGCAGCACCTGCAGCGCCGCATCAAGACGTGCTTCGTCCGCGGTAAAACTGCCGACTAATAAATTCGCTAACTCGTCAGCGGCAGTTTTTTGATGAAAAATATATCTGCGTAATTCCGTCTGCAACTCCCGATGTGAATCAGAAAGGCCATCCTCTTCCAACTGATAAGCCTGAACAATAGCGCGCATGTTTTCGAAAGATTGCTTCAGCGCCGGTAAAAAGGGATTCTCGGGCTGAGCGCCTTTTTTTCGCCTGCGGTTATCCGGCATGGGCGAGCCCTTAACTGCAGATTGCAGCAGTTTTTCAAAGGCCGCGGCAAGAACTTCGTCTTCGGCATGAAGCTGCTCAAAACCAGGGGCCGGTGGGCTGATCTGTCGTGTCACCAGCCCAGGCTTGGGCAAGGGTTTGCCCTTATAGGCGCGCCCGTCAATTTTTTTACGCACTTCTTTGTAGTGGCGGTACATCCCCTTTAGCCACGGTTGATTGTCATTAACCGCCTCAACAAAAATTTGCAGCAGATCGCCAGCCGCCGCCGACTGCTTTTCTGCTGGGTTCAAGAAGGGCCCGGCAAAGGGACCATCCGGGTCAAAACCGAATTCAATCACCGCGACAATTTTGCTTTTTTCATTGACAACTAACAGCGAAACTCGGCGGCAGTCGCAGTTTTCCTGCACACAATAGGCTTCGATAAAGCTATAGCCCCCCGCCTTGGCCTTGCCGACTTTTTGTGGCAAAAGCAGATTCACCACCCCCTCTTCAGTCTGGGGAAAGAAGAGGGGATAGGGAACCATTTCGACGAGATCTTCTAATTTGTTCATATTCAGTGCGCCTTATAATTCGTTATACAAAGTATCGCGCTCCACCGGCACGCGCCCGGCCTTGCGGATCAGTTGGATGATTCCGGCTTTGTCGAGGGCCTGGGGTGAATCGGCGCCGGCGTCGTGACCGATCTTTTCTTCGACGACCGTTCCATCCAAATCGTTCACCCCGAAGCAAAGGGCGGTCTGGGCGATTTTCAGGCCGAGCATCACCCAGTAGGCTTTGATGTGCTGGAAGTTGTCCAGATAAAGGCGACTGATGGCCAGGGTCTTGAGGGCATCAACGCCGCCAACGCCTTTAGCGCCCGGCACCCGGGTGTTGTCGGGCTGAAAAGCCAGGGGGATGAAAGCCTGGAAACCACCGGTTTTATCCTGCAAAGCGCGCAGCAGTTGCAGGTGTTCAACCCGGTCGGCGTAGGTTTCGACATGACCGAAGAGCATGGTGGCGTTAGATTTCAAGCCTGCGCGATGCACCAGTTCGGTGACCTCCAACCAGCGCGCACCACTGATTTTTTCGGGGCAGATTTGGTCGCGCACCCCCTGGCCAAGAATTTCGGCGCCGCCGCCGGGCAGCGAACCCAGCCCGGCCTCTTTGAGCTGAGCGATAACGGTTTCCACCGGCAAGCCGGAAATGTGGCTGAAATAATCGATTTCCACCGCCGTAAAGCCCTTGATGTGCAGGCGCTGATCGACGGCTTTAATCCTGCGCAGCATCTGCAAATAAAATTCGAAGGGCAGGTCGGGATGCAGGCCGCCGACGCTGTGAATTTCGGTGGCACCGGCATCGGCGGCCTCCTGCGCCTTGGTCGCAATCTGTTCGAGGGCCAGAGTATACTCGCCCGGCTCGCCCGCTTCTTTGGAGAAGGCGCAGAACTTACAGCGGTTGACACACAGGTTGGTGTAATTAATGTGACGATTAACGTTGAAATAAACCCGGTCACCGTTCTTGCGCCGGTTGGCCGCAGCCGCCAGTTCACCAATGGCGAGCAGGTCGTGGCTTTCAAACATGGCCAGGGCTTCGGCGTCGCTGATACGTTCATCGGTTTCGATTTTGGTACGGATGCGGTTGAAAAAAGAAGTCATGAGTGTGCGTATCCATTCCCCCAGCGTTTGAACAACTGGTGTTCAACACCCAGCTGATCGAGAACCTTGCCGACGACAAAATTTACCAGATCTTCGACCGACTGTGGTTGTTGATAAAAGGCCGGCATGGCCGGTAAAATCTGCGCTCCGGCCTGAGCCAGGCGCAACATATTTTCCAGGTGAATCTGGTTAAAGGGCGTTTCACGCGGCACCAGCAGCAGCGGTTTGCGTTCCTTCAGGGCGACATCGGCGACGCGCTCCAACAGATTTTCCGACAAACCTGCGGCGATGCGTCCTAAGGTTCCCATGGAACAGGGGCAGATGACCACCGCCTCGGGTGCGGAGGAGCCGCTGGCGATGGGGGCAAAAAAATCGTTGATGGCAAAATAATTCAGTTTTTGCGCGGCGCCAAAGCGCTGGTGCAACTGTTTTTGACAAGCGACTGGATCCTCATCGAGCGCCAGCCCCGTTTCAAAGGCCAGCACCTGGCGCCCGGCGTTCGTCAGGAGCAGGCTAACCTCCTGTTGCCCACGCAAGAGTTCCTCAATCAGGCGCAGGCCGTAAAGAGAACCGGAAGCGCCGGTTATGCCAACCACAATCGGTTTCATCAAACTAACGCATCTGTCAGGGTGAAAAGAAAGATTGTCACGCTGATATAGCCGTTCATGTTGAAGAAGGCGGCATTCAGTTTTGACAGATCATCTGGCGTGACCAGACTATGCTCGTAGAGCAGCAAAGCGGCAACCACCAGCACGCCAACAAAATATATCCAGCCCAGGCCGCTTCCCGGCAGCACCAGCAACAAAAAAACCAGCATCAAACCGTGAAAGATGCGCACCAGCAAAAATGATTTATCCAGCCCCAGACGCGAGGGAATGGAATGCAGGCCGCGCACAAGGTCGAAATCATAATCCTGCAGGGCGTAAAAAATATCGAAGCCGGCGACCCAGAAGAGCACCGCCAGAGACAGGGACACTACCGGCCAGGTCAGGGTGCCGCTCAGGGCAATGAAGGCCCCCAAGGGCGCGGCGGCCAGACACAGGCCAAGAATAAGATGAGCAAAATGGGTGAAGCGCTTGGCGTAGGCGTAAAGAACAAAAAACCCCAGGGCAACGGGGGCCAGCTTAAAACAGAGCGGATTGAGCATCCAGGCCGCGAGCAGAAAGATCAGGGTCGCAACCAGAATAAATAAGACGGCCTCCCACACGGCGACCTTGCCCGCCGGGATATGCCGCTGCGCCGTACGTGGATTGTCGGCGTCGATCCGCGCATCAATCAGCCGATTCAGCCCCATGGCGGTACTCCGTGCCCCGACCATGGCGACACAGATCCACACCACCTGACCGAAACCGGGCAAGGCCCCGGCCGCCAAAGCCGCCAGAATGACCCCCATCAGGGCAAAGGGGAAGGCAAAAACCGTGTGAGAGAATTTGATCATCTCCAGCAGGGTCTTGATTTTGGCAAAAAGAAGCGTTTGACGCATAAGCAGGGCACCGCTGAGAGCAAAAAAACAACAGCGGACACTTTACACCGCCAGCCGACGCTCGACAAGAGCCGAAACCTGGTCTGCCAATGACCGCCGTTGGGGGGCGACTCACTGACCCGGCGAAATTTCTCAGACTGGCCCGTCCCCCAGCCTTTGTAAATCACCAGTCGGCTTGAGAAGTGTCGCCCTATGGGTTAGGGTCTTAGTAGGGGAAAAGCAGGAGAGAGAGAGACAGGAAACAGACGAAATGAACAATAAACAGCGACAGGAACCATTTTTCAACCGCGACGAGAATTACGGACTGTTGACGAGCGCCGAACGCGCTGCCTTCCTGATCGATGGCGAAGATTACTACCGGGCTGTCGCAGAGGCCTGCGAGCAGGCCCAGCGCGCGATCTATATTCTCGGCTGGGATGTCGACAGCCGGGTTCGACTGCGGCGTGGCGACAAGGAAGAAGAAACCTTCGGTCAGCTGACTGACCGCCTGGCGCGGGAAAATCCTCAGTTGCAGATTTATATGCTGGAGTGGGATTTCGCGGTTTTTTATTCCCTTGAGCGAGAGTTCTGGTCGCAGCTCAGTTTCGGCTGGATGATTCATGAGCGAGTTCGCTTCGAGCTGGACGACATGCATCCGCTCGGTGGCTCTCAACACCAGAAGATTGTCGTGGTTGATGACCAGCTGGCCTTTGTCGGCGGGTTCGATCTGGCCAGCTTTCGTTGGGATACCTCTGCACACTTACCGCAACATCCGCAGCGCTCTGACAACGATCAACCCTATGGCCCGGTACATGATGCGCAACTGCTGGTCACCGGGGAAGTCGCGCACAAGCTCGGTGAAATCGCCCGTCGGCGTTGGGAGCGGGCCACGGGTGAGAATCTGTCGCCACCTGAGCAGGGCGCTTCAGACCCCTGGCCCGCCAGCGTCAGCGTCGATTTTTCCCGCCAGCCCCTAGAAATTCTACAAACCATGCCTGCCTATGGGGGCGATCCTGAGTTACGAGAGATCGAGGGTTTTTATCTACAGGCCATCGAACAGGCTGAAAAATTCCTTTATCTGGAAAATCAGTATCTGACCTCGCACCGGATCGGCCGCGCCCTGGAAGATTCCCTCCGCAAAGCTCAGGGGCCGGAAATTGTTTTGGTTTTGCCGCGCCATTGCCCCGGCTGGTTGGAAGAAGCGACCATGGGGGTGCTACGCAACCGTCTGCATCAACGTTTGCTGGACGCCGATCAGCATCAGCGCTTGCTGATCTGCTACCCCGACCGGGACGGGTTAGAGGACGCTGTCATCATCGTCCACAGCAAACTGCTGGTGGCCGATGACCAACTTCTGACCCTGGGTTCGGCCAATCTGAGCAATCGCTCGATGAGCTTCGACAGCGAATGCAACCTCGCCCTGGCAGCCGATGGCGACGCTGAACGCTGCAAGATCATCGCCGGGCTGCGCGATCGACTGCTCGCAGAACATTTAGGCTCGACTCAACAACAGGTGGCGGCAGCCATAAGGGAGACCGGATCCTTGCTGACGGTCATCGGAAGACTTGGGAGTGGCGAACGATCTCTCAAGGAGTTGCCCCTTGAGGGGGATCGGTCAGACTGGCAGGCCTTGCCCGGAGAACTGGTCGCCGATCCCGAAAAACCCATCGGCCTGGAACAACTGCTGGACTATTTCGGGCTTGCATCGACGGCGCCGCCAGAAGATGAGCAGCGCAACCGGCGCAAAGGCTGGTATTTCCTGCTGGCTTTATTCAGCGTGCTGCTGCTTGGAGCCCTCTGGCGCTGGTCGCCATTGAATCAGTGGTTGGATGTGGCCAGCCTGCTGGCTGCCGCTGACTATGTGCGGGAAAGCCCAATGACGGTGCCGATCGTGCTTGGCGTCTACCTCCTCGGCAGCTGCCTGATGTTTCCCATCAACCTGCTGATTCTGGCCACGGCCCTCAGCTTCGGTTCGATCAGCGGATTTTTTCTCGCCCTCTCCGGCAGTTTGCTCGGTGGACTGGCCAGTTACCTGCTTGGGCGCTGGCTGGGACGCGACGCCGTACAGAAACTGGCCGGGAAAAAGATCAATCAGCTCAGCCGTAAACTGGCAAGGCGCGGCTGGCTGACCATCGCCCTGATTCGCATTGTGCCGATTGCGCCCTTTACCATCGTCAATATGGTCGCCGGTGCCAGCCACATTTCAGCGCGCTCATTTATCATCGGCACCGCCGTCGGTATGTGTCCGGGAATTCTGGCGATCATGATCTTTGAAGAAGGACTGGAGCGTGCGCTGCGCAATCCGGACTGGCAAACCCTGAGGCTGGCTGTGTTGGCCCTGCTCGGTGGTCTGATGGTTTTTCTGGCCGGGCGTCAGCTGTTGCTGAAGAAAAGTAAGATCGACCATGGCTGAACGCAACCTGCGACTGGCAACCTGGAATATTCACATGGCCATCGGGCGGGATGGTCGGCGTGATCTGTCACGGATTGTGCGAGTCATCAATCAGCTGCAGGTCGAAGTGATCGGCTTGCAGGAAGTCGACAACCAGATCGAGATAGGCCACAATGACCTGCAAACCCTTGCCGAACAGACGGGCATGGAAGTCATCGCCGGGCCGACCATGCAGCGTACCCGGGGTGATTACGGTAACGCCCTGTTGACGCGACTGCCGGTGAGCAAGGTCGAGCGCTACGATCTCAGCTTCAAGCGCCGGGAGCCGCGCGGCTTGCTGATCGTCGAACTGAAATGGCAGGGACGCCCGTTGCAGGTCGCAGTGACGCATCTTGGTCTGCGTCCTGGGGAGCGGCGTGAGCAGGTGCGCAGGCTCTGCGAACACCTGGCCGCAGCGCGGCGCAACCCGCTGGTGCTGATGGGGGATTTTAACGAATGGTTCATCTGGGGGCGGCCCTTGCGCTGGTTACAGCGACGCTTCGGTGCGATCCGTTCGTCGGCAACTTTCCCGGCAAACTGGCCGCTTTTGCAGCTCGACCACATTCTTGTCGAACCCCATGACTGCCTGGTACGCAAAAGGGCCTATCGCACACAAGTTTCCCAATCAGCCTCAGATCACCTGCCGCTGGTTGCCGAGCTGCGTTGTTAAGCAAAACGATAGATCAGTGAGCGTCCAGCACCTTACGCACCATAAACGTCAACTCTTCAAGGGAGAAAGGCTTTTGCAGGAAACCCAGATCTACCATCAAAAAAATAAAGAACCTCGTTGATCCCAGCAAAGCTGGGGAGATAGAATGCTTGTGCGACCAAGACAACTATCACCAACGAGGTGAAACAATTATGGCACAAGGCGTTCTTCCATTCCAGTACCAAGATCACAATCCAGCAATTCTCATTATGACTTTTTGCACAGCATCTGGCATGCGTCGGCGCGTAGCGGATAGAGCAGAATGCGCTTGGGAGCGGCGCCGTGGCGCTGATGGTCGCGATCCTGACGGCCACGACCGGTTGTCAGGCCGACATCCAGC
>Ga0210020_1004444_pt1 | contig 10340 bp, 10 predicted proteins | sample CryGeymeta201514_FD_183980 | JGI IMG/M metagenome (GOLD analysis project Ga0210020, IMG submission 183980) | Groundwater microbial communities from Crystal Geyser aquifers in Utah, USA - Crystal Geyser metaG 2015-14 (SPAdes) (version 2) | ecosystem: Environmental > Aquatic > Deep subsurface >... | reverse complement strand
CGGGCGGCCAGACCTTTGTCACCGTGCTGGATGAAGCCGGCCAGCCTGAACAGCAGGAAACTATCAGTCGCTACCGGGGCAAGCGCCAGTTGCGTTTTGCACCTTTTTTTGGCCACAGTGTCGGGGCTAAGGCACTGCGCTGTGAAAGTTGTCATGGCGATCCGCGTTTTCTGGGATTTGGTCAGCAGGTCGCCCGCCTGGACGGCAGCCTCGAACCCCTGGTGCGGTGCGAATGCAACCCCGATAATCCCCTGGATGGTTTTTTGCGTCTCGACCAGGGGGAGCTGACGGCACCGGCGGCGGTGACGCGCGAAAATTCACGGCCCTTACAGGCGGCCGAAATCAAAAAAATCTGGCAGGTCAATTTGTGTCTGATCTGCCATCGGGATCCTAAAGATGTCATTTATCAACAAAAACTCGATTTTACGCGCCTTGATGCTGGTCTGGCTGGCGCTGGCGGCACTCGCTAATCCCCTGTCGGCAGCGGAAAGTTGCAGCGATTGCCACCCGGTGGCATTGGCTGCGCCCCATGCCGAGCTTGCCTGTCAGTCCTGCCATGCACCGGATCAGGCGACCGCTCACGCCCAGGGCGGCCCTGGCGCTGCGGAGGCCTGCGTCGGCTGTCACGCTGAAATGGCGGGTATTTTCCAGCATGACATGGCGACCCGCGCACCGGAGCGGGCCTTTGTCGCCGCCAGCTTCGGCCAGCATGATGCACAATTTTTCAACCGAAATTGTCAGGGTTGCCATGTCAGCAGCTGTCGTGATTGTCATGGCTCGGGGCATCAGGTGCGGCGGCCCGACACCGCAACCTGTCTGGCATGTCACAAGGGGGGCGCGGTAGGTTGGGATTACCTCGGTCGCGCCCCGCGTGAGGACAGTCTGCGTTATCAGCGTGGCCCAAAGGCCCAGGGCGAGCACTATTTGACCATGCGCCCCGATGTCCATGCCGAAGCTGGTTTGAGCTGCGCTGATTGCCACAGTAAAAGGAGTCTGCTCACCGGACGCAAAAGCAGCCACAGCTGCGTCGATTGCCATCAGCCTGACCCAAAAATTATCGAACACAGCATTGCACAACACTTGGAAAAACTTGAATGCTACGCCTGTCACAGCGCCTGGTCGCCGCAAGAATATGGTAGCTTCTATCTACAAATGATCGACAGCCCGGCGCGAGACTATTTTTATGTGCGGCAGAACCCGCGCAGCGATACGATCAAAAGCGCCTATCTCAAGCTCCAGCAGGAACCGCCTCTGGGCTGGAACCAGCGCGGGCGGCTCAGCCCGATGCGCCCGTTTATCGGTTATTTTTCACGCATTGTCGCCGGAGAACCCGAGGGGGAGGAGAATCGGCTGGTGACCGCCAGTTGGCAGGCGTTTTTCCCCCATACCATTCGACGTGGCACAGCCATGTGTGAAGGCTGTCATGCCAATCCGCGGCGCTTTTTACACGAACCGCCGCAAGAACGCGTTTACCGCCCCGATCTCGATGGCCTGAAACTTGAATCTTTCTGGAACCAAACCGGCCAACAGCTACGCAACGGGCGTTTTTTGAACCAGGATGAGCTGGCCGCCCTGGAGAGCAAAAGCCCCGCTTACATCAAGGCATACATTCAAAAATGGCAAAGCTTCATTCAACACGTCGCGCCCTGATCAAGGCACTGATTGGCCTGATCGGCGGCTGGGGCCTCTGGAAATATCTGGCCGCGCCCCTGCCCCGGACTCAGGCGGAATTGCATCTCTCTTTGGCCGAGCTGCCCGGCGAAGGAGCCCTGGTTTATGCCGACCGGCAGCTGGCGGTGGTGCGCCGCGGTGGTGAAATTTACGCCTTAAGTCTGGTGTGTACCCACCTCGGCTGTACCCTGAACCTGACCGCCAACGAGTTACAGTGCCCCTGCCACGGCAGCCGTTTCGATCACCATGGGCACGTCCTCAGTGGCCCGGCACCGCGTGATCTGCCGCGATTGCCCCTGCGTATCACTGGCGATCAACTGTACATTGCGCTGGAGAGTTAAGGCCGATGCTCACTGACTTTGTCCGCCATCTTTTTCCGCGCCGGGTAAGGCGCAAGGATCTGCGCCTGCGCTACACTTTTTGTCTGGGGGGCATGGCCTGTACAGTGCTGCTGGTGCTGCTGACGAGCGGATTTTTGCTGTTGTTTCACTATCAGCCTCATCCCGAACATGCCTATGAATCGATTCTGGCCCTTGAAACGCGGGTCTTTGGTGGCCATTACCTGCGCAGCCTGCACCGTTTTGCCAGCCACGCCTATTTGCTGATGCTGTTTCTGCACAGCCTGCGGGTGATTTTAACCGGCGCCTATCGCCCGCCGCGCCAGCTCAATTGGTGGATCGGTTTCGCCCTGCTGCTCTTGTCCCTGTTCACCGCCTACAGCGGTTATCTGCTGCCCATGGATCAGCTGGCACTCTGGGCCACCCAGACCGGCATGAACCTGGTCGCCGAACTGCCGCTGGGATTTTTGGTCAAAGGCATTCTGGTGCCCGATGCGGTCGGGGCGGGATTTTCGCTGCTGCGTTTTTATGTGATGCACATCCTGGTGCTGCCGGCGACCATCAGCGCACTGGTGGCGTTGCATTTCTATCGCATTCGGCAGGATAAAGGGATACTGCCCTATCTATGATGGCGTCGCAAAAACGCACCAACTGCGGTGTTGCTGCAATGGTCTCGCTGCTTCGACGTACATAAGTACGCCTCATTGCTCGACCATTGCGCGCCTTGCATTTGGCGCTTTTTTGCTTAGCCATCTAAATTGATACTTTTTGCGAAAGCATCATTTATGAGAGATGAAACCGTTCCCAGTTCTCCGGTGTTTTTTCGCCTGATCCGGCGCAATATGCTGCTGCTGGTGGTCGTACTGTTACTGGGCGCCTGGCTGTTTCCGGCCCCCTTGCAACCGCCGGCTGATCTGGCCCAGCCCCCCAATCCGGCCAAGGCGGCCTGGTTTTTGTTGTGGATTCAAGAGCTCCTTAGCTACTCGAACCGCTTTGCCTATCTGATGCTGGCGGGAGTGGCGGGCTTTGCGCTCTTGCCCCTGTGGCGACGGCAGCCACCGACGACGGCGGCCATCTGGTTTGAACGCCGGCAATGGCCGGTAATTCTGCTGACCCTGTTGACCCTGGCGGGGCTGATTCTTCTCACCTTGATTGCGAGCTTATGGCGCGGCGAAAACTGGGCATTTATCTGGTAATTCTGCTCCTGGCGGGATTAATCAGCACAAGCTGGGCGGAAGAAGGCAACCTCTGTCTGACCTGCCACCAACCCCATGAAGGGACGGCGGAGTGCAGCCGCTGTCATGGCGGTAATCCGCGCACCGACCGCCAGGAAATTGCCCACTATCAATTGATCCCCGCCCGCTTGGCCTATTTTCGTAACGCGGATCACCCGGTGGTGCAACGCGGCACGGTCTTGCTGAAACAACTGGGCTGCCGGCGATGCCATCTGGTTGGAGGCGAAGGACAAAAGCTCGCCAGCGATCTCGATCATCTGGCGCCGCGGGTGACACCGGTGGTTATGGAAGACGCCATCCTCAAACCGGCCCTGGCCATGCCCCTCTTCCCCTTGACCGACGGTGACCGCGCCGCCCTGGTCAACGCCCTGCTCGCCGCACGGCTGAAAGCGCCGCCGGTGGTTGAACAACAGCCGCGCACAGTGCATTTCGCCCCGACCGACAGCACCACCCCGCCGGTTTTTGTCCGCCAGTGTGGCGGCTGCCACCAGCAGCTGTCAGCTCTTCTTGGTGCTCTGGGTCAGGGGCGCACCGCGCCCAATCTGTCGGGATTACTCAGCCCCTTTTACCCCCGCCCCCTGCGCGAAAACGAACCCTTCAACCTTGACAATCTCAAACGCTGGCTCGACAATCCCCGTCAGTTCCGCCCCCTGGCCTTAATGCCGCCGCGCCCGCTATCCGCTGAAGACTGGCAGATCCTGCAACAAGAGTTCGCGCCGCCAGGCGATTGAGTCATCCCCATTAAGTCCTCACGATTTATCGACCGAATAGGCAAACATCGGAATATAAATCAGGGTCAGAATCGTGCCGATCAGCAGCCCGCCGATGGCGACGTCGGCCAGCGGGGAGAGGCGCTCCAGACCGACCGCCCATTCAAAGGCGATGGGGATCATGCCGGCGATGGTGCCGAAGGCGGTCATGAGCACCGAGTTTTTGATAATGATGCCGACCCGACCATCCCAGCGCGTCCGCACCCCTTCGAGCTTTTCTCTCATTAACCACCCCCGGAGAACACTGTCGTCAGGGTCGGTTTGGGGCAGCATCGGCTCGAAAGCCTGCGTCAGCAGTAGCGCTCAACAATAACCAACATGGCAAACAGCACCCGGCTTATGGATTTTTTCAGATTTGGTGTTGTAGCAACGGGCATGTTTTTTTCCCCTCCCTGGTTAGTTGATGCCTATGTCCTCGGAATTCGACCCTAGTCAGGCATCTTGAATTGGCAGAAAATTTTGTTGCACGTTTGACGCTGTTTGTTAGGATGGCGCTGTCGTTTCCAATATCGCTTATAAAGGGGCTTGTAAAGAATGACTCGCGAAGAAAAAATTGCACGGTTGATTGCTGAAATACCGGGGTTGAGCGATTACCGACTTGGTTTAGTACAGAAAATGGTGCAGGTTTTCTCGCAATCTTGGACAATCAACCGGGCACCTGATTCTGATATTATTTCGGACTATTCGCTCATGGATTTTGGCGACGTGTTGAGAATGCATCACTGCTTTTCCAGAGAACCTTTTTCCAAGGACAAATTCGAGTTTGCATTGGAAGCCGTTCTCAGAGCAGCAGGCGTGGCGGCTGAATTAGCGCCGCGCGGCAGACGAGGCTATGACATCAACATCATGGGTCATAACCTGTCCCTCAAGACGGAAGCGGCAAGGGCTATCCGGGTTGAAAGGTTGCATATTTCAAAATTTATGGAACTTGGTGGCGGTCAATGGGGAAATGATCCCAATGATCTGATCGGCCTTCGTCAACAGTTTCTGGATAACCTTGCCGACATTGACCGTATTATTGTGCTACGGGCGCTACGGAAGGGGGAGCCAGACTATCTGTATGAACTTGTGGAAATACCAAAGGACCTTCTGGAAAGGGCCTTGACCGGGCGATTTGAGATGAGAACAGAAAGCGCTCAATTTCCGAAGCCAGGCTATTGTTATGTTGAAAACAACAATGAACTTCTTTTCAGTCTCTACTTCGATGGTGGTGGCGAGCGAAAACTACAGATTAAAAGCCTAAAGAAGGAGCTATGTAAGGTTCATGCTTCCTGGCAGTTTGATTCCCCTCAGAAAAATCCAGATCGAGAGTTGATGTAACCGTATTAAGACGCTGCCTGGCAATCTCAATATAGTCGGATTTCAATTCAATACCGACACACTTGCGCCCCGTCTCAATGGCCACGACACCAACAGTACCACTACCGAAGAAGGGATCCAAAACTAGCCCGTCTTTTGGTGAACCAGCAAGGATGCAAGGCCGAACCAACGCTCTTGGGAAAACCGCAAAATGGGCTTCCTTGCAGGGTTCTGTATTAATTTGCCAGACTGATCGCTTGTTTTTTAACGACTTACCATCAGCCGTCCGCTCTTTGATTGCGGCCTGATCAAAATAGTAATTTTCGCTCTTTGTAAGCATGAAGAGATATTCGTGCGACACCGTTACCCGGTCCTTGACCGACTCGGGCTGACAGTTGGGTTTGTACCAGATAATATCTGAACGCAAATACCAGCCATCGAGTTGAAGAGCCATAGCCAGCATCCAGGCAACACCAATTAAATCTTTAGGTTTGAGTCCCGCTGGGGTGTCGGGACGATAGGCCATTGCCCGTCCGGCGTTTTTAGAATCCGATTGACGCCAGGTTCTGCCTCCCGACGTATAGGTATTGCCGATATTAAGCCAGAGTGTGCCATCGGGTCGGAGCACTCGCCGAATTTCACGAAATACGTCGACCAGGTGCACAACATAGTTATTGATCTCCGTTTCTGCTCCTATTTGCCCTTCATACCCATAGTCACGCATTCCCCAATAGGGAGGAGAGGTGACGCAACTGTGAAAAATGCCATCCGGGAGCAAGGCAAGCTTCTGTCGAACGTCGCCATGGATAATCTGTACCGGATCAGTCCCGGAAAAGATGTCTGACTCAAAGCGGTTGGCTGATTCTGCAGAAGCGGTCACTTTCCCTCCCGGTTTTCTTCAGCTGCGCCACCAGTGCTGTAAACAACGGAGTCTTCGTTGACCCGCGAAACCAGCGCATCAATGATGTAAGCATGAAGAGACATATCAGACTCAATAGCCTTGTGCTTGAGAGCTTTATGCAAAGTAGCTTCGATCTCAAGGGGAAATGTTTTTTTAATCTTTGTTTTGGTTGCGTTCATGTCAGTAAGGTTACTTGGGTAACTTAAGTAAGTCAAGGGGTTATTTTACTTTTATTCGCATAACCAGTCCCTGCGCTCGGTTTCCTCCACGCTACCTGTTTGGGTATCCGGTGAGGGCCGGAACCTTTACCTGGTCAGAAATTCCGAATAGGATTGGGAGGTTAAAGGGTAACGCTGTCGTTGGGGTTTGAAGCTTTTTGAAATAAAGAAGGGAAAACGTCATCCATATCGCGCAATCGTGAAATAGGGATGACGCTGGAGCGATTATATCTCGCAAAAGCCAATTCATTTACCACCGGGATCACAGAGGCCACAGGGAAAAACTCACAAAATCAAAAGTTTAAATCTATGCTCTCTGTGTCCACTGTGGTTAGGGCTTGGTTTTTTGCGATTTGATCATACTTGTCTTCTTGCGGCTATTTCTCCTTATCGACCGAATAGGCAAACATCGGAATATAAATCAGGGTCAAAACCGTGCCGATCAGCAGCCCGCCGATGGCGACATCGGCCAGCGGGGAGAGGCGCTCCAGACCGACCGCCCATTCAAAGGCGATGGGGATCATGCCGGCGATGGTGCCGAAGGCGGTCATCAGCACTGGACGAAAACGCACCCGCACGCTCTCCTGCGCGGCGGCAAAGGGGGAGCTGCCGGCCTTGCGGTGCTGTTGATAAAAGTCGATCAGCAGCACCGAGTTTTTGATGATGATGCCGAACAGCAGCATGATGCCGACCAGACTCGGCATGCAGCTCGGCTTGTTGAACAGCAGCATCCCCCAGGAGGCACCGATCATCGCCAGCGGCAGCACCAGAATCATGACGAAGGCCATGCGCACCGACTGGTAGATGGCGATCAGTGCCATCAGCAGCAGCACCACGCCAATGCCGATGGATTTGATCATACGCTGGAAGGTGTCGCCCATCTGCTTCATATCCCCTTCCTGATGAAGACTCACCCCCGGCATGCTGGTTTCGGCCAGGGCCGCCTCGGCATCGGCGGCCATGATCGAGATCGGCCGCTTGGCGCGATAACCGGTGACATCCAGTGAATAAAGCAGGCCATTGCGTTCGATCTTGTTGGCGGTCAGCCGGTACTCGATCTGCGCCAGGGCTTCGAGGGGAACCGGACCCTTGGCGGTCTGGATCGGAATCAGCCGCAACCCTTGCAGGTTCTCATCGAAGGGACGGTTGAAGTAGAGGCGCACGAACTGGGTCTGCATGGTCACCAGATTGCCGCTTAAGGTCACCGGGATCCCGGCCAGCGGCAGCTGCATCGCAATCTGCACCGGGGTGATGCCGTAGGCCAAGGCGCGGTTGGTGTCGATCTGGAGCACCGCTTCGGTGAAGTCCTTGTCCCAGCTGGTGGCGACCGAGGTGATCCCTTTGACCTCGCCCAACGCCTTGGCCGCCTGGTGGCTGGCGGCGGGCAACAGCTTGTAATCTTCGGCGCGCAGCTGCACATTGATCGGCGCTTTGATGCTCGACAGAGGGGTCGCGCCAAAGTCGAAAACATCGACCGACTTGACGTTCTGCAATGTCGCCAGCTGCTGGCGGAAGCGCTCTTCGAGCTCCCACAGACTCGCCTCACGCTGGAAGCGATCGACACAGTTGATGGTCATTAAAGCCTCAGTCGGCAAAGAGCCGGAGCCTAAGGAGAGCACGCCCGGCTCGCTCCCGAAAGTGACCGAACTCATCTCGACCTCGGGTTGCTGATGCAGCCAGATCAGAAAAGGGGCGATGCGCTTCTCGGTCGCCTCGACGGTTTCGTTGGCACTGAACTTGACCCGTGCCTTGATGATGCCGGTATCCATCGGCGGCATCAGGTCGCGGCCGATGACCGGCATGACGGTACGGATCGACAGGGCCAGAATCAGCACCACCCCCAGGGTCATCAGGCTGCGGCGCAGGCCGGAACGCCCCCCGGCGGAGAACTTGAGGATCGCCAGGTAGGGGTGCACCAGGCGGCCGAAACTTTTTTGATAGAGGGTTTCAAGTCCGCGTTCGATCCGCATTTTATCGGTGCCCTTGCGGTAGAGAAAGAAGGAGATCGAAGGAATAAAGGTGATCGACAAAAAGTAGGAGACAAACAAGGCGATGATCAGGGTCGAAATCAGCGGGCGGAAGATCTGCTGCGGAAAGTCGCCGGCAAATAGAAAGGGAAACATGATCGCGCTGGTCGCCAGGGTGCCGGCAAAGACCGGCGCAATGACCTCTTTGGTTCCCTTGACGATGGCGGTCTGCAAGTCTTCTTTGAGTTCGGTCAGATGGCGCTCGATATTCTCCAGCACCACCACCGCATCGTCGACCAGCATCCCCAGGGCGAGGATGATGGCGGTGTAGATGATCAGATTCAGCTCGCCGCCGAACATCCAGATGATGGCGATGGTGGCAAAAAAGACCATCGGGATCGAGGCCAGGGCCGCCGCCACCGCGCGCAGGTTGCCGAGGAAGAGCAGAATCACCAACAGGGTGAAGATGATGGCGTCACGCAAGGCTTCGAGCATGTTGGTGTTGGCGGTCTGAATCAGAGTTTGCTGGGTGTCGGCCAGCTCAAAATGGATATTCGGGTAGCGGAGTTTGAGCGTTTCAATCTCGGCGCGCCCCGCCTGGCTGGTGGAGAGCACCGACCCGCCGGGAGCGCGTTGAATGGCGATGGCGATGGCCGCTTTACCGTTGCCAAGATAGCCGGAGAAACGGCGCTGATGCTGCCAGTCGATCTTGGCAATATCGCCGAGGCTGACATTGGGCGCCAGCGGCAGACGTTGCAGATCTTCGACCCGGTCGCGTTCGCCATAATAGGTGAGGGTGAAAAAGGCATCCTCCCCCTTGGAAAAGCCGACCGGCAGGTTGCGATCCAGGGCGCGGATGGTGTCGGCGATTTTGTCGAGGGCGATCCCCTGGGCCCTGGCGGCAAAGGGGTCGACGTTGATCGTAATCGCGCTCTCGAAACCGCCAAAAACCTCGACATTGCCGACCGCGGGGTTGCGCAGCAGGGCCGGTTTGATGTCGCTGATCACCAGCTTGCGGATGCTGTCGATGCTCAGGTTAGCGTTGGCCGGTGACAAAGCAAAGACATCCACCGGCAAAACGAAGGAGCCGGCGGTGTAAATCGAGGGGTTGATCGCGGTCGGCAGACGGCCGCGCACCTTGTTAATGGCATTGTTGACGTCAACTGCGGCGGCATCGAGCCCTTTTGCATACTCGAACTCGGCAGTGACGATGGACATGCCGGCGATATTGGTCGAGCTGACCTGACGGATCAGGGCGAGGCTCGACACCTCCTGCTCGATCGGCTTGGAGACCGTCGCCGCCACCACATCGGGGGTGGCACCGGGGACCTGGCTCATAATAATCACCGTCGGCCGGTCGCTGTCAGGAAAAAGGTTCTTCGGCATCACGATCAAGCCGTAGATGCCCAGCACAAACAGCGCGGCAATGAGGCTGTAAAGCAGATAAGGTCGCTTATGAAAAAAATCGAACATGGTCTTTCTCCCGGCTAGGTATTTTTTCTAAAGGCTGAACTGCAGAAAATCTGGCCTCGCGCAGAGCCGCAAAGAAGGGCAAAACCATTTTAACGGAGTCGCAGAGGACCAGGCGGAGAGAAAAGCTAAACGAAAAGGTCAAAAAAACATCGGTTTTTGTGATTTTCTCTGCGTCTCTGCGCGAGTCGGTTTTGCCTCTTGGCTTAGCGCAACGGCCAGTTATTTCTGACTCAAAATTTCAACCGGTGTGCCCGACGAGGCGCGCAGCAGGATATCGGGTTTGGCGAGCAGCAGGGTCTTGCCGGCCAGATTCTGCTTGACCATGACCCCTTCACGACCACGCCGGGTGACGCTAACCGCAGTTTTGCGCACCTGGCCATCTTGGTAGACCATCACGCTGGTTTGCCCTTCGCTGGTCAGCAGCACGTCGTTGGGCAGCAGCACCCCTTCCCCGGCATAAATCACCAG
>Ga0210020_1004428_pt1 | contig 10359 bp, 15 predicted proteins | sample CryGeymeta201514_FD_183980 | JGI IMG/M metagenome (GOLD analysis project Ga0210020, IMG submission 183980) | Groundwater microbial communities from Crystal Geyser aquifers in Utah, USA - Crystal Geyser metaG 2015-14 (SPAdes) (version 2) | ecosystem: Environmental > Aquatic > Deep subsurface >... | reverse complement strand
ATACAAAAAAATGCAAAAAGGGAGGTCAAAAGGTATTGAGCAAAGAGGGACTGAACTTACTTTTGGCTCGTATGGATTGAAGTCTTTGGAGACTTGTTGGATTTCGGCTAGACAAATCGAAGCAGCTAGAAGAGCCATTTTGCGATTTTTTAAAAAAGGAGGAAAACTCTGGATTAGAATTTTTCCTCAAAAACCTATAACTTCAAAAGGAACAGAATTTTCAATGGGTGGAGGTAAAGGTGCCGTTTCTCATTATGCTTTTCCGATAAAACCGGGCAGAATCATTTTTGAATTAGAAGGAATAAAAGAAGAAATGGCCGAAGAAGCGTTGAAAATAGCCGCCGACAAGTTACCCATTAAAACCAAATTTATAAAACGCTGATTTATACTGATTAAACTGATTTATGCGGATAAATTATCGGCATAAATCCGTCAAAATCCGTATTAATCTGTGTCCATGAAAATTGGTGAATTGCGACAAAAGTCAAAAGAGGAACTTCAGAGATTTTTACAAGAAAAAAGAGAAAAATTAAGAATTTTGCTTTTTGATTTGGTTTCGGGAAAAGTAAAAAATGTGAGAGAAATTAGAGAAATCAAAAAAGATATTGCCAGAATATTAACTTTGCTAAAGCAAACATAATGCAAATCTTATGCTAATGATATGCCAATCTACAAACTGCGAATACAATATTAGCAGTTCGCAAAATTAGCATAAGATTTGTAGATTAGCATTATATCTTTATGCCAAAGAAACAATTAATAGGAAAAGTAATATCAAACAAAATGCAAAAGACGGTGGTGGTTTTGGTTGAAAGAATAAAAGAACACCTAAAATATAAAAGGAGATTCAAGGTTTCGAAGAAATATAAAGCCCATACAGACGCTTCGCTAATTGGGGAATGTAAAATAGGGGATAGAGTTATTATTGAAGAGTGTCGACCAATCTCAAAAGAGAAAAAATGGAAAGTTGTTAAGAAAGTAACGTCCCATATATGATTCAATTAAGGACAATGTTAAAAGTCGTTGATAATACGGGAGCAAAAATTCTCCAATGTTTTCACGTTTCCGGTGGCAGTGGCAAACGATATGCCAGAATTGGTGAAGTTATCGTTGGAACTGTAAAAGTTGCCGAGCCGAGAAGGGAAATAAAAAAACACGATGTAGTGAGGGCTTTAATTATTCGGCAAAAAAAAGAATTAAGACGGTCTGATGGTTCTTATATCCGCTTTGATGATAACGCTTGTATCATTTTGGATGGGAAAACAAAAGACCCGAAGGGAGGAAGAATTTTTGGACCGGTAGCCAGAGAAGTGAAAGAAAAAGGTTTTGATAAAGTAGCCGCCCTGGCTGAAGAAATTGTATAAACACAATGCAAATCCACAGATGATATGCCAATCTACGGACTACTAATAAAATATTCGTAGTTCGCGAAATTAGCATAAAATTCGCAAATTGGCATTATATTTTGATGAAAATAAAAAAAGGAGATACAGTATTAATAATTTCTGGGAAATACCGAGGTAAAAAAGGTAAGGTTTTGAAAACTTTTCCAGAAGAAAAGAAAATTTTAGTTGAGGGAGTAAATTTAGTCAAAAAACATCAAAGACCAAGAAGAACCGGAGAAAAAGGTCAAATTATCGAACTTCCCAAACCAATTGATGTTTCAAATGTAAAATTAATTTGCCCAAAATGCGGAAAGCCCACCAGGGTGGGACACAAAATAATATCAAATATCAAAAATCCCTATAAGGCCGAGCCTTCGGGCTTTAGGCAAAAATCAAAAATTAGAATATGCAAAAAATGTGGCCAAGAAATCTAACCGAAGATAATCTAATATCTAATATCTAATATCTAAATTATGAGATTACCAGAACGATATAAAAAAGAAGTTATTCCTGAGATGATGAAAAAGTTTGGTTATAAAAATTCAATGGTTGTTCCCAAAGTTTTAAAAGTGACAGTCAATACTGGTTTCGGAAAACTAATTTCGGGAAAGACTTCTGAAGAACAGAAAAAAATTTTAAATAGCATCTTAGATGACTTGGCTTTCATTACCGGGCAGCATCCTATTTTAACTAAATCTAAAATGTCAATCGCGGGTTTTAAAATTCGAAAAGGGCTCACAATCGGAGCAAAAGTTACTTTGAGAAGGGGAAAAATGTACGATTTTTTAGAAAGATTAATTCGTATTGCCCTTCCAAGGTCAAGGGATTTTAGGGGTATAGAACCTTCTTCTTTTGATAAAAAAGGGAATTTGACAATTGGTGTTAAAGAACATATTGTTTTTCCCGAAATTTTGCCTGAAAGAGCAAAAAATATTTTTGGTTTGGAAATAACAATTACCACTAATGCAAAAAAGCGAGAAGAGGCAATAGAATTATTTAAATTTCTTGGATTTCCAATAAAAGCATAAAATGGCTACAAAAGCACAGATAGCAAAATCGAATAGAAAACCAAAATATAAAAGTCGAATAGTTAGACGTTGTTTTCGATGTGGAAGAAAAAGAGGATACTTACGTAAATTTGGACTTTGTCGTATTTGTTTTAGGGAACTCGCTAATCAAGGTTTAATCCCAGGCGTCAAGAAATCATCATGGTGATAATAGAAGCTGATAATCCGCTGATAAGTACGCTGAACTTCCTTTTGTAGAAGCTGATTCACGCTGAACGGTACGCTGATTTACGCCGAATATCAGCGTCCAATCGGCGTACTCAATCAGCGTTTTTCAGCTTCTATTATTAATCGGCGTTTTCAATCAGCGTTAAATCAGCTTCTACAAAAATGGATCCAATTTCAGACATGTTAACATCAATAAGAAATGCCGTGGCAGTGGGACACCCAACTGTTAACGTTCCTTTTTCTAATTTAAAATATAAAATTGCCAAAATTTTGGGAAAAGAGGACTTCATTGAAAAAGTTGAAAAGAAGGGTAAAGGGGTTAAAAAGTCTCTCGAAATTACTTTAAGGTACTTGCCCTCCCAAATCCCGCCCTTTTGCAAAAGGGCGGGACTGGAGGGTGATGGGAAAGTGTCTGCAATTTCTGACTTAAAAAGAATTTCAAAATCAGGTCAAAGAATTTATCTTCCTTATAAAAAAATTAAAAAGGTCAGGGAGGGATTTGGAATAGCAATTATTTCAACATCGAAAGGGTTGATGACTAATAAAGAGGCAAGAAAACAAAAGTTGGGAGGTGAAGTCATATGTGAAATTTGGTAAACAATAGAAGCGGATCGCTTCGCTTCACGCGGATTACAACGCGGAAGGACGCGGAAAAATCCGCGTAAATCCGCGTAGCTATCCGCGTTAATCCGCTTATACTAATATGTCTCGAATAGGCAAAAAACCAATTTTAATACCCGAAAATGTGGAAGTAAAAATCGAGGGTTCCAAGGTTACTGTAAAAGGCCCAAAAGGAGAGCTTCAAAAAGAGATTCGACCTGAAATTAGGTTTGAAATAAAAGATAAGGAAATTTTTGTTTTTCCAAAGATTGAGACAAAGAAAACGAAAGCCCTTTGGGGGACAACAAGAGTTCTTCTCAGTAATATGATAAAAGGAGTGAAGGAGGGTTTTGAAAAGAAATTGGAAATTCAAGGTTTGGGCTATAAAGCAACTTTAGAAGTCCCCAATACTGGTAGCCCTGATTTAATTTTGTCCGTTGGTTTTAGCCATCCAATTAAAATAAAAGCTCCCCCTTCAATTAAATTTTCGGTAGAAAAAAACATAATCACTGTTTCTGGAATTGATAAAGAATTAGTGGGACAAATCGCCGCCGAAATAAGGAAAGTCCGACCCCCCGAGCCATACAAAGGAAAGGGGATTAGATATATAGGCGAAGTTATCAGGAGAAAGGCGGGGAAGAAAGTAGTAACCACACAATAAAATCAAATATCAAATATCAAAAATCAAAAATACAGATTAAAAATGTAAAAATGAACAAAAACTTAAAAGTCATTTCTAAAATTTTTACGTTTTTACATTTGTGTTTTTAATTTTTTATTTTTTATTTTTAATTTTAGAGCCATATGAAAATTGGACTAAAACAGAAAAGACGTTATAGACGACACAAGCGGGTAAGAGCCAAAATATATGGTACGGCTCGAATGCCTCGGCTTTGCGTTTTTCGGCCAGCAAAACATATCTATGCCCAATTGATTGATGACGAAAAGGGCATGACTTTGGCAAGTGCCAGTGACCGAGAATTAAAAAAACCAAAGATAAAAAATAAAAAACCAAAAATAAAGATTAAAAAGGAAAAAATTAAAGAGCCTCAGATAGTCCTCACCCCGACGAAGGTAGCCATTGCTTATGAGGTGGGAAAATTAATTGCCAAAAAAGCAAAAAACCTGCCTGCCGCCTGCCTGTCCGGTAGGCAGGGCAGGCAGGTTGAAAAAGTTGTTTTTGATAGAGCTGGTTACAAATATCATGGTAGAGTGAAGGCATTGGCCCAAGGAGCGAGAGAAGGAGGTTTAAAATTTTAAATTGCAAATTGTAAATTTATGATTGAGAGAAAACAATACAAAACTGAAGAGGGTGAGAAAAGGGAGGAATTTGAGTCCAAGCTTTTGGATTTGGCCAGGGTTGTTCACGTCAGGGCTGGCGGGAAAAAATTAAGATTTAGGGCGGTGGTGGTAACAGGAAATAGAGCGGGGAAGGTGGGAGTAGGAGTAGCTACGGGCTTAGATGTTGCTCAGGCAGTGGAGAAGGCGACTTTCCAGTCAAAGAAAAATATGCTCGAAGTTCCAATTATTGAGGAAACCATTCCCCATGAGGTTTCGGCTAAATTTAGCGCAGCAAAAGTTATGTTGAAATCTCAAAGAAAGGGGAGAGGTTTGGTGGCAGGTGGAACCGTGAGAGTTATATGCCAGTTAGCCGGTATCAAAAACGTTTCTTCAAAGATTTTAGGCAGAACCAGGAATAAATTGAATAATGCTCGGGCAACCATTACAGCTTTGAAAAAGCTGAAAATTCCAAGCATCAAGCACCAAATCCCAAACAAATCCCAAGCACCAAATTCAAAATTTCAAACTGTTTAGAATTTTGGTCATTGGAATTTGGATATTGTTTGTAATTTGTGATTTGGAATTTGGGATTTTAATAACATGCAACTACAACAACTTAAACCAATTCATAAACCAAAAAAAGCAAAGCGAATAGGCCGAGGAGGCAAAAGGGGTACTTATTCCGGTCATGGAGTAAAAGGACAAAAGTCCAGAGCCGGTAAAAAATTAAAACCCTTAATTGATGAAATAATAAAAAAATATCCAAAATTAAGAGGATACAGACAAAAATTAAAAATTAAAAATAAAAAATTAAAAATTATGAATTTAGATATTTTGGAGAAGAAATTTAATGCTGGCGAGAAAGTTACTCCTGAGATATTGCTGGAAAAAAAAATAATTCGTAAGATAAAGGGAAGAATGCCCCAAGTGAAAATTTTAGGGAAAGGAGAAATAAAAAAAGCATTAATGATTGAGAGTTGTCAATTATCCAAAGCAGCAAAAGAAAAAATTGAAAAAGCCGGCGGTAAAATATTATGAATTGGCTTAAAATAATTATCCAGATTTTCAAAATTAAGGATTTGCGAAACAAGATCTTATTTGTCTTAGGGATTTTTGCTATCTTTCGAATATTAGCCAATATTCCCATTCCCGGAGTAAATATTGAAAATTTAAAGGCTTTTTTCCAACAATTCCAGATGATGGGAATTTTGAACGTTTTTACCGGAGGCGCTCTTGAGAGATTCTCGATTGTGATGTTAGGTTTAGGCCCCTATATCATTGCCACAGTTATTCTTCAATTATTAACAATGATTTTTCCTCAGCTCGAAGAATTGTACCGAGAAGGAGGCCAAGAAGGTAAGGCAAAATTTGAGCAATATGGAAGAATTTTGAGCGTCCCCCTGGCTAGCCTTCAGGCCTTTGGTATGCTGACTTTATTTTCCAGGCAAGGGATAATCGGGGTGCTTTCCCCTCTGACCCAAATTAGCGCAATTTTAACTATTACTTCCGGGTCCCTCTTTTTAATGTGGTTAGGTGAGTTGATTTCGGAAAAGGGAATTGGTAACGGTGTTTCGCTTTTAATTTTTGCCGGAATTATTGCCGATTTTCCTAGAAATATAGGCCAGATGATTGCTACCTATGAGCCCTCAATGATTCCTTCTTATCTCGGCTTTTTTGGAATGGCATTAATTATCATTGCCGGAGTTACTTTGATTAATGAAGCCAGGAGAAATATCTCAGTTTCTTATGCAAAAAGAGTGAGGGGTAATCGGGTTTATGGCGGTGTCTCTACATATTTACCTCTGAATATTAATCCGGCAGGGGTTATGCCAATTATTTTTGCCTTATCAATTTTAACTTTTCCCCCAATGATTGCTAATTTTTTAGGCGCCTCCCCCGGTTTTTTAGGAAAAGCAGCTCACTCTGTGTCAGATCTTTTTAATAACCCCGTCATCTACGGAATTTTATATTTTATTTTAGTTTTCGCTTTCACCTTTTTTTACACCATGATTACTTTTGAACCAAAATCAATTTCTGAGAACTTGCAAAAAATGGGTGGATTTATTCCTGGCATCAGACCGGGAGAAAATACAGCCAAATTTTTGTCCTATGTTTTAAATCGAATTTTACCAATCGGAGCCCTGTTTTTGGGATTTATTGCTTTAACGCCTTCAATCGTTCAAGGCGTAACCAAGGTAGCTGCTTTTATGTTTTTAGTCGGTGGGACTTCTCTTTTGATTGTTGTTTCGGTGGTTTTAGAAACGGTGCGAGAAATAAAAGCCCAATTAGAAATGCGTGAATATGAGACCTTTTAATTTCAAATTTTAAATTGTAAATTGCAAATTTTAGAAAATGGCTAAAAGAAAAAGTAGAAAATTAGTGATTATCATAATGGGATCACCTGGTGCTGGCAAAGGAACTCAGGGTGAATTGTTGGCTGAGAAATTAAATTTATATCCTTTTGAAACAAGCAAAATCTTAGAAGAAAAATTTTTAGGAGCGGGAAAAGAAAGTTTTGTGAAGGTGGAAGGCAAAAAATATTTTTTAAAGAATGAAAAGAAATTATGGGAAACGGGAAAATGGTGTTCTCCTCCTTTTGTTACATCATTGGTGATAGAAAAAATTAGAAAATTGTTTGAAGAAGGCAAAGATTTGCTTTTTTCCGGTTCACCTAAAACCGTTTATGAAGGAGAAAAAATTATTCCTTTGTTAAAAAAGTTATATGGTTCAAAAAATATCCAAGTAATTTTTCTTGCTACTTCTGCTAAAGAAACAATTTTTAGAAATTCTCACCGGAGAATTTGCGAATTAATGCGGCATTCAATTTTGTATTCAAAAGAAACGGTTAATTTGAAAAAATGCCCTTTAGACGGTTCGCGGTTAGTAACAAGGGGAAAACTGGACAAAACCGAAATAATTAAAGTTAGATTAAAGGAGTTTGAAGAGAGAACGCTTCCTTTAATAAAATTTTTCAAAGAAGAAGGATTGAAAGTAAAAAAAATTAATGGCTCTCCGCCACCGGCAATAGTTTTTAAAAACATTTTAAAAGCCCTAATCAGCGGAAGCTAAAGTTTCATCTCTGTCTTGTGTTTTCCACGGCCGTAGAAAATGTAGTACATGATTTCTATTAAAACTCCAGAGGAAATTGAAATAATGGCTGAGGGTGGGAAACTGCTGGCCGAAATTATAAAAGAATTGGAGGAAAATGTGAAGCCGGGAATTACCACCAAGGAATTTGACAGGCTCGCCGAGAGCCTGATTTCTTCGTCCGGCGGGAAATGTTCTTTTAAGGGATATGTGAGCAAAGATGGAGATACTGTGAGACCCTATCCCGCCTGCCTCTGCACATCGGTCAATGAGGAAATTGTTCACGCTATACCTTCTGATAGGGTTTTAAAAAATGGAGATATTTTGAAACTTGACCTCGGAATTTTATATAAAGGATTTAATACGGATATGGCAGTAACAGTTCCCGTTGGAAAAATTTCTTTTGAAGCTCAGAGATTGATTCGAGTGACAAAAAAGGCACTTAAGATGGGAATTAAAAAAGCGAGGATTGGAAATACATTTGGCGATATTGGAAACACAATTCAGAGATATGTTGAAAGCCAGGGATTCAATGTTGTTCGAGAACTCTGTGGACATGGAATTGGTAGAGAATTGCATGAAGACCCTCAAATTTTAAATTATGGGAAAAGACACACGGGACCAGAAATCAAAGAAGGAATGGTTTTTTGTCTTGAACCAATGGTGGCAATGGGGGACTGGCGAATTAAAAAAGGCAAAGATAGTTATAGTTACGAAACTAAAGATGGCTTTCTCTCAGCCCATTTTGAACATATGATGGCTGTAACAAAAAATAGCTGTCAAATCTTGACAGAAATTAAATAAATAGGGATGTGCACATTTTCGAGGGACGCCAGAAAAGTTGAGCGTCTTTTCTTTTTGGAAAAATTTATGATAGAATAAAATAATATGTCTTTGCCAAAATTTTTAGCATCATTTTTGCCAATAAAATGACAAGCGAAACTTATTTATCAGTAATCATTCCTGCTTATAACGAAGCAAGGAGGTTGCCGAAAACTTTAACGGAGATTGATAAATATTTGAGAAAACAAAGTTATGATTATGAAATTCTGGTTGTTAATGATGGCTCGAGAGACAAAATCGCTGAAGTTGTGAGATGTTTAACACCCGGCGTTAAACACCTGAGGTTAATTGATAATAAAGAGAATAAAGGCAAGGGTGCTGTTGTCAGGCAAGGAATGTTAGAGGCAAAAGGAGAATTCAGATTATTCACCGACGCTGACAATTCCACTTCTATAGACCAGCTCGAAAAAATGTGGCCAGAATTTGAAAAAGGTTCAGATATTGTTATTGGTTCAAGAGATGTTAAAGGGGCAGTTTTGAATCCTCCACAACCTTGGCTAAGAAATGTCATTTTAGGAGAAGGATTTAGACTATTGAGGAAAATAATTGTTGGACTTTGGGAACTCGGGGACACACAATGCGGATTTAAATGTTTTACAAAAAAGGCGGCCGAGAATATCTTTCCAAAATGTAAAATCGATCGCTTTGCTTTTGATCCGGAGATTTTAGTCATCGCGAAAAAATTGGGATATAAAATTAAAGAAATCTCGGTTTATTGGAAAAATGACCCTGAAAGTAAAGTGAAATTTAAATCGATGATAAAAATGCTAATTGATTTGTTTAAAATTAGGTGGAATTTAATAAAACATAAATATGATTAAGAAATCTAAAAAAATTCACCCTGTTAAATCTTTTGCCGGAGGCAAAAGAAAATCGAAGATTTTATTTAACAGGGTAAAATTTCCTTCAGAGCTCCGTTTTGACTTAGTTGGTAAAGATTGGGTTGTCATTGCCACCGGTAGGGGAAAGAGACCGGAGAGGTTTAAAGAGGAAAAACGGAAAGAAATAAAAATCCCTAAAAAGATTTGTCCCTTTTGCAATATTAAAAGCCAAGGGTCTCCACTTTTAATTTATTCGAATGGAAAGAAAATTCCTTTAGAAAATGGTATTCCCAAAAATTGGTCCACAATTGGCATTCCGAATAAATTTCCAGCTCTTTCACCGGGAAAATTGGAAAAGAAGATCGCTGAGGCTTCGCCTCATCTCTCACCTCGCCTCGCTTCGCTCGGCTTGGTAACTGAAGGAAAATTTTATCAAAAAATGAATGCGGTAGGTTTCTGTGAACTCGTTGTGATAAGGGACCATGAAAAACATTTCCCTCATTTTGAAATTCCTCAAATAAAAGAAGTTTTCGATGTCTATCAAGAAAGATACTTGGATTTGATGAAAAAACCCTTAGTCAATTATGTTTTAATTTTTCACAACCATGGTAAAGAAGCCGGTGCTTCTCAATCTCACCCCCATTCTCAAATTGTTACTACTCCCTTAGTTGATATTGATTTGCATAAAGCGCTTTTAAATTCGGAAAGATATTTTAAGAAAAACAAAAAATGCATTTATTGTGAAATGAATGATTGGGAAAGAAAGTTTAAAAAAAGAATTGTTTTTGAAAATAAAGATTTTTTGGCAATTTGCCCCTTTGCCTCAAAAGCCGCCTTTGAAGTTATCATCTCGCCGAAATTTCATTCTCCCTATTTTGAAAAAATTACCGAAAACCAAAAATATCAACTTGCCCAAATATTTCAAAGAGTGATGAAGAAACTTTACAAAGCTCTCAATGACCCCCCTTACAATTTTTATTTGCACACCGCTCCCTGTGACAAAAAAGATTATCCTTACTATCACTGGCACTGGACAATTTTGCCAAAGACATCAATTCCAGCCGGCTTTGAAATTGGTACCAGAATAGAAATTTCCACTATCGAACC
>Ga0210020_1004408_pt1 | contig 10391 bp, 8 predicted proteins | sample CryGeymeta201514_FD_183980 | JGI IMG/M metagenome (GOLD analysis project Ga0210020, IMG submission 183980) | Groundwater microbial communities from Crystal Geyser aquifers in Utah, USA - Crystal Geyser metaG 2015-14 (SPAdes) (version 2) | ecosystem: Environmental > Aquatic > Deep subsurface >... | reverse complement strand
ACTTGCCCACCCCAGTTCGCCGCTGGTGTTTGGTGGAGCCGGAACCGACCTGCAACATTCGCTGTTCCAGGCGCTGCACCAGGGCACCCGCCGTCACCCGATGCTGCTGCTCGGCAGCACCGCGGCTGAGCCGGGCTTCGAGGCCTGGCAGCGCGAACAGCTGGCGCACCTGCTGGGCCAGGCCAGCGCACTGGTCCAGGGCCGCGACGATTCCTCACCGGAGCGACGGCTGCCGGGCAACAACCCGGTCATGACGCTGTTGACCGAGCGCATCGAGCCCACCTCGGTCGGCGAGCTGATTGCGCAGTTCGAGCACGCCGTCTACCTGCTGTCGGTGATCTGGAAGGTCAATGCCTTCGACCAGTGGGGCGTCGAGGAGGGCAAGCGGTTGGCGGGTGCATTCGGCCAGGCGCTGGCCGGGCAGGGCGATTGTCCCGATCCGAGCCTGCAGTCGTTGCTGGATTGGATCCGGGCCAAGCGCTGATCGACTATCCTGCGTCACCCATTACACGAACCCCGGAGTTGCAGTGAGCTGGATCGAAATCATCGGCCCGGAGCGGGCCGAAGCAGAACTGGCACGCACGTACCAGCGCGTGGCGCGGGGCGGAGCGATTGATAATGTGCTGCTCATCCACAGCCAGCGACCGCACACGCTCGATGGCCACCTGGCGCTGTATCGCAGCGTACTGCACCACCCGCGCAATACCCTCGGTCGGGCATTCGCAGAGGCCATCGGGGTGCGCGTCAGCCGGCTCAATGGTTGCGCCTACTGTGTCGCGCACCACCTGGCCGGTATGGATCAGGCGTTGGCCGATCCGGCGTTGGCGCAGCGCTGGCAGCAAGCACTGGAATCCGGCAAATTCGATACCGTGTTCGAGGCCCGTCAGCGGACTGCGCTGGCTTATGTCGATCAGCTGACGCGCTCGCCCGCAACAATTCGGCAGGCCGATATCGAGGCTCTGCACGATGCCGGCTGGAGCGATGGCGAGATTCTCGAGATCAATCAGGTCGCGGCTTATTTCGCCTATGCCAACCGGACCGTGCTGGGGCTGGGCGTGGCGCTGGAGGGTAATTAGGGTTTGCTTGCGCGCGTTCGCCGGAGACGAGAAAAAACCCGCTGGCTTGGGCCTTTTCATGCTTCCGGTTTTAACTGGCGGAGAGGGTGGGATTTGAACCCACGAAGGGCTTTCACCCTTGCCGGTTTTCAAGACCGGTGCATTCAACCACTCTGCCACCTCTCCGGTGGGCTTTGGTCTGAAAAAATGGCGGAGAGGGAGGGATTCGAACCCTCGGTACGGTTCAACCCGTACACTCACTTTCCAGGCGAGCCCGTTCGACCACTCCGGCACCTCTCCGCAGAAACGTATTCAAATTGTACTCGGTCGACTTCCTTGTTCCGCCTTCGGCGGGCGGCCCTCTGCGGGCCGCACGAGGGAGGGATTACTGCGCGACCTTCGGTCGCTTGCCCGCCGGGCTCGCCGTCCGCTGCGCGTCCGGTCTCGTGAGCTCGGCTGCGCCTCGGTTCGAACCCTCGGTACGGTTCAACCCGTACACTCACTTTCCAGGCGAGCCCGTTCGGGAACGAAGGCACCTCTCCGCAGAAACGTATTCAAATTGTACTCGGTCGACTTCCTTGTTCCGCCTTCGGCGGGCGGCCCTCTGCGGGCCGCGCGAGGGAGCGGACAGGGCCGAGGTTTGATCAGCCCTCTATTGTATCGGAATGCCTGGTTTCCAACCAGTGTTGCTTGCAATCATTGGCTTCGGTCATATTGACTGCGATCACTGGCCCGGATCGTTGGTAATCAGTGCCGTGACACGGCAAAGGTTGCGTTCAGCCATGCCGCGATCCGGACGCCGGCCTGGGCCAGGCGTTGCTCGACCGTGGCATTCCATTCAAAGCCGTAGTCCCACGACAAGTCGCGATCCTCGGGGTAGATGCGGTCGCGCAGGGCCGCGCTTTCGGTGATCCAGACACGCGCGTCGGGCTGGTTCCAGGCGCGGAAGGTGTCGTGATCAATGTCGGCCAGCAGCCAGCTGGCCAGTTCACTGTAGGACAGTTCCATCCGTTCGAGCAGCTGGCCGTCCCAGAGCCGGTGCAGGTTGCTGTCCTCGCCGAAGTAGGTCACAGTGAACTGGTTGCCGCCGCGATCGGTGCCGTTGCCGACATGTAGCGGTTGGTGCAGGTCGCCGATGATGTGAATCGCGAAGCGCAGCGCCAGGGCGCGCTGCTCGCGGCTGGCATCGGCGTTACGCAGGGTTTCGCCGAACTGCGCCAGCGCGGTGTAGGCATCGCCTTCGGGCGGTGCGCCGACTTCCTCGTAGCTTGTTTCAGCAGGCACGGTGACGTAATGCCAGGGTCGGGCCGTCTGCTGCCAGAATTCCGCCGGATCGGCGCGCATGAAGTCCGGCCAGGTCGAGGCCCGCGCCAGGCTTTCGCTGCCGAGAATCTGTTCCACCGCGGCGGCCGCCTCCGGTGACAGGTAGTGCTCGGCAACTTCACCGGTGACGCGGTGGCCGGTCTGTCCCCAGCCCCAGGCGGCGGCGGTGTGAACGATCAGAACGAGGATGAGCAGCTTGCGCATGTCGGGACTCCGAGATATGACGGGCAATTCCGGCGGAACAATTCTGGCGCCGCGATTGTACCCGGGCGGGGATGCGGCAATGGTCTGCGCGGGCGCGTGTCTCAATCGGCCTGCAGCAAGGCGCGGATGGTTTCCTCGTCGATCGAGGGCTGGTCCTGCCCGCGTTCCTTGCCGTAAATGCCGTCGGCCAGTTGCTGCTTGCGCTGCTGCAGTGCCAGGATCTTTTCCTCGACCGTGCCGGTGGCGACCAGCTTGTAGACGAACACCGGCTTGTCCTGGCCAATTCTGTGGGCGCGATCGGTGGCCTGATGTTCGACCGCGGGGTTCCACCACGGGTCGTAGTGGATTACCGTGTCGGCTTCGACCAGGTTCAGTCCGACCCCGCCGGCCTTGAGGCTGATCAGGAACAGCGCCACCTCGCCGTCGCGAAAGCGCTGGATCGCCGCTTCGCGTTTGCGGGTCTGGCCGGTGAGCTTGGTGTAGCCGATCCCGCGGCGTTGCACTTCGTCTTCGATCAGCCCGAGCATGGTGGTGAACTGCGAGAACAGCAGCACGCGGCGTCCTTCCTCGAGCAACTCCGGCAACAGATCGAACAGCAGGTTGAACTTGGCCGATGGTACGTTGCCTGCCTCGGCCGTCGATCGGGTCAGAAGACGCGGGTCGCAGCAGACCTGACGCAGCTTGAGCAGCGCGTCGAGCACGATGATGTGGCTGCGCGCGAGGCCCTTGGCGGCAATTGCGCGCCGGACCTTCTTCTCCATCGTCAGCCGAATGCTTTCGTACAGGCGCGCTTGCCGGGGGTCGAATTCGGCTTGCCGCAGCAGTTCGGTCTTGGGCGGTAACTCGGCGGCAACCCGATCCTTGGTCCGGCGCAGCAGGAACGGCGCGATGCGTCGGTTGAGACGCTGCAGACGCTCGCCGTCCTTGTGCTTCTCGATTGGTGTGCGGTAGATCCGGGTGAAGCTTTCGCGGTCGCCGAGGAAGCCCGGCATCAGGAAGTCGAACTGGGCCCACAACTCGCCGAGATGGTTTTCCATCGGCGTCCCGGTCAGACATAACCGATGCCGACAGTCGAGCTTGCGTACCACTTGAGCGGCTTTGGCCAGCGGATTCTTGATCTGCTGGGCCTCGTCGAGGATCAGGTAGTGCCAGGTTTGCTGCAACAGGTTGCTGCGGTCGCGCGGCAGCAGCGGATAGGTGGTCAGCACCAGGTCGAAGTCGGCCAGCTGACCGAACCATTCGGCCCGTTCGGCGCCATGCAGTACCAGCACCTTCAAGCCTGGAGTAAAGGTTTCGGCCTCGCGCCGCCAGTTGCCCATCAGGCTGGTCGGGGCGACGATCAGGCTCGGCCGGTCCATCCGACCGGCGCGCTTTTCCACCGCCAGGTGGGCCAGGGTCTGGACCGTCTTGCCAAGCCCCATGTCATCGGCCAGGATGCCGCCGAAGCCGTGACTGCGCAGAAACTGCAGCCAGTCCAGGCCATGCTGCTGGTAGTTGCGCAGCTCACCCTTGAAGGTGGTCGGCAATTTGACCGGCGTCAGGCCGGAAAAATCGGCCAGCTGCCGTGCCAGCCGGGTCAGACTGGTCGCACCCCGGACCGGAATGCCCTCGAGGTCCAGCAGGCGGGTGGCATCCGGTCGGGCCAGTTCAAGGCAGTCCTCGTCGACCCGGTCATACAGTTCGAGGATGGTTCCCAGCACCGGTTCGATCTGTACCGCCGGCACGCTGACGTAGCAGCCCTCGCCGGTATCCAGGTACAAGGTTTCGGGTAGTTGGCCCGGGGTATAGCGTTCGAGCAGCTGGCTGACCAGTGGCAGCAGCGGCATCCGCCAGCCATCGAACTCGAGATCGAAACGCAGGCTGAACCAGTCGTTGCCCTGTGATTCGACTTCGCCTTCGATGCCGTCGGCGGTGCTGATCGAGAATTCGGCATTTCCGGTAATCTCGATTTGCCAGCCGGCCGCACGCAGACGACCGACTTGGTTGTCGAGCCAGCCGAACCAGGCGTCGCGCAGTGCGGTTCCCTCCAGTTCGCTGGTGATCCGGAACTGTCCGGCTTCGGTCGTCTCCAGACCGCTCGCGATCAGAGTCTGAGCAAGCTCCTGCTCGAGCTTCGGGTCACGTCGCAGGCGCAGCAGCTGATCGCCGGACTCGATGACCCGCTCGGTCGCCGGCTCGGACGGATCGATCTTCTGGTCCTCGTAACGGTAGCTCAGCTTGGCGGTGCTGCGGCCGGGACGGGCCGGATCGAAGTCGATCTGCAACTGGCCGGTTGGCCGGGCCTCGATCTCCCGATACTGCAGCGCGACCGGTGTCGGTAGCGCCGGCAAGGCCTGCGCCAGGCGATTGCTGATGCGCTGCGCGGCGTCGGCCGGAATCGATGGTGCGCGCCGCAGCCAGCTCAGCGTTCGACCATCGAGGCCGGCGGGCAGTTCGAGCGGGCCGATCTCGGAACGTTGCGGGTCGAGGTAGCACGGTGGCTCAAGTACGATCGGCAGCGCACCGCCTTCGACCTCGATCCGAAGGCTGTAGTGGTCCTGTTCGGCGATCCATTCCAGCCGCAAGCCGCGCGCCGCTCCGGGATGAAGTGCAACGGACCGGTCGGACCTCCAGAACGCCCGGCCGGTGTCGACCATCTTGATCAATGCCAGATGACCGGCTGAGCCGGAGAGTCCGGCTCCCGCGCTGCTGACGGACGAGCCACAGGCCCGGATCAGGCCGAGAATGTCCTCGTCGATGGCTTGCAGGTACTGCGGCCGACTCCAGCCATTGTTGATCGCGGACGCATGGGTTCTACGACCCTTGCTCCAACTGCCGTCCTTGCGCTGGCGGGCGACGTTGAATCGGACCTCGAGGTTACGGTCGCGGCGCTGGCTCGGTCCGAGTTCGTAGAGCAGCAGCTCGCCGCCCGTCCGCGGTCGAGCATCCTGATCACCGAGTTCGTTCAGCCAGTCATTGATTTCGTCGCGGTTCGCCGGCTCGTCTTCCGTGGTAGCGCGCCAGGTCAGCAGCAGTGCCACAACATGCTTGCAGTTGAATGCGACCGGGCAGGAACATTCGCCGGAGAGCACCGGTTGATTGCGCCCCGGGGTAATGACGACCTGCTGACGGTAGGGCTCGAAGGCGCTGCCGCGGCAGCTGCCGACCAGCTGAAGCCCGCCGCCGTCGAGGCGTTCGACCCCGGTCAGCTCGGCACGACCCTCACGGAAATAACGGCTGCCACGTTGCCACGAGCCGGAGTCGGTCTCGCGCGCGATCCATGAGGCAGTGATCTGCTGCGACCGGATCATCGAGCGAACACCCAAGCATTTGGCCAAACCTTCATTTTACGTTGCCAGGCACTGCTCTGCTGGCTACCTCGCGGATCCTGCCATGCATGTCCTGGCAAGTTATTCGGGAGTTTCCCATTCCCGGCAGATGCGACTGGTCTGTTCGGCGCCCAGCGGTTCGCCGGTGAGTCCGCAGCGACTGCCCTCGACGGCGCGAATGAAATGGGCGCAGTCGTGACAGATGCCGAACGGGCGCTGCTGGTTGTGGTGTTGCAGACCGCTCAGCAGGACGCCGAGCAGTTTGGCCAGGTGCGCCTCATCCACGCCCTGCTTGACCAGCACGCATTCGAGCTGTTGCGCCCAGCCGGATTCGACCACTGCGCGTCCGGCCGCGGTCAGTTCCAGGTGGACCCGACGACCGTGGCGCGGATCGGCCTGCCGTTGCAGCATGCCCCTGCGCTCGAGCAGCGCCAGCGACTGCGACACCGTACCGCGGGTGATGCCGAAATACTCGGCGATCGCGATCGAGAAATCGCTGTAGCGATTGGCTCGCGCGAGGTAGCCCAGGATCTGCACATGGATCGCCTGCAGACTGTGGGCGGTGGCATCGTCACGCACGCCCTGGTGGATCAGTGCGGCGAGTCGTTCGAGCAGAAGCTTGGCATTCATGCTGCAAATGTATCGCCTCGACGCATTGCTTGACAAGTCCGGTATTTCGAGTTCAGACTAGAAATGCATCGATACGAAACATTAATCGGCGCATATCGAGGCGGTCCGGTGTCCGAATCACAGCGGTATCAGACCCCACCTTCAGATCCACTCATTCGGGAGATCAAGTAATGAGAGCATTGAACAAGGCATGGATCGCGGCCGTAGTTGCGGTCACATCGATTTCGGGCGCGGTGGCCGGGAGCAGCGTCGAGGTGTCCTGGCCGGAAGGCTGGCGCGGCTGGCACCACGTCAAGTCGATGGTGATCGAGGACGGCCATCCACTGTTCGCGGCCTTTGGCGGGATACACCATCTGTATGCCAACGAGCAGGCACTGGAGGGCTACCGCGCAGGAACATTTCCCGACGGCGCGGTGATCGCGTTCGATCTGCTGCATGTCGATGATGCTGGTGCTGCGCTGGTGGAAGGTCAGCGCAAGGTGCTGGGCGTAATGCACAAGGACTCAACGCGCTGGCCCGAAACCGGTGGCTGGGGCTTCGAAGGCTTCGGCGGCGGCGATCCCGCCAACCGGGTGGTCGGCGGCAATGCCCATGACGCATGCTTTGCCTGCCACCAGCCGCAGGCGGACAGTGATTACGTGTTCAGCCGGCTTCGCGACTGACATGCGCGCGGGGCATCCACCACCGGACTGGGCGCTGCAACAATGGCTCAACACCCCCAGACCGTTGACGCTTGAGGGGCTGAAAAACCGGGTCGTGATGATCCAAAGCTTCCAGATGCTGTGCCCGGGCTGCGTCCAGCACGCTGTGCCCCAGGCCGAGCGCGTTCACCGTATGCAGGCCGGCGACGATCTGATCGTCGTCGGCCTGCATACGGTGTTCGAGCACCACGAAGCAATGCGGCCGGATGCCTTGCGTGCCTTCGTGCACGAATACCGCGTGACCCACCCGATCGGCATCGATCAGCCGATGCCGGGCGAGCCAATCCCGGCGACCATGCAGCGCTGGCAACTGCGCGGCACGCCCAGCCTGGTGCTGCTGGATCGGACCGGCCGCGTCCGCTTGCACCGCTTCGGCCGGGTCGAGGATCTGGACCTCGGTTTGATGCTGGGACGATTGCTGGGCGAATCAAGTTCTGCGTCAGGCACCACGAATCGACAGTTGAACGAGGACAAGACATGTGACGAACAGGCGTGCCGGTCGTGAATCAGCAGGGGTTCAGGCAGGAAGCCCTGCAGTCGTTGAAATTGTTTCGGGGAACGGGGCACTACCTGACCGGTCCGGAAGTGCGCGAATGGCTGAGATTCTGGGGGACTGACGAAGAAAACGGAATCGGGCCTTGCCACGAGTGATCGTGACCGAGGCCGCGGCCCGCGGTCTCGAGAAAAGCAGGCTTTCTCTTGCAGAGAGAAATCCCCCGGTATCATGCCGACCCGTCGAGTATTCCATTGATCTGAGATTTCCATGTCAACGGCTGAGACCGGTCTCAGGCAGCCGGCTTCATTCGGGAATCGCGTCGCTCAAGGAACTTGTCGGCCCCTCGTTACGGCACGATGGTGAATAAGGTGGGTAATGGATGAGCTGCTCGACTGAGCGGGCGAGGCCAATCCTGCGGGTCGATTGTCGGCTGGATGATTCTCTGCCGACCGTGTTCTGCCGCGCGATTGCCGGGCGGGCTATCGGGCGCGATCTGCACCCGCCAGTTCCCGGTAGAACGCGTCGAGTTCGGCCACACTGGCCTGCAACTCGACCAGGCTGGCGCTGTTGTCGATTACATCGTCGGCGCGCGCCAGTCGTTGCTCGCGCGAGATCTGGGCCGACAGTGCGGCTTCGGCCTGGTCGCGATCGGCGCGGTCTCGACGCATCAGGCGCTGGATCTGCAATGCTTCCGGTACGTCGACCACCAGGATTCGATCGGCGTCCTCGAACAGACCACTCTCGACCAGCAACGGTACGACCAGGATGCAGTAGGGATGCTGGACCGTTTGCAGGCGTCTGCGGGCCTCGGTAGCGATCCGTGGGTGAAGGATCGCCTCCAGCCGTGCCCGGGCACCGGCATTGGTGAAGATGATCTGTCTCAGCGCCGCGCGGTCGAGGCTGCCGTCCGGGGCGCGGATCGACGCTCCGAAGGCTGCAACGACCTCGGCCAGGCCCGGTGATCCCGGGGCCACTACTTCGCGCGCAATCAGGTCGGTGTCGATCACCGGTACGCCAAGCGCGGCGAAAGCGTCCGACACTGCGGTCTTGCCGCTGGCGATTCCGCCGGTGAGCGCTACGACCAGGGAAGCTTCGGCTCGAGTCATGCGAGAATCATCGGGAGGGCCGGGTCTCATGCTACCAACTGGCTGACGATAGTTCGACCGAACTTGCCCTGATTTCGATCCACATTCCGCCCAAGGAGCAGAACGATGGCGTTTCTCGAACCCCTGTCGCCGGACGCGACCCCCGAGCTGGCCGAGACCTTCGATCACTTTCGGGAGATTCTCGGTTTCGTTCCAAACAGCCTGCTGACCATGCAGCGCCGACCTGCCATGGTGCGTGCGTTTGGTGAACTGACCGAGGCGGTGATGGCACCGTCCGGTGCGGTCGATCCGGGCTTCAAGCGTCTGCTGGCGCATTTTGCAAGCCGTGCCTCGGGCTGCCAGTACTGCCAGGCCCACTCGCTGGTGGCGGCTGGCATCAGCGGCATCGCGACGGCGAAGCTCGACGCGATCTGGGAGTACCGCACATCCGAGCTCTACAGTGATGCCGAGCGCGTCGCGTTGGACTTCGCGCTTGCGGCCGGCAGTGTGCCCAATGGGGTCGATGCGGAGATCATGGCGGCGCTCAAGCAGCATTGGAACGATGATCAGATCGTCGAAATTCTGGGGGCCGTCTGCCTGTATGCATTCCTCAATCGCTGGAACGATTCGCTGGCAACGGATCTCGAAGAGGCACCACGTACGCTGGCCGAACGTTTGTTGGGGCAGGGCGGCTGGAATGGAATTCGCCATTCCGGCCGGAAAACGTGACATCGATTCGAGTCGCGCTGTGACGACCGATATGCATGTCGTCCGGAACTGACGCCTGGCGGCAGATGTGCTGATATAACATGCTGTTTTAAAAATAAAAATATATGCTGGCACGATAAATGCAATCCATAGGGTGAAGCAATCCACAGGATCGTATCGATCCGGAAAGGGGAACCCTAATGAACACATTCAGACATCGCACCGGCTTTACCGTCATCGAGCTGCTGGTCGCCATCACCGTGGTCGGCATCCTGCTGGCGATTGTCATTCCCGCCTACAGCGCTTATTCGGTCCGTGCACGGGTCAGCGAATGCACCGGTCTGGCCGCGCCGGCACAACTCGCGGTCAATGACCGGGTCATGCGGACCGGTCAGGCCCCGGGCGGATCGTCCGAGGTGGGCTTCGAGTTTGGAGGAACCGAATTCTGCAGCGACATCCGCGTAGCTGGCGATGGCTCGGTGGTGGTCGAAACCCAGAACACTGGCGCTGCGATCGATCCAGTCGTGCAGTTCCGTCTGAATATCGACACCGCCCTTGCCCGGGTTGACTGGAACTGCGAATTTGTCGCCGGTGACCCGGCCCACGTGCCGCCGCAGTGTCGCAATGCCGGTTCTCCGGCGGCGCCGGGCGGCAGCGGTGGTTCCAATGGTGGCGACTCGGGCGGCAATGCTGGCTCGGGTAGCTGGGACACCGGCGGCTGGGATGCCGGCGGCGGCAACTCCGGTGGTGGAAACACCGGTGGTGGAAATTCCGGTGGTGGAAATTCCGGTGACGGTGATTCCGATGACGGTGATTCCGATGGCGGTGATTCCGGCGACGGCGACTCCGGTGAAGGTGGCGGCAACAGCGGCGGCAACCGC
>Ga0210020_1004406_pt1 | contig 10395 bp, 8 predicted proteins | sample CryGeymeta201514_FD_183980 | JGI IMG/M metagenome (GOLD analysis project Ga0210020, IMG submission 183980) | Groundwater microbial communities from Crystal Geyser aquifers in Utah, USA - Crystal Geyser metaG 2015-14 (SPAdes) (version 2) | ecosystem: Environmental > Aquatic > Deep subsurface >... | reverse complement strand
TACCGCTATTCTCCAGGGGTAGGCGGGAAGAGTGAGGTCGGCGGTAATATTGACATTTCCTTTATCTAAATCAGCGGTCGTGGATGCCGGGACAGTGAATGTTTCGGTGCAATCAGCATCAGCAATGGTTGCCAGACAAATACTCCAAGAAGTGGTTCCGGCGGTGCCATTGTCGGCATATCGGATAATGAGCTTGTACTTTCTGTCGGTGCCGCTCAAAGCCGCGGGAAACGGATCTGCCTCCAAAACTCGGGAAACGGTTTTATAGGCAGTTGAGCTAGTTCTAGCCGGTAAATCAAAGCCAAAAATGGGAACAATCGCTCTCAAAATCTGCTCGCCTGATAGTCGGCTAGCTGCGCCTCCACCGCTAGTCAGAATTTGATCTCCAGCGCCCAGTCTTATTATTCCTGCTCCTCCTGAAATAGGATCTAACACGATCTCTCCGGAAGTGGTGGTCTTTAGGGTGAAAGTAGCTCCTGTCGCATTGATGGTGATGGCATTGCCTGAAGATGTGTCAATGGTAATTGCTCCGGTAGCATCAACGTCTAAGGCAGCCGAATCTAAATCAATGGTTTGACCAGCCGCATTTATGGTTAGGGTGCCGCCGGTAGAAGTAAGGGTAATACCGCCTGTGCCTGTAATTGACAAAAGTCCGGCCGAAGTTGACCAGGTGGAGGCGGCGTTGGCAGTGATGGTTAAGGGGTCGCCGGTTCCGGCTATAAGTTGGGAAGCTCCGTTAATATCAACATCAGCTAAAGCATCACCAATATCAATGTCGTCAGCTAATGTGCCACCTGTACCAATTTTAATGGTATCTATGCCGGTGCCTGTGCCAATGTTAATGGCTCTGGTCAAAGCGCCGCCGGCTCCAATGGCAATTGTTGTGGCAGCGGTATTCCCTATATTCACTGTTGTGGCAGTAGTATTTCCCAATGCCAGAATTCCAGCGGCATTTGTATCTAAACCATAAGCCGGCTGAACAGTAATGTTTCCGGTGGTGGCGACATCAAAGTTCGGGAAATCAATCTTTGAATTTGCGCCACCGGTTAATTCCATCGCATTAGCGGCTGTCGCAGCTAAGGTTCCGCCGGTAACGGTTTGGAGGGTGAGATTCTGACTTGTGGTCTGGATTGCCAGAGCGGCATCGGTCTTGGAAATGGTGTCGGCTGTACCAACAAAAGAGAGGTCACCTGTTTCTGAAAACCTGGCATAATTGGTGTCGCTGCCAAAAATTGCCGTCCCTATCACTTCTAAGGCATTGGCTCCGGTTTTGACTATCCTCTGAATTTCATTAACCATTACTTTCCCGGTGTCAATGTCATAATACATATTGGCGCCCCAGATGATTCCGGCTGAAATTAGACCAGAAACGAGAATCAGGGAAATCGAAAAGAGCTTCGACCCCTTATAGAATTTGTTTTTTATTTTGAACATTTTTTTATTCTCCCTCTCTCTTTTTCCGTGGTTTGGGCAAAAGATTCGAGAAAAGAACGATTAACATTTTTTAATTTTCAATTATTTGTTTTGGTCGTTGAATATTAATTGGAATTTGGTGCTTGGAATTTTTTATTGAACTTGGTCATAGACCACTAAATATATTTGGAAAATTCTAATGTTTTTTCCAGTTGGCATCTTTACTTCTACCTGCCAATCGGTATCAGGAATGGCAACTAATCCGGTCAGAAAGGGTTTTCCTTCTTCAAGAGTAGTTGCGTTTTGGCCTGGTAAAGTAAAAGTGGCGTGAACGGTAGTGCCGGCGGAATTGACAATTTGCCAACTGGAAGAGGAAGCAACCGGAATGTCGTCGCTATAATTGATTACCAACCGATAAACTCGAGTGGTTCCAGTCAGGGCAGCAGGTATTGAAATGTCAGAGGTAGTGGCAAAATATTTAGAAACCCTGACAAAATTAGTGGAATTGCTGGTTTGAGAAGGCATTCCGTAGCGGTAAATGGGCACGGCTGCCCTGAAGATTTCTTCTCCCACTGCTCTACCAATCGGACCGCCGTCCTCGGTGTAAAAATTATTACCGGCTGCTAATTGAATTCTTCCTGAAGAGGCATCGAAAATAACTTTTCCCTCTGAATTAACTGAAATCTCAAATTGATCAGCCCGGGTAGTATTAGCAAGAGTAACGATTCCGGTGGTAGTGAGATTACCGCTGGTATCAATGGTCAGGGCTCCGGTGCCAAAAGTAACCGGAGATTTGAGATAGGAAGCGGCATTTACGGTTAAGGTATCAGCCGAACTAGAACCCAGAGAGGTTGAGCCTCCAACTCCTAAATCGCCAATCCCAGCTGAGCCGGAAACTCCTAAAGAAGCAAAAGTTCCTGTCCCTCCAACCTGGATGCCTTGATAACCAATATAAATGGGAGCTGAAGGGGCCGGGGTATAAGTAGGAGTGGCCTGGAGTTTTTTTGTAATCGCTCGGAGATTTTCAATGTCGGTTCCCCAGAGGCTAAATTGAGCGGTTTGGGCTTTAAGTTTGGCTAATTCCGCCTCATCAATTTTGGTAACAATTGTCTCTCTGGTAATTTCTTTTACTGGCTCAATTTTTGTCACCCTTGAAACCTCAACTTCTTTTTCTTTGACAACTTCTTTTGGTATCTTTTCTTCTAACTCTTTGACTTTTCCTTGAAGTTCGGTAATGTTTTTCTCTGCCTCCGGAGGAAGTTTTTCGATAACAATGATTTTTGGTCTAAAGGGTTGAGTGACAATTTCTGGAATCTTTTTCAGTCCCATTATTCCCTGTGAAATTTTTCTTTCGACAAAATCATTGGCAGTCAAATAACTTTTAACCCCGTTAGAAATCACACTTTTAATAAAATTAGGTGTTTTAGAAAACACATTTCTAACGGGGTGAATTAACCCGCTTAATTTTTGTTCTACAAAGTTATTGACAGTCAAATATCCCTCAACCCCGTTAGAAATAACACTTCTAACAAAGTCGGGCACACTAAAAATCGTATTTCTAACGGGGTGAACAATTTTTTGACCGAGTGCCAAAGGTTGGTGGACAAGGTCGCTTAATTTTTGCTCGACGAAATCATTAGCAGTAGTATAAACCTCAACAATTTTTTGACCGACTGCCAAAGGTTGGCGGACTAACCACTGACTAAACTCTTTCAAATTTTCAGTAATTAGCTCAAAAACAGCTGGAACAGAAATTGTCGCCATTTCTTGCGACGACTGTAATGTGTTTTCTACGGCCGTAGAAATCGCGCTACTTAAGTTTTGGAAAGCAATTCCTGCTCCTTCGGTTGCTAAAGTAATAATGTTTTTTGTTGAGTCAAAAATTTCTTTTACTGCCAAATCTGTTGCCTCACTAATTTCTCTAACTACGGGATCTAAATCTTGATAAACATTTTTAAAACTTTCCTTTCCAAAAACAATTCCGGCTGTCAATAAAACAAAAGCCAGCCCGAAGAGAAACCCAAAACGTAAAACTCGCAGGGGGCGACCCCCTGTAAATTGTTGACGTCTGACGTCAACATTTTCCGTTTGTTTGGAATTTGGAGTTTGAAAGTTGGAATTTTTTCTGAGGTATTCTTCCACCCATTCTTTTTTTGTCACCCAATTCCTGCCAAACTTTACTGATTTCAATTTTCCCTGCCTGGCTCGCAATGACAAATATTCTTGCGAGTAACTGCAACATTCAGCTGCCTCTTGTAATGATATATATGTATCTTCCATGTTCTCGAAATAAAAGATTAAATATAAAAGATAAAAAATAAATATCTAAAAACGTAAAAATTATTTTCTTTTGCCTTTCATGGTAATGATACTGGCAGCGAAAATATCTGCCAATTCTTTTGTTTCTTGAAAAAGCCATTTCCCTTCTGAAATTAAATTTGTAGGAACTAAACTGCTGTCTAACAAAATTGCTAACCAGAATTTAGATTCATTGGCCGACTTCAGAGCATGCGAGAAAAAATTCTGATAATCTTTCTTTGAACTAGCCGCATCGGCTTCAAAATAGTTTGCTCCTATACTTGTCCCGCTTCTGGTAAGTTGACTTTTGATTTCTTTTAAAACAGGAGCATTTGATAATTTTGTCAGAAAACGAATTAATCTAAGAATGTAGCGATAAATTCTTAATTTAAATTTCTTTTTCGCCTCATCTTTTTCCATTTTTATCTTTTTATGTTTTTGTTTTTTATTTTTGGTTTTTTATTTTTCATTTTTGCTGTGGAAACTATCCACAGCATTCAGACTTGACAAATAATCTTGAATGAATAAAATCTAATTAGAAGACCCAAAGAAAAATCGCCTTAAGATTTTTACACACGCTTGAGGACCGATTTTTCCGGGCCTTCTTTTTTTATTATTATTTCATTTTCCTCTATTCAAAAGGGGCTGTCAAGACCCCACTTGTGGATAACTTTCGATATCCGATACCTAATGCGTTTTGATACTTTGCAAAATTCCTAAAGCTAAAAAAATGGCAATCAAACTACTGCCACCGTAACTAACTAAGGGTAGAGGAATGCCAATAATCGGTAAGATGCCGATATTCATACCGATATTGACGAAAATTTGAATAATGAAGAGAAGGGAAAGCCCCGAAGCAAAAAGATAGGCGAAATTTGACCGGCTGAAAATGGCAATTTTAAAAATCCGCCAGATTAAAATTGAAAAAAGAAAAAGTAAAATCGAAACTCCAATTAATCCCGTTTCTTCGGCAATGGCAGCGAAAATAAAATCGGTCTGGGGTTCGGGTAAAAAACCCAATTGGGTTTGAGAACCCTTGCCAATTCCTTGACCAAAAATCCCGCCGGAACCAATGGCAATTTTTGCCTGCCTCTGGTTCCAGCCAATTTTTAAAGGGTCAGATATTTGGGGCCAAATAAAACTCAAAATTCTCTCCTTCTGGTAATCTTTGAGCAAGGTTTTCCAACTAAAAATAAAAATCAAAAGAAAAACTAAAACCAAAATCAAAAAATGGCTAATTTTTATTCCCGATAAAATCAAAACTCCGAGCCAGAGGAAAATTAAAATCAGGACTGAACCCAAATCTGGCTGACGGAGAACTAAAAGAGAAGGAATAAAGATATAAAGACCGGAAATTAAGATATGGGTTATCCGATACATCTCAATATGTCGAGTTGAAAAATATTTTGCGAGGAGGATAATTAAAACAATTTTGGTGAACTCTATCGGGTCAAGGGAAACTGGACCCAATTTATACCAGGACCTTGTTCCCCTGATTTCCGGGGCGAAAAAGAATAAACCCACCAAAAGAAAAAGACAAAGAAAATAGAGAACTAAAATTAAATGGGGGTTTTCTCGAAGTAGCCGCCAATCAAAAAAACTAATCAAGAGCATTAAAAAAATTCCTATTCCAAAAAAAATCAACTGCTTTTTGAAATTCAAAAAGTCGCCTTTCCCCAACGAAGAGCTATAAATGGATAGTAACCCTATTCCGACCAATAAAATGGCGACAATTATCAGAATCCAATCCAGTTTCTTTAGATGATAAACACACGATGTTAGCACGATAAACACACGATTTAGGGAGTCCGGATCCTTCGGCGAATCTGAACTCTTTTTGAACCGATGTCCAATCTGCCAGATTGGACACTTGGACACTATTCAAGAAAATGAACCGATGTCCAATCTGCCAGATTGGACACTTGGACACTATTCAAGAAAAAGGGAAGAATTATAAAGGGATCTTTGATGAAGGAAGTCTTTTATAAAATTAATAAATTCTTCTTGGCTGATTGTTATCTCTTTTCCTAAATATTTTTCTAAAATTTCTCGCGGAGCTATAATTTTAGATTTTCTTTTCCCAAAAAGATCAGAAAAACTCGAAAAGGGATATTCATTTAAAAATTTAAAAGCGGTCTTTTTACCCCTTAACCCCTCTTTTCTCCAGCCGGGTTGATAGACATCCAAAACGTTTATCACATTGATATAGCGTAAAATAGCATCGGCCTGAAAATTGGTTTGAATAGGAATAATTTTATATGGTCTTTCAAAAAGATTTCCTCGGCGCTCAGTTCTTTTATTAAAAAATTTAGCAAATCCGCCTTTTAGTTTTTGCATTAGTTTTGAAATTCCGTTTTCAACATCCGAAACCAACTCAAAGTGGAAATGGTCTGGAACAACAACAAAACTTAAAAAATAAACCAAGGGTGAGTGTTCAATAATGATGAATTTTTCTGGTGCTGCCTCTCCATTTAATAAAGCTTTGGCAGCTTTTATCACATCTTGACGATGCAAATGAGGAGCCGGCTTTCCAATGTTAGCAGCATACATTCGAAAAATACACCGATAACAATTATCCTCTTCGGCAAAAATTTTCCTTCCATCAATTGCTCGAGTAAGGACATGGTAGGGTATAGATTTTTCAAAGGCAATTTCTTTTCTCAAAACCATATTTTTATCCAATTTTATGTGTCCAATCTGCCAGATTGGACAAACTTATTATAGTATATGGAAAGTTATTTTAACATTCTGAGGAATTGTTCTTCATTGATTGTTTTGACGCCGAGTTTTTTGGCAATTTGGTATTTCAAACCGGGTTCTTTGCCGACGAGAACATAATCGGTTTTTTTGGAAACTGACTCTGAAATTTCGCCGCCCCATTGGCGAATTTTTTCTTTTGCCTCTTCCCGGGTCATCGTTTCCAAGCTGCCGGTTAAGACGAAAGTTTTCCCAATCAGTTTTTTGCTGACTTTTTCTGGCAGTAAAATTTTTACTCCAACCTTTAATAAATCATCAATTAATTTTTGATTTCTTTTTTGTCGAAACCAATTGTAAATGCTTTCTGAAACTTCCGGTCCAATATCAAGAATCTTTTCCAACTCCTCTTTTGAGGCGTTGCTTAACCTGGTTAAGCAACCGAAACGACTAGCCAAATCAATTGCTGTTTCCTCTCCTACCTGGCCAATTCCTAAACTATAAATAAAACGCGCTAAAGTAATTTTCTTTTTTGCCTGAATGGCGGAAATTAAATTTTGGGCTGATTTTTCGGCAAACCCCCGAAGGAAAGCCTTCGGCTTCCTACGGGGCAGGCTCTCTAAATGGATAATATCTCCTATCTCTAATTTAAATAAGTCTGCGGGGTCTGAAATTAAACCGGCATCTAATAGTTTGTCTATGATTTTTTGACCAAGACCAATAATATCAAAAGCACCACCTGAAACAAAGTGATAAAAATATTCCCTTTTCCGGGCCGGACATTTTGGGTTCGGGCAACGCCAGATAACCTCTCCCTCGGATTTGATAAGTTTCGTTCCGCAGGCCGGACAAATTTTTGGAAAGCGAATTTCTTCTTCTTTTCCGGTTCTTAATTCCGGCAAGGCCTGGATGACATCGGGAATAACATCCCCGGCCCGGCCGACAATGACCGTATCTGCAATTTTTACTCCCAATCTTTTTATCTCGTCTTCGTTGTGTAATGTTGCCCGGGAAATTTTAACTCCGCTAACCACAACCGGTTTTAAAACTGCCACCGGAGTTACTGCTCCCGTCCTTCCGACCTGAAATTTTACATCTTCCAAAATTGTCGTCGCCTGTTTTGGCGAAAATTTAAAAGCCCTCACTCCTCTCGGGCTCTTTCCCACCACTCCCAATTTTTCAAATAGGGAATTATCATTAACCATCGCCACCACTCCATCAATCTCAAATGGATATTTTTCCCTCTTTTTTATAACCTCTCTCCAGAATTTAACTACCTCATCCAAATTTTGGCAAATTTTTGATTCATTGGTCTTGAATCCCAGAATTGACAAAATTTCGTGCTCCTGGGAATGTTTTTTCTGGCCCAGATCGGTGACAATATCATAAGCCAAAAATTTTAGGGGCCTCGAGGCAGCCAACTTCGGATCCAATTGCCTGATTGAACCGGCTGCCAAATTTCTGGGATTGGCAAAAGGAGCTAAGCTCCTTTTTACTTGGGACTGGTTTAATCTCTCAAAATCTTTGACACTTATATAAACCTCGCCCCTGATTTCAACCTCTCCTTTTTCAATCAATTTTTTTACATTTTCTAGCAATGGTTTAACGCCGGGTTTTAAACCTGAGGGATGAATCTCTAATTTCAAGGGGATTGATTCAATTGTTTTTAAATTTTGGGTGACGTCTTCGCCAATTTTTCCCGTTCCCCTGGTTGAACCACAACTAAATAACCCATTTTCATATAAAAGAGAAATTCCAAAACCATCAATTTTTAATTCGGCGAAATACTCCAATTGAGGGTCTGACCCTCCCCTGACCCTCCCCTGACCCTCCCCTGACTCCCCTGACCCCGTCAATGACCCCGTCAATCTTTTTAAATAATTTTCCCAGTCTCTCAATTCTTCTTCGGAAAATATATCTTCAATAGATAGCATCGGGGTCCTGTGCTCAACTTTTTTGAAACCCGCCAAAGGTTTGCCAGCCACTCTCTGGGTTGGGGAGTCGGGGGTGATAAATTCGGGGAATTGCTGCTCTAATTTATAAAGTTCGTGCTTCAGAGAATCCAAAGCCGCATCGGAAATCTCCTGTCTGTCCAAGACATGATATAAGTACCTGTGGTAGGAAATAACCTTTTTTAGTTTTTCTATTCTCTGCCTGGCTTGCTGTTTGTTCACCTTTGTAGAAGCTGATTGACGCTGATAAGTACGCTGAACTACGCCGAATATCAGCGTTCCAATCAGCGTTCCAATCAGCGTTGTTCAGCTTCTATTAATATTTGATTTTGATGGCGCGCTTTATTTCTCTGTAGCTGCCAATTGATTTAATGGTTGCGGTGGAAGCGGTATCAATCGTTTCAACCGTGGCTGTAATATCATAACTTTTTTTTGCATCAATATCGGTATGAAAGGCGATGGTACAATTTTTGCAACTCGTCGGCCCGCAATCAGTTCCGGTTGTTTGGCACTCTTTGCATTCCTGCGCCGCGCATTGGTTACAGATATCGCAAAGCCCCCTGGCTCCCTCAAGCGGTATTTTTTGGTAGTCATAAAAAAGAACTTTTTCAATCCCGCTTTCGGCGGCAAAAAAAGAAATAACGGAATTACCAATTCCTGCCATCATTTTTGTCTGCTGGATTAAGATAACGGAAAGTCCCAGTCCAATAGCTAAAATAACGCTCATAATTAAAACAGTTAACAAGATTGCAACTCCTTTATTACTAGAAGCTGATTGACGCTGATAAGTACGCTGAATAACGCTGAAGAAATTTTTCATTCTCATTGGTATATTAGTATCTAACATCTAAGTTTCGCTGAGAAATAGTAGTCTGGAGCCGGATTTTTGATTCCGGATGGTCCTTTTTTTGAATTTCAACAAGAATCGTTACCCTGGGCTGGAAATTATCTTCTTGAGTCTCGCCGAAGAGTTGGAATTTAAGTAAGATAATCTCTAAATCATCCGGGGTCAGGGGCTGAAAAAGACCCAGATTTTCCCCTTTTTCATCCGAAGATTTCCTTTCTCCCAGCTGACCGTTATTGATAGAAAATTCCTGGCAGAGCGGGGGGTCTTGATAATTAAGAAATCTTATCCTGGAAATATCGTGGCCGGGATTTTCATAATTTGAACCGGATATAATACAAGAACCGTCTAAATCTTTTTTCGCCATTCTTAAAGTCCGGCTCACATATTCTAAGGCATAAGAAACACTGTCCGCAATCTCCATTGAGTTTAGGGCTTTTCTCTGTCCAGTTAAAGAAGAAACAAAAAGCCCGGTTGGGCCGGCAATAACGAAAGAAAAAATAGCAACGGCTACCAAGATTTCAATTAAGGTGTAGGCATTTTTATTCATATTTATTGATACCACCTGGTGAGATACTCAAGGGCTTTTAGGTTATGGGTTCTGCCTTTTTCTGCCCACTCAACATTAACCTCAACCTTTATATTATCGGAATCCTCTTTTTCAATGGTAATTTTTCTTTTAAATTTTGTTTCGGTTCCCGAGGTATAATTGTAAAAACCACCATCAATTTTTAGAGGGGTCCCATCATATAAATGGCAGTTGTATCCCGGGTCACTACATTTCTCAAAATCGGTTGTTTCGGTAAAAGTAAGGGTAGCATAATCTGCCTGAAAATCGCAGGGCGGCACGGGACAAATTAGGCCATCGTCAAAAAGAGAAGTTTTGTTTGGGTTTCTGGCCTGGAGCCAATTAGTGTCTCTTATATCTCTAACGATTTCAATCCCCTCCTGGACTAAATAAGAAGCAATTAAATTTTCTTTTACCAGAGAGGCGGCCGACAAGGTTTGGCTAATTAAAATAAAAGCAGAACCAGCTCCGACAGTTAAAATAAAAATCGCCCCAATAACCTCCAATAATGTAAATCCCTTATTTGTAGAAGCTGATTTAATTTTCCCCAGCTTTATCATACAAAAAATCTTTTACAATTTTTTTCTCCATTATATTGTAGAAGCCGAACTACGCTGATCGGAACG
>Ga0210020_1004399_pt1 | contig 10406 bp, 10 predicted proteins | sample CryGeymeta201514_FD_183980 | JGI IMG/M metagenome (GOLD analysis project Ga0210020, IMG submission 183980) | Groundwater microbial communities from Crystal Geyser aquifers in Utah, USA - Crystal Geyser metaG 2015-14 (SPAdes) (version 2) | ecosystem: Environmental > Aquatic > Deep subsurface >... | reverse complement strand
AGGAGTTGCCTCAGCTTGTCAAGCCAGCCGGATTGCCCTGCGAACGCGCCAAGGGAACTAAGGAGATTGCTGTAATCGCCTTCCGCTCCATAATTCATCCCCTGCGCGGAAAGAGCTAATTTACCCGCGTTCGCGTCGAGGTTCGTACCGGAACGCAAGAGGTTCTGAATAGCTGATAATGACATGCCGCTCCGCTGTAACCGGTCAGCGTTCTCAGCCTGAGCCTGCTGAGCGTCAATCTGCGCCATCGCGTGGCCATATCAGCCAGAGCCTTCGCGTATATGCCCTGATTCCCGCTCGTCCTAATAGACGAATTTGACAGCCCCCGGGCTGAAAGGTTCTGGTTCAGAACCTCATTCATTCTCTTCGCCGTGTTAAACGCGCCAAGCTCGTTGTTCTTCCTCATGGCATCGTATGGCCGTGTGTCGAGACCGCCCTGCTGTAACTGGGAGATGATAGCCTGTATCTGAGGGCTTAATTCATTGTACCTACCGGAAATATCAGGTACTGTGAACTTGTACGGGGAACCGCCAAGCAATCCACCGGCAAGGCCACCGATAGCCGCACCGGGCGCACCGCCGAGTAAGCCGCCAACTACCGGGGCTGCGGTGCTCAATAAATTCGAGAAGAATCCCATCGTGCCACCCCCTTACTTCGTGATTGCCAGAATACGGTAGTATGCCACCAAATCTGACGTTAATATGCTCAATCCATTCCTGTCAGTGCCAGACATGACGATAACAGAACCATTACAATACGCGCTGAAATTGCCAACTGTATAATTCGCGTCCGTACTCGTCAGAGGCGTGAACTGGAACCCGGTAATTGAATAATAGATATTATGCGTGGTTGTGGAGTATGTCGGATATGCGGCTGTGAACACTGAGTACAGGTCATCCCCATTCGCCCCGGTGCCACCTATGACAATAATATCGTCCTTCGTCAGGGAATCATTGTCTACCACTGACTTAATCACATCAACACGGTCCCCCAACTCGGATACATCTTGCCCGTCAATCAGTATCCCTGAATCGCAGGCGAGATTACCGGACAGTGTACCGCCAAGCGCGGATAAACCATTCACAATATTTGAAATGTTGGCGGAAAAACTGCCAGTGAAATTGTCCGCGACTGTCAGCTGCGTCATGTTCGCCGCCCAAGTGGAGAACTGCGCGGCTACATCTGCCATTGTGCTCCCAGACGTGATATTGTTCGTAAACAGTGCCATGTTACAGCCTCCTATTCATGCGGCTCAAGACGTTTATACATTGTTTCAAGTGTGATTTGAACTAATCTCTTCAGGCCACCGGTATGTTCCAGCTTCAACTTCAAATAGTTGCAGTGGATGTTACAGGAAACGCGATGGGTCTCCTGCTCCGCGGTAATAGTCACAGACCCAAGCAAAGACCATGATTCTGAGAAATCCGCTTTATAATACAAGTAAATTAGCGTACCAATCTCCATACCGCCGCCTGTGACGCTGACATGACGGACGATAGCCTTGTCCGTGGATGTGGACAATGGCAGGTCATGTGTCTCATATACAGACTGCACGGTCGGATACCCGGTATCAACCATCTGATAGACAGTGTCAGTCAAAGCAAGATACGCTTCGCCGTCCATGACGACACCGTCCGTAATACCCATCGTTGTTCGGAACCATTGATGCCTGTCAGGCAAGTATATCCACGTTACCCCGCCTGCCGAATCGAATGGCTTAGAGATATTCCAGTATATCCCGTTGAACTGTGGAACATAGAGGGATGTTGTATATTGCATTGTCCATATATTCTCTCTCCTGAAATGGTCCTCAATCTCACTGCTGATTTTACGGACAGACATTCCGTCTGTAACATAGAACCCATCACGGGAGAGGAAAAATACACTATCGTTTGCCGTAACTATAGAGCTCTTCGAATACGCGCCAGCCGGGAACAGCTCCTTTACGCTGAATGTGTCTTCCGAGAAGCCGGTAAGGACATGGGTTGAGAATTTCTTGAATATGAGCAACTCCGTTTTCAAAGGGACAAGCCCGATAATCTCATCCCCTGACCTATCCTCCACCTCGATATAATTCGGCCACGCGTAGGGATTCTCCAGTTTTGAGTAATAGAGCCGATTCGGATTGTGCTTATCCCCGGCTCCCCATGCACGATTCGCGAATACGGCAACATTCGACACACGGGGCGGCAGGTCGTTATCATATTCCACCTCGTCGCCTAAGCTGTTCTCACTGATAACATCAACGAACACGTATGTTGAATCATCAGATATGCCATAAGTACCTTTATCAAGGCCCTTAACAAGGCGGTATGTTTTCGTCTCTGACTCGTACCGGTATACCCTTATCTGCTCAACATTAGCCCCGCCCGTGCTGAGCGTGACAGCGGCAAGAGCGTTCGTTGGCTGGGCTGTATTAGCACATGGGTATGAGGGATTGGACTCGCACTGTCCATCCCACCATGTCACAATGTAATTTACATGGGTTGTCATCGCGTCACTGAGCGTAACCGCTGATTTACACGTCCACGTAACCATCCCATCCAAAACTGTGCCGCCTACCGTGGTGGGCCAGTCAGGTTCTGTCCCTGATGTGGTGCCGGCGGTTGTAACCTCATAGCAAAACCCGTTATCGGTAGACGGTATGGTCACTGTGCCCGCCAAAATTGCCGTAGGAGACACATACGCATACGAAACGATATCTGACACGTCCACGGGCTCAATAGCGCCGTCCTGACCCCATAGCGTGAGAGAGGAGCCGTTATAAACATAGTTCACATGTGTTCCGGTAGCGAGGAACAGCTTATTCCGGTAGACGAAGTAATCCTCAATTACGGTTGGCTCGTCAGTAGCGGAATGCACCAGTGGGGTCTGGCTGGGAAATGTCAACTGAGTAGCTGTCTGGTTCAGCAGGGTGTACAGTGCGCCATTATCCAGTGATACGAGTAATCTTGATGCCTGTTTCTCATGGAATGAAATAATCTTCGCGATATTATCCGGAAACTGACGCCGATAGAACCCGATGGGTATCTTACGAAGCTGGCCCACTTTATCCGGTATGAAATTGACAATATCGTAAGCCACTTCATGGGGGGCGACATTCTCCGAAGCGTTAGAGACAATTGCGGTCTTGTCCCCAATCAGCTGTATATAGCTTCTGCGAGCCTCTTCCCGGTCAACTGCGGACATATCCATCCCGCATGGAACGCGCGCGCAACCGTTTCATAACCGGCTGTACCCCGCTATCCATCCGAAGACCATCCAGAGCCATTCTGACTTCATACGGGTCAACCATCTTTGGGGATAGACGGGAGGCCACAATCGTCACAACAAACTCGCGTGTATGTTCCGGGAACTCAATTTCAGAAGTGTTATCAGTAATATCTGTCACCATCTTCAAATAGGTCAGTGTGTAAGACGCTGAAGAACCAGTCGAATACCGGAGGTTAATACCCCCGCCCAGCACCCAGTACACACGCTCATCCGCGTAGGTATTCGCCCTGTCAACCGGCGGGATTGGATACCACATATAATCACCTATCTGGAGCGACACAATCTCCTTGCAATCAGTGGGGATAGTGATTGTGGTTGAGCCTGCCGTTACAGTACCGGTGGCGGTGGTCATGAACGTATCGCGGAAGAAACGGGCAAATTCCTTCATAACGGAATTGATTCGCATCGCGATAACATGGCGCGGGAATGATGTCGCGTCACCGCCGACCCTGGAGAGAACAGCTTCAATCATTTCACGCGCGTTCATTTGCCTCCCCCAGTATCTCTCGGAACATCGCAAGATATTGTGTCCGCAACATCCTATCCTTTGACGCCCCCATATAGGTGGCGTAACACACCAGCGCATAATGGTATGCTTCCGGGATACCCGGTACGTCAGTTGATTCGCCCGAACCCGGTTCGCCAATCCATATGCTCATATCCCTTGGCGTAGCGAGATAATAGAACACGTACCCTGCGGGTTCCTCCGGATAGAACTTGATAGTATAGCCCCACATCAGGCCATAGGTGTCAAACAACGCGAAGTCCTGGCCGGGGTCATGGCCCCCATCCGATGGGCCAATGATAGGTACACGCCTTGATCCAAGCAAAAGCTGAACGGGTAGAAAAAAGTCATCGGGCAATCCCACATAAGTGTTTGAGCCGGTAACTACTTTCTGCAAATCAATTAACAGTTGCGGCGGAAGTACCCTTGCCGCAAGCTTCGTGCCGGCGTTCAGCCATTCTGTGATGTCACTGTCCGAGAACATCTCCGTAATACCGACCTCGTTCAGGTTGTTCCGAACCGCCGCCAACATTTCTGATAATTGCACCACTGACTCCTATGTCACAAGTCCTTGACTGAGTTGACTGGTTTCCTCTTTTCGGCGACCGCCTTTTTGGAATCAGCCGGCACGGGGGATTCAGACACCTCCTCAACCGGCGATTCAACGAATACCGCCTCTTTCCTGAACGAAATCTTCTGGATAATCCCCCTTTTGAAATCCGGCAAACTCTCAATAAATTCCCACACATTTTTTTCATCAGTATCGAGATACCCGGCATTCGCGTCAAAACGCACCTTCTTACCGTCAATTGCCGTATTCAGCAAAGGGCCGAACTTGATTACCTTCCGGGGGCTTAATATCCTTCCCCCCTCCCATTTTGGCGGTTCCATCTCTATCTGAGGCCGTTTGTACCCTTTCCACTTGTATAGCATGTTTTCTCCTTTTCGGTAAATGGGGGGGGCGTAATCACCCCCCCCGTTAAACTATCGTTACTGGATGCCCGTAATAACGCCCCAGCTCGGTTCCCGTGAATACCACAGACCGCAATCAATGAACCACGCTTCCGTGTTCGCCGTGGTGTCATTGTCAGAGATGTCGCTTAAGTGCATCTGGTCACGATATATAGCGAGTCCGGCGTCCTGCATCGGGATAAGGAAGGCCTTATAGGTCGGAGTCGTCAGCTTCGAATACACCTTCGCCATAAGCGGGTGGTAAACAAAATTTACCCGGCCAAACGTGCTCTCGTACATAGTGACCTTAGTGCCCAGCATACCGGTCAATGTCTTGTTCTCAACAACCCGGTCATTCATCGCGTATGTGGCAATTTGTGACATGAGCGGCCCCCCGTCCAGGAGGATAAACTCCTGTGACCCGTAATATGCCAGGTCCTGGAGAAAGCCGACAAACGCCGATTCCGTTACTGAACCGGCTGCCGCCGCGAGAGACTGAGTGGTAACTACGTTCTCGACGCCAGCTGTATAAGTCGTTACGGTACCGTCACTTCCGGACTTGGTCTTCAAATCTCCAAACAGAAGCTGGAGCTCGATGTCCTCGTAGAAGAGGTTAAACGCCTGTTTCCGTCGGAGCGCCAGTTCGTCCGGGCCGTATTTCGGTGCAATTTGTTCACGCCATGAAATCGGGATAGTGCGAACAATCTGCTGAGTGTAGTTGTACGCTGTCGAAAGCTCATGGAACGGCATGTTCTGGATAGTACCGCCCTCCGGGACACCCTGAGCGAGACCGACCAGAACATCGTTGTCAACCCACGCGGCTATAAGCGCGTCAACTGTAAGTGTGTTGGTGCCGGCATCAATCGCGGTTACGGTAGTGTAGTCATCCGTGGAAATGTTCCAAATCCGCTGATTCACACCGAACACGGAGGCGTCGTCCACGAGAACGGACGTTGCCCCGATAGCGTACCCGGCGGCATTGTTTACCGCGGTGTGGCGGGTGCTGTCCGGGTTCTCCTGCACGTAGAATTGCCAGTAATCAACCGGCTTTTTGCCCAGCTTCCGCAAGAGATACGAAAATCGGGCAATGTTCTTTACCTGCTCAATGACATTCTCATTGATTGCTGTCTTTTTTCTGTACGATTCGGTCTTATCAGACCGTATCATTCCTGATATTTGCGTCATAATATACTCCTAAAATCTGAACGCCTCCGCGCCTGTGCCAACAATCTCCTTACCGGCTTCGCTCTTCTTATGGGCCGCGCTTGAACCGCCGCCAGACGCTGGAGGTGTCTGTTTCGTCGGCGCGGGTGGAGCTGAGGACATCTTCGACTTCGCGAAATCAAGGGCCTTCCTCGCGGCGTCATCATCGTTGATGAGTGATTCCCCGTGTGTCTGGAAAAATTCATCCATGTACTTCGCCACACGGGTTCCAGGCCGGGCAATCCCGACCGCCTGCAAGGCCTTAATCTGCGATGCGATTCTCTCCTGCCACTTATCCCTTGCCGTGGTTTGTTTTGTCTGTTCAAACCGCTGAATAATTTCAGGTGAGGATAAAAGCTCCTTCAACTCCTTTCTTGTCAGCGGCTTATCGTCTTCCGGGTCTGCAACTTCCTTACTGTCATCGCCATTGATAAGCGATTTCAGCTCCTGATTCTCCGCACTAATAGTGTCCATCATATCCATCAACTTCGTATTATACGACTGTATCTCACGATATGATGTTTCCAACTGGCTGAGCCGGTCTACGTCCGGGGGCGTGTCGCCTTGCCCGTCCGTAGTTGCGTCCGTGCCGTCATCCAGTAGCACTATAGGGAGCGAACCATCAGAATCATCGGATGCCTGCTTCGCGTCATTCGTTAAAACGGGATTCGCGTCGTCATCCGGGGCCGGCTCAGCCGGGTTGCCCAATGCCGTGTCCGCGTCCTGTTTCATAACGAAATCTTCATTCATATCAGTCATTTAGTCCCCCTTGTTCAATATACGCCTCTTAAGGGGCGTAACGTCCATATTCGCTATTTTCTCAATTCCATTGATTGCCTTCCTCATACCGGACACCTCGCCGGACACAAACAGGTACTGTTCTCTGTCCTTCTGGCCAAAAAGCGCCAATGTGCTTCCCATCGCGGAGGCGTGAACCACCCTGTGCATGGCTTCCATCATCGGGTCCGGTATCCTCTTCAGGATTTCATGCGTCTCAATCAGTTCCCTCGCCATATCGTCCTTGTCAATAACAGCCTCATGATACGGGAAGGAACCGCTACCATCCTGTATGACCCATTTATTCAGTAAGTTATACGCGAACTTCGCCACGAATGCTGGTATCTTCATTGCTGGGGCACCCCCATCTGACCGCCAAGCATCGCCTGCAATTGCTGTTGTTGCTGCTGCTCGTCAGCCATCTGCTTCGCCTGCATCAGAAACTGCTTATCCTCCACCACGAATTCCTTCTGGTTCTTGATTCCGAACGCGTCAAGGAGTTGAGCGAACACACGGTCCAGCTCAATCTTCTTCCCGCTGGACTGTAGCATCGTCTGCTGTATACCCCCGGCAATCTGCAACAGGGACATCCAAGTCTGACGCTGGGTTGCCTTGTCAATGTAATTCATTGAACCCGCTTCCGGCTCGAAATCGAAGTCGGAGGCTATCATACCCCGCTCCATCTTTATCACCCTCGCCCCTTCTGAGTCGTCAATTATTGAAAAAATATACTCTTCAGGCATGTATTGTTGGAACAGGTAATAAAACTGCCGTGATACGCGGCGTAAAAAGAGTACATCAAATTGAACCTGCGTCAGCCTCGCCGGGGCAAGACCCATATCAATCAAAGCGGTGATACCCGTCGCGGTCTTTGAGGTGCCCGGAGCCACCTGCCCCATCATCGGGGCCGATATACTCACCGCCTCGGAACCGAGACGCTCCAGCATGCCGAACATGTTGAAATGGTCGTAAGATACTGATTGTAAACGAAGTTGCTGGACACCTGCCGGGTCGTCATCCTCGATAATGGCGCCGGGGCCAAGCTCAAAAATGGAGGCGTAAGCGGATAGCCTCGAATTTGTCTTCGTGATGACCATGGGATAGGAGGAAATCTCAAGATTGTCCAGTGTCGTGTTGACCTCTTTATTCAGGGCCTCCTGAATGGGTCTGTAAATCTCAGGGATGCCCTTGCCGTAGAACTCATCGGCGTTCCGGTTGATTGTGCAGACGGCAAAGGGTATCTCGCCATGGTCAAACGGGCTGGGGCCGTCATATACCATATACTGGCCCACGACAATCTGGAGGGTGCCGTCGCTGTTCCACCGTTCGAGGACCGTGACTTCATCGAGGTCGTAATCATAGAACCGACCGACAGTAGTGGATTGTGATACGCTTGAGTAGGCCGAGGATGTCTGGCTCTGGTTCGACAAATCCTTATACCTGACATCAGGCGGAAGCTTCGCGTCGAAGAAATCGAGATACATATTCAGGGAAACCTCATCGGAGTACACCCGTTTCCGGTACGCGAACCGGAACTCATCGGCGTACACACCCTTGGGGTCAGGCCAAAAATCATACAGATTCACATACTCAAGGGAAGGGAAGTCCTCAACAACTCGTTCAGTTTCAAGAACTTCCTGCTGTTCTATGTTTAATTCCGGTACTTCCACAGTTTCACGGACTCGGATTTTTTTCTTCTTCAGGCGCCACGAGATGAACCCGATACCGGTACCGTAAACAGCGGTACTCCAACCAACATCCCAGAGGGCGCGGCGGCAGGAAGGCTGTGAGTAGGCGTAAGACTCCAACTGGGATACATTGGAGGCGAAGGTCATGGACGTCTCATTGCGGGGTATCGCCTTCGTCTTTGGCGGGTTCGCCATATTCGTTGCGACCCATACATCAACAAGGGCCTTCGTTTTGGGTACAAAAAGGTGATTCGCGCCAACGATGTCTGGGTTCATTTCCTCTGACTGGTAATATGACAGGTTTGTTTCCCATGTGGGCTCGTAAATATCCCTCGCGGGGGATACAGAGCTCTCGAATTCACGGAAGAACCCGGTTGCCTTGTCCATGGCGGCTTGTTTTATGCCCATATTTGCTACCTCCAACGCCCTGACACGCTATGTCGCGCTGGCTTAATGGGTTTTTTATGCCCCTTTGACGATAATATGCGCAAAAAATCCTTTCTGTCAATTCTTTTCTCGTTTATTTTATATTTTTCAGGGTGGTTACCGAGGGGAGGGCACACCATAAGGATGTCAACAATGGCGTCGAGGATGTCGTCATGGCCCTTCCGCTTGAACTGGTTAATCTCCTGTATCAGCTCCGGATAAACACGGAGCTCCATATCGGGGTGGGCGTCCTTGAACTGTCTTGTCAGGACGATATCGCCCCGTGACATGATTGGGGCGAGAAAGGATTCTATCCTGACATTCTTCGTTGGTGTGGTCTGGCTATAGCCCTTGATAACCGTGATGGGGAGCGGAACATTCGCCTCGATGAGGGCCTGCCTTATGGATGGCTCAATACCCTGCGCCCCTGAAATCAGCTCGATACCTGCCATAATTATCTTATGTTGGTATTGTTTACCGAGAGACACCAGATATTGGATTACCTCCTCGATACCGGCCTTCAACACGATACCGTCAACGAGGTACAGCTTCGTTCTCGATGGGGTGATACCGGCGACAAGGATAGCTGAGCGGTCGGAATTCTTACCGGACGTAAAGGCGAGGTCAACGCCCATGTACAGGTCAATATCAGGCGGAACGTATTTTACCTCGGTCAGCCATTCGGCCCTTAATGTGCGGTCGGAATCGATGACGGGGGTAAGCTCCATATTGGCGGCGAATGAGTACGGGCCATCCTCCTTGTACTTCTGAGTCAGCTCCGGGATGTCATAGCGTTCCGGGTATGACGCCTTCTTCCAGGCAAGGCCCGGCTCCCAGCAGTTGCGGAACAGGAGAAGCCAATTCCTGTCCTCTTTCGCCTTATTCACAGCGTCGTTGAACCCGTAAGTCGTACCTGTCCAGTGGATTGGGTCATGGGGTGAGGTGAGGAAGTTGGAAACGTTCTTTAGTGCGGTGTCAACCTGCCTCTGCATGGCGTCGGAATCCGCGTTCTCCAGTGTGACAATGTCATCGAGGCAGAGGATATGCATATGCGAACCGGTTGGCAGGTTAAATATCGAGAATGGCATAATGGACGGGTCTTTATCCCGTGATTTGCGAATCACCTGAAGGCCCTTCTGCACCGTCCACCGGGGTGACTGCTTCGGGGAATCCCATATGACATCGGGGTATAGCTCACGGATAATGTCATTCCCCATAAGCTCTTCCGAGATGGCGAATACAAACTTCTCTGCGAGGTCAACACGCCAGCTGCCAATACCAACACGCATCTCCGGATTCTTCAGGATGCGCTGAATAGTACCGCCAACTGTCAGGTAGGTGCTCTTACCATAGCCGCGGGGCCACATGGACAGGATACGGTTATATCTGCCGCAGGACTGTGCCTTCTCGTACATCCTGAGCATGCCCGTCTCTCCGTGTATGTGGAAATCACCCATCCAATCCATGCCCATGACCTCTTTGAGCAGGAACACAAGCCGATTCTCAATCATCCACCGCAGCGCCCACGCCCATCCGGTATCCGGCCCGAACCTGAACTGCTCCCGGTATAAAGCGAAGGGAGC
>Ga0210020_1004388_pt1 | contig 10424 bp, 6 predicted proteins | sample CryGeymeta201514_FD_183980 | JGI IMG/M metagenome (GOLD analysis project Ga0210020, IMG submission 183980) | Groundwater microbial communities from Crystal Geyser aquifers in Utah, USA - Crystal Geyser metaG 2015-14 (SPAdes) (version 2) | ecosystem: Environmental > Aquatic > Deep subsurface >... | reverse complement strand
CTTGGACTTCCAGCGGAAACGCGTGGCGCCAGAGGTACGAAGTGGTGCCATCGAAGAAAACGCCACCCATGCCCGGTTTGGCCGCATCGGTTGCGCCGAGGAAGAGCGGATCTTCGGGGACGTCTGTAAACACGCGCGTTAATGAATCGGAGTCCCGAGCACTGGGAATCCGAGAGGGAATACTCTGATTCGCGTTTACGTTTTTTAAATATTTAATTTCGATGACTCTGAAACAAAGAGAATCGGTGATGGCTTCGCACTAATTCGAAGCGAGTTAACGACTTTTATTAATTTCGATTTAACTTCTTTTATCATCATTTTTTTTGCTCAACGAGCTTAGTAATTAATCTTTTAATACAGAGTTCTTGCTACGTAATTCTTAAGAATTGATCTTGTTAAAGCGATGTTTACGTTCTCCGTGTCTATCTGATTCTATTTGTTGTTTCTTTTGAATTGTTAATAAACGTCTGTATGGTTTACGTGTTTTAATTTTGATAACTTTTCATTTTATATTTTTATTGTTTTAGTACTAATGATGGACGCATGTATTGCTCTTCATCTGTCATGTTCCAATACGATAATTTTCATGTTTGTGAAACGGCTTCTTTCTTTGGTTGTGATTAAATGATGAAGTTAATTTTGACCTATCTGCAAGGAAACATCAGCTTCATTTGACTGTTGCCTTCAATTTGTTTCCTTTTGTTTTTTGTAGCACGCATTGTTCTTTCGTTTTTCCCGTAAATTTTTTAGCTGCCATGCCTGTGTTTATTTAATTTATTTGATCAGGAATCTCTGTGATCGTAGGCGAGTTACATTCGTTGGTGAGGATGGTTTTTTTTGTTCGTTTGATGAATACGATATTTCTCTCTTAATTTTGGCACATACCTTTGAATGTTTTTAGGGTGAATGTAGCTTAGTATTCGATGAGTTCAGTAGAGTTATTAATTTTTTTCTTTGGTTAGATTCAATGTCTTGTGAAAGTAATAGAATCAGAGTTCCTCTTCTCAAACGGAATGTTACCTTTTCTCCTGTTTAATATCCGAGTATTTCTTGGTGAATTATTATGGGGCAGCAATGGCTGGAAACATCGCACGAAAGGGAGAAGTGTCGCAGCGGATTCTGAGTTAGCTTGTATAATACTGTATTATATTATTTTGATTACTTGTTTCTGAATGGTATTCATGATGATTTTCTCTGAATTTCTTGTTTGTTTTTGCAGTATCAGATGTATTATCTTGGAAATTTTCTATGTTTTCATGGAAAAATTGTCTTTGATGAATTCTTGGAAGTTTCTATCTTCCCTCTGTCTGTATTAGCCGCCTTTTTCGCGAAATAATTTCCGTTACAATTTTTGTATATCCCAATGCTCATGTTACTCCGCATTTTATTAGCTAATTCCGACGTTTATAATTAGTAACGTCTCACGTTCTGCTTGCTCTATTTATTAAGTATTTGATTTAATTCAAAAATGACTTAATTAATCTCTATCTTTAATTTGCTGTGTTGATTCTATCAGAATCTATGGCATGTTCCGTTAGGATCTTTCCTATGTGATTCCTATTGTTTTGGTTGATGAAGTAGTCCTCGTTCCTTCCCTACTTGGAAGACGAAGGCATTTGTTTTGCTACTTTTTCTAGGAGTATAGTTTCATTTTTCTTAATTTCACATTTATATTGTTTTTTCCTCCTGTGATCGATCATGTCTTCGTCGACGACAACGAGCACGTCTAGTACTGTGCCTAATGGCAATGGTGACAATTTTGAACCTGTATCTGATCGCGCTAGTCGTCTTGACGTTGATGCTTTTGAACGGGAGTATATATCTGAATGGAAGGAATTGATTGATGGCCTGTCCAGTAGGGACTGTGCTATTTTTCCCAATCCTTCTCATTCGAAACTTTATGATGAAAGTGTCGAAATGGCCGAAGAATTGTTTTCTTCGCATAAAGATTATCGAAGTGACGACCCCATTATGGATGGTTTACATTTGGAAGTTGAATCGAAATTCAAAGGTTCCATTAAAGCCGAGGATAAGAAACGGTTGAAGAGGGAGTATTTTACCTTATCATTTGGCAATTATATGGCTTCGAAAAAGCTTAAGTTGAATGACGCTGCAAGAAGCGCAGTTGTATCTTTTTTCCAGAAACATAATGGAATGTTGATGCGTGAAATCCGACTTTCAAATGCGTATGTGCAGAAACTGAAACATGAGAACCAGAGTCTCTGTACTACATATCACCAAATGATTAATTCCAACCAACGAACTGTTGACGATTTGAGGATGCAGGCATTGATTTCGATGGCTGGGAAGTACTGTACGAAGCAAAAAGTCGGTTCAGCCATTTTCAACCAATATGGGTTTGCAATTTCGAAGGCTCTCTTGACAAAGGATGTGAAGTGTATTCGCAAGGCCAATGATTTTGGCCCAAATTCAGTGAAGGGTGGGCGTCAGTTCTTTAAGGGTTTTTTCAAAGAGCTTTCCAAGTCTCCGGCCGATTGTCGATGTGATGAATTGACTCAAATCAAAAATAGCGAAATGGTGTATAATGATTCGATTAACCGAACGGTTGCGGACGATCAAATGAATATTTATACTGGTCATCCTTTGGACACGAAGGAAAACAGACTTTTAATTTGGTACGGCACTTCGGATGTTGCGAATGATGGTATCGTTTCCATTATCATAAAGGCGTTTAACGGTAAACGCTCGGATGAATCATCGAAGAAAATTCGCCCTGTATTAGGTACGTTCATTTTTTTGTTGTTGTATATTACTATTTTTTATTCTTACCGTATCTCCCGTATTCTTTTGGTGTTGGTAGGAGCGACGTTGCTGTCCAGTGTTGCCAGTAATGTTCCTCCACATGCTGGATTGAGTCATGAGGACCGTTCCTTATTATCTTCTCTTAAGTCAATTATCAGCAATCCTCGGGGAAACAAAACCGTGTGCGAATCTGCATTAAAGTCAGTTTATGCTGTGCTTTCATTGTTGATGAATCCCAATTTGAAATCTGATCGTGTGAAGCTCTTTGTGGATCAGGACGGTAATGATCTCTTTGGTACCCTGACGGCTCGCTCCAATCCTATCGTTGGACTTAATTATAAAGGGAAGGCGAAATTGCATATGTGCTCTGTATCTGACAGTCTCACCACCGCTCAGGAAGCTTGGATTATTCTTCATCTTGCGCGTTGTTATTATTTTCATGTGGAGGGTGTAACCGGTAAAAACGCTGATTGTCCGGTTAGTCCGCAATCGCTGAATCCTAAACTTGGATCGGCGAATACGTACAGTCAGAAGGATGTTGATTTTTTCCGTTCCCTTTTCAAGAAGATCGATGCGCACCGCAAGGAAGAGAAAACAAAAGTTGTAAACGGTGATATGGAGAAGTCGGAGCGATTTTGCTATTGGAATTTCCCAGAGGAAGTTCTTCGTGTAAACCGTGATGATTTAGAGGGTGACAAGTCTGTATCCGAGGATGCAAGCACTGCAGTTGAAACCGGTGATGTAGCTGTGGCGTCCGAAATTGACGACGATAGTTTGGTTGGTGACGATGGCGAAATGGAATTTTAGTAAACAAAACTTATTTTTACTTTTCTCCTTCATTTTCGTATTCTTCAATGAGTTCCGTAATTTCAAGCCAGCGATGCTGATCCAACCAAACTTCTAATTGACGCCGCTTCATCTTTGTTATTTTTTCCCATAAACGCATGCGCCGATAGGACGACTTACACATGTCTTCACGGTGTGCCTCTAGTGTTAATGCCAGGATATGATCATGGAACAGATTCGGATTTTCTTCATAATCACGAACAGATGGTGTATCGTGTTCAATGTGATCTTGTTCGATTAGGACAAAGCATTCCTCTATGTCTCCAAATTCATACATGTCTTCTCTGAAATAAGGTTTCTCTTGGTCGTTTAGTTCGTCATTTGTGTCGTCGTCATCGTTGGAATTGTCATCGTAGTCGGAATTGACATCGTTGTCGGAATTCACATCGTCGTCAGCCTCTATTTCATCATTTTGTTCGTTTGTTTCTTCAATAAGTTGAAGCTGCCGTTGTACATCTTCTCCAAAGAACTCAGCCCCTTCGCAGAGTTGAATCGTTGTCCTCGTTCCTGCTTGACGATCCATGGCCATATCTGTTATTTGGTCGTTCTGAATTTCAACGCAATTGTAGAATTCATCCTTGATATCCCAAAAGAAATCAATAATGGAAGCACGGAGTTTTCTTGCTTTGCGAGAATCGATTCGAGATTTGATGGCGACAAATATCTCCTTTGGCGTACGACATTTGGCAGCTCGATTCATTGTTTGGTATGGTGTATTTATTTTTTGTTTTTTGTTTCCTTGTGCGCTTGAAGGCATTGCTGTGGTATTGGAAGAATAAAAATTGTTTGTGTCACCTTGTTTCTGTTTGCTAACAAGCAATGTCTTCATTTGATTTCGATGTTGACCGTTTTTTTTTCGAAAACAACACGCTGAGGAACGTGTCGGTCTTCGTCTTTGCGTTCATTCTTTCGTTTGTTTTGGTTGCTGCATCATTATCCCTGGTACACGGAGATTCAGTTTTAGGAAATGCCTATTGGCGAGTTGACCATGGAAGTCATCTTGACTGGTAATTTCCCTGCTTTGACGAAAAAGCATGAAAATACTATTCGACGCCTATCGTTCTTGCAATACCTATTGAACGTCAATAAGAAGAAATTAGAGATGAAAACAGAAACAGTGCTTTCGTGGACAAGCCAGCAGCACATTGCCCGAAAAAAGGAAGCCATTTTGCTTATGAAGGAAGCCGATCATGAAGTACAGATGAGCGAGCGGAATTTGAAGAAATTTGAGCTAGTTGCGTTGAATCGCCTTTTGTCACCGGGAACGTCCTCTCGGACAATTGCTGCATGTGTTTACTTCACACGGCGTTCTCAGGAAAGCAAAGGAAAGAAGCAACAAATAATGAAAACAAAATGTTAATGACGTACTTAGACAAATGGTAGTTTCTTAGTATCCTTTCTCGCTGTGTAGGTAAGCAACTTGTCGTCCCAACCAATGTCGGGCCACTGTGAACGGGGGGGTACAACACAGTACGCAGTTACTTCTTGCGATGTTTTTGGAAAGGCATTTGTCCGAGACCACAGAATTGGCAATACATATGCAGTAGACACCACTGTGTCGAACGACAATACTTCAATATCGTCCGCGAGAACATCCTTTGTCAGGAAAGGCATTGTCTCATCTTTCCGTGGTTGGTATTCTTTCATCGGGTGAAAAGCTCCATATACATCAAGTCTCGAGGACGATACATCGGCCTCCGTATTCCGGAAGACACCCCAAAGAAGTATCTTTGCAGCGACATCGTAAATATAAGACTCTCCATTACGCATAACTTCGTACCTTATCATGGCCCAGTCATGCCACGGATTCCTTTTCAGAGATGACCCGTGAAAATTAGGATGACAACGAAAAAGATCATGAGCGTCATCATTTGAATTGGGAGTCTTCAGGTGATATGTAAAATCAATTCGGTCATAATTGGGTCCAACAACGCTATCCGCTACTTCTGATAGGTTTTCAGCTGCCTTCACCATCGCAATCACCCAATTCCTCGCCTTAGCGTTCCCGGGATATCCAGGGTGATGAAGACCGTCGGACAAACTAGTACCGTCAGAGTTAAACATTCCCCAGGCTCCACTGTCCTTGTTTTTCGAACAATAAAAAACCGTACCGCCCGGTGTGAACCATCTCCCTTTCGATGTTGTATTCGTCATTTGGCTACGTGACGAACCTGAATCGGCCACCGACAATGAGTTATCACGAATGTCACCACCAGCTACGTCATAGCCACGCTGAGCAAGCCTTTCCTTCGATGCGCGACGGACCAGCTCTTCGCTGTAACGATTCATGAGCTCCCATTGAAATGTTCCATGCTTCCTGCTTGTTCGCTTCAGAGGCTCCTTTGCTATAATGCGGAGAAAGGACTCCAAGTATCCGCCAAATGTATTTGTTGTTGAACCGTACTTTGGTATTACGTCGCGAACAATGTGCAAGGCTGCATGAAATTTAGGCCGACGGAGGCCAGTTTGGGATGAATATTCTATCGCAACACCGAGTGTGCATCGGAAAAAATCAAGAAATATTTTTACCTTTGACTCCAAAGCAATCCTCCTCTTTTCTGATATATTCTCAAGTGTCATCTCCACATCCAGAGACAAAGCAAGGAAACAAAGAAGACACATGCGACGCTCTAAGTCAGCAGCGAATACAGGACCCTCTTCTTTCTCCAACCGAGTGTTGTGGAATATGCCCTTGAAAGACACCATAGAGAACAACAACAGACCTGGATATTCCTGACCACTCAACCGTGTCAAATCAGTGACGCCCTCTCGAAATGGACCACGTGGCATGTACCTGTCAGACTGTCTTCTCGAATATGTCTGTATTAAACGCAAACGTTCTTCAAGCTTTGGTTTTGGAAACAATACGGAATTTTTCTTACTACCAGGCCCGGAACAGGAAGCTGTGGGACGCATTGAAAGATCTCCCTTTGCGTGGCCGCACAATCTGTGTCTGTACCACTTCACGAGTTCTTCATTCGACCGCGAAAAATTGTAACAACCCGTAAGAATTAATTTCATTATTCCCAAATACCAAACATGAAGCAGCTCCCATGGAGTACAACCAAAAACACCCTCCGGATCACCACAAAAAGAAAAATTGCGGTAATAAGGAAGGACGGGATGCTGTGAGATGCTCTTTAAAAGACGTTTCGATTCGTCCCTTGCAGCCTTGTTCGCGTGGTCAGTGGTGTGCATTACTTTCAAAGCATCCTCCACAACAACGTACACATCATTTGCTTGAGTGCGCGCACACGTAAAAAAAGGATCGTCAGCATTCCGCTGAGGAATGTCACAATCGCGATTGCACTTCGAAATGACACTGCTATGTGCATTGTAATTGGCGCACATCTCCGCATGTCCCTTCGTATCACCAATTATTCCAGATAATTCAAAGTGCAAAATGCGACACTTGCCACCGATCAGAAATGGGAAACCTTTTTCGTTCGCGCACAAGCGCAACAACGGGGCAAGTATCTTTTCAAGGCATGCGTGATACCACTGCAGGTACTGGTGTTTACTTGCATTTTTGTTACGATCAGCTGTCCTTTCCTGGGAAGTTCTAGGATAAGGCGGCACAATTCCAAGAATAAACCAACCCTTCACATTACGACGACTCTTCTTCGGAAGTATACAAATAGTACCAAGAACAGGCTGAATCTGTAAACGTCCTAAACCATCACCGAGTGTATTATCATCAAAAAGCAAGACACCACAATGATGATGACAGGCAGAGTGTGGATCACGAGATTCGTCGATACGGGATTTCATCCTATCTTCAGCCATGCACCACTGCTTTCCGGTATTAATATCTCCATAAAGACGAGAGCCATCATCTGCAAGACGAACATCCGAAGACCAAAGAGCACCTTCCATTAACTCTGTATCATTTAATATTGCAATAATCTGAGGAAGGGGATCAATGACGGGAATTTGTGAGGGAACACTCTGCCAATCTTGACATACAGTTTCCAGTGCTGGAGCTTTCAATGCTGAGTTCATATAATGTTCCTTCCAACGCTTCATTGCTGTACGGAAACCCGGAGCAGAGAAATCATAATCGTTTTCACGGCAGAACTTTCCCCATTTCATTATACGGTCAAATACATGAGGGGGTAAATGCTCGTCCTTAATAATATGAAGGAGAAGCTCTTCTTCAATTCGTAAATTGATTGGAGTGTCCGAATTAACACTCTGTGAAACATCAATAAAGTCATCATACTCAAAGAATTCCTTTTCGACATCAGTACCGTTCACATCACGTATATTGTCAAAGGGAAAAACATCATCGACACCAGAATCGTTTCCCGCTAAATAAATACAGCTGGAATTGGCCGAGCCAGAAGAAAGCGTATTCTCCGAACCATCGTCGTAAATCTCAACATCAGTTCCACCCATCCGTTTTAAATCATTAATTCCAAATAGAGAGTCCTCCCTATCAGAAATAATAACAGAATCGGTTCCATCAGAAGCTGTGTCGGGTCCCTGAACAACAAACGATGTTTCCCCAACATCTGCAGAAAGATCATCATTCATGCCTGCAAATAAAACATCATCAACATCCACCGAGTTATGGATTGGAAGATTATTCAAATCCTCAAAATCCAATACAAGTGGTTCCGGATTACTTCTACTAACTGTTCTTGATTCTTCTCCTGACGTCTCATCTATAACGCGCTTCCTGGAAGAAGTCATGGGGGAAAACCCATCACCAATGGAGGGAGCAAAAATAACAGGTCCCGTCGTCACCGCCAAGGACGCATCCGGGAGATACTCAGGATTTCCCAAAGCAGACACTTGGCTGACACCAGATGGAGACCCAATATCTATCTCAATAGTTGGCCTCTTCGTCTTCTTCTTCTTTGCTTTGCAAGCTTCTTTCATATGCCGGTTGAGGCTGGACTTTGTCTTCACCTTTCTACCACAAAAAGAACAAATAAACATACTTCTTGTTCGTTAACTTTCTTCAAAATTTAAAACAAAAGACTAATAACATAGAGAACTCACAACAAAAAATCATGCACTTCGCAAAGGAAAATAATTATCAACATCATAATAAGATATGGTAACGCAAGGTGTGATAAGGTCGTTAATTCGGAAGTAAAGACATGCTACAAAAAAATAATGGGGTTAACTCTGTTTCTATTAATTAAATTTAAAATAATGATGATTTCGGTTATAAGGAATCAAAGAATAAAATAATTCGGAATCTTAAGAGAAACAGATACTCCGAATTCTGAAAACTCTGATTCAAAGGGTCCCATGTTTACAGACGAAGGGGACCTCGCTTCTACACTACTGGAGACGAGGCACCACCGTACGACATGCGAGAGACCCTTCGTTCGTTCACTCGCAAACCCAAAAGCACAAGTTGTGTCTTTTGCCTTCCACACTCACACACCTACATGTCAACCCGAAAGGAACGACGTAGCCTACAGTCTCCTACAGACGACAATGGAACCCCTGCCACATGGACTTTTGGTCTTGTCTTCCAGCAAGCCATTGACCGGCAGGACCGGACTACAGACTGAGGGACGCTTCAGTCTACTGGAACTACTGGAGATACACCCTGGATACAGGAATACTCCCACAACCGGACAAGGACTCATCGTACTACGATGACATGCCTTGTAGGACACCCCTCCATTGAGGCTACACCTGCAGGACACACCGCCGAGACACCATCTCGCACAACGACACCTCGCAGGAGACAGACTTCGCATTGCGACTGCGACAGTCTTCGCATCACACCGGTCATCAAGACTACCAACCACCTTCCTGATGACCAACCACCCACATCAACCACCGACTACTACCTGGCAAGACTACCAAATGGGAACCCATCTACCTATCCTACGATATATCCCATTTGGCAACCAACTGGACTATTCCATGACCCATTCCACTGCCATTCATGTACAATCCAGTACTCTCGGTGGTCCGAATCGATGCAAAGCAGCTTGGCAACTATCGATGCCAGTATCCTGGAAGTATTATCTCTTGTACTTCGAATTGTGTATTCATTGTTTTTTGCAATATACCCCAAACTACTGAAACTCTTTTACTTTGTTGCCTTTATTCCACAGGAATAACACCCACCCACCTCCCCTTAACTTTCAAACCATTCCACCATGGCCCGTAGCAAGACTTCGTCTATCATCAAGACTCGTTCGCAGAGTCGTACCGGAACGACAGCTCCTACTACCGGAACTAACGTCCGTACGAACGATGCGATCGCTCCTGCTACTACGACCGATCCTGCTCCTCCTGTTGACTTGTTCGCAGGACGTCCAACTACCGGTACTTTGAAGGACCCACCCCCTGCTGTTCCTACTACTGGAATGAACCCCGTTCCTCGCGATCGCGACTCGGACTCCGATCCGGGCGCGAAGAAGCCTGCTGCCAAGCCTAAAGGACGACGTCCTAAGGCTACTCGCAAACCTCGCAAACCGCGCAACAAGGATCCGGCTGATGATCTTGTGGATCCCATGGCTAATATCCATGTTGGTGATGCCACTGGAGTTGTTACTGCCGGTGAAATCGCTCGTGCCGGTGGATATAACCCAGTTCTAGCAAATCCGGAACAACTTGAACCAGAACAGCTTGATGAACCCCAACCCAAGAAGAAGACTCGGCGTACTATTCCTCGCGCATCTCGCGCGCACCGCGCCGGCCACGGTGATGATGACAATGATGAGGACTCCTACAGTACCGTAGGATCTGGTACTGGAGGCTATGGAAACGGTGGAAATGGTGGTGGAGATGATGATGACTACGATGACTTTGACCCTGATGCTGATTCTATTGCAGACAGC
>Ga0210020_1004379_pt1 | contig 10434 bp, 9 predicted proteins | sample CryGeymeta201514_FD_183980 | JGI IMG/M metagenome (GOLD analysis project Ga0210020, IMG submission 183980) | Groundwater microbial communities from Crystal Geyser aquifers in Utah, USA - Crystal Geyser metaG 2015-14 (SPAdes) (version 2) | ecosystem: Environmental > Aquatic > Deep subsurface >... | reverse complement strand
TGCAGTAATGCAATTATACCGTATTCCACAACCTTGTTTCCCCCGCCGCATCTTCTTTATCACGATTAACCTGGGCAGGTGACGAGATGGCCGCCGATGCCTGTCCTGCCTGCCCTGCCTGCACTTGCGCAGTTTGCAAGTGTACCTAGCAGTTTCAGGTAGCGGGCTACATCGTCCCGAGGTCTTACGGGATATCATCCCGATGTTCTTACGGGACATCGTCCCGATGTTCTTACGGGACATCATCCCGACGTTCTTACGGGACATCGTCCCGAGGTCTTTTCGGGAGGCCAGGGAGCGGAACGCAGTGAAGCATGCACTGAGCGGCGTCTTGCTCCACAGCGGCCTGCGCGCCGGTGAATGCGCCGATTTGCGTGTCCAGGACCTCGATCTGCCCGGCAAGCGCCTGATCGTCCGCCAGGGTGCTGCGTAGCCACGTCGCCCGCATCGGCGCTGCCGTCGGTATCGAAAACCTGTACCCTCATCGCCTGCGGCACACCTGTGCGACGCGTTTGCTGAATGGTGGGATGGACATCACCCGCATTCAGAAGCTCTTGGGTCATGAGATGATCAGCACCACCATGATCTACGCCCGTGTCCAGGATGCTACCGTTGAAACCGATTATCGCCAAGCCATCGGGCGGATTGAACACCAGAGGAGCGTTCCCGTTCGCTTCGCTCAGGGCATGCTTTGCGACGAAGCAATCCCCTCGCGGGCTGGGAGACTGCTTCCCTGGCCTAGCCCGCCAGGGCAGGCGCACACCGTCCTGCGTTCGGTGCAGGGAAGAGCGCTCGCAGCGACACAATACAAAAGATTCTCGCGGATCGCGCAAATGTTGAGCGGTAATACTATATTGTGGGCAACCGATGTTCACCAGCCCTTCCAGGCGCTGCCATGCCTGCGCCAGTGCCGCAGGCACAGGTGAGCCCTCGGCCTGAGGCTCGTGCCGAAGAGCTTGCAGCGAGGGAATCGGCCTCATTCGACCGGGCAGGTGTAAATATCAAACGCTGTTGCCCGCCGCCAGTCCAGGTCGAGTGTAGCCACAGCCATCACCCCCAGTCGTTCGGCCTCAGACAGGATCAGCGCATCCTGAGGCAACAGGTAGTAAGCGGTGATAAAGTAACGCAGCCGCTCTTCCAACGGTTTGGTAGCGGCAGAGGTTGCCAGGTCTTCCGGCTGGGCTAGCGTCAGCGGGATAGTGGACAGGATTTCCTCGAACTCCGCCAGCGCAACAAATCCAACCTCCAGCAGTTTGGGTTCACGCTTGTACATCACCAGCCAGTTTGGCGGCCGGGCAGCAGGATCTATCGCTGCCCAGGCGCGACGCAGACTGTTGGCAAGAATGACGTGATAACACTCCTGCAACACGGGCAGGGGAAGCCAGGCTACCATCTGGTAGGCGGCAATTTGCTGGCGCAAACGTCTGACGAACCCTTGGACTGCCAGAGCATTAGGGTTGTCGTCACCAGGCCGGAGGGCCAGCAACAAGGAGCTATCCAACACCAGTTGAGGTGGTAAGGGTAGCGCGGGATCAGCAAGGTCGTAGAGCGCCATCAACCGGTCTCGTAGATATCCAACCAGAAGCGATCCCCCTCCGGCGGCAGAGTACTGAGGAGCTTTGCCAGTCGGTCCACCGGATCGCCCAACTGCGCCTCCAGGCGCCGCGCCCGGGCGACGAGTTCCTGCTGACGCTGGTAAAGCTCGGGGGACATTGGCAGCCGTTGCGCTTCCTGCTCCAGACCGCGCAAGCGCTGGTATTCATCCACACCGATCAGGACAGCCATCGGCTGTCCACGACGTTCCAGGATGAAGCGCTTCCCGCCATAAGCGGTTTGCCCAATCAGGCTGGCGAATTTGCTCTTGGCTTCGGCCATGCCAATCAGTTGCTCCATATTTGCCTCCAACAGGTCAAGATGACCAAATTGTAATACATCTTGACCGCACAGACAAGGGCGAAAATGCAACGCATGTATTTGGCACGGATCAACAAACCAACCACCCCGGTCTTTTGCAATTGATAAAGTTCAGCGACTTTACGGGCTTCTGTTTCATCCAACAGAACTAAATCTGCTTGCAACTCTAAGGCTAAAGCAATGACTTCTGCTTCCCCCTCATGCAAATCTTGTTTCAATAGACGGAGTAATGTTTGATCGCTTGGCTCAAGGATTTCAATCCAGCCATTATCATGCGCCTGTTGAACTTCCACCGCACCGGAGCGATTTTCTCCCTCAACAACAACTTCGCGCCAGACCGCTGTGGGCACTGTGATGCTGCCATAGTAATCTCAGAGTAACTCCAACTTTCCAATAGATGTCAAATGGATCAACGTGGAGGCGTCACTGATGACTCTGGGCATATTGGATATCTTCTTCCAGATCTGCTGCAGAATAGTGACGCGTAATCCTTCTATGGCCCAGGAGCATTTCGAATTGCCAGCGGGTCAATTGGGCAAGAACACAAGCTTTTCCCGAAGAAAGCACTCCGCGCTTGTATAAAGCCAGGGCCAACTCTTGCCTGAACTCTTTCTCGATTTCGTCGGGGGGCAGTTTCACAGATTCCAAAACATCCTCTGGAATCTCTAATATTAGCGTCTTGGTCATCTGAACATCTCCTTACGAAAATAGCAGCCACGCTCAGTCTAACAATGACACACGAAAACTATTACTGGTGTCATTCTGAGCGACCACTTCGCTCACTCAGTGCAAGCTCCGGGAGCGAAGAATCTCCCTTCTTGGCCACAATTACCTTGATAACCTGAGATTCTTCGCCGCTTCGCGGCTCAGAATGACATAATGGAAACAGAGTTCTTGACTTTTAAAACAACCTCCTACCAGTTTTTGGCAAGGACTGGGGACGATTTTCCGTTCCGGCATGATCATGTCTAAACGACAGGAACCAGTTCAGCCGCGATCGGTTGACGAGGCAACCAGTTCACATCCGTATGTACAAACCCCGCTTCTTCGAGAATCTCGGTCAAGGACCCCATGCGATCACATTCCTCCAGGAAAGCCTCCAATGCCTCCCGTAGAGAATCTCTGGTTTCTTTGATGGTCTCCCCGCTGGCTGAATAGTTACCACCTTTCCTCATCAATCTGCCATCTGCCATCCGCCATCTGCCATCCGCCATCCGCCATCTGCCATCCCTCACCCCATGCTCACCACCTGCCCCTCCCAGCGGTGCCACTTGCCGTGGTGCTTCTCCAGGATCTTACGCCCCTCACCCTTTGATTGCAGCCCGATGAACTCCATATCGGCGTCCACCATGATGCGCACAAGATCCTTGAACAGCACGCGCGGCTCCCAGCCGATCATCCGCCGCGCCTTGCCGGGATCGCCTTGCAGGTAATCCACCTCGTTCGGGCGGAAGTAACGCGGGTCAATCTTGACGTAATCGTGCCAGTCCAGGTTGACGTAACCGAACGCCTCGTCCAGGAACTCGCGTACCGAGTGCGCCTCGCCGGTTGCGACCACGAAATCGTCCGCCCCTTCGGCCTGCAGCATCTTCCACATGGCCGCCACGTAGTCTGGAGCATAACCCCAGTCCCGCCGCGCCTCCAGGTTGCCCAGGTACAATTCCTTCTGCCTCCCGGCGACGATGGCCGCCACTGCGCGTGTGATCTTGCGCGTCACGAACGTCTCGCCGCGACGGGGCGATTCGTGGTTGAACAGGATGCCGTTGGTCGCAAACATCTGATAGCCCTGGCGGTAATCGCGTGTCATCCAGTAAGCGTATACTTTCGCGGCCGCGTAGGGACTTTGCGGCTCGAAGGGCGTGCTCTCGTTCTGCGGCGGCCTGGCGCTGCCGAACATCTCGGAGGATGACGCCTGGTAGAAACGCGCCCGAATGCCGCTCTTGCGGATCGCCTCAAGGATGCGCGTCGCGCCCAGGGCGGTCACCTGGCCGGTGTACTCGGGCAAGTCGAAGCTGACGCGCACGTGCGACTGCGCCGCCAGGTGATAGACCTCCTCCGGGCGCAGGTTATAGACCAGGTCCACCAGGCTGCCCATGTCGGTCACGTCCCCATAATGCAAGAAAAGGCGCGCCCCGTTATGCGGATCCTTGTAGATGTGTTCGATCCGCGCCGTGTTGAACGTGCTGGCGCGCCGGATCAGGCCGTGAACTTCGTAATCCTGCGAAAGTAGCAGCTCGGCCAGGTAAGAACCATCTTGACCGGTGATACCGGTGATAAGAGCCTTCTTCATTTCGGATTTGCAATTTCGAATTTCTAAATTCCCACTTCGCAATTCGAAATTATTTTCTTCCTTTCGTAGTTTTACCAACACTGGTGAAGATGGCTAGAAGCTCACTGCTCTCTTTGATTAACCATTGCCGGTCTTCTTCCTTGCCCAATTGGGCTTCCTGGCAAATTTCAAGCCAATATTGGGTTTCAGAAGCCTCTTTCTCCACAATGGCGATTTTATGGATGAAATCGGGTCGAGATTCAGCCCGGTTGGCCTCCCGGTAATTCGCCCCAATGGAAGTCCCCGACTTGAGCAATTGATAACCCAGTACGTCTGTAATCTTGTTTTTTGGCAATTCAGAGACGAAACGGATCACTCTCAGCGCAAATTTCTTGGTACGTTTTTCCAGTTCGAACTTATCCATTTAACTTCTTCCTTTCGCAGTTTTCAATTCCAAAATCCGAAATTCTCAATCCCAAATTCGACATTCCAAATTCCAATTTCCAAATCCGAAATTCGAATTTGACGCGCTCCGCCATTCCGACATTCCGCTATCGAATGTCAGCTTCACTACAACCCTCACACGACTGCCAGGCATTGGTCTTACCGGACCATTACTTGGCGCCGATTTTTTTACGCTGAATCTGTCCGGCCGGTAAATCCACTGGCATTTGCCGTTTCTGGAGCAGCTTCAGCAGCACCCTCACCCGCTCGCTGCCGGGCAGATGCGCATCGAAGATCGCCTCGTAGCCGGCAAAAGGCCCATCCTGTATATATACCACGTCGCCTGATTTTAATCCATCGAACAGTTCGCCGCCGGCCGCGTTGACCTCCTCCACCTTACGCTGGATGGCATGGATCAATCCTTCTGGTACGGTGGCAGGTACACCGTCAAATGTAACCACCCTGGCCGCGCCCGGCATCCACCGCAGCGTAGATAAGTTGACCCGCTCGAGGTCTACGTACACAAAAAGATAACCCGGAAAGTACGGCCTGATCTTCCTGGCGCGCGGGTTGACCGGCTGCACGCGCAGGCGTGGATAGAAGGTCTCATACCCACGTGCCAGACATTGTTCCCATAAGAATTCTTCTTTGCGGGGTTTCGTGTTCAGCGCGTACCAGGCGAGAGTCATAGATGGATTTATACCATTAGACCTCTTGCATAAGTGCCAGCCTATGATGAAAATTTCTGCGGGACGGGCTCCCATGCCCGTCTTTCGGCGGCGTACCCGCAGGGTGCTTCGCGAGGAGCCGCCTCTACAAAATCCTGGAGACTTTTGCAAGAGGTCTATTATACGGGGCGATGGCGCAATCAGACGGGCTTTCTACTGCCAGGCGTCAACCATGTCAGTCCGCAAATCGCCTCCTGGCAATTCGTCGGATTCCAACATGGTCAAGCGAGGACTTATGATACTTTAGCGATAGGAATATGTCAAGTTAGCTTATTTGGACAAATGTAACGACTACAGCTTGGGCGCAATACGAAAAGCCTCCCGCCAAATCACTCGGCGGGAGGCTGCTATTCTTACCCTCGAATCCCAACCCGCGCTAGAACAACTTCATCACCGCCCCGCTCGCCAGCGCGAACAACGCCGCCGGCAGGAAACTCAACACCAGCGTGGCCACCGCCGTGACGGCTGTGGTCAGGTTGAGCCAGGATTCAGATTCGGCCTGGGCTTCACCCTCACGCATGTACATCACCACCACCACACGCAGGTAGTAGTATGCCGAGATGAGCGAGGTCAGCACGCCGATAATCGCCAGGCCGATAAAGCCGCCCTCCACCGCCGTGCGGAACAGGTAGAACTTGCCGACCAGTCCCAGCGTGGGCGGCATGCCGGTCAGCGAGAGCATGAAGATGGTCATAGCCGCCGCCAGGGCCGGTTTGCGCCGTCCGAGACCGGCGTAATCGCTGATCTCCAAGCCCTTCGCATTTTCTTTCTCCAGCGCAATGACCACCGACCAGGCCCCGAAGGAGGTGATGGCATAGGTTACCAGGTAGAACAGCGCCGAAGAGACCGCGTCCGCGGAGACGGCCGGATTGCCGTAGGCCACCAGCGCCATCAGGATGTACCCGGCGTGGGCAATGGACGAGTAGGCCAGCATCCGTTTGATATCCGTCTGGGCAATGGCGATCACATTCCCAGCGAACATGGTCAGCGCGGCCAGGCACCACAGCACCGGCGCCAGCTTCACGTCGAGGGACGGGAAGGCGGTCACGAAGACCCGCAGCAGGGCGGCAAATCCGGCCGCTTTCGCCCCGACGGCCATGAAGCCGGTCACCGGAGTCGGCGCGCCCTGGTACACGTCCGGCGTCCACATGTGGAACGGGACGGCCGCCACCTTGAACCCCAAGCCGACCAGGATCAGCGCCGCGCCGATCAACATCAGCGGCAGGCTGGATACGACGCTGCCCGTGCCAACGAATGCTCCGCTGGCTTGCAGGACGGCCATGCTGTTGATTATATTCAGCGAGGTGCTGCCGGTCGCACCGAAGACCAGTGCGATGCCGTAGACCACGAAGCCGGCGGCGAATGCGCCCAGCAGGAAGTACTTGAGGCCGGCCTCCTCCGAGTCGGCGCGTGGACGGGCGAAGGCTGCCAGCACGTAGAGCGGGATGGAGAGCAATTCCAGCGCCAGGAAGACGACGATCAAGTCAGCGGCCTGGGCCATCAGGATCATGCCGGAGAGGCTGAAGAGCATCAGCACGTAATACTCGCCGCGCTCGAGGCCCATGCGCTTGAGATAATCGTAAGCCAGGGCAATGCTCAACAGGCCGCTCGCCAGGAACAAGACGCTCAGAAAGCTGGAAAAGCCATCCAGCACGATCATGCCGTTGAAGGCGGTCAAGGATTGGCCGGTTTGCGAGAGGGTGATGCCCAGCGTCAGCGCCAGCCCAACGGCAGCCAGCAGGGCCGTCCAGCCCTTGCGTGTCTTGGGAATGAACAGGTCCACCAGCAAGAGGATGCAGGCCCAGACGACGAGAATGATGTTCGGGAGAATTGTATAGAGATCGGTTTGCGTCATAGTTGCTTCCTATGTCATTGCGAGCCGCTGTTCTTGCGGCGAAGCAATCCCCAACTCGCGAGGAGATTGCTTCGTCGGCCTTCGGCTTCGGGTCTCGATACGCCGGAAGAACACCGGCTACTCGACCCTCCGCTCAGGCCTCCTCGCAAAGACACTCGCTAGTGAATCACCATCAGCAGTTTTGTCACCGCCGGGGCCATCAGGTCGAAGAACGGCTTCGGGTACAGGCCGATCCAGAAGATAAAGACGATGATCGGCGCCAGCGTAACGACCTCGCGCCAGTTCAGGTCCTTGAGTTTCTTGTTCTCATCCTTGTCCAACGGGCCAAGGAACATCTTCTGGAACATGAAGAGGATGTAGATGGCAGCCAGGATGACGCCGACGGCTGCCAGACCCGCGTACCAGGGTGATCCGATGGCCTGCGACCCGAACGCGCCCAGCAGGATGGTGAACTCGCCGACGAACCCGTTCAGGCCGGGCAGACCCATCGAGGAGAGGGCCACGATCAGGGTCAACGCGCCGTAGACCGGCATCACCTTCCACAGGCCGCCGAAGGCGTCCATGTCACGCGTGTGGCGGCGTTCGTAGATCATGCCGACGATGAGGAACAGCGCACCCGTGCTCAGACCGTGGTTGATCATCTGCAGGATGCCGCCTTCGATGCCCTGCGGGTTGAGGGCGAAGAGACCCAACATCACGAAGCCGAGGTGGCTGACCGAGGAGTAGGCGACCAGCTTCTTGACATCCTTCTGGGCGTAGGAAACCGCCGCGCCGTACAGGATGCCGATGACGGCCAGCAGCGCCATCCACGGGGCAGCCTTGATTGCCGCCTGGGGGAAGAGCGGCAGGTTGAAGCGCAGGAAGCCGTAGGTGCCCATCTTTAGCAGCACGCCCGCCAGGATGACCGAGCCAGCCGTGGGCGCCTCGACGTGCGCATCCGGCAGCCAGGAGTGCAGCGGCCACATCGGGACCTTGATCGCAAACGCGGCGGCGAAGGCCAGGAACAGCCAGAGCTGGATATCGGCCGGGATGCCGCCCTTCGTTATCAGGTCCGGCACGCTGAACGTATCCTGATAAATGCCCAGCCACAGGATGGCAAGCAGCATCAGGATGGAGCCAGCCATGGTGTACAGGAAAAACTTGAGGGCGGCGTAGATGCGGCGCGGCCCACCCCAGATGCCAATGAGGAAATACATCGGCACGAGGGTGAATTCCCAGAAAATGTAGAACAGGAACAAATCCTGCGCCATGAAAACGCCGGTCATGCCCACTTCGAGCAGCAGGAAGAAGAGCATGAAATCCTTGACGCGCTCCTCCACCGCCGCCCAGGTGGAGAGGATGGAGATGGGCGTCAGGAAGGTCGTCAGCAGGACGAGTAGGATGGACAGGCCGTCCACGCCCATGGCGTAGGTGATGTTCCAGCCGGCGACCTGGATCCAGGGCAGGTTGATGGTCAGGTGCAGCGCGCCGGCGTCGGCAGCCTCGGCCTGCCGGAACAGCGTCAGCATCCAGATGGACAGGCCGAATGTCACCAGCGAGGCGATGAGCGCCGTCCAGCGCAGCAGGTTCTTCTTCTCAGAGGGCAGGAAGAGCAAGACCAGCACGCCGACGAGAGGGAAGAAGGTCACAAGGTTCAGAGGATTGGTTATAAATTCCATGTTTGCTCCTCGGTCACGTCAAAAGTCGAAAGTCAAAAGTCAAAAGTCAGACGTTAGACGTTAGACTTTTGACTTTATTTCATCAACAAATACCCTAATATCACAACCACACCAAACAACACCGCCAGCGCGTAACTGCGCACGAAACCGTTTTGCAGGCGCCGTAGACTGGCAGAGGCGCGCTTGGTCAGCTCGCCCAGGCCGTTGAAGAAGGCGTCAATGCCGCGCGTGTCAATGACCTTGTCCAGCGCGATGCGGCTCAGCCAGTTGTACGTGCCAGCCAGCACCTTGTCGTGGAACCAGTCGTGCCAGAAGCGCCCGTCAATCACATCCGCCAGGAAACGCGCCAGGTCCACGTAGCGGTCAACAAAGGCGGCCCAGTAGATTTCGTCCACGAACCACTTGCGCTCCATGCCCGTGAAGATCGGCCCAAGCATCCTTTTCAGCGGGTCTTTCTGACCTGCGGTCAGTGTCTTGCGCCCGTACAGCAGCCAGGAGAGATAGATGGCAACCAGCGCCAGAGCCGTCGAGAGTCCCGCCACCAGGAAGTTGAATTCGCCCGCCTCGACGCCGGCGATGGTGTGCTCCAGCCAGAGCGTCAAGCTGTGCACGCCCGGCAGGTTGAGAACGCCGCCGAAGACTGCCAGGAATGCCAGGATCATCAGCGGGACAGTGATCACCTTTGGGCTTTCCTCGGCCTGTTCTGTGGCTGCGTGGCGCGGCTTGCCGAAGAAGACCATCCAGATTTGGCGGCCCATGTAGAAGGCAGTGAAGAAGGCGGCGATGGTCAGCAGGATGTAAACCAGCGGATAATGCAATTGGGCATCCGCCAGAATTTCGTCCTTCGACCAGAAGCCGGCCAGCGGGAAAATGCCCACCAGCGCCAGCGCGCCGATAAGATACAGCCAGAAGGTGACCGGCATCCGCTTGCGCAGGCCGCCCATGTTGCGCATGTCGTTGGGATCGAACACCTCTTCCGAATGCGCGGAGTCCGGCGACTTCGTCGCCGAATGCCCGAAGTCTGGAGACTTCGGACTCCCGTATCCACCATGATGTGCCAGATGATGATGCCCGCGCTCCAATCCGAGAATAACCGAGCCAGCCGAGAGGAAGAGCAGCGCCTTGAAGAAGGCGTGCGTCACCAGGTGGAACATCCCACCCACGAAAGCGCCCATCCCGACCGCCGCGACCATGAAACCAAGTTGCGAGATGGTCGAGTAGGCCAGCACCTTCTTGATGTCGGACTGCCCGACGGCAATCGTCGCTGCGAAGAGCGCCGTCACCGCGCCGGTCAAGGCCACGATATATTGCGCATTGGGCGCCAGCGTGTAGAGCGGCGCGGAACGGGCGACCAGGTACACGCCGGCCGTCACCATCGTGGCGGCATGGATCAGCGCCGAGACCGGCGTCGGGCCGGCCATGGCGTCCGGCAGCCAGACGAAGAGCGGGAGCTGCGCCGATTTACCGGTCACGCCGATCAGCATAAACAAGGTAATGGCGATGACCACGCCCGGCATGGCGTGCGCCACCTCAGTCGCTTTCCCAAAGACATCCCCGAATTGCAGG
>Ga0210020_1004377_pt1 | contig 10436 bp, 7 predicted proteins | sample CryGeymeta201514_FD_183980 | JGI IMG/M metagenome (GOLD analysis project Ga0210020, IMG submission 183980) | Groundwater microbial communities from Crystal Geyser aquifers in Utah, USA - Crystal Geyser metaG 2015-14 (SPAdes) (version 2) | ecosystem: Environmental > Aquatic > Deep subsurface >... | reverse complement strand
CGTAATTCGGTCCGTCCACCTGGCGCACATCGGTCAACGTGATCTCGTATGCACCGAATGTGAAGGACTCACCGATCCGGGCGACGCGGATATCCTCTGTCTGATAAGTGGTCACCGCGGCGATGCCGAAAAGCGTCAGGCCAAAGCCCGCATGGCCAATCGTCTTGCCCCAATCGGCGCGCGGCAGCCGCACGAGGCGGCCGAGACGGTCGCCGATGGCCCCGCGTCCGGTACGGCTGGCAAGATCCACCACGGCGCCCGCCACCAGCCAGACCGCCAGCCCGATGAAGACCGGGCCAAGCGCCGATTGCCCGGATGCGATGGCATAGGCCAGAAGCGCCGCTGCGACCGCCAGAACGGCGCCAGGCAAAAGCGGCTTCAGCACCCGGGCGATCTTCGCCCGCTTCCAGGGCAACATGGCCCCGATCGGCAGGATCACCGCCAGCACGAAGATGAATGGGGTGAAGGCGGCGTTGAAAAACGGCGGGCCGACCGACAACGTCCGGTCGAGGAACATCTCGGCCAGCAGCGGCCAGATCGTGCCGATGAAAACGACGAAGCAGGACACCACCAGGAACAGGTTGTTGACGACAAGCGCACTCTCGCGGCTGACAAGACCGAAGATGCCCTTGGCCTCCATCGCGCCCGCGCGCAGCGCAAACAGCAAGAAGGCCCCGCCCATGAACACACCAAGGATCAGCAGGACGAATATCCCGCGTTCGGGGTCGTTGGCGAAGGCATGAACAGAGGTGATCACGCCGGAGCGCACGATGAAGGTGCCAATCAGCGAGAAGCCGAAGGCGAGGATCGCCAGAAGGATCGTCCAGCTTTTCAGGGTCTCGCGCTTTTCGACCACGATGGCGCAATGCAGCAGCGCCGCCGAAATCAGCCACGGCATGAAGCTGGCGTTCTCCACCGGATCCCAGAACCAGAAGCCGCCCCAGCCCAGTTCATAATACGCCCACCAACTCCCCAACCCGATGCCGACGGTCAGGAACAGCCACGCAGCCAGCGTCCAGGGCCGCACCCAGCGGCCCCACGCGGCGTCGACCCGGCCTTCGAGCAAGGCAGCGACGGCGAAGGAAAACGACATGCTCAGACCGACATAGCCAAGATACAGGAACGGCGGGTGGAAGGCGAGGCCCGGATCCTGCAACAACGGGTTCAGGTCGCCGCCGTTCATCGGCGGATTTTCCAGCCGCAGGAACGGGTTGGAGGTAAACAGGATGAAGGCGAAGAAAGCGACGCCAATGGCGCTTTGCACCCCGAGGACACGGGCCCGCAGACGCGGCGGCAGATTGCCCCCGAACCACGCAGCGCTGGCCCCGAACAGCGTCAGGATCAGGACCCAGAGCAAGAGCGACCCTTCATGGTTCCCCCACACGCCGGAAATCTTGTAGAGCATCGGCTTCAGCGTGTGTGAATTGTTGGTCACCAGCGACAGCGAGAAATCCGAGGTTACAAAGGCAATGGTGAGCGCAGTGAAACTCACCGCAGTCAGCAGGAACTGCGCCGTCGCCGCGGGGCCAGCAGCAGCCATCCACTCGGGCCAGCCCTTGTGGGCGCCCACGAGCGGCACAACCATCTGGAAGACCGAAACCGCGAAGGCGAGGATAAGGGTGAAATGGCCAAGTTCTGTAATCATGCTCATTCCCTGTTCAGTCGTAAAGGTAATCTAGTCCAGCCGCTCGCCTGCGCCAAGTCCAACCGCGCCGCGCACACGCGCCCGTGACTGCCTGCCGCAGACCGCGTCTTCTTCTTTGGTCAGATACCTCCTGCCGGAGGTTCCCGCAACAACCGCCCGTGCCCGGCGCTCTGGCACCGGCGCATCGGCTCACCGCACGCGTGCGGCAGCACGGCCCGGCGAATGCCCCCGCAAGGGGGCGTGAGGCGGGGCGTTCGCGGATCGGCGCGCGACAGCGCGACGACCCCGGTCAGCGGCCGCGAAACAGCCCGCCAAGGAGACCGCGCACCACGGCGCGGCCCGACTGGGTGCCCAACTGGCGGGCAAAGCTCTTGGCGAAGGCGGTGCCGACCGAATCGCCGCGCCGCGATCCGCCGCCCGAGGGCTGACCTTGCGACTGCGATCGCGCGACGCGCGCCCCGCTGTAGCGCCGTGCGGCGCGGTACTCCCGCTCGCTGGCGACCGCGTCCGGCGCCTCCTGTTTCTCTGCTGCTTCGGCCTCGCGCGTGGCGGCCGCGGCGCGGGCGCGCAGAATCTCGAAGGCGCTTTCGCGGTCGATGACCGCATCATATTTCCCTGCCAGCGGCGAGGCCGCGATCAACTGCGCGCGCAGCGCGTCGTCGACCGGCCCCAGCTGCGACGCGGGTGGGCGGATCAGCGTGCGCTCGGCCATGCCCGGCACCCCCCCGGCCTCCAGCATCGAGGTCACCGCCTCGCCGACGCCGACCTCGCGGATCGCGTCCTCGATATCGAGCGCCGGGTTGTCGCGGTAATTCTGCGCCGCCTGCGCAAGGTCGCGCCGGTCCTTGGCGGTATAGGCGCGCAGTGCGTGCTGCACCCGGTTGCCAAGCTGGCCCAGCACATCGCCGGGCACGTCTGCGGGGTTCTGGGTGACGAAATAGACCCCCACCCCTTTCGACCGGATCAGTCGCGCGACCTGTTCCACCTTGTCCACCAGCACCTTGGGCGCGTCGTCGAACAACAGGTGCGCCTCGTCGAAGAAGAACACCAGCCGTGGTTTTTCCGGGTCGCCGACCTCGGGTAATTCCTCGAACAGCTCCGACAGCAGCCACAGCAGGAAAGTGGCGTAGAGCCGCGGCGCGCGCATCAGCTTGTCGGCGGCAAGGATATTGATCCGCCCGCGCCCGCCCGCGTCTGTCAGCATCAGGTCCGTGAGGGCCAGCGCCGGTTCGCCGAAAAACCGAGCGCCGCCCTGCCCTTCCAGCATCAGAAGACGCCGCTGGATTGCCCCGATCGAGGCGGTGGCGACATTGCCGTAGCGCAACGACAACGCCTTGCGGTTCTCCCCCACCCAGACCAGAAGCGCTTGCAGGTCCTTCAGGTCGAGCAGCGCCATGCCCTCCTCGTCGGCGACGCGGAAGGCGATGTTGAGAACCCCCTCCTGCGCCTCGCTCAGATCCAGAAGCCGCGCCAGCAGAAGCGGCCCCATCTCGGTAATCGTGCTGCGCACCGGGTGACCGGCCTCGCCGTAGAGATCCCAGAAGGTCACCGGGAAAGCCTCGTATCGGTAATCGTCGAAACCGATCCGGGCGGCACGGTTCATGAAGGCATCGTGCAGCTTGAACGACGCGCTGCCCGCCTTGCCCAGGCCGGACAGGTCGCCCTTCACATCCGACAGGATCACCGGCACCCCCGCAGCCGAGAAGCTTTCGGCGAGGATCTGCAAGGTCACGGTCTTGCCGGTGCCTGTCGCCCCCGCGATCAGCCCGTGGCGGTTGGCGTATTTCAGCAGCAGATGCTGCGGCGTGGCGTGATCCGCGCCGCTGCTGCTGCCGCTGCTGCTGCTGCCGATGAATATCCTGTCACGCATGTACATGCCCCCGAACTGGTGATCCGCCCGCGACAATACATTCTTAACTCTCTTGTGCCAGTCTGACCTCCATGACCTCGGGGCCATTTACCGAAGCGTCGCGGGTCATGATCTTCCTCCCTGTCAACTGGCCGCGCCGGGCCTGCCCCGGCGCGGTTCTTTATCGGTCGATCAATGATTACAGGGGTCAAACCGGTTTCAAATTCGAACCGGCACATAATTTCCCCTGTTGACGGGCGCAATTTCGTGGCCTAGCGTTCGGCCATCAAGTCGGCCAGTCCGACAGGGAGAGAAAAAAGACATGGAAAAGGGCCCCTCGCCGGGCCCTTTTGCTATGTCGTGACTCCGTTCGGCGTTGCCGGCCAACGCGGAAATTGCGTGACCGGCGAAAAGCGGCGCGCGGTGCGGCCAGGCCACGGGACCCATCCAGAATTGCGCTGACAGCGCGGTGCGCGCATGCTAGCCACATTGCCAGACAAACCACCATCCACGAGCTATGAGGCGCATTGATGAAACCCGTTTCCCTGACCGCCCTTCTTCTGGCCACCGGGCTTGCCATGCCGCTGGCCGCGCAGGACTCCGAGGCCGACGCAGGAACCCCCAGCACCGCCGAGGCGACCGGGCTGTCGCTTGGCCAGCCCGAGGTCGGTTCCACCTATCTCAGCGATACGTTCTCGGATTGGGAACTGCGATGCATCGTGGCCCCCGAAGGTCAGCCCGATCCGTGCCAGTTGTTCCAGCTGCTCACCGACGGCGAGGGCAACGCGGTGGCGGAGTTCAACGTTTTCGACATGCCCGATGACGGCCAGCTTGTGGCCGGCGCGACCATCGTCACCCCGCTCGACACGCTCTTGACCGGGCAGATGCGGCTGTCCGTCGATGACCGACAGCCGCGGGTCTACCCGTTCAGCTTCTGCCGGCCCAATGGCTGCTACGTGCGCCTTGGTCTGACCGGTGACGAGGTGCAGGCCTTCCGCGCGGGGACCGAGGCGACCGTCCGGATCGTGCCGCTGCAGGCACCCGACCAGACTGTACCGCTGACCGTGTCGCTGAGCGGCTTTACCGCCGGCTTCGCAGCATTGGAAGACTACAATGTCGGCGCTCTCGAACAACTGCGCGCGCTGGGCGAAGCGACACAGTCCGAGTAATCGGCAGCGCCGCTCATCAATGCAGCCCGCGCCTCGGCGCGGGCTTTTTTCTTCGCGGGAAAACCGCTGCTCAACCGGCCTTGCGCAGCGCCAGCACCGCGTTCAGCCCGCCGAAGGCGAAGGCATTGGACAGCACCGCCTGAACCTCCGCCTCGCGCGCCACGTTGGGCACCACGTCGAGCGCGCATTCCGGATCCGGTTCCTCGTAGTTGATCGTCGGGGCGATGATCCCGTCGGTCAGCGCCATGATGCAGGCCAGAAGCTCCACCGCGCCGGTGCCGCCGATCAGGTGACCGTGCATCGACTTGGTCGAGGAGATCATCAGATCGTCGGCGTGGTGGCCGAACACATCGGATACCGCGGCGCATTCCACCTTGTCGTTGGCGGCCGTGCCGGTGCCGTGGGCGTTGATGTATCCGACGTCCTCGGGGGCCAGCCGCGCATCCTTCAGCGCCCCGGCGATGGCGCGCGCCGCCCCCTGTTTCGACGGCATCACGATATCGGTCGCGTCAGAGGTCATCGCAAAGCCCACCACCTCGGCGAGGATCTCGGCACCGCGCGCCCGTGCGTGGTCATACTCCTCGAAGACGAAGACCGCCGCGCCTTCGCCCTGCACCATGCCGTTGCGGTTGGCACTGAACGGCCGGCAAGCATCGCGCGACATCACCCGCAGCCCCTCCCACGCCTTGACGCCGCCGAAGCACAGCAGCGATTCAGATCCGCCCGTCACCATCACCTCGGCCATACCGGCGCGGATCATGTTGAAGGCCTGTCCCATCGCGTGGTTGGACGAGGCACAGGCGGTGGCCACGGTAAAGCTTGGCCCCTTGAGGTTGAATTCCATGGTGACATGGCTGGCGGCAGCGTTGTTCATCAGCTTGGGCACGACAAACGGGTGCACCCGGTTCTTGCCGTCCTCGTAAACCGAGCGGTAATTCTCATCGAGCGTCTGCATGCCGCCGCCAGAGGTGCCAAGCACGACACCGGTGCGCGCTGCCAGTTCGCCATGAAACACCAGCCCCGATTGCGTGATCGCCTCGCGCGCCGAGATCAGGGTGAATTGCGTGAACCGGTCGTAGAGCGCGATCTGCTGGCGGTTGAACAGCGCCTCGGGGTCGTAGTCCTTGATCTGACCGCCGATCTTCACCGTCAGCCGGTCGACGTCGCGGATGTCGAGCGCACCGATCCCGCAGCGGCCTTCGCGCATCGCCTCTTTCGTGCGGGCGACGTCGGCGCCAAGGGCGTTGATCGTGCCCTGCCCCGTGATGACGACGCGCTTCATGTGCGCCCGGCCACCAGCCCCTCGACCGCCCGGATGATCGCCGCGACGCTGGAAATGTCGAAATCGCCCGCATCGGGTTCGTTCGCATTGAACGGCACCTGCACGTCAAAGGCTTCTTCTATCGCGAAGATGCTTTCCACCAAGCCGAGCGAATCGATCCCCAGATCCTCCAGCGAGGCGTCATCGGCGACATCCGCGACGTCGATCACCGCCTGTTCCGCAAGTATTTCCCTGACCTTGTTCGCTACATCCGTCATCGGGTCGTGTCCTCTGATCTGCGTTTGTGCACGATACCTGAGGTCGATCTAATCGTTGCCCGCCAATTTTGAAACGGCTTTCTGCAACTCCGCGACAGTCTTTTGCAGGCGCGGCAGGCGGCGGGTGGCCTTGTAGCTTTCGACATGGGTTTCCATCTTCACTGCCGGATAGCCAAGCACGGCGCGGCCCGCCGGAACGCTGGACAGGATCTTGCTGGCCCCGCCGGCCACGACGTCGCTGCCCACCGTGATGTTGTCGCCGACCCCGACCTGGCCGCCGAACACGACCCGGTCGCCGATGGTGGTGGAGCCGGCAATCCCCGACTGCGCCGCGAACAGGCAGTCGCGCCCGATCTGCACGTTGTGGGCGATATGCACGAGGTTGTCGATCTTGCAGCCATCTCCGATGGTCGTGTCGCGGATCGTGCCCTTGTCGATGCAGGCGTTGCAGCCAAGCTCCACGTCATCGCCGACGCTCACCGCGCCAAGCGAATGGATGCGGGTCCAGCTTTGTTCGACCGCCTCGACCTGTCCCATGCTCGCGCGGACCTGTTCCACGGTCGAGGCCTCGGGCGTGACGAAGGACATGCCGTCACCGCCCACCACCGCGCCGGGATGGGCGATGAAGCGGGCGTCGTCGCCGATCCGCGCCGCCTCGGCGATGCTGACATGGGCGGCGATCCGTGCCCGCGCGCCGACCTCCGCGCCCGGCCCGATCACCACGAAGGGGCCAATCGCGGCGCCGATGCCGATGCTGGCGCCGGCGTCGATGACGGCGGTGGGGTGGATGCCCGGCGCGATCTGCGGCCCCGGATCGAGCGCCGATGTCAGCCCGGCAAGCGCGTAGCGCGGACGCGCCACGACGATCGCCGCCTCAAGCCCGTAACCCTGCCAGTCCATGTCCGGCCCAAGCACCGCCGCACGGGCCTGCCCGCTGGCAAGGCAATCGGCATATTTCGGCGCCATCGCAAGGGCAAGCTGGCGCGGCCCGGCGAAAGCCGGTTCGGCCAGCCCGTCGATTTCCAGCTCCTGATTGCCGAAAGCCGAGGCCCCGAGTGCCTCGGCAATCATTCGGATGGTCTGCGCCATGTCGCCTCTCCGCATCGGGGGTCGCGGCGAAAGCCTTAACTGGTGGTGACAGGAAGTTCCACCCCGGCGCGTTCCAGCGCCGACCAGAGCGCCGCGTCGCGGTCATAGATGTCGCGGCGGAAGTTCAGCGACCCCTCCGGGGTGACGAATGCCGTCCAGTAGACGATGTGGACCGGGATCGGCTGCACCAGATCGACCTGCGTTTCCTGCTGCGAGGCGAGGATCCTGTCGAAGTATTGCTGCGGCTGCGCCTCCTGCCGGGCCAGCAGGTGATAGGCCAGTTCCAGCGGCCGTTGCAGCCGCACGCAGCCATGGCTGTAGGCCCGTGTTTCGCGCGAGAAGAGGCTGCGCGACGGCGTGTCATGCAGGTAGATGTTGTGGCGGTTGGGGAACATGAACTTCACCCGACCGAGCGCATTGCCCGGCCCCGGCCCCTGTCGCAGGTCAAACGGGAAGGTGCTTGCGGTATACTCGCTGAAATTCACGCCCGCGCGGCTGACAGGGCGGCCGCCCTGCAACAGGTCCAGATGCCCGGCGGCGGCCGGGTTGGCCTGCATCTGCGGCAGGTATTCACCCACCGTGATCGAGCGCGGGACATACCAGCTGGGGTTGATGATCATGTGCTCCATCGTGTCGGAAAACTCCGGCGTCACCCGGTCCTGCGGGCGCGCGCCGACGACGACGCGAGTCTCGAAACTCACGTCCTCGTTGTCGATCACGTAGGCGTGGAAATCGGGGATGTTGACCAATACATGGCGCGCACCACGGTCGGGGTCTTCCCAGTTCATCCAACGCTGCCGTTCCATCGCAAGGATCACCTGCCGCAGTCGCGTGTCGAGGCCGGTGTTGATTTCCTCGATGGTGCTGGCCCCGGCGACGCCGTCGGCCAGAAGGCCGTGATCGGCCTGGAACCGCCCCACGGCGGCCTCCATCTCGGCATCGTAAACGGCGGTGACGGAGCGATCCATGTAGCCCATGCGGATCAGTCGGTCGCGCAATTGCACCACGCCCTGGCCCCGGTCGCCGCGTTCGAGACGACCGGCATGGACCGACGCCCCCCAGCCGCCCTCGGCGGCCATGCGTTGCAGCGTCAGCAATGCGCGCTGAAGGCGCAGATATTCGGGATGCGCCGGCGGCAGGCTGCGCACGAAGTCATGCGGATCGCCGGCGATGAAGCCGACAAGCAATTGCGATGGATCGCGGCGCGGCGGCTCGCGGTCAATCTGGCTGATGACCGTGCCCGGGTCGAGGATGCCCGATTGCACGTCACTGGCATATTGAAGGAACATCGCCGATGCGATGATCTCTGCCCGCCCGCGATCATACGGGTTGTCAGCGTCCATGAAGGCCGCGCGCAGCGCGTCGGGGTCATAGCGCCCGGTCGGCAGGCCGTGATGGGCGGCGTTTTCCAGCGCGCTCAGCAGCGCGTGGCGGCGGTCGGCATGGCCTTCACCGGTCCAGATCGGCTGAAAGTCGCGGTCGCGGTAAAATTCCGCCATCTCGTCATGCGTAGCCACGCCTTCGGCAATCGCCTGCCGGAACGCGGTCACGTATGCTTCGACGGGGGCTGGAACGAGGATGGACAGAGAAAGGATAGCTGCCAAAACCGGAAGCAGGGACATCGGAACGATTTTTCTGGCCATGACTCACCTTTTATGCGGGCTGAACACTGAAATGACCCTACAGATGACGCACCATACCCGCGCGAGTCCATTCACTTTTTCGCAAGAAACCCCTGCTAGACAATCGAAGAAAGCTGAGTGTCCGCGACGCAGCGCCCGCCGGGGAATCGGCCAAATCCCCCGATCCAAACGCCTTTTTTGGCGGATTTCTGCCGACAGGCCGAAGCGGCGGCGTCAGCGGCCATTTTGAGACTTTCAGAAAAGTTTCAATTGTGTCATGAAACACACAGTCTGGGGATGGACATACAGAAAGCCGCGAAAAGCGGCAGACGGACGGAACGGGCAGCAAGGACGGGGCAACTCTCATGACGATACCGACGATGACTCGACGGGCGCTTCTTGGCGCATTCGCAGCGACGACGGTCAGCGCCGCACCCTATGCGGCAAACGCTTTCGGGCTGCTTCGCGGCGCAGGCGACATCCGGCGACTGAAAATGTACTCGGCGCGGACGGGTGAAACGATCGACATGATCTACTGGATCGACGGCGATTACATCCGCCCTGCGGTCGAGGAAATCACCTATTTCATGCGCGACTGGCGCGACAACTCTACCCACGACATCGACCCGCGCACGCTCGATATCATGGCCGCTTCGCACAACCTTCTGGAAACGCGGCAGCCCTACCTGATGTTGTCTGGCTACCGGTCTCCGGCGACCAATGCGATGCTGCGGCGCCGGTCCTCGGGCGTGGCGCGCAATTCGCTGCACATTCAGGGCCAGGCCGCCGACCTGCGGGTCGAGGGGCGCAGCGTCCGGCAAGTGGCCTCTGCGGCGCAGTCGTGCAATGCAGGCGGTGTCGGGCGCTATTCCGGGTCCAACTTCACCCACATGGATTGTGGCCCGGTTCGCACTTGGGGCGGCTGAGGCCTATCCCCATCGGCGACGCGAAGCAGAAAAGCCGGCCTTTCAGGGCCGGTTTTTTGACTTCAAAGCGGTGATACCGGGCACGCCGCAAACAGGCGCTCGGCATCGTCACGGCGGCAAAGCGCCGTGCCTTCCGTCATGACCGCAGCACTCGCCGCCGCCATGCCGCGTTGCAGGCAAAGCTCCGGCGCATCGCCCCGCGACAGGCCCAGCGTGAATCCTGCCACGAAACTGTCCCCTGCCCCGGTGCGCGATTTTACCGGCACATCCGCCGCCCCGGCCTGCCAGCGCCCTGCACGGCTGACCAGCACCGATCCTTCGGCGCCGCGCGCCAGCACCACCATCCGCGCGACGCCCTTGGCGATCAGCCCGGCGGCGAGATCGGCACTGGCCGTGGCATCCGGCAGATCGTGCCCGGCAAGCTCTTCCGCCTCCTCGCGGTCAAGGCGCAGCACCTTGAGCCCGGTGATCCGCCCCGCCTTCAGCGCACGCAGCGCCGCGCCCGAGGTGTCGAGCATCAAGCCCGCCCCCCGGTCATCGCAAAGCGGCACCAGCGACGCGGCGAAATCGTCGGGGAAACCGGGAGGATGGCTGCCC
>Ga0210020_1004370_pt1 | contig 10446 bp, 7 predicted proteins | sample CryGeymeta201514_FD_183980 | JGI IMG/M metagenome (GOLD analysis project Ga0210020, IMG submission 183980) | Groundwater microbial communities from Crystal Geyser aquifers in Utah, USA - Crystal Geyser metaG 2015-14 (SPAdes) (version 2) | ecosystem: Environmental > Aquatic > Deep subsurface >... | reverse complement strand
TCGTTGACTTAATGAAAGCGCTCGCCCTGAAACGAACGCAATTTGCCAACGGCTTCATCCAGATGATGTTCGGCAGGGCGGCGCGGCGCGTGCTGAAACAACACATGGAATGGCAGGTATGAAACCGACGATTCGTATCTTCAAGGATGCTGATGAGTTGAGTCGCGCGGCGGCGGATCTATTCGTCACGCTGGCGGTGCAGTCCATCCGCGAGCGCGGACGGTTCCTCGTCGCCCTCAGCGGCGGAAGCACCCCGATGGCGCTCTATCGCCTGTTGGCGCGCGAGCCGATTGACTGGACACGCATCCACGTCTTTTGGGGCGACGAGCGATTGGTCCCGCCCGAGGATCCCGAAAACAGTTATGGACAGGCATGGGAAGCGCTGCTAAAGCATATTCCCATTCCCACGGAAAATATCCACCGCGTCGCCTCCGAACTGGACCCTGTGGCGGCCGCGCGGGACTATGCGTCCATCCTGCGAGAGTTTGCCGCGCCGCCGCTGGACTGGCCGCGCTTCGATCTCGTCCTGCTCGGCCTGGGCGAGGACGGGCACACCGCCTCGCTTTTCCCCGGCTCGCCCGTGGACGCGACCGAGCCTGTCATCGCGGTGACCGCGCAATATCAGGGTCGTCCCGCCCGGCGCGTCACGTTGACGCCGCCGGTGTTCAACGCCGCGCGGCAGGTGATCTTCCTTGTTACCGGAGCAAACAAGGCCGTAACTTTAAAGGGGGTATTCAGCGACTATAATTCGTCCGAGCAAGTTCCCGCCAAACGGATCCAGCCTGCCGACGGTCAAGTCACCTGGCTGGTGGATAAGGCGGCGGGAAAGGAAATTAAACCAAGCGACTGACCCACAGGGCGCTTCGCAGAGTCGCCACTACCACTGCAAAGCCGACCTTCGTCGGCTGAGGGTGAGTCCACGAAGGTGGACTTTGCAATCGTGGGTGCGATTTTAATCGCCAAAGAATAAGGAGCAATTATGGAATTAGCAATGGTTGGTTTAGGCAAGATGGGATTGAACATGGCGACGCGTTTGGCGCGCGGCGGACATCGCGTGGTCGGCTTTGCGCGCACCGCCGCGACCGTGGACGAAGCGGAGGCGCTCGGCATCGAAGGCGCGCACTCGCTCGAAGAAGCGATCGGCAAACTTAAGCAGAGTCCGCGCGTAGTGTGGGTGATGGTCCCATCGGGAAAAACGACCACCGAGACCATCGAAAAGGCCGCGGCCTTGTTGGGCAAAGGCGACATTATCGTGGACGGCGGCAACTCGAATTACAAGGACTCGATCCGCCACGCGGAAATGCTGGAAGCGCAGGGCATTGATTTTGTGGACAGCGGCACCAGCGGCGGTGTGTGGGGCCTGAGCGAAGGATACAGCCTGATGATCGGAGGTCGCCCCGAGGTCGCGGAAAAGATGCGTCCCATTTTCGAGACGCTGGCGCCTGCGGTGAATAAAGGCTGGGGACGCGTCGGTCCGCACGGCGCGGGACATTTCGTCAAGATGATCCACAACGGCATCGAGTACGGGATGATGCAGTCCTTCGCCGAGGGGTTCAGCCTCCTGAAAGCGAAAAAGGATTTCGGGCTGGACCTGGCGCAGATCTCGCACCTCTGGCAGGACGGGAGCGTTGTCCGCTCGTGGCTGTTGGACCTGGCGGCGAACGCCCTCGACGCGGACGCGACCCTCGACACGATCAAACCGTGGGTGGCGGATTCAGGCGAGGGACGCTGGACGGTGTTCGAGTCAATTGACCTGGACGTGCCAGCCCCCGTCATCACGCTGGCCTTGCAGATGCGCTTCGCCAGCCGCGACGAGGAGAATTTCTCGGCGCGCATGTTGGCCGCGTTACGCAACCAGTTCGGCGGCCACGCGGTGAAGAAGGACGAGTAAACGGACTCCAAAATCTCCAGATTTTGGAGACTTGCCACTCAACACTCAAAGGTCTGGAGACTTTTGAGTCCGTGCTGAAAACGAGTTATTTATGAACAAAAGCATTCCAACCTCCATCATCATCTTCGGCGCGTCGGGCGACCTGGCCCAACGCAAACTGGTGCCGTCGTTCTTCAACCTGTTCCGCAAGCGGAAGACGCCGAAGCAATTGAACATCGTCGGGTTCGGCAACACGCCCTTCAACGATGAAGCCTTCCGAAAACACTTGCGCGAAGGAATGGATCAGTTCGCCAATTTCAAGTTCACCGAAGAGGAATGGGGACTGTTTTCCAAAAACCTGTATTACCACCAGGGACGTTACACCGACCTGGCCGATTTCAAGAAACTGGGCGAACTGCTCGGCGAAATCGAAGGCGGCCCGGCGGACCGTCTCTTTTACATGGCGATCCCGCCCAGCATCTTTCCCAACATCATGGACCTGCTCGGGCTGACCGGTCAACTGCACGAGGACGGCGGTTGGCGGCGCGTGGTGGTCGAGAAGCCTTTCGGCACCGACCTGGCTTCGGCGCGCGCCCTCAACCAGCAGGCGCACAAGGTGCTGGCGGAAAACCAGATCTATCGCATTGACCACTACCTCGGCAAGGAAACCGTGCAAAATATTTTGTTCACGCGCTTTGCCAACACCATCTTCGAGCCGGTCTGGAGCCGCAACTACATTGACCACGTGCAGATCACGGTGGCGGAAAAAGTGGGCGTCGAGCACCGCGCCGGTTATTACGATTCGGTCGGCGTCCTGCGCGATATGTTCCAGAACCACCTGCTTCAACTGTTGACGCTCGTCGCCATGGAGCCGCCCGCCTCGTTCAACGCGGACGCGCTGCGCAACGAAAAGGTCAAAGTACTGAGCGCCATCCAGCCGATGACGCCCGCACAGGTGGCGGAAAACACCGTCCGCGCCCAATACGAAGGCTATCGCGGCGAAGACGGCGTGCATCCCGACTCGGTCACGCCCACCTACGCGGCCCTGCGTCTCTTCATCAACAACTGGCGCTGGCAGGGCGTCCCGTTCTATTTGCGCTCCGGCAAGAGCATGACCGAGAAACAATCCCAGATCATCATCCGCTTCAAGGAACCGCCGCTGGCGATGTTCCCGATGCCGCCCGATAAAAAGATGGCGCCCAACATGCTGGTGCTCTACATCCAGCCCGACGAAGGCGTGCACCTGCGCTTCGAGGCCAAAGCCCCCGACACCGTGGCGGAGACGCGCTCCGTGGACATGGAGTTTCACTATTCCGAGGCCTTCGGTCCGACCGCCATCCCCGAGGCCTACGAGCGTCTCCTGCTCGATGCGATTCAGGGCGACGCGTCGCTGTTCACCCGCGCCGACGAAGTGGAGACTGCCTGGGGATTGATTGACCCCATCCTCTCGACTTGGGACTCGGATCGCGCGACGCCGCTGGCTGTTTACGCCCCGAACAGCTGGGGCCCCGCTGAGGCCGATTCCCTGCTCACGCGCGATGGACGGCGCTGGCTGAGCGAGTAGATCGTAAAAGAAAGGCATCCTGCCCTTTAAGATACGGAGTGCAACGAGATGCTCATGTGTGGTAACTGTGAGCGATAATTCGAATTCTTAAATCAGGGTGATGAAAAGTAATTTACATACAGAGGCGTGCTCAAATAGACAACACCAAAATCATCCTGGTAAAGCAGGGTGAATCCATCGACAGTTCCTTCGAGAGCATCCTTGTAGAAATCATAAGTCAAAACAAAATCAGGGTCGCGGCCTTTCTCCAACATGCCTTCTTGGGTGTAATCATACAAATGCTGTTTGCTCAAAACGAGCATTTCAGAATTGAATTTCTGAATGGTATTGTAGTTCGAGATTCCCCATTTGAAATGCATCTCATATTTCGGTGAGTCAGGAATATACATTCCAACATCTCGGAAAACAATCAATGGACGGGCCAGCGTAATATGCAACAGGTAATCGTTGTTTATCTTTTCGTAGAACTGCAAACTGCGGCTGTTCTGCTCGCGGTTTAGCACGGAGAGATAGTGCGGAATATCGCGCGACAGGCTGAAGGAAAATTGCGCCGCAACAATGGTGATTCCCACCACCAACATCACAAGTCTCAAAGCGTGTCTTTTCAAATAATCCAAAAACGAACCTGTGAGTTTGGGTGGCGTGAAAAACGTGAAATACGCCGGCAGGGATGAGAAGACCGGCAGAAGAATCGGCACGGGAAAATGCCCCGGGTGGATTGCAAGTGCAACCAAAATGTAAATAGCAAACGGAACCGCCCAGATAATGATGAGTTGGTTGAGAAGGCGTCGCGGTCCCTTAAGAGCACCAATTACAACCGAAACAGCCGAGAGCAGGAGAAATGCAGGAATGCTGAATTTCTTCACGACTAGGTTGTACCAATCCAGAGGGCCGCTGGTATATTCCACAATAAAGCCAGCCCCCATGGCATCATGCAGGTCGGACTGGGTTTTCCACGCAAACTTTCGCTCCGACTCCCAAAAGAGAAATGGATTGACCAGCACAAATGTACAAAACATGATGGTCACAAACTGTGCCGCCACGACAATGGCCTTGCGAGTATCGATCCGGTTGTGACGCCAGCCGAGGAAAATATAATAAGGAATGGCGAGGAAGAAAAACAAGCCAACCAGTTTCGTTGCAACCGCTAGGCCGCAGAAGAGCGCGGCAAGGTAAAAGTTTCTTCCAAACTTCAAGTCATCACGGACAAGGAAAAGAAACGTGAGACCAATCAGCAAAAGCACCAGCCCCTCAGGGTGATACCACAGGGTATTCGTCACGATCTCCGGCACAGAAAGTAGCAGTAAAAACAGGCCAATCGATTTGATGTACGACTCAAAGCCCGTTTGCAAGTAGACCAGCACCAGCATCGCCGCGAGCATCGGCAGGACGCTGACGAACTGCCGCAGGAAAAGAAAATTCAGGGAGACGTTATCCAGCCCAACCGTCAGTTTCAAAGGCAGCAAGGCAACGATGGCCGAGTAAAAATAATATGGATAACCATAGTAGTAATGTTGATAGGCAAAAAAACGATAGATAGACTGGCTCAACGTTTTGCCGGGTATCATCAGGCGCAGGGCATGGGGATATTGGGCTGGTTCATCCGCTTCGAAAATGTAGGTCATGCTCAAGTCGCGCGCGCCGGTGGAGTTCGGAAACCAGAACAATACAAAATATCCCACAGCGAGCAAAAGCAGAACCAACAGGACAATTGTTTTCTTTTGCATTACGTAAAACTCCAGTCGTGTAAAAAAGGTATTGATTATTTCTCGATTGAACATGTAGGAGCACGGAAGTTTCCAAACTCAAATTAAGGCCCCTTCACTTCATACAGCCGTGATTGAAGGGAACTAATGATCTCCTCGTATTCCAGCTCACCTGCAAGGTTATTCATTTCAAAGGGATCGGTGAATAAATTATATAACTCGCGTTCACCCGTATCATATTCAATATACTTCCATTGTGTTGTACGAAAACCAAAATAGCCAGGGATGATGGCCGCAAGTCCGCTTTCCTCGAAATCGCCCTTATCCTGGTAATGCTCGATCATGAAACCATCCCTCCTCCATTCGGCAGGGAGATTCTCCAATAGCGGCACGAGGCTCTGCCCATCCACCGATGATGGAAGTTTCAGCCCAGCTAGTTCCATGATGGTGGGAGCGATATCAATGTTGAGCGCAAAACGGTCGTTTGTTTGGGTAGCCTTCGTTAATGGCAGATAGCTGATCACGAGCGGAATATGAAGGCATGGGTCATATCCACAATTTTTTCCAAAAATACCATTTTCGCCCATGGAAACACCGTTATCAGACATAAAGATAATGACGGTATTCTCGCGGATCCTGCGCTCTTCGAGTGTGTCAACCAGCGCGCCGACAGAATCATCCACTGCCATCAAGGAGCGCAGGATGCGTTCATAAACATGGTCCACGTAATTTTTGTCAGCAGGTTTGATCTGGTTGACCCAGTGTGGCTTATCGCCGAGATCCTCTTCAAAATAACTCTGCGGGCGGTAACGCTCAAACTCCGCGTCCGTTTTGAAAAGGTTCTTGTGCCGGTCAGCGGCTTGATAGGTTTCATGCGGCGCAAAAACACTCAACATGAGAAAAAATGGCTGGTTACCTGAATCCTTGATAAACTGGACGGCTCTTTTCGTCAGCAGATCGGTGCTATAGACATCTGGTTCCCGTCCATACTGAACAACTTTTCCGTTTTCGGAAAGCGAATAATTGTAATAAAAAGCCAGGTCGGGATCACGGGACAGAAAAACCTGCCATTCATCCCAGCCCGGCGGAATATACCCCTCCGGCAAATCATTGGAACCATTGAGATATTTACCCATCAAAGCCGTACGATACCCAGCATCGTGCAACCAGACCGGCAGGGTAGATTCATCATTGAATTTCAACGCGCCGCCGTCCGGTGCGCGATTCGTCTTTACGCCATGATGACTTACATACAACCCGGTAAAAATACTCGACCGGCTTGGGCAACATAAAGGCGTCGTCGAGAAGGCATTACTAAACGTGATGCCATTGGCAACCAATTCCTTTTGAACATTCGGCATGTAAGCCAGGGTGTGATTTGGCTGGTCATCCGTAAGAATAAGAATAATATTTGGTTTCGAGGGATCCGAGTTCCCAACTTGTGAGTAGGAAGTGAGTGAGCTAATTAATAAGAATGATAAACCGATCATCAATAAACCGAATAGCGCCCTATATGTATTTCCTAAGAATCGCCTATTAGATTCGCTAATCACTATATCCTCCAAGTTGCATTTGCCTTATCGTTGCAATTATTTTCTTACCATATTGCATTTGTGTCAAGACTTCAGGGGGGTGTTGTTAGCCCAAAGTAGAAATGTCCCTTTTCCACTTTGGGCTAACATACTAAAAATGTGCGTTGACAAAATCTGCCTGACGCTGGTATAGTTTGAATCTGGGTGATTTCCTTCTGATAATAGTTAATCGCAGACCGTCCCGTGTCCGATTTTGTAGCCACATTACAACAAATAAAAACTTCCGACCAGGTTCTGATCATGAAATCCATCGACTTTCGTAAATTCGGTTTGGAATTGGGAATTATACTTTCGGTTTTGATCTACTATTATTTCCGATGGGGAAGCCTTGGAAATTTTGTCTCCGCTATTGATCACTGCGATCTTTTGTTTTGCGATTTTTCCAGGGTCTTTTATAAAATGGGTGGGGCTATTTTTAGTCAGCAGATTCCATCTCGAGGCTTTTATTACTCGCCTTTTGCCGCAATAATTTTTAGTCTTTGGGGTTTTCAACCCCCGAACATCGCGCTTATCACCTGGGGAATTGCTCAATTGATTACGTCGGTTGGGCTGTTTTTATACTGGCTTCCTGCCATGCAAAGGAGCAAATTTTCTTTTAGGCTTTTCTATCTCTTTCTATCACTAACCGCTTTTCCATTGTTGCACAACTTTAAATGGGGTCAAGTGAGTGCAATAATCACCCTGGCGATTTTCCTAACAATGGAGTTGTACCAAGCCCAAAAATGGATTTGGGCTGCCTTCTGGCTGGCATTCTCCGTGGCGTTCAAGTTCTACCCTGCGATCTTTGTTTTGTATTTTGTTTTCAAAAGGGATTTAAAATTTTTGATTGCATTTGCATTTTTCCTGTTTTTGTTGGGGATTGTGATTCCAACAGTGGTTACAGGAATCGACCCTACGATTAACTTTTATCTATCCATTCTGAAAAAGGGAGTAGGGTTTTCGACCACAGGGAACGATGCAATAAATTCACTATATTTTCCCAGCGTGGTTCTGCGATTAGTTGGAGAGGGGGCAGGGAATATTTGGCTGGCAAGGTTACAAGCTGTTGGCCTTATGATTTTGGGGGCAAATATACTATTGGTATTTTTGATCGTTTTTTCCAATCTTGTCTACCGTATTCAATGGTCGTTCCTGTTGATTTTTGCGTCCATTCCCTTTATTATTCCAACATCATGGGCTCATTACTTCGTATATCTGCCCGCGTTTCAGGCCTGGGTAGTTTTCATGATTGCAAAAAATAAATTTTCAGTCATAAAATATATCCTGTTATTCTTTTCCATACTATTGTCAAATATCATTTTTTTCAATTTTTTCGACAATTGGGGCGCGTATGCTGCGCCTGGGTATTTATTTTGGTCAAACCTCCTTCTTCTTCTTGTGGCATATCTCGAATTGATATCCCAGTTAAGGATTTCCGATGTGCTGAATGGTTTAAGACAGGCTGTTAGCAAGAGCAAGACGGCTTATGAGGACGCATAAATCATATTGAATTATAATTTGCTCATGATGAAAACATGGTTCAACAAATACAGGCTGTTGACAGTTCCATTCCTGATATTCAGCACATGGTTGATCATACGCATAGCTTGGGTTAGCGACGACGCTTATATCACCTTTCGTTCTATCGAGAATTTTATCCATGGCTATGGTCCGATTTATAACATCGGCGAACGAGTGCAGACATTTACCCATCCGCTATGGTTCCTATTGCAGTCCGCCGCGAACTATATCTTTAATTTATGGGGGGGGAATCCCCTTGGCCGAGGGCAAATTTACTATCTGAACATCATTGGCTCCATTGCTCTTTCTTTTATAACATTGGCTATTCTTTCGTTCAAAGTCGCGTCATCAACCCGGAACGCCATACTGGGGCTTATGATCCTCTCTGTTTCAAAAGCATTCCTGGATTTTTCAACATCCGGCTTGGAAAACCCGCTTACCTACTTAATATTGATTGTATTTATTTGGATCCTTCTTGAAAGCGGGGAAATCTCTTCATCACGATTGTTTACCCTAGCTTTACTTGCCTCGCTGGGAGCGCTCAATCGACTGGATACATTCATTTTTTTTCTGCCCGCTTTGGGAATTTTGTTCTTGAAAAGCACAGACAAATGGAAAACTTTCATCACCATTAGTCTTGGTTTTTTACCGCTTGTGCTATGGGAGCTTTTCTCCCTCTTTTATTACGGCACGCCCTTCCCCAACACCGCCTTTGCCAAGATTGGTACCGGGATATCCACATTCAGCCTGATGCAGCAGGGCGTGTTTTATTATATGAACTCCCTAAAAATGGATCCTATTACCTTGCTGATCGTCTTATTCGCTATTGGATTGGGATTTGTCTTTGGCAAGGATCTCCATAAAACAATTGTTTCAGGAATCCTCCTCTACCTCATATATATCCTCTTTATCGGTGGGGACTTTATGGGTGGTCGGTACTTTTCTGCCCCGTTACTTGCCTCTACGGCAATTATCTCTATGATGGAATTCAGATCCCTTAAGGTATACGGTTTTGTACTGAGCCTGGTGTTGTTGATTGGGATCGCCCCGGTTTATCTAATACCGGAACGCAGTCCGTCTTATGGGGTGGGCAGTCGTGATTACCGGATTGCCATGGATGAACATGAAATCACGGATGAGCGCGGCATTTATATGGGTACGCTCGGACTGCTTCGAAGTCTTGAGTTTGGGGCACCCAGGGCAGTTTATACGCGCGACGATTGGATTTTCCGTCCGAAGCGAAAAACTAGAGTAGAGTTGGTTGGCCCTCTGGGAGTGGCGGGATATAGATTTGGACCAAATGTTCACGTGATTGACCTTAATGCACTGGCGGACCCATTAATGGCGCGCTTGCCTCTTCAGGACCCTAATCATTGGAGGATCGGTCATTTTCGGCACATCATTCCGGAAGGGTATCTTGAAACCCTGGAATCTGGTAATAACATGATCGTGGATGAAAATATCGCCCTGTATTATGACAAGCTTGCCCTCGTGGTCAGGGGAGAACTTTGGAATTGGGCACGGGTGATCGAGATGTGGAACCTGAATATGGGCAAGTATGACTACCTGCTGGAAAATGTAACTGCGTCAGCAAGCCAGAAATGAATACACTGTATCTTGGAGAGTGGGTGCCTAAACTCGGATTTACAAAGTCTACCGTCAGCACGGCAACGTCTCGTCGTCTTGTTTCAAACGTAACCTATTTGCTAGAATCAGGTAGAATGGGGGAGCTTAATTTTCATTGGAGGAAGCTTCTTGAACGGGTTTGACCATCGTGTTTCATTAAATATACACCGTCCGCGCACATCTGTGTCTGTGTACGGGACAATTCTGTTCCTGGCGTTGTGCATTTTGGGAGAGTTGGTTGCGCGGACTTCGTTCGTGCAGGTGCAGATCCCTTATCAGGCGTACGGAATCAATCACACCCAAATGGAACTGCAACTCAATATGCTGGACAAATTCGTCCAGGAGAACGGCGCGCCGGATTGCTTCGTCTTCGGCAGTTCGCAGGCTTTCCGCGAGGTGGACCCCGTCGCCTTCGCCCAGGCCTACGAAGCCGCGGGCGGGGAATCGCTCACCTGTTACAACTTTGGAGTGACGGGATCGCAAATCTGGGTAACCTCCATCCTGGGCAAAATCCTGATCCCAAAATATCATCCGCGCCTGGTGGTCATTGGCACCAGTTTCCTGGACTATACCGAAGGCCGGGAAGCC
>Ga0210020_1004364_pt1 | contig 10452 bp, 7 predicted proteins | sample CryGeymeta201514_FD_183980 | JGI IMG/M metagenome (GOLD analysis project Ga0210020, IMG submission 183980) | Groundwater microbial communities from Crystal Geyser aquifers in Utah, USA - Crystal Geyser metaG 2015-14 (SPAdes) (version 2) | ecosystem: Environmental > Aquatic > Deep subsurface >... | reverse complement strand
TATCCACGCGATAAACGTCTCTTCATCGTGGACATGATGAAAAAGTTCGAACTATGCTATGACATCGAAGCCGATAAAACTTTCCTCGTCCCTGACCTGCTGCCCAAAGACCAACCCGACCTGAACTTCAATGGCATCCCCGCTTTTGAGTATGCCTACCCCGTTTTGCCGTCCAGCGTCATCACCCGCTTCATTGTCCGCATGAACCAGAAGATCGATGATGGCTTTGTCTGGCGCACGGGCGTGGTGTTGAAGATTGGCGAGAACAAGGCGCTGGTCAAGGCGGATATTGAAGACCGCAAAATCACCATCGCCATTGACGGGGTTGAACACACGCGGCGAGATGCCCTGTCTGCGATACGGTATCAGTTGGATGAGATCCACACGTCCATCAAAGGCTTGAATCCTGAGAAGCGCGTCCCCATTCCCGAAGCGCCCAACGCCGAACCAGTGGAATACGAATACCTACTCATGCTCGAACGCGCTGGTGATGAGACCTGCCGCGTCAAAGATGGGAATCGCCTGGTGACGGTCAATGTCCGCCAGGTATTGAGCGCCATTGAACATGAAACCGAACGAAAGGAGCGCGGTATGACCAACATTCACATCGGCAACATCACCATCGGCGAGAACGCCAAGGTCGGCGATATTATCCTTGCCAGCGAAATTCAAGAAAGCGTCAGGAAAGCCGAATCTTCTAATATCCCGCCTGAACTTATGGAAACGTTGAAACTCCTGGGCGAAGCCGTGGATATCATGAACAAGGTTCTGCCCAAAGAACAAGCCAAAGAAACCACCGAAGATTTCGGCAAACTGGTGGACGAAGCCACAAAACCAACGCCAAACAGAAAATGGTATTCCGTCAGCGTTGAAGGTCTCATCAAGGCGGCGGAAAATGTCGAGAAAGTAGGCGTGCCCGTGATCAATTTGTCGCGGAAGGTCTTGTCCCTGCTGACGGGCGATGCCATTAAGTAGCAACTTCATAATTGGTCGTAAGGAATTGAACCATATGCCTCGAAAACAAAAAACATCATCCCTGCCCATTGGAATAGAGTTACTTCGCTCCACCTTCGTCGTCAACAATACGACAAAAGTATTCCATACTCCCGCAGTGGACAAGATCATGGATGAAGCCATGCCCCTCTTGCACGCTGGAAAAGGCGCGCAGGCGGAAATCCTTTTTCGCAAGGCGCTCACGCTTGAACCGGTTACGCCCGACCTGCTCAACAATCTGGCAAGTTCATTGGTAATCCAGGGGCATGACGATGACGGTCTGCGCATCACCGAAGCGGTTCACATCCTTTTCCCCGATTATCTTTTTGCCCGCACGTCATTGGCGATTCTCGCAATGCGCGACGGCGACTATGAAGACGCGTCTGATTTGCTTGCGCCCCTGTTTTTACGCCGCGAGTTCCACGTCAGTGAATTCAATTCGCTTTGCTCCGCGGCGATTGAATTTTCGCTTTTGACGAAGCAATACCATGCGGCGCGCGTCTGGCTCGATACGTGGTCACAGCCCGATCCTAAAAATCCGCGATTGGATTTTTACAGGGAATTGCTTCAAAAGGTCAAAGCCTGAAAGAGTTACGATATGACATTTAAAACCAACGACTCTGCATGGACAACAAAAGGCGCAACTTTGAGCGACAAAACTGCTCAAAAAGAATTTGGCTTGACCTTCGATGAAATTGTCGCGGGTATCCGCGCTGGCAAATTGCAATACCGTGAAAACAGCATCTATGGAGCCCCGTTCCTGAGATTGATCCGCCGCGAAGTGGAAGCGTTGGTCAGCGAAAAATACGGGAAAGATCACTTGAACAAAAAGAAATGGAGGAAGGAACTGGCTGAGATCAACAAAACCCTGAAACAATTAAAAGCGCAAACGCTTTCATTGGAAAGTAGAAAAACGGAACTTCTGGAACTTTTGGGAGACAAGGGATTGTGAATTTACGTCGGCAGCAACGGAAACGATGAATCCAATCGTGTTTTCACTGAAAGCAACGCGCCGAAAGTAAAGGCGTCGAATAAAAAAGAAAAGAAATCACGCAAGAGACATCGGAAACGATAACGCGCAAAAGATCAACCAGATCGAAAGAGAAACTGCGAACTGAGCGGCCAATCTCCACATCGCTCCACGCTCCACCCTCCACGCAACACGCAATACGCAACACGCAACACGCTCTACGCCCATCCTCGACTAAAATATCCCCCATGCCTCCCCTCACCACCCTCATCTTCGACTTCGGCGGCGTCCTCATCGAATGGGACCCGCGCAATTTATATCGCCGCTACTTCGCCGACTCGGAGGCCATGGAGCAATTTCTGGAGGAGGTGGACTTCATGGCCTGGAACGCGCAGCAGGATAAGGGCCGTCCGTTCGCGGAGGGTGTGGCCGAACTCTCGGCGAAGTTTCCCCAGCACGCGGGACTTATCCAGGCGTTCCACGAGCACTGGGAGGAGTCCATCGGCGAGCCGATCACGGCTGCCATTGAGATCGTTCAAAGACTCAAGCAGGCAGGCTGGCCTGTGTATGGGTTGAGCAACTGGTCGAGCGAAACCTTCCCGATCACACGCCGCAAACACGATTTCTTCGATATTCTGGACGGCTACCTGATCTCAGGTGAGGTCAACCTGGTGAAGCCCGACCCTGCCATTTTCCAGCGCCTGTTGGATAAGATCGGCCGCGACGCGCAGGAGTGCCTGTTCATTGACGATGCCCTGCCCAACATCGAAGCCGCCCGCGCACTCGGCATGACCGCCATCCACTTTCAATCGCCCGGGCAACTTGAGAGGGAATTGAAGACTCTGCAAATCCTGTAACGGGTAAAATAACATCAGGCCTAAGCCGTGTGCATGGATGCCACGGAGTTACACGAGAAGCCTTTAAAAAAAATCCGTGATCATCCGTGCTGTCCGCCGAAGGATCCGTGTACAAAAAGGTTTTATCACGGCGATTCCCAAACAATTATTCCGAGGACTCCATGAGCCTGACCCAAACCCTGCTCTCCGCCATCGAGACCGAACTCCAGCGCCAGGTCGCGCGCCTGGACGAGCCGCGCACGCGCCCCTTCCACGAGATGCTCACCTATCATCTGGGCTGGACGGGCGCAGGCGCAGGTCCCGAGGCGGCGGGCAAACGCATCCGCCCGTTGATGGTGTTGCTGGTCACTGCATCTTGTGGTGCGGATTGGCAATCCGCACTCCCGGCCGCATCCGCTGTCGAACTCGTCCACAACTTTTCGCTGATCCACGACGACATCGAAGACAACAGCGACAAACGCCGCGGGCGGACGACCGTCTGGAAGAAGTGGGGCATCGCGCAGGGGATCAACGCGGGCGACGGACTCTTCGTGCTATCCAACCTCGCTCTCGCGGACCTCGAGGCGGGTTACCCGGCCCCGACCGTCCTGCGCGCCGCGCAGATTCTCCACGCCACCTGCCTCGACCTGACGCGCGGCCAGTTCCTCGACATCTCTTATGAAGAGCGCGCCGACCTGGGCGTGGCGGATTACTGGCCGATGGTGAGCGGCAAGACCGCCGCCCTGCTCTCCTGTTGCTGCGCGCTCGGCGCGTTGCTCGGCGGCGCGGACGAGGCGCGGCAGGAGGCGTACCGCGCCTTCGGCCACTATCTCGGTCTCGCCTTCCAGGCGCAGGACGACATCCTCGGCATCTGGGGCGACGAGGCGCTGACGGGCAAGTCCGCGGCCAGCGATTTGGTGGAAGGGAAGAAGTCGTTGCCGGTCCTGTTCGGGCTGGAGAAAAAAGGCGGGTTCGCCAAACGCTGGTCGCAGGGACCGCTTCGGGCGGAGGAGGTGGGGGCGCTGGCAAACCTCCTGAAAGCGGAATCCGCCCAGAGGTCCGCGCAAGAGGCGGCGCGTCAGATGACCGACCTGGCGCTATCCAACCTGCAAGTCGCAAATCCGCAGGGCGAGGCGGGCGAGGCGCTGAAAACGCTGGCAGATAAACTGCTCCAGCGCGGCGCTTGACACCCCCTCCCGCGCTGGCTATAATCTTCGCCTGCAAGCGGGTGTAGTTCAGTGGTAGAACGCTTGCTTCCCAAGCAAGATATCGTGGGTTCGAGTCCCATCACCCGCTCCATGCGCGAAACGCCGGGTCGTAGAGACGTTGCAATGCAACGTCTCTACGACCCGGCGTTTTTGTTTTGCAAGGTTGCTGATATGAAAATATTTTCCCTGGCAGTTAGAATCAGCCTCGGAGCGCACATGACCAAAAAAAGCATCATCCTGTACGTGGAAGATAATTTTGACAACCGCGTCCTGATCCGCCGCGTGCTGGAAGCCGAAGGCTACGAGGTGGCCGAAGCCAGCAACGCCGAAGACGCCCTGCGGAAGATCCAATCCGTGCGGCCAAACCTGATCCTGATGGACATCAACATGCCCGGCTCGGACGGTTACGCCCTGACCGCCCGCATCAAGGCGACCCCGGGGTTTGCTTCCGTTCCGATCGTGGCGGTCACTGCGAACGTAATGCGCGGCGACCGCGAAAAGTCGCTGGAAGCCGGGTGCGACGGCTACATCCAAAAGCCGATTGACATTGATATCCTGTCCCAGCAGATCGAGCGATTCCTGGCGAGGCAATCCAATGACTGAACCCTCTGTCACCGACTCCCAACCCATGCGCAGGCAGAACATCCCGAACGAAACCACGGTGCTGGTGGTGGAGGATAACGTCTCCAACTTCGTGCTGATCGCGCGCATGTTGGGCTATCTGGGAATCCATTGCGAATGGAAGACGTCCGGATATGAAGTGGTGGAATACGCCGACACGCTCCCTCACCTGGACTTGATCCTGATGGACATCCGCCTGCCGTATGAAGACGGGTACGGCGCGTTGAAAAAGATCCGCTCGGCCGAACATTTGAAATCCATCCCGATTGTGGCGGTCACTGCCGAAGCCAGCCAGGAGCAGATGAGAAAAGCCCGCGAATCGGGCTTCGACGGCTTCCTCGGCAAACCGCTCGACCCGGACCGTTTTCCCGACCAGATACGCAGAATTCTGGGCGGCGAACGGGTCTGGGAATACGCATAACCTACGATGAGCGCATTCTCCATCCCCCCGGAAAATATGGACGGGCAAACCAGGTCGGGTAGTTTGGCGCGCAGGTTGATTTGGACGCTGGTGATCTTCACGTTCATCCCGTTGACCCTGATGGCGGGAGCGGCTTACGTTCGGACGAGACAATTGCTGGAAGAGCAGGTGGTGACGCAAATGCAGAACCAGGTCACCACGGAAATGAACGCGGCGCAGAACGCGATGAAAGTGAAACAGATCCGGCTGGACCGCATCGCCCGCCGTCCGGATTTTGCCGGCGCGATGGATACGCTCCTGGGCGAAGCGCGCGACACATTCGCCTTCAACGCGGCGCGCAACCAGGTCATCTCCATTTTCGAGGAACTCAACCGCGAGCAAGGCGCGCCGGTCTTTAATTTGTACTTCGTGGCCGACGAGAACGGCGTGGTTTTGGCGGCCAGCAACCCGAACTGGGAAGGCGCTTCACTCACCGACGCGCCGGTGTATGCCGAATTACAGGAAGCGGACAACCAATCCTTCGGGGTATACGACTTCACCCCCTTCTATCCCGAACAATTCAGCCTGGTGACCGTGGGCCAGTATCGCACAGCCGACGGGGTGGCGCGCGCCGCAATTGCCGGCCTCTCCGACGAACAGTCCGCGCTGGCCATGCTTAGATCCCTCGTGGATGTGACGCCTTCCTCCCGCGCCTATTTTGTCTCCAACTATGGCGGTACCGTGGGTCTCGACCCATACACCGGGGGCATGCAAAAATTCCTTTCCGCGCCGGAGCAAAAGGCTACGCTGGATGCGGCCTTCGCGCCGATGATGGAACCCGGCGCGGACTTATTCCCATCCACCGTGAAATATATCAACGAGATTGGCGCGCCGGTCATCGCGCAGGCGGTCTGGCTGGAAACGCTGAACAGCGGGGTCGTGGTGGAAGTGCCGGCCGAATCCATTTTCGGGCATCTCAACAGCCTGATCCCCTTCACCTTCATCGTTTTTAGCGTGGCCATGGCCGCCATGGCGCTGGTCATCAGTTGGGGCACGAATCGGGTGGTCAAGCCCATCCTTTCGCTGGCAGATATCACCAGCCGCTTCGCCCAGGGAAACCTGGAGGAACGCGCCGCTGTGCAAAGCAATGACGAGGTGGGCCTGCTGGCCGCCTCCTTCAACCGCATGGCAGACCAGTTAAGCGAAACGTACCGCTCCCTGCAGGAACAGGTGGAACAGCGCACGCGCCAGATCCGCACGGCGGCAGAGGTGGCGCAAGGGCTGACCACCTCCTTCGATCTCGATGAACTTTTGCAGACCGCCGTGCGCCTGATCGTGGAGCGCTTCGGGTTTTATCACGCCGGGATTTTCATGATCGACTCCACCGGGAAGCGCGCCTCGTTGCGCGCCGCGCACGGCCCGTCCGCCGAGGAAATGCTAAAACGCGGCCACCAGCTCGAGGTCGGGTCTGACTCGATTGTCGGCTGGGCGTCCGCCAATTTGAAGCCGCGCGTCGCCGCGGATGTGGACCAGGATCCAGTCTACCGAATAAATCCATTGCTCCCCGATACACGCGCCGAGGCGGGCATCCCAATTGCGCTGGGCGAGGTGGCGCTCGGCGTGCTGGACGTGCAAAGCGCCGAGCCGCAGGTGTTCGACGAGGAGATGGTCATCGTCCTGCAGACGCTTGCCAACCAGATGGCGGCCGCCATCCATAACATCACCCTGGCCGATAGCGCAAAAACGGACGCGCCGGAGGCCGAGCGGGTGTATCGCCTCAGCCACGAGATCGCCCAGGCCGCCTCGGAGCAGGAGGCGCTGGCGGCGCTCGGACGCGTGATGAAGGAATCGCAACATCCGTCCATTGTGATGCGTTTCGATGAACAGGGCGCGGAAATCGTCTCGATCAACAATCCCATCCGCGAAGCCAGGGCTGGCGCGCTTCAAAAACTGGCGGTCAAAACGCAGGATGTCTCCCGCCAGGTGCATGCGCCCGTACTGGTCAATGATTTGGGCAAGGCCGAAAACCTGCCCGCAGGTTTGGCGCGCCCCCTGCGCGAAATCGGGTGCAAGAGCGGCGCGTTCCTGCCCGTCTTCACGCAGGGACAACCCCGTGCGATGATATTGATCGGCGAACAACCCGGCCAGCCCCTGACCAGCCAGGCGGTGCGTCCGTACGCCAACATCGCCAGCCTGCTGGGCGCGACCCTGGAAAAAGTTAGAACATTGCGGGATTCACAAACCCGCCTGACCGAGTTGGAAGCGCTGGCATCGTTCAACCAGGCGGCTTTGTCGTCCAATGACGTAAATGTCTTTTATGCCACCCTGCAGGCGCAGGTGCAACGCGTGATCGGGAATTACAGTTTCGTGGCGGCCCTGTACGATGAGAAAACCAACTCCATCAGCATTCCTTATCTTTACGAGGAAGGCAAGATCCAAAAAATCGAGACCTTCCCGCTGGGCGAAGGGCTGACCTCGGTTCTGATCAACACCCGCCGCCCGCTTCTGCTGGTGGAGGATACCGAAAAACAGGCGCTGGCGCTGGGCGCCAAGATCCACGGCAAACCCGCCAAATCATGGATGGGCGTTCCCCTGCTCGTGAACGAGCAACCGATCGGGGCGCTCATCGTGCAAGACCTGGAGCATGAACTTTGCTTCAATGAACGCGACCTGGGCTTCCTGAACGAGTTGGGAAAACAAATGGCGGGTGTGATCCAGAACGTGCGCCTGCTGGATCAAAGCCGGCGCGGGACACTGCAACTTCAGACCGCGGCCGAAATCGCCCGCGATATCAGCGGCTCGCTCAACCTGGACGAATTGCTGTTGCGCGCCGTCAACCTGATCCGCGAACGCTTCAACTTCTATCACGCCAGCATATTCCTGCTCGACCTGCACAACGAATTCGCCGTGATCCGCGAGGCCACCGGCGAAGCCGGCGCGCAACTCAAGCGCATGGGACACAAACTGGGCATCGGCTCGAAATCCATCGTTGGTTACGTCTCTGGGCGCGGCGAGACGCTGGTTGTGAGCGACACGTTGAAAGACGCCACCTACTTCGCCAACCCCATCCTGCCGGACACGCGCTCCGAAGCCGCCATCCCGCTCAAGGTGGGCGAGCGCATCCTGGGCGTGCTGGACGTGCAAAGCATCCAGCCGTACGCCTTCAACGAGGAGAACCTGCGCACGCTCCAGATCCTGTCCGACCAGTTGGCGGTGGCGGTGGTCAACACGGAATTATTCGCCGAAACCCAGGAACATCTCTCGGAGCATCGCCTGCTCCATCACATCACCACCTCCGCCGCCTCGGGCGCCACACTGGAAGAGGCGCTGGAGGCCACCGTCAAAGGCCTGCAGGTGACGCTGGGCGGCGACCGCGTCTCCATCCTGCTGGTTGACAACGAACGCAAGAACCTGGAACTGCGCGCCTGGGTGGGCTATTCGGAGGACGCCGCCAGCGTGCGCCTCCCGATCGGCACGGGCATCACGGGCTGGGCCGCCGCGCACCGGAAACTCCTGCGCGTGGACGATGTGACCAACGACCCGCGCTACGTCTCAGTCAGCGCCAACACGCGTTCCGAACTCGCCCTCCCGCTGCTTTACCGCAATGAACTGCTGGGTGTGCTAAACGTGGAAAGCGAACAGGTGGCGGCTTATTCAGAAAACGACGAGGAAATGCTCGGCACGCTGGCCGGCAGTTTGGCGGCCATCATCGCCAACGCCCGCCTGCTCGACCAGATCCGCCGGCAGGCCGAACGCGAGCGACAACTTTACGAAGCGACCGGCAAGATCCGCCGCTCCACCGACGTGCAGGCCATCCTTGCAACCACCGCCGGTGAAATTACCAGGGTCATCGGCGCGCGCCGCCTGCAAATCAAGATTAATGCGGCAAAACAAGAGGCCGGTTCTGTGGCGCAGGACTCAAAGGCTGGCATGCATGAATCCCAATAGAACCCAAACCGACTCCCTGCGCAGCATACGGAGTACCTTCCTTTACCGCCTGTTAAAGCGCTCCGGCGGCAAGTATTTGCTCCTGGCCACTCTCGCGACACAGGCGCTGACTAACTTGTTGATCATCCCGATGGCAGGCGCGGTCCAATTCAACGCCGAACTCAGCGCCGGCCAATTCTCCGCCTCCCTCTGGATGACGTTCCTGCTCGTCTCCATCAGCAACGCCGTGCTGTTGCTGGCCGTCTTCCTCACGAACCGCAACGCCTTTCGCCGCCTTGAACAATGGATGCGGCAAAAAGCCCTGTCGAAAGACACGCCCGAGGAATTCAACGCCTGGCGCGAAATCACCGCCCTGCCCTGGCGCTACAGCCTGGCGGCGGTTTTGACCTCCTTCGGGATCGTGGTTATCCCGCTCATCGCCTACCAGTTCTTCGGCCTTAAAGTGAACACCGACCAGGCTGGGTACACCCTGCTGGGCGGGACTATATCGGCGTTCGCCATTATCTCCGCAGGCGCCGTCATACTCGAACGCCTGCTTCTCCCCGCGGGGGAAATCCTTCTGCCCGCATCTTTCGAAGCGCAAATCGGGTACGTCGGCGGCCTGAAAATCCGCGGAAAACTTCTGGCGCTCGTCCTGGCGCTGGTCGTGATCGGGGTTTCCGTGATCGGCCCGATCGGCTACCATGAAATCGTGGAAATGAACAAAGGGAAAGAACTCGATACCGCCTTGCAGGAATACCAGGGACTGTCCCTTTTTGCAACCGCGCTCGTACTCGTCTTTGCCGCCGCGCTGACCTTTATGGCCGCAAAAGTGTTTTCCGATCCCTACCGCCAATTGGTGGAAGTCTTCCGAAAAGTGGAGCAAGGCGACCTGAAACAACGCGCCCGCGTCATCGCCTCCGACGAGGCCGGTGAACTGGAAATCTATTTCAACCGCATGGTCTCGCGTCTCGAAGTCCTGCAAGGCTCCCTCGAACAACAGGTGGCCGAGCGCACCGCCCAGTTGTCAGCGGTGAACGAGGTCGGGCGCGCCGTCGGCGCGATCCTCGACCCGGACGAACTGATCAAAAAAGTCACCAGCCTGATCACCGAGCGCTTCGGGCATTACTATTCCGCCATCTTCCTGACGGACCAGGCCGGCAAATGGGCGGAATTGAAAAACGCCACCGGCGAGGCGGGACGCGTCCTGCGCGAATCGCGCCACCGGCTGGCAGTGGACAATAAAAGCATGGTGGGGATGGCCGTCAGCGAAAGACAGGCGCGCATCGCCCTGGACGTGGGGGCGGAGCCGGCCCGGTTCAACAATCCCCTGCTGCCCTACACCCGCTCCGAGATCGCCCTGCCGCTGGCCATCGGCGAACGCGTCATCGGCGCGCTGGACGTCCAGTCCACGCGCGAAGCCGCATTTGGGCAGGAGGATATTGAAACTTTCCAGAACGTGGCCAACCAGGTGGCGGTGGCGCTTGAAAATGCGCG
>Ga0210020_1004351_pt1 | contig 10474 bp, 10 predicted proteins | sample CryGeymeta201514_FD_183980 | JGI IMG/M metagenome (GOLD analysis project Ga0210020, IMG submission 183980) | Groundwater microbial communities from Crystal Geyser aquifers in Utah, USA - Crystal Geyser metaG 2015-14 (SPAdes) (version 2) | ecosystem: Environmental > Aquatic > Deep subsurface >... | reverse complement strand
AAAATTCAATGATCAAAATCCAAAATCCAAAACGGGAAGAAAAAAAGGACTCCAATCCTCCCAAGGACGGGGCGTTTCGCTTCGCGAAAACGCCTCGCGTCCCGGCCACCATTCCGCAGGAGCGGGCCCCTGAGTTTGAGTCCAAATTGCTTGATTTGGCAAGGGTTTCGCATACCCGGGCCGGAGGAAGAAAAATAAGATTTCGAGCACTGGTCGTGAGCGGTAATAGAGATGGGAAAGTTGGAATTGGAATAGCTAACGGTCGAGATGTGGCAATGGCAGTGGAAAAAGCAACGAGACTTTCCAAAAAATATCTAACTGAGGTTCTGATAACGGAAGATTCCATTTCCCATGAAGTTTGTGCCAAATTCGGGCCGGCTAAGGTTTTACTCAGACCGCAAAGAAAAGGAAGGGGGCTGGTGGCCGGAGGAACGGTAAGGGTGATTTGTAATTTGGCTGGGATAAAAAATATTTCCTCAAAAATTTTAGGAAGAACAGGAAATAAGTTAAACAACGCCCAAGCAACAATTAAAGCTCTTAAAATGCTTAAAGTTCAAAAATTTTAAGTTTTGAGCTTTGCATTTTGAGCTTTGAGTTTATTACTGTGCAATTACACCAATTAAAACCAATTCATAAGAAAAAGTCGAGAAAAAAGGTGGGTCGGGGTGGTAAAAGGGGTACTTATTCCGGTCGTGGAATAAAGGGTCAAAAATCTCGGTCTGGCCGAAGGTTTAAACCAGTTATTCGAGAATTAATTAAAAGATATCCGAAACTGAAAGGATATAAATTTAAGTCAAAAGTCAAAAATCAAAAGTCAAAAGTTGTGGTTTTAAATCTCGACATTTTAGAGAAAAAATTTATTTCAGGAGAAAAAGTTACTCCCCAAATCTTGCTAGAGAAGCGAATGATCCGTAGAATAAAGGGAAGGATGCCCAAAGTTAAAATTTTAGGGAAAGGAAAGCTTGCTAAAGAGCTAATTATCGAAGGATGCCAAATTTCAAAGGGAGCAAAAGGGGAGATAAAGAAAGCCGGAGGAACTGTTAGAATGTGAGAATGTTAGATTGTTAGAATGTAAATATCCGCTAAAATTACAATCTAACATTCTAACAAAGCGAAGCGATCCAACAATCTAACTTAATTACAATGTGGTATCACAAAGTCATTCAAATTTTTAAAATTCAAGATTTACGGAAAAAAATCCTATTTGTTTTAGGAATTTTGGTAGTTTTTCGGGTGATGGCTAACATTCCGATGCCCGGTATTGACATTGAAAATTTAAAGAAATTTTTTGAACAATTTCAGGTATTCGGTCTTATAAATATGTTTACCGGCGGCACGCTCGAGAATCTTTCTATTATAATGTTGGGGTTAGGGCCTTATATTACTGCCGTCATTATTATGCAGTTGTTAACCATGATTTTTCCCCAATTGGAAAAGATTTATAAAGAAGAAGGCGAAGCTGGCCGCCATAAGTTTGAACAATACGGAAGAATATTAACCGTGCCTCTGGCAATGCTCCAGGGATATGCAATGTTGGCTTTGTTTCAGAGGCAAGGAGCAATCGGGGCTCTTTCTTCAACCACAATGATATCTGCCATTATTACCGTGGCAGCCGGAACCATATTTTTAATGTGGTTGGGGGAGTTAATTTCAGAAAAGGGAATTGGCAACGGTGTTTCCCTTTTGATTTTTGCCGGAATTGTGGCCGGGGTCCCGGTTAATATCCGGGAGGTTCTAATTAAATGGGACCCCAGTCAACTTCCGTCTTATGTATTATTTGTGTCAATGTCTCTCATTATTATTGCCGGAGTGGTTTTAATTAATGAAGGACGCAGAAATATCCCGGTATCCTATGCCAAAAGGGTAAGGGGAACGAAAATGTATGGCGGAGTTTCCACTTATTTGCCCCTAAACGTTAATCCGGCCGGAGTAATTCCGATTATTTTTGCCCTTTCGATTATGCTTTTTCCGGGAATGATTGCCAATTTTTTAGGAGGAGCAGGGGGATGGGTTGGAACTGCTGCCCAAAGCGTCGGAAATCTATTTCAAAACCCCTGGGTTTACGGAGCTATCTATTTTGCTTTAGTTGTTCTTTTTACTTATTTTTATACTGCCGTTACTTTTGATCCCAAAGCCATTGCTACCAATTTACAAAAGATGGGAGGGTTTGTGCCGGGAATTAGGCCGGGAACTTCAACTGCCAGCTTTATGCATTACATTTTAAATCGAGTTTTATTAATTGGAGCTTTGTTTTTAGGAGCAATTGCTGTTATACCCTCTGTTATTGGAGGAATAACCGGGGTGACCGTTTTTGGATTTTTTATTGGAGGAACATCTTTATTAATTATAGTTTCGGTGGTTCTGGAAACTATGCGTCAAATTAAAGCCCAATTACAAATGAGAGAATATGAGACATTTTAAAAACAAAATAAGAACCTGCCTCGCTAACGCGAGGCAGAACCTTGATTCGTTAAGGTATAAATATATAATCTTGAATTATGAAACCAAAAATAGATAAACAGGTTGTAATTCTTTTTGGACCGCCCGGGGCCGGAAAAGGAACCCAGGCCAATCTTTTGGCTGAAAAATTAAGCCTTTATTATTTAGAAACCAGTAAAATTTTGGAAGAGAGATTCAGAAATTCTGGAGAGAGAGATTTCGTTAAGGTTGGAGAGAAAAAATATTTTTTGAGAGATGAAAAAAAACTATGGGAAACCGGAATTTTGTGTTCCCCTCCCTTCGTTAGTTTTTTAATTAAAGATAAAATAAACGAGATATTTAAAATGGGTGAATCTTTGGTTTTAACCGGTTCTCCCCGTACTCTATATGAAGGAAAAGAAGTCACCCCTTTTTTAGAAGAGCTATACGGTAAAGAAAAAATCAAAGTGATTTTAATTAAATTAAGCGCAAAAACATCAATTTTTAGAAATAGTCACCGCCGAATCTGCGAATTAATGCGCCACCCCGTTATTTATAATAAGGAAACCATTCACCTAACTAAATGTCCATTGGATGGTTCAAAGTTGCTAAGAAGAGAAAGTTTGGATGAGCCAGAAATCATTAAAGTAAGACTAAAAGAGTATAAAGAAAGAACTTATCCATTAATTGAGTATTTCAAAAAACGAGGACTAAAAGTAAAGGAAGTTTCCGGTTCAGATTCGGTAGCCGAGGTATTTAAAAACGTTTTAGAAGCAATAAAATAAGAACCTGCCTCGCTTACGCTCGGCAGAACCTTGATTCGCTATTGTATAAATATATAATCTTGAATTAAGAACCTGCTTCGCTTACGCTCGGCAGAACCTTGATTCGCTATTGTATAAATATATAATCTTGAATTAAGTGTTCAGCAAACTAATTTTTGGATTATTGCTCGGCAGGTTTGCCTCGGAGAGCACGCCGTCAGTCACTTCGTAATACAAAGATTATTTCCGACTGCGGCTATTACTCGCCAAGCCTTACCAGCCTTAATTGAAATACAAATTTTATCTCGGGCTTGGCTCCGTAGTGTTCTCCTCAGCAAACCTGCCTCCCCCCATTAGATGATATCTATAAAAACTCCAGAAGAAATCAAAATAATGGCTGAAGGCGGTAAGATTCTGGCAAAAATTATGAAAGAGTTGAAAAAGATGGCAAAACCTGGAATTACCACCAGGGAATTGGATGGGGTCGCCGAGACCCTTATTTTAAAATCGGGAGGAAAATGCTCTTTTAAGGGATATCAAGAACCTGGTGATGAGCCTGCCGAACCATTTCCAGCCTGCCTTTGTACTTCGATTAATGAGGAAATTGTTCATGGCATTCCTTCGGATAGAATTTTAAAAGCTGGCGATATATTATCTTTAGATATTGGGATGAAATATAAAGGGCTTCATTCCGATATGGCAGTTACTTTACCCGTGGGAAAGATCAGTTTTGAGGCTCAAAGGTTGATTCGGGTAACGAAAAAAGCTTTAAAGCGAGGAATTAGAAAAGTAAGAGCCGGTAATACTTTTGGCGATATTTCAAATACTATTCAAAGATACGTTGAGTCTCAGGGATTTGCTGTCATTAGAGACCTTTGCGGACACGGAATTGGCAGAGAACTTCATGAAGACCCAAAAATTTTAAACTACGGAAAGCGTCACACCGGGCCCAAGATAAAAGAAGGTATGGTTTTTTGTTTAGAACCAATGGTTACAGTGGGGGATTGGAAAATAAAAAAAATAGAGAACGGTCAAGCCTTTGTTACTGCCGACGGCTCCCTGTCGGCTCATTTTGAACATACGATGGCGGTAACAAAAAATGGCTGTCAGGTCTTGACCCAGGATTCTTAACCTTTGGAAGAAATACTCAATGAAATCAGCGAGAGCCAACCTCGTTGATTTTTGTTTTATAATTAATCTGTGTTAAAATAATTTAATGCCAAATGAAGTTTATCTCTCTGTTATCATTCCTGCCCACAATGAAGCAAAGCGCCTGCCGAAGACTCTGATTGAGATTGATAAATATTTGAGAACAAAAAATTATGATTACGAAATTATCGTGGTTAATGGCGGTTCTACCGATAGAACACCAGACATTGTTAAAGAGATGATGGAAGAAATTAAAGATTTAAAACTAATCGAAGCTAAAGATTGTCGTGGAAAGGGGGAAGCGGTGAAAAAAGGAATGCTGCAAGCTAAAGGAAGCTATCGGGTTTTCACCGATGCCGATAATTCAACTTCCATTGACCAGGTTGAAAAAATGTGGCCCTGGTTTGAAAGGGATTTTGACATAGTTATTGGTTCGCGAGATGTGAAAGGGGCGGTTTTAGATCCCCCTCAACCCTTTATAAGAGAAATGATTTTGGGCAAGGGATTTAGATTACTTTGCCAAATAATATGTGGAACTTGGGGGATATTGGATACCCAATGCGGATTTAAAGGATTTACCAAAAAAGCAACGGAGGATATTTTCCCCAAATGTAAAATTAAGGGCTTTGCTTTTGACCCGGAAGTTTTAATTATTGGCAAAAAATTGGGATATAAAATAAAAGAGATTCCGGTTTACTGGAAAAATGATCCGGAAAGCAAGGTTAAATTTAAAAGTATAATTGAAATGTTTTCCGAGCTTTTAAAAATAAGATTAAATTTAATCAAGAGAGCTTATGGTTAAAAAACCAAAATTTCCATCGGAGCTTCGTTCCGGGCCTCTTTCTAAAGACTGGGTATTAATTGCTACTGGCAGGGCAAGAAGGCCAGAGACTTTTAAAAAAGAAAAAAAGAAAGATTGTGTTGCTCCTAAAAAAACCTGCCCATTTTGTCATCCTGAAAAAGAAGAGCCAATTTTAGTTTTTGCAAAAGGGAGAAAAATAAAAACTCACAAAATTCCAAAAGATTGGCAGGTTGTAGTTTTACCCAATAAATATCCTGCCCTCATTCCTTCTCGAATTCTGAGAGAACGAAAAGAGGGGCCTTATCAAATAAAAGAAGGGGTAGGGTATCATGAAGTGGTGGTAACCAGGAATCATATAAAGCAAATGGCTCAATTTTCCCAGCCCCAGGTTAAAGAAGTAATTGATGTTTATCAGGAAAGATATTTAGATTTAATGAATGAACCATTTGTAAATTATGTCTCAATTTTTCACAATCACGGTTCAGAAGCCGGGGCTTCTATTTTTCATCCCCATTCCCAAATTATGGCTACTCCTGTAATTGACCCAGACCTTAATCGAGCAGTGATATCTGCCCAAAAATATTTTAAGTTTCACAAAAAGTGTATTTATTGTTTGATGAATGATTGGGAGAAAGAGAAAAAAGAAAGGATTGTTTTTGAAAATAAAGAATTTTTAGTAATTTGTCCTTTTGTTTCAAAAACTGCTTTTGAGATGATTATTTCTCCCAAGAACCATTTGCCCTACTTTGAAAGAGCCAATGAAGAAGAAAAGAAATATTTAGCCGAAGCTTTTCTGGTGGCTTTGCAAAAACTTTACAAAGCTCTAAATAACCCTTCTTATAATTTCTATTTACATACCGCTCCCTGTGACGGCAAAAATTATAATTTTTATCACTGGCATTGGACCATAGTTCCCAAAACCGCTACCTGGGCTGGATTTGAACTTTGTACCGGTATTGAGATTTCGACTATCGAACCGGAAAAAGCGGCAGAATATTTAAGAAGACAGTGATATGATCTATGAAATATTTGCTCAAATTAGTTCTTTTATTATTAATACCATTTCAACCTTGGGCTATCCCGGAATCGTGATTTTAATGACTCTTGAAAGTGCTTGTATTCCTATTCCATCAGAGATAATTATGCCGTTTTCTGGCTATTTAGTGTATTTGGGTGAATTTTCTTTATGGCTAGTGGTGATTGTGGGAACAATTGGAAATTTAATTGGATCTATAATTTCTTATTTTATAGGATTTTATGGGGGTAGGCCCTTAATTGAAAAATACGGAAAATATATTTTAATCTCGGGTCAAGATTTAGACCAGGCTGAAAGGTGGTTTAAAAAGTATGGAGGAGAAAGTATATTTTTTTCCAGAATATTACCAGTGATAAGAACTTTTATTTCTTTTCCAGCTGGTATAGCTAAAATGCCATTTTGGAAATTTTCCTTTTATACCTTTGCAGGTTCTTTGCCCTGGTCATTTTTTTTAACCTATGCCGGGATTTTAACGGGAGAAAATTGGTCAAAACTCGAGATTTATTTTAAAAAATTTGACTGGCTGATTATAATTTTGATTATTTCCGGAATTAGTTGGTGGATTTACAAAAAAATAAAAACTAAAAATTTATGAAACCTTTAATCATAGCTAATTGGAAAATGAATCCAATAACTTTGCATGAGGCAAAGCAGAATTTTGGGTTGGTAAAAAAAGCATTAAAAAGAATTAAAAATGTGAGGGTGGTAGTTTGTCCGCCTTTTGTTTTTTTGCCCGTTTTTGAGCCGGGGAGAAGACTAGAGCTCGGGGGACAAGACTGTTTTTGGGAAGAGAAAGGATCTTTCACCGGCGAAGTTTCACCTAAAACGTTGAGAAGTTTAGGTTGTCGATATGTAATTTTAGGCCATTCGGAACGAAGGATTTATTTTGGCGAAACAGACGAAATGATAAATAAAAAAATAAAAGCAGCTTTTGGGGCGGGTCTTAAAGTAATTCTTTGTGTTGGAGAAAAAAATGAGGGCGAAATTCAAGAAATGCAGGATCAGTTAGAAAAAGATTTAATGGGAATAAAAAAAGGGGAGATAAATAATTTAATTTTAGCTTATGAGCCAATTTGGGCAATTAGCGGATTTGGTGGGAAAGCGGCCTCGGTCAACGAAGCGATGGAGGGAGCATTATTTGTTCGTAAAATTTTAAATAAAATTTTCGGCAAAAATTTAGCAAAAAAAATGGAAATTTTATATGGTGGAAGCGCCAGCCAAAACCCCCGCAGTTATATTTATGAAGCAGGGATGAATGGATTGGTAATGGGAGGAAGTTCTGCCAGGGCAAGAGATTTTATTGACCTTCTGAAAACAGTCAAGGGGAGTTAAGATAAATAAGAATCATGTTGCCGGTTTGACCTCCGCAACAGAGCTTCTGCGATAAGGTCTGCCAGGAAGTTAGCCCGGCGGAATCTTTCTATCTGGGTTGACTTTTTATTATTAAAATGTAAGATGGTAGGAAGAATATGGAAAATTTTTTGCAGGGCCATTTTTATAACCCCAGCCGAGGGAATATGCTATTAAAAGGAGTGATAGAAGAGATGGCTGGTTATATGTCAGAAAAACCAGAAAAGTTTTATGACATTATTGTGGGGTGCGATTCCTCTTCGGGGGAGAATCCCTATTTCCCGGTGGCGGTAGTTATTTTAAGAAAAGGAGAAGGGGGAAGATTTTTTCTTAAAAAAGTAAATTACCCTCAAAAGAAATTTTATAACTGGAAAGAAAGAGTCCTAGAGGAAGTTTTGCTCTCCTGCCAATTAGCACTGATATTGAGAGAAAAGATAAATCACAAAATCAATAGTTTGTCGAATACTTTTAATTATCAATTTAGATATATTCATGCCGACGTAGGAGAAAATGGGCAAACCCGAGATATGATAAGAGAAGTGGTTGGATTAATTCGTGGTAATGGTTTTGAACCTAAGATAAAGCCGGAATCTTATGCTGCTTCGAGCGTTGCCGACCGGTATACCTAAAATAGATTTTAGATAATAAGAACCTGCCTCGCTTCGCTCGGCAGAACTCCCGCACCAGAGCGAAGCCCAGCACTAGAGCAGAGCTCAGTGCTGGACAGTCCCGAAGTGAGCTTCGCTCTACTTCGGGGCACGGTGCGGGACTAATCCCGTAGACAGCTTCGCTGTTCTACGGGGCTTGATTCGCTAATGTATAATATAAATATATAATCTTGAATTATGACAAAAAAACTAACAAAATTTAAAAAAAGAGTAATAAAAAAAACCAAAGTTTCTAAAATATTTAAGAAAAGAAAACCGAACCTTGGGTTTCACAAAAAATCATTGCTGCAGCAACAAAAAATAAATCTGAAAAATACCGAAAAACCCAATTCCCCAAAAGCAAAGATTCAAAACCAAGTTTCTCGAACCAAAATAAAAGTAATTGGTGTTGGAGGAGGGGGCAATTCGATTGTCTCGGAAATTGGTCGCTGTCACGCTAAAATTTGGTCTGGGGCTAAAAAAGTAGATTTTGTAGCAATAAATACCGATCTTCAGGCCTTAAATCGAGTATCTAAGGAATGTAAGGCGGTAAGAATAGGTCAAACTTTAACCGCCGGTTTAGGGTGCGGAATGAATCCAGAATTAGGTAGAAGATCTGCTAGCCAATCCAAAGAAGAACTAAAAAAAATCTTAGAGGGGTCGGATTTTTGTATTTTAATAGCTTGTTTGGGAGGAGGAGCCGGTTCGGGAATAGCTCCGGTTATAGCCGAGATTTGTAAGAACCTCAAAAAGGTTAGTTTGGGAATTTTCACCCTGCCGTTTAAATTTGAAGGAGAAAAGAAGTGGCAAATTGCTAAGAATTCTTTAAAAAAAATGACGCCGAATTTGAATGTTGTAAACATTATTCCTAATGAAAAAATTTTTCAAATTATCAATCCGACTACTCCCTTAAAAGCAGCTCTTTCCGTTATAAACCAGAGATTAGCCTTCACTTTGGAGGGGCTAATTGGAATGATTTATGACGTCGGATTAATTAATATTGATTGGGCCGACTTTAAAACCATTTTAGAGGGAAGGGGAAAAAGGTGCTACTTAAATCGTACCAGTTTTCAAGGTGAAGACAGAGCAATTTTGGCAGCCAGGGAAGTGGTTCAAAATCCCTTAAATGAATATGGCCCTGAGGGAGCAAACAGGATTTTGTTTAATATCGAAGGAAACAAGGATTTAAAGATGCAGGAAATTGGCCAGATTAGTAAATTTATTTTTAACTTTAATAAAAGAGCTAAGATTATTTTTGGGATATCTTTACCCCGCAGCATCCTAACAAAATCAGGGTCACCACGGGGTTTATCAAAACCGGAGAATAATAAAATTGGGATTACTTTATTAGCCACCGGAGCAGAAAAGACTTTGGGGAAAACTCCGGATTTTAATAAGAGGGAAATGCTCTTGGAGAAGTCTCATGTTTTGCCGCCGCGGCTCAAAAATAAAAAACCAAAAGTGAAAAGGGTTAAACCCATTTTGGCCCAAATTGAGAATTTAAAACGAAAGCCAAACGAATCTCCTTATTCCCGAGCAAAGCTCGGGACAGGTCGTCTCGCCAGAGGCGAGAATAGACCCTTACCCACTCAAGCCTTAGGACGGGGCGTTTCGCTCGGTCGGGGCGTTTCGCTTCGCGAAAGCGCCTCGCGACCTGATCGCGAAAGCGCCTCGCGTCCCGAAAAGAAACTTAGTGTGGAGAAAGAAGCAAAGTCGGAAAGAAAAAAAACTTCTCCCAAAAAGAAGATTTATTTCAGAAAATCAGAAAAAGAAAGCAGGGAGCTTTCGGCCGAGACTTCTCCGGCTCCGGAGGTGACCCGCCCTAAAAAAGAAGAGATTAAAGAAAAAACTACGGTTCTTCAATCTTTGTCTTCTTTAAAGAAAAACCAGAAAGGAGCAGGTAAACCTACCCAAGTTTTACAAAACAAAACTTGGGCAGGTAAATCATCTTCGAACCCTAAACCCCCTGGCGAGAATTCTTTACCGCGAGGTAAACCTATAAGAAAAAATGCTTTGGCCCTTAGGAAAGATACAGAAAAAGCAGAAAAAGAGATATTGGCAGCGGAAAAAAAATGGGATTTCCCCTCCTTTCTGAGGAAAAAATAAGAGCCTGCTCGCTTCGCTCGCAGGCTCTTGATTCGCTAAGGTATAATCATATAGTCTTGAATTAAGAACCTGCCTCGCTTTGCTCGGCAGAACTCCCGCACCAGAGCAAAGCCCAGCACTAGAGCAGAGCTCAGTGCTGGACAGTCCCGAAGTGAGCTTCGCTCTACTTCGGGGCACGGTGCGGGACTAATCCCGAACCGTG
>Ga0210020_1004345_pt1 | contig 10485 bp, 10 predicted proteins | sample CryGeymeta201514_FD_183980 | JGI IMG/M metagenome (GOLD analysis project Ga0210020, IMG submission 183980) | Groundwater microbial communities from Crystal Geyser aquifers in Utah, USA - Crystal Geyser metaG 2015-14 (SPAdes) (version 2) | ecosystem: Environmental > Aquatic > Deep subsurface >... | reverse complement strand
GTAATGGATGGTGGCGATACCTTGGCGCTTGAGTGTCAATTCCAGATCAAGATTAAAATCGGGCGCATCAATTCCTATGAACAAGGCGGGGCGATGGTTCAGGAAATAGGCGCGTAAATTGCTGCGAATACCGACAATTTCGCGGTAATGACGCAATACCTCAACGTAGCCCATCACCGCCAGTTTTTCCATTGGGAACAACACCTGTAAGCCTGCCGATTGCATCCTGGGGCCACCGATACCGATGAATTCCACATCAGGACGCACCTGTTGCAGCGCTTCCATCAAATGATGGCCTAACAGATCGCCCGATGCTTCGCCCGCGACAATACCGATAACAATTTTTTGCTGCGCCATGAAGAAACCTGTTAGCGAACGATGCCGCGCTCTGAACTGGCCAGAAAATCAGCCAATGGTTGTAATTCGGCATGTTCCGCCAGTTGTAATTGAATGGCTGCTTGCGCGTCGGACAGGCTTAAACCGGACCGGTACAGCATCTTGTAGGCGCGCTTGACTGCCATGATGGCGGGGCTGGAAAAACCCCGCCGTTTCAGCCCTTCGCTATTGATGCCATGCGGCACACAAGGGTTGCCCGAAGCCAGCACGAAAGGCGGCACATCCTGCAACAAGATCGTGCCCATGCCGGTAATAATGTGCGCGCCGATACGCACGAACTGATGCACCACGGTGAAGCCGCCCAGAATCGCGTAATCCCCCACCTCTACATGCCCCGCCAACTGGGCATTATTGGCAAAAATGGTATGGTTGCCGACCTGACAATCGTGCGCCAGATGCACATAAGCCATAATCCAGTTGTGGTTGCCGATGCGCGTCACGCCGACATCCTGCGCCGTACCCAGGTTGAAGGTACAAAATTCGCGGATGGTGTTGTGGTCGCCGATTTCGAGCCGGGTCGGCTCACCCGCGTATTTCTTGTCCTGGGGGATTTCGCCCAGCGAACAAAACTGAAAAATACGGTTGTGCTGACCTATTTTGGTGTGACCGCCTATCACCACATGCGATCCGATTACCGTGCCGCTGCCGATTTCGACATGTTCGCCGATGATGGAATACGCGCCCACCTCGACATCGTCGGCGAGCTGCGCATCGGGATGAATAATGGCTGTTGGATGACGCATCAGGCCACCGATTTAACGGTACACATCAATTCAGCTTCTGCCGCCAGCTGGCCGTCCACTTCGGCCACCGCCTTGTACTTGAACACCCCGCGCATACTGCGCGTCAGCTCTACCTTGAGAATCAACTGGTCGCCTGGTGACACCGGACGTTTGAACCGTGCGCCATCTATACCCGCGAAGTAATACACCGACTTTTCGTCCGGCTTGCCGCCCACAGACTGAAATGACAGCAACGCAGCCGCCTGCGCCATCGCCTCGATAATCAGCACGCCCGGCATCACCGGATGATGCGGATAGTGTCCGGGGAAAAACGGCTCATTGATGGTGACGTTTTTCAGCGCGACGATGTTTTTGCCCGGCTCTAACGACAATACCCGATCTACCAGCAAGAACGGGTAACGGTGCGGCAAACACTCCAGGATTGCATGTATATCCATGACGACGCTCATTATTCTTCCTTTACTTTCTGTTCTGACAACAACTTTTCCAATACCTTGATTCTATTCAACATTTCATCAAGATGACGCATCTGCACGGCATTCTTCTTCCACTCGTCCATCTTGCTAAAAGGAAATATCCCTGTGTATGTCCCCGCCTCACGGATAGATTTACCGATCAGTGTAAAAGACGAGATGACCACTCGATCAGCGATTTTCAGGTGCCCCAGGATGCCTGCACTGCCGCCAATCTGACAGTATTTACCGATGCTGGTGCTGCCCGCGATCCCCACGCATCCGGCAATCGCGGTGTGTGCGCCGATGCGCACGTTGTGGGCGATTTGAATCTGATTGTCGAGCTTTACCCCCTCTTCGATCACCGTGTCGTCCAGCGCGCCGCGATCCAGGGTGGTATTCGCGCCTATTTCCACATCATTGCCGATTACTACCCGACCGATTTGCGGAATTTTGATCCAGCGACCTTCATCCATTGCGATCCCGAAACCATCTGCGCCGATTACCACACCGGAATGCGCAATCAGGTTGTCGCCGATCACACAGTCGTGATAAATCACCACGCGCGGATACAGGCGCGCATGGCTGCCTATCACCACATGGTCGCCTATGCTGCATCCCGCGCCGATCACACAATGCGCGCCAATGACCGCCCCCGCGCCTATTACTGCGGTGGCGGCAATGCTGGCGGTTGGATCAATCCTGGCACCCTCGCCCACCACCGCACTGGGATGAACGCCAGGCTGGATTTCAGGTAAAGGGTTCAGCAGCGCTGACACTCTGGCGAAATAAGCGTAGGGATTGGCCGCAATAATGCGCGGCAAGTCGCTCGCATCGGCATCTGCCTCGCCCAAAATCAATGCGCCCGCCCGCGTCTCGGCGAGTTTGCCGCGATACTTGCTGTTGGTCAGAAAGCTGATTTGCGTCGCATCGGCATGTTCCAGCGTGGCGATACTGGAAATACGCACCTCTCCGTCTCCCAACACGCTACCGCCCAAACGAGAAGCAATTTCCGCCAATGAATAAGTCAAAGCCATACTCTTCTTTATTTGCTGTCGGCCTTGTCGGAAGCCAGGTTTTTAATGACCTTGTCAGTGATGTCAATTTTCGGATTGCGATAAACTGCTTCCTGCAAAATCAGGTCATATTTTTCTGATTCGGCAATCGCCTGTATCGCCTTGTTGGCGCGCTCCAGGACCACTGCCAACTCTTCGTTCTTGCGTAGATTCAAGTCTTCACGAAACTCGCGTTGCATGCGTTGCAGATTGACGTTCAGCGCATTCAGCTCACGCTCCTTGTTGCGACGCTCAACCTCACTGATTGCGGCGGGATTTTTTTCCAGAGAATCTTGCAACTCCTTGGCCAGCTTCATCATTTTCTTGATCTCCAGGTCACGCGAGGAAAAATCCTTTTCAATCTTTTGCGCCGCCTTCATCGCGGGTGCCGACTCATGGAGAATCCGTTCGGTATCCACTACACCCACCTTAAAATCTCCAGCCATAGCAGATACTGATCCCAGCAATACCGCTAACAGAATCGCCTTCATTGTCATCGTCTTCATCATCCGTCCCTCATTCGTCACAATCAACTACTTGGCAAGCGTTGTTTAATTATCTGACAATCGGTTAGTTACATCAGAACATCGAACCCATTGTGAACTGGAACGCCTGCAATTTATCAACGGCCTGTTTGTTCAATGGCAAACCATAACTAAATTTGAGTGGCCCCATCGGTGATAACCAGGTTAAGGCCACGCCAGTCGAATAACGCATCCCGGCACTACCAGGTAAATCGCCCGAGCCATACACAGCACCGCCATCCACGAAGCCACTCAAACGCACCGACTTATCCTTGATTCCCGGCATGGTTGTCATGATTTCCATGCTACCGGCAATGCGACGCAAGCCGCCCAGCGATAAATTGTTAATATCACGCGGACCCAGCGAGCTAGGCTCAAAACCGCGTACTGAACCGCTGCCTCCCGCATAGAAATTTTTGAAAAATGGCATTTGCTTGCCCGCATAACCAGCACCGACTCCAGCTATCCCGTTCAACATAAAGGTAAAGTTTGAAGAAAGCGGGTAGAACCATTGTTGCTCGTAGTTCAGTTTGTAATAGCGCATATCCATCACAGGCAGGGCAATTTCAGCATAGGCGCGCTGCATCGTTCCCTCGGTGGTGTAGATCGCGCTATCGCGGCTATCACGCGTCCAGCCTACCGTACCGAGCGCCGTGGTATTGACACTGCCGAACGTATTCACATAACTGGTATAACGCAACGGACTCAGTGCTGTCAGTCCAATATTTGAATTCTCGATCGTCAAACCATATGAAATATTAGAATCATCCGAAATCGGCACACCAAACCGTACGCCGATCCCTGCGGTGGATGAAGTAAATTGGCTTAGGGTCGTATTTGTAGCATTAGAGTTACGCTTATAAACGTCAAAGCCCCGGCTCATTCCATCATCAGTAAAATAAGGATTGGTATAAGAAACAGAAATGTTCTGGTTAATTTTTCCGGTATTGAGTTGCGTGGACAGATGGCTGCCGCTACCGAACAGATTGGATTGCGAAACACCGGCCGTCAACACCAGCCCTTCCCCGCTACCGACACCGGCACCAACCGTAAAACTACCGGTAGATTTTTCTGTTACTGACACGTTGACATCCATCTGGTCAGCCGCACCTGGCACAGCCGGAGTTTCAATGTTGGCTTCCTCGAAGAAACCTAGTTGGTCAATATGTTTCTTGGACTGCTTAATTTTTTTCACATCAAACCAAGAGCTTTCAACCTGACGAAACTCGCGGCGAATGACCTCATCTCGCGTCTTGGTGTTGCCGCTGATATTGATACGACGGATGTAAACGCGCTGTCCCGGATCAATCATGAAATTGAACGCTACTTGATGTTTTTCCTTATTCATATCAGGAATAGCATTTATGTTAGCGAACGCATAACCTTCCGAGGCCAAGCGTTCACCGATCAGCTTAGTGGTTTCCGACAACGCTTTGCGGGAAAAATCATCTCCCGCCTTAACCTGCACCAGCTTCTCGATTTCTTCCTTGGCGACGGGAGTATTGCCTGACACCGCTGTGTTGGAAATCGTGTATTTATCGCCTTCGGTGAGATTGACCGTGATGTAAATATCCTGCTTGTCAGGGGTAATGGAAATTTGCGTCGAATCAATCGCAAACTCCAGATAACCGCTATCCATGTAGTACGAGCGCAAGACCTCCAGGTCGGCAGAAAGTTTTTGCTTGGAATATTGGTCGTTTTTGCTGAACCAGCTCATCCAATCCGGGGTACTGAGCTTCATCATGTCCCGCAAATCATCTTCCTCATAGACTTTGTTGCCCACGAAATTGATTTGCTTGATTTTGGAAACGTCGCCTTCTACCACGTCAAATACAATGCCGACACGATTTCGATCCAACTCGGAAACCCGAGTCTTGATTGTCACGCCGTACTTGCCGCGCGCCACATACTGCTGTTTCAAATTCTGTGTCGCTTTTTCCAGCGCACCCCGGTCAAAGATGCGCGCCTCGGCCAGCCCCGCATATTTCATGTTGTCTTTAAGCTGATCTTTGGAGAAATCCTTAATGCCATTGATTTGTATGCTGGCAATGGAAGGACGCTCCTTGACCAGCACGATCAACACGCCTTGCTCTACCTCAAGGCGCACATCCTTGAAGAAGCCCGTGCCATACAAGGCGCGAATAGCAGTCGTTGCCTGCTCATCATTCATCGTATCGCCGACCTTGACCGGCAAATAGCTAAACACCGTACCGGCTTCGGTACGCTGTATACCCTCAACGCGGATGTCTGTGACAGTGAATGGCGTGATCGCCCAGGCGGGTGTCATGAATAATAGAGAAATAAGTCCTGCAAGCTTTGTTTTGTTCATTTATTACTAACCTGAAATGAGGCGATTGATATCGTTATAGATGGCAAAGACCATCAAAGTTCCCAGCAATGCGATGCCTATTTTTTGACCAATTTCCCAAGTCCGTTCCGAGACTGGGCTACCTTTCAGCAATTCGGCGACATAATACAGCAAGTGACCGCCATCCAATAAGGGAACAGGCAGCAAATTCAGCACCCCCAGACTAATGCTGATCAAGGCTAAAAATCCCAGATAAGATACCAACCCCACTTGCGCGGACTGTCCAGCATAGTCGGCGATGGTAATCGGACCACTCAGATTTTTCAGGGAAACCTCGCCAACTAACATTTTCCCCATCATTTTCAAGCTGATAGCAGCCGTATCCCAGGTTTTGCGCAAAGCCTGGTGGAATGCCTCCCCTGGTGGATAACTCACCTCGATCAACATTGCCTGCCAGGCAGCCTTATCCACTTTCGGTCCGGCACCTATCTTGCCCACCCTTGCACCCGACTCTTCAACTATTTGTGGCACAACTGCCAGCCTGAGCGCCAAACCAGCCCGATTCACTTCCAGTATCAGGGATAGGCCGGGATGCGAGCGTACCGCCTCAACCAGCGCACTCCAATCTGCCACCGGCAGGTCATTGACACGAACAATCTCGTCACCCACTTGTAAGCCGGCACGCTGCGCCACACCCCCTGCAACCAGCTTGCCGATGACAGGCAAGATAGTGGGCTGATACCAATGAACGCCCAGCTTATCGAGAAATTCGCCGTCCAGATCATCGGCTTGCAAGTTGCTCACGTCCAAAAGATGAGTCAAATGCCGTCCGTCGGCGCTTTGCGCCTCGATTTTAACCTTGCCCTTTTGCAGGGCTAAAGTCATCAACTCCCAGCGCATTTCCTGCCAGCTCGGAACAAAAACACCGTTGACGCGGAGTAGGGTCTCGCCCGCTTGCATCTGTGCGCTGGCGGCGGGCGTTCCTGTCGGCACTTCGCCCAACACAGGTTTCAAGCCCGGCAAGCCGTGTATGAACAACACCCAATACAACAAGACCGCCAACAGCAAATTCGCCAGCGGTCCAGCGACAACAATCGCCATGCGCTGCAACACTGGCTTACGGTTAAACGCCATGCTCAATTCTGCGGCGGCCACTTCGCCTTCGCGCTCGTCCAGCATCTTGACGTAGCCGCCCAGCGGAATCGCGGAAATCACCCATTCAGTGCCATTGGCGACAAACTGCTTGCGGTAAATGACCTTGCCGAACCCCAGCGAGAAACGCAGCACCTTCACCCCGCAACGACGCGCGACCCAGTAATGTCCATATTCGTGGAACACTATCAGCAGTGCTAGCGCACCCACAAAAGCCAATAGGGTAATCATTTGCTCAGTTGCAAAACATATTGCTGCGCAATATTGCGCGCCCGGGCATCGGCGAGCAATACATCATCCAAGCTGCCAACAACCTCGACGGGCAAGGTATTCAGCACGGTTTCAATGACATAAGGAATAGAAAGGAAGGCAATCCGGTTGTCCAGAAAAGCCGCGACAGCCACCTCGTTCGCGGCATTCAGCATGGCGGGCGCAGTGCCTGCGACACGCAATGCCTGATAGGCCAGAGCCAGGCAGCGGAAACGCTCGAAATCAGGCTCAACGAAATCGAGCCGGGCAACCTTGAACAAATCCAGTGGTGCAACACCGGACGCAATGCGTTCCGGGTAAGCCAGCCCATAGGCAATCGGGGTACGCATATCGGGGTTACCGAGTTGCGCCATCACCGAACCGTCCACATATTCGACCAGCGAATGAATCACGCTCTGCGGGTGGATCACCACCTGAATATCCTCGGCGCTGGCATTGAACAACCAATGTGCCTCAATGACCTCCAGCCCCTTATTCATCATGCTGGCGGAATCCACCGAAATCTTGCGCCCCATCACCCAGTTGGGATGCGCACAAGCCTGGTCCGGCGTGACGTTTTGCAATTCACTCAGTGGGGTATTGCGAAACGGCCCGCCCGATGCGGTGAGCAGAATGCGCCGCACCCCCGAACCTGCCATATCGCCGTCATAGCCACGCGGCAAACCCTGAAATATCGCGTTATGTTCACTGTCTATCGGCAAAAGGGTCGAACCGCTGACGCGCACGGCATCCATAAACACATTGCCCGCCATCACCAGCGTTTCCTTATTGGCGAGCAGGATTTTTTTACCCGCTTGAGCCGCTGCCAGCGTTGGGCGCATCCCTGCCGCCCCGACGATAGCGGCCATCACGGCATCCACTTCCGAGGCTACACAAACCTGCGCCAGCGCATCTACACCGCTCAAAACTTCGGTCGTTGAACCCGCTTCGCGCAACAAGGCGCGCAATTGTACCCCAGCCGCCTCGTCCAGCAACACCGCAAAATCAGGCTTGAATTGCAGGCATTGGCGGAACAGCAGGTCAACCTGGCGGAACGCTGTCAATGCAAAAATCCGGTACTTGTCAGGATGGCGTGCGACAACATCCAGCGTGCTGGTGCCGATGCTGCCAGTAGAACCCAAGATTGTTAAATTTTGCATGATTCAATCCGTGAAAAGCTAAAGGTGAAAAGCGAAAAGTAAAGGCGCTGCATCGTTTCACCTTTCACAGCGAGTTATTGCTGCAACAAAATCACCATGGCGGCCAGCGGCAAGGTTGAGGTCAACGCATCAATACGATCCAGCAAACCGCCATGCCCCGGCAACAACGCACCGCTATCCTTGACCCCTGCCTGGCGCTTGATTGCCGACTCAAACAAATCACCGATTACCGCCAGCCCCACCCACCACCAGGATGCCAGCAGCAAGAGCGGCAATATCACACCCTGTCCCGACGAATGGCCTAGCGCCTTTACGACCAGTACATATACCGTTACACCCAACATGCCGCCTGCCACCCCCTCCCAGGTTTTACCGGGACTGATACTGGGGGCAAGTTTGTTTTTACCGAATTTTCGTCCCGCAAAATAAGCGCCAATATCAGCAACCCAGACCAGACACATCACAAACAACAACACCCACGGACTGACATCGTGCAGGTCCATCATGGCCAGCCCCGTTGGAATTAACACCGCCCAGCCGACCAGGCACATCAATAGCGGATTCTCGACCTTCCAGCCAACAATCAGCCAGGTCGGCACGATGATCAACCAAAGCAAAGCTGAAACTGCGTATACCAACAAATGAGGCAACACTTGCGCCATTTCAGTGTGGCTGGCATCAAACCAGACCAACGCCAGCATCACGAGTAACGTCAAAGCGGTATAAATGTAAGCGCCTCTGCCGGAAAGCCGGGACAATTTCGACCATTCCAGTGTGCCTTGTATCACTACCGCCACCGCCAACCCTGTCCACCATGCATCTGGCAGGACGAACAGCACCAGCAGCAGCAGCAACGCCAAAATAACAGCAGTAATTATTCGAGTCTTAAGCACGCGGCTTTCCTTGTTTGGATGGAATCTGTTCTTGCGCGCCGGACAACTGCTCGCTGGTACGTCCAAAACGTCTTTCGCGCTGCTGATAAGAGCTTATGGCTCGTTCCAATTCCTTGCGGTCAAATGCCGGCCACAGGGTATCAGTGAAATGCAGCTCGGTATAAGCGAGTTGCCACAGCATGAAATTGCTGATGCGCTTCTCGCCCCCAGTGCGGATGAACAAATCCGGCTCAGGCGCTTCACTCATGGACAGATACGGCATTAAATCCTCTTCGCTGAACGTAGTGGCCAGATCGGGACGATCCCGCAACAAGCCATGCACCGCATGCATCATGTCCCAGCGCCCGCCATAATTGGCAGCGATGGTCAATGTCAATCCGGTATTGCCAGCGGTCAACTGTTCGGCACTCTGCATGGTGCGTTGCAGCGCATCGTCGAAACGACTCCGGTCGCCGATGATTTTCAAACGAATATTGTTTTTATGCAGATTGACGATCTCGCGTTCCAGCATCTTCAGGAACAGCGACATCAAGAAAGAAACTTCATCAACCGGACGCCGCCAGTTTTCACTGCTGAACGCAAATACCGTGAGATATTCCACGCCCAAATCACGACACACTCTCACCGCCTCACGCAAAGACTCGACCCCACGTTGATGCCCCATGACACGAGGCATAAAACGCTTCTTGGCCCAGCGACCGTTGCCATCCATGATGATGGCAATATGGCGTGGAACACTGGAAACATCAGGAATACTACGCGTCGAACTGGGTAGCGTAGCCATTACACAGCCATCAAATCGGTTTCTTTAACGGCTAGCATTTGATCAATTTCCACCACAAAACGATCCGTCAGTTTTTGCACGTCATCTTGTGCGCGACGCTCATCGTCTTCAGAAACCTCTTTATTCTTGAGCAACTCCTTCAAGGAGCCGTTCGCATCACGGCGGATATTGCGCACTGCGATCTTGGCATCTTCACCCTCGGACTTAACCAGTTTGATCAAGTCGCGGCGACGCTCCTCGGTCAACATCGGCATTGGCACGCGAATCAGGTCGCCATTGGTGGCGGGATTCAACCCCATATCCGCATCGCGGATGGCGCGTTCGACCTTGCCGACCATATTTTTTTCCCAAGGCTGAACACCTATGGTGCGTGCATCAACCAGCGATATATTGGCGACTTGTGTAATCAGGGTTTGACAACCGTAATAATCCACCGTCACATGATCCAGCAAACCGGTATGCGCGCGACCGGTACGAATTTTAGCCAAGTTAGCGCCCAGCGAATCCAGCGACTTGACCATTCTTTGTCTGGCATCTGTTGTGATTTCAGCAATCATGTTTTACTCCTATCTGAAAATGTCAAAAGCTGCACAACTACCGGTAGTTATACAGCCCTATAGAGATGACGGACAAGATACCGCGTTACTCAACGCGCACCAGCGTACCCTCACCTTCGCCAAGCACCACCCGCTTGAGCGCACCCGACTTGAAAATACTGAAGACGATAATCGGCAATTTCTGATCGCGGCACAAGGTCAGTGCCGTCGCA
>Ga0210020_1004334_pt1 | contig 10503 bp, 10 predicted proteins | sample CryGeymeta201514_FD_183980 | JGI IMG/M metagenome (GOLD analysis project Ga0210020, IMG submission 183980) | Groundwater microbial communities from Crystal Geyser aquifers in Utah, USA - Crystal Geyser metaG 2015-14 (SPAdes) (version 2) | ecosystem: Environmental > Aquatic > Deep subsurface >... | reverse complement strand
CAAACCTTTACGTTTTTTGGGAGTTAAGGTATAGTATAAACATGACTGATACGCGCGGGCGCTTGCCCGCGCGTTCTCTGTCTAGGTGATTTACAACTAAGGGGTGAGAAAGTCCAGTGGACTTTTGCAAGAGGTTACCTGCTATTTTTTTAAAAAAATAGTGATAACCTGAACAGTTTTCGTAGAAAGTACGAATTGACTACAACTAAAGAGGAATACCTCTCATATATAAGAATAATAGAAACACATATGTTTGATCTAAAAGTAATTAATGCGGTTTTGACTGAAATGGAAGAGGAACGTGGTATACCACGTGCCAAAATGATTGAAGCTATTGAGCAATCATTAGCTACTGCTTATAAAAAGGAATTTGGAAAACGTGGCCAAATAGTGACGGCTCACTTTGATCTAGCCACTGGAAATGTTAACTTTAATCAGATCAAGATTGTGGTTGATGAAAGTATGTTGCGAGCAGAACCAAAAGATGAAGGATTGGAATCAGAAGATGAAGGAACTGAAGTAGATGCTGACGGAATCAAAAAAGTTCGTTTTGATGAAGAAAAGCATATCATGATTGACGTTGCCAGAATGATTAAAAAAGATGTGATTCTGGGTGAAGAATTGATTTTCCCACTGGAACCAAAAGATGACTTCGGTCGTATTGCTGCTCAAACTGCCAAACAAGTAATTGTGCAAAAAATTCGTGAAGCAGAGAAGGAATCTGCCCTGGCGGAATTCGGTCAAAAGTCGGGCGATATTGTGGTTGGACATGTCCAGCGTTTTGAACGCGGGAATCTCTATGTAGATCTTGGACGGGTGACCGCCATCATGCCTTATGATGAACAAATTCCTGGAGAAAGATATAAACCAGGAGAAAGAATTCGCGCTATTTTGCTCGCTGTTGAAGAAACTTCCCGCGGAATTTTCCTTAAACTATCTCGCTCCCATCCTGATTTCCTAGCGGGTTTATTTGCGATTGAGGCACCAGAGCTTCAGACTGGCGCAATTGAAGTTAAAGCAGTGGCTCGTGAAGCTGGCGCTCGATCAAAAATTGCTGTTTATGCCAACGAACAACATATTGATCCAGTTGGTTCAATGGTGGGACAGCGTGGAGTGCGTGTTTCAACGGTCATGAGTGAGCTTGGTGGTGAAAAAATTGACATCATTGAGTGGTCACCAATTCCAACTGAATTTATTGAGGATTCTCTTTCTCCGGCGCAAGTGATGGAGGTAAAAATAGTAGCCGAACCAAATACTGAAAAGGGTGAGCGCGGTCACGCGATTGCTGAGGTTGCTCCTGATCAACAATCACTGGCTATTGGTAGAGGCGGGCAGAATGTTCGCTTGGCCGCTAAATTAACTGGCTGGAAAATTGACATTGTATCGGCTCAGACTGGTGACGCCCTAGCTGAAGCTGATGCTGATGGATTAGTAGAAATTGATGCTCCAGTTGATTCACCAATTGGCGCAGAAATTGACGCTTTAGAAGATGAAACTGGAACCACCACTATCTCAACTGAGAGTAACGAAGACGAGCCGACCAAAGACCGAGATATCAATCCAGACAGTGAAGAAGAAGATGAAATTGACACCCCTGAAGAAGCTGAGGAAATAATAGGCAATGAAATTGAAATAGCCGAGGAAACAATAGAAGAAGAATTAAAAAAAGAAACAGAATAAAAAATAAATAAAAGATTAAAAAATCGGGCGCCCCCTACGGGCGTCTGATTTATTGGTTTTTACAACTTGTATTTCCATTTAAGTGCGTTACCATAGCCCTATTACTCTTAATAATAAATGACTTATGATAAAAGTTTTTGGACACCTTTCCCCCGATACAGACGCTACTGGCTCAGCTATTATTTGGGCTTGGTATTTAAATGAACATACTACTTATGATGCCACAGCTTATGTTTTGGGAGAGTTAAATTCTGAAACTAGTTTTGTACTTAATCGTTGGAAGGTTGCCACTCCTGCATTATTAGAAGAATTGACTGTTGGTGATGAGGTAGCGATAGTTGATACCAACAATCCCCAAGAGTTGCCAAAAAAAATCAAAGACGCAAAACTTATTCAATTACTCGATCATCATAAACTAGTCGGTGGATTAGAAACGGCTGTGCCAGTAGAAATAACCATGCGTCCTCTAGCTTGTACAGCTACAGTACTATATGACCAAATGGGTGAAGCCACTAAAACCATTCCTGACCAATAAATTGCCTGATAATATTGCCGGACTAATGCTTTCCTGTATTATTTCTGATACTCTTGAATTTCGTTCTCCGACCACAACACCTCACGATAAAGATGTGGCGGAAAAGTTGGCCACCAAACTGGAAATTGATATTACCACCTATGCCACAGAAATGTTCACCGCCAAATCTGATGTTTCTGGCTTTACTGATGCTGGGTTGGTAAAAATGGATAGTAAAAAATATGATGTGGGTGATAAAAATTTCCGAGTTTCTGTTCTGGAAACTACTAATCCAGAAACTATTTTAGCCAGAAAAGACGGTATTGTTGTAGCTATCAAAAATTGCATTGCCGAAGAGGAGGATGTGGATGAAGTATTATTCTTTATAATTGATATTTTAAAAGAAGAAGCGACTGTCCTAACCTACAATGAATTAACCAAACAAGTCATTGAAGCTTCTTTCGGTGTCACTGTTTCAGAAGATACTGAAATTCTGCCGGGAATTGTCTCGCGCAAAAAGCAAATTTTGCCTGCTCTCAAACTCTAAACAAAAACGCAACTGTGTACAGCCCCTCGCGGTCTTTGTCCATAGGGGCTATACTTATATTTAACCGACCAAAACGGGTAGGTAGATTAATAAAAAATTATTTAATTCAATTCATTATGTTTCCCATTAGCCAAAAAAATATACCTATTATCTTGATTGGTATACTTTGCACTCTTACGATCATATTAGGTTCAGCCACTTTTGTTAAAGCTGAAGAAACGAAAAAACCAAACTATAACAAAGCTACTACCACAGGGCAAAATAATCGAGCGGAAACTCAAGCAAAACGCCAAGCTATTACTGCTGAACGCGCTTCATCAACTGAAGCACGCTTAAATAAACGTATTCAAACTACTACTGAACGTTCAGAAGCTATCAGGTTAAAAAAAGAGGAAATCCAAACTAATCGCGCTGACCGAAAAGCAGTTTTGCAAGCGTCGGCACAAACCCGTATCACCAATTTGTCAGCCAACCTCAGTAATCGCATGGATGCTGCTGTTAATCGAATACAAAATGTTATTGACCGGCTAACTTCCAGAATAAGTAAGCTAAATGATTTAGGAATTGATACCAACACTGCTAAAGATTCATTAAATAAAGCCCAACAAGAAATTGATCAAGCCAAAACAATTCTCAGTACCATTGATGACGATGTGGCTAATTTTGTTGGTTCAGAAGATCCTCGTGCTAATTGGCAAAAACTTAAACTAACTTTTACTGAAATTCGTGATTCAATTAAAGCATCACATCAATCATTACGCGCCACAGTTGAGAGCTTAAAAGAAGCAGTTGTTAAGGCAAAAATTAGTCATGGTGTTTCTGAAGCAGTTTCCAATAATGATCAGGCAACCACTACTGAATAAATTAGTAATATAAATTAAATATATGTCAGAAGATCACAAAATAAATGAACCAAATTTTGAAGGTGAGGAAATGAAAATGCCCACTGAAACTGCCCCATTACCAGCGGAAGTAAACAAAAGTATTTTAAGTGGTCCAATCATCTTACTTTTATTCATAATTTTAGTAGTCATTTTAGGTGGATTATATTATTGGTACAGTATTGTAAAATCAATTCCTATTATTCAACCAACCAACAACAGACCGACCGCCGAACAAAATAATGAACCAGAAAGCACAAACGCTGAAGCCCAAACACAAGCTCTGGATGTGGTCAGTACTTCGGATGAATTAGGTGCCATTGAAGCAGATGTCTCCAGCACTAATTTAGATAATCTTGACGCCGAACTAAATGCGCTTGATGCCGAGTTAACTGAAATGCGCTTGACGCTGAGTTAACTGGCGCTTTAGATGCCAGCAATATTTAGATAGAAATATTAGGACAAAACACCGTCAAGTAACCTGGGTTACCCGACGGTGTTTACAAACTACACCCTTTTACTATCGCAGTTAACTGCGATAGTAAAAGGGTGTAAGTGAACCTTGTAATATATTTTTCTTTTTCATATCTTCCATCTCCATCTTGATAAAAACCAAAGTTGCAAAATAAATATATAGTAAAGAACCCCGTCCCAGAGGGACGGGGCATTCGCCAACGTCCCTCTGGGACGAACCGGGGGTTCTTTTCTGTGTAGGTGTCGCCCTCGGCGACCCATTTTTCAATGTTGCATTCATCCCCAGGGTGAAGAAATGCTGGGAGCATTTCTGCAAGACTTGTTGAGATATTTTGTAAGTAACGAAACAAAATGTCCAACAAGTAGACAGCACCGGTAAGGTGAACCCTGGGGCATTCTGCAACAATTACAGTAAATAAATCTACGGGTTGCAATTTTACTGAACATCGGTACACTAGCGCATACTATGTCACATTCACATCATCATCACGATATTAATTTTAAGAGCGCCTTTACCGTTACCAAGGAAGAAGGTTCCCAAGTAAAAATAGCTGGAGAAATTCCCTTTAGCGAGTTAGAGGAAGAACGAAAAGCGGCCATTAAACATCTCGGCACTAACGTCAAGTTGGACGGTTTTCGCCCCGGTCATATCCCTACTACCGTTCTAGAAAAACACCTTGGCGAAATGACCGTTTTAACCGAGATGGCCGAAAGAGTAATTGGCCACATGTATCCGCATATTCTTGAGGCCCACGCCATTGATGCTATCGGTTACCCACAAATTTCCATTACCAAAATTGCCGCTGGCAACCCGCTTGGATTCACCGCCACTGTGGCTGTAATGCCAACCATCACGCTCCCCGACTACAAACAAATTGCTAAAACCACCAATCTCGGGAAAGAATCAACCGGCGTCACTGATACTGATGTAGAAAAACAAATAGCTGAAATCCTTCGTCAGAAAATGGCCTACGAGCGCCTACAAGCGCCTACAAACGAAAGCGGTGGCGAAAAATGTGGCTAAGGGTACTAATGACGGCGACCTTCCTACACCAGAATCGGAGCAAGCAAAAGTGATTGAAACGGAAGAAGATTTTTCTAAACTTCCTTTACCTGAGCTAACTGATGAACTGGTAAAGACACTTGGTCAACCAGGACAGTTTACTGGTATTGATGACTTCAAAACCAAACTTCGTGAACATCTTGAGATTGAAAAGAAGCAAGAAGTAGAAACCAAGCATCGTGCCATCATCACTGATGAAATTATCAAACAAACCACCGTGGATTTACCTCAAATCCTGATTGATTCGGAGCTTAACCAAATGTTTTTTCAGATGAACGAAGACCTGGAACGAGCCAATCTAAAAATGGATGATTACCTTAAACATATTAAAAAAACTAAGGAAGAATTAGAAAAGGAATGGACACCAGCTGCCGAAAAAAGAGCTCAACTACAGTTGATTTTAAACGAGATTGCCAAGGATTCCGATATTAAGCCTGATGAAAAACAGTTAGAAGAACAAGTTAAACAGTTATTGGAACAATTTAAGGACGCTGATGAACGTCGTGTGCGTATTTATGTGGCATCAATGATGACTAATGAAGCAGTTATGAAAATGCTTGAAGCCCTATAAGACCACAATCAATCCAGCGATTACCGCCAACCTTGTCATTTATCTCATCTGCTATTTTTAGTTTTCCATATTTTCTCTTCCCATAGATTTCCTTTTTTGTTCCAATTTGCTAGGATAGAAAGGTCTGATACTCTGAAATGATAATAAACAGACACCTATCAACTTAATCTTATTTATGAAACATACTGAAACAGAAGTTGCTCAACTTGTCCCAATGGTCATTGAAAAAACCCAAGGTGGTGAACGTGCTTACGATATTTATTCTCGTCTTCTCAAGGAACGGATTATTTTTATAACTGGCGAAATAGAAGATCACATGTCCAACTTGGTAGTGGCCCAACTACTTTTTTTGGAATCCGAAGATCCAAAGAAAAACATTTATATTTATATTAATTCTCCTGGTGGCAGTGTCACTGCTGGATTATCTATCATTGATACTATGCAACACATCAAACCAGACGTGGCCACGGTTTGTGTGGGTATGGCAGCTTCCATGGGATCGTTGATTCTTTCGCAAGGACAAAAAGGTAAACGCTTTATGTTACCAAATGCTGAAGTTATGATTCACCAACCAAGCGGAGGTACGTATGGACAAGCTTCAGATATTGATATTAATGCCAAGCATATTCTAAAAACTAGGGATAAACTTAATAAAATGCTTGCTAAAGCAACTGGTCAAAAATTGCCAAAAATTGAACAAGATGTTGATCGGGATTTTTTCATGGATGCGGAAGAAGCAGTCAAATACGGCATCGTTGATCAGATTTATAAGTAAGTGCTGGAGGGAGGATAACGTAAAGCGGAGGGGTGGTCAAAGACCACCCCTCCGCTTTACGTTATCCTCCCGTTTACATTATGTCTTAATTCTGATACTGTGGCTTTGATTGACTAACCACCCTGACAGCTTGTCATTACGTTGTTATTAACAAATTATTGTAGAAACTATGTCTTTTATTACCCTACTGGTCACTTTGGTGACCACGCTTGGGCTTGGCATAGTAGCTGGCTATTACCTGCGGTACATACACGCCCTTTCAAAAAAATCTTCGATAGAAATCATCAACAAAGCACGAATTCTCGAAGCGGAAGAACGAGCAATTAAAATACAGGAAAAAGCGGAAGAGAAATCAGCTGCTATTGAGCTTGAAGCAAAGATTGAACGGAAGGCCTTGGAAGAAAAATTGAGTCAAAAAGAAACCCGTTTAGAAAAACGAGAAGAACTGCTTGATAGCAGACAAATTGATGCTGATTCACAAAAGGAGTCCTTACAAAATAAAATTGAGGAAGTAAAAACTCTCAAAGCGCGTTTAGATGAACGAAAAAATGAGCTTGATACCAAACTGGAAGCTATTGCTGGAATTACTGCTACTGAAGCTTACGAAAGAATTGTTACCAAGATTGAGATTGAACGGACTGAAGATTTAAATGCCCGTTTACAAAAAATTGAGTTATTTAATAATGAACAAATGGAAGCCAAAGCCACTAATATTTTGCTCTCAGCCATTCATCGTATTGGTAATGTTATGCCGACCAGTGTCATGACCTCACACCTAGAAATACCCAGTGATGATCTAAAAGGTAAGGTAATTGGTAAAGAAGGTCGTAACGTTCGTGCTTTTGAAAGAGCCACCGGGGTTGATGTTTTAATTGATGAGACCCCTGGCTACATCGTCTTATCCTCATTTGATCCAATACGCCGTGAAATTGCTCGCGTGGCCATGGAAGCACTATTAAAGGAGGGCCGTATCCAACCAGCCAAAATTGAAGAAGCGGTTGATGTAGCCAGGAAAGATGTTGCTCAGATTGTCCGCAAGATGGGAGAAAAAGCCGCTTACGATGCCAATGTTCCTAATCTTCATCCTGATTTAGTTACCATTCTTGGCCGACTACATTTCCGTACCAGTTATGGTCAAAATGTTTTGTGGCACTCGGTTGAAATGTCCCATATTGCTGCCATTATTGCTGCAGAAGTCGGGGCTGATGTAGCAGTCGCTCGCGCTGGAGCCCTTTTGCATGACATCGGTAAAACTGTCAGCCACGAGGTTGCTGGTACTCATGTTGAAATTGGTATCCGTATTTTACAAAAATATGGGGTGAGCGAACCGATCATTCTAGCTATGCGTGCCCACCATGAAGAGTACCCTTACGAAACCCCTGAATCATTAATTGTCCAAGTAGCAGACTCAATTTCTGGTAGTCGCCCGGGTGCGAGACGAGACTCAATTGAAAACTACATCAAGCGTCTCACAGATTTGGAGGCCATTGCTACTACTCTGCACGGTGTGGAAAAGGCCTTTGCCATCGCTGCTGGCCGAGAGATTCGTGTGATTGTTAATCCGACTGATATGACTGAATTTGAGACACACACTTTGGCACGCACTATTGCCACCACCATTGAAACTCAGTTACGTTATCCAGGTGAAATCAAAGTCCACGTCATTCGCGAAACAAGAGTGGTCAGTTACGCTCGGTAAAATTATGCCCCGCCCACTCTGGTGGACGGGGCATTTTACCCCTAACCTCATACTTCACCGTGCAATGCTTGTCTTGTAAGTTTCAGATAACGGCTAAATATTGCCTCACCTTTGGTGATTTTGTAAACTGGGTTAGTTTTAAGTACACCCATTTTACAAAATTTATCTACCTCCTTTTTTTCATCTTCACTCAACTCACATCCACTATTATTCTTCTTGGCCAGGATCGCCGCTTGGTGGTTTCTCGCCCAGACATTATTGTCCGTTGAATAGACTTCATATGCTTGTAGCACAAGGAACACACCAAACATTAATGAAGAAATACCAAGTAATAAGTGTGATATAAAAGAAAACATGACACCCTCCTGCTTGCTAACTTCCCACTAAAAATAGTACAATGGAAAGCTTGAAAACACAAACTATCCAGTAGGTAACAAAATGCCCCATCTACCAAAGTGGATGGGGCAAGGCAACAATCTTGCTCTCTCATAAGCCACCATAATCTTCTTGTGACCATGTCTCAGTTATTTCTCTTCCAAATGTCCCGCTTAGCGAATACAGTCCAAATTAATATTCTGGAAACGATTCCCAAAAGAGCTGAAAGGAGAATATTGCCACACCCACAATTAAGGACAAAAAACCATCGCAAAGCTATTATAGTTCCAATAACCATGGTCAAAACCCAAAACAAAATAAGATAAATTGTTTTGAAAGTAAAGTTACCGGCTCTTGTTTATACACATAACCCTTAACACAATTTTTGAACTAAGCGTACTATTTATTATAGAAAGGAGGGTCCGATTATGTTTATCGGAAAGTACCACTGCTACCAGTGTTGGAACACTGGTTGGGTGCTGACATTTGTATGGCTATTCTTTATGCCACGTAGATGTCCACACTGCTTCCACCAACAGGAGGTATGAGGTGGTAACACAATTGATGAAGAAGGACCGCATCTATGTTTAGATCGCGGTCCTCTTGCTTGTTTTATTTAATTCTCTACCTATTCCTTATATGCCACCACAAATACCGTGTAATTAAATTTTAAATCCTGAATTGATTCCTCTAATATCTCAAGTCCATAGAGGGAGGCGCAACCGCGTGGAGCGATCACAGCGGTTGTGTCTGGTAGAACCCCAGTCGCCAAATCAGCCGCTGCTTTAGCGGTGTCGGCGTATGGCTTAATATCTGCTTCTCCCCAAATCCTCTTTAAATACATCCTACATTGCTTAAGAGCCTGATCATGAGATGATATGGCTGTGATATGTGAAGCGGTTATTCCCGCCTTAACTAACAACATATGGTGAACATCAATTTCAAACATTTTTTCAATAGCAAAACGATGTTTGGCCATAGCATAAACTGCCTCTAAAACAATTCCACCGTTACTATTTTCAATTGGGAAAATTCCCCGTTCTACTTGACCATCTTCAACCGCGCTCAAAACAGCTTCCGCTGAAATCAGCGGTAATATTTCACCAGTTTTATTAATATCATGCAAATACTTCTTTCCCGCTTGTTCGGAAAAACTACCATGCGCACCCATTACTCCAATTTTAATTCTTACTTCAGAATCCAGCTTATCTGGCATAAGCAATCAAATTAAAAACAATAATAATTATCTAAATTAAAAAAAATTCTTCTCCTTGATAAAACTTTATAAATTTAGAATTTAGCAATCGTAACATATTAAAAAACAACCGAAAAAATTACAACACAAAAAAATAACTTTTAAAGTCGTTGCACCATAGTGTCCTTGCTATATAATATCTACAAGCCATAATTAAGGCACGCAGCTGAGCGTTACTCAGCAAAATTTAATCGTCCTTAGAAAATAATTTCTGAATATGAATAAAGCAGATATCATAAACAAGGTCCATGAAGTTTTAGGAACCACCAAAGCTGATGCTGAACGTGCCGTTGAAACAGTATTTGGTAGCATTGAATCAGCCATGAAAGATGGCGTTCAAGTTTCAGTCGCAGGATTTGGTATTTTTGAAGCCAAAATGCGCGCTGCTCGCGAAGCTCGTAATCCTCGCACTGGTGAAACTGTACCAGTACCAGCGATGAAAGTACCAAAGTTTCGTGCTGCTAAAGGATTAAAGGATTCAGTTAAATAAATAACTGAGTTTAGTAACGGGCTGTCGGCAAAAGCCGGCAGCCCGTTACTGTTTTTCACCACTTACTTAAATTGTGTTTATTTTAAAAATCTCCATGCTATAATATGAATGTAGCGGAGGTAATATACGCTATGTGGAAAAGAAAGAGAAATCTTCGCTATTTCCCATCACAAAACAAA
>Ga0210020_1004320_pt1 | contig 10540 bp, 8 predicted proteins | sample CryGeymeta201514_FD_183980 | JGI IMG/M metagenome (GOLD analysis project Ga0210020, IMG submission 183980) | Groundwater microbial communities from Crystal Geyser aquifers in Utah, USA - Crystal Geyser metaG 2015-14 (SPAdes) (version 2) | ecosystem: Environmental > Aquatic > Deep subsurface >... | reverse complement strand
TCCTTCAGGCCTATCTGCCAATTGCTCAACTCGATTCAAAACTCCGATAGTTAATGGTCTTCCACAATTTGGACAAATATTATTGTATTTTTTTGATTCAGCCGGTGAGCAACTAATTCCACAAAGCCGATGACCGTCATAATGATATTTTCCTTCTTGGGGATAAAACTCGACAGTATATGTTAATTTGATATTAGATTTTGGATATTGGATATTAGATTTAGATCCCTGTTTTATAGCATTTATGATATTATTATAATTTATCTCATCTCCTTCAAAAACATTGGCTTCCCGGCCAATATGAGGTGCCGAATGGGCATCACTATTGCTTATTAAGGTAATTCTGCGGCCATCTGGTATTCGCCAGAGCATTAAGGGGTTAGCCGAGAGTCCCGTTTCGCCGGCAAAAATATATCTTGAATAATCCTCAAAACATTCTTCAATTGAATCAAATCCAGATTTAGACCCAAACAAAGAAAACCAGGGAGTCATCAGATGGGCCGGGACAATTAAACAATTTTCAGAGATATTCAAAACAATTTTGGCTAATTCTTTGGCGTCTAGGCCTAAAATTGGACGGCCATCTGATTTTAAATTTCCGAGCCAGCCTAAATGAGTATTAATTTTTTCAACAATTTCAAGAGAAGGAGCAAAAATTAGAATGTGGATTTTTCGAACACGATTTTTTTTAGAATAAATACAACTAATCTCAGAGGTTAAAATAAAACGGGTTTGGCTATCCGAGTTCCTTAATTTAAAAAGGCCAGACTCTGCTGGTTCTAATTTTTCTTTTAAATTTTTAAACCAATCTGGATGGGTAAAGTCGCCGGTGCCTAAAACTTTAATTCCTTTGATCTTTGCCCACTTATCAAGATTTTCCAAATCCATCTGGGGAGAAGTCGCTCTTGAATATTTTGAGTGCAAATGGAAATCGGCGATAAATTTCACCCTGTTAGAGGTCTGTTGTTATATCGCACATAGCAAATTTCAAACAGACCTTTTATTTTCAGTAAACCCCGTTTGTGCCCTGCATAAAATTTTTCTTTGAAAAATTTTATGCCAAAGACTTCTAACGGGGTCCATTCTTTAGCGAATTTTTACGAAGTAAAAATGAAGCTGGAGATGAATCTTTAGATTCATCGACTTTTCAAGAATTTTTCTTCAAATAGACCAAAACCAGTTAAAATTAAAATGGCTAAAAGAGTGGAAAAAATGGCTAAAAAATAAAGTTTCAGGCCAATAACCGAACCGATGGCAGCGCTGACCCAGAGTGCAGCGGCAGTTGTCAAACCAACGACTCCAGAACTCTGTTGAAAAATTACTCCGGCTCCGAGAAAGCCGATCGCAATGGCAACGTAGATCGGATTAAAATTTGGAAACTGTAAAGAGACTAAGGTAAATAAACAAGATCCCAAGGTAACCAGACTAAATGTTTGAAGTCCGGCTCCTTTTTTCTTCATTTCTCTCTCTAGTCCAATGAGAGCACCCAAAAAAGTAGCCAAAATTAGCTGGAAAATTATTTCAATCTCCATAATTATCAACGAATATACGAATCCCTTACGAATGGGCGAAGAGATAAATCTCTTCTTCCGCCTCGCTTAGGCTCGGCATACGAATTCGTAAATTCGTACTGATTCGTAAATTCGTTGATTATACTTTGTAAACTTTGTAGCCTTCCCTCACTTTCTGACTAATTTTCAAACCAATTGAATCGCCAGCTTTTGCCTCTTGAACCTTTTCATGTTCAATTTCCATTGATTCGATCATCTGATTAAAATCGGTCTGACCGCCCACTATTCTAATAGTATCGCCCACTTTTAAAGTGTCAGACAATTCAATAACCGCCACCCCAATTTTTGAAAAATAGTGAGTGACTTTAGCGATCAATTTCCCTTCTTCGGGAAGTGAAGTTTCCTCTGGCATAAATAATTAATAATGGGTATTAATTATTTTCTCGACCTTTCCCGGTAGAGAAATTTCGACTTGCTTCCCCCGTAGTGAAATTTTCACAAAGTTTTCCGAAGGAAAACTTATTTTCGCGAAGCGAGTGAAAATTCTACTACGGGGTTCGCAAAATTACCCCGCCCTTTCTAAGTTTCTCAAACGAGATTGTGATCTGAAAAATTAAAACGAACGTCGTAAAAATCAAATTTGGAAGATTTAGAAAGGGCGGGGTTGTCGAAATTCTTCTACCGGGTGTGGTACCTTGGGCTTAGTTTTTTCTCTTCTTCAATAAAATTAATTAACTTTTTAACCAATGTTTTAGGGTCCTTTTCATAAATAATTTTTTTAACTCCTCGAAAAGGACCTGTGGCAATTTGTCTTATTTTATCCGCTGTCCCACCCGTTCCTTCTAAAACCGCAATAGGTTTTTGGATTTCAAAAGCGGTGGCAAATTCATGGAGGGTTCCCATTCTTCCACAAATAATAATAATCCCATCTACGGATTTTGTCATAATGATATTACGGCCCACATAATCTGCTCCAGTATAAATCATAACATCAAAAGGCTCTACTGGAAGTTTGTAAGTTTTTAAATGGGCAGCTTCTGAAGTTGCTGGGGAAAAGCCAACATTAAAACCACCAGCTTCTTTACAACCTAAGGCAGAAAAATAGGGAACGCCAGTTGTCGCGCCAGTAACTAGAACACATTTTTGTCGAGCAATTTCCCTGCCAACTTCTTTCGAAATTTTAACTATCTCTTTGCAACAATGGGAAATTTGAGCTGCTCCAGAAACGGCGATTTTGTAGCTCATAGTTTTACCCAGTAGAGCAACTTTGAATAGAGTTTCTAAAAACTATAAATTGGGCGGAGCCAATTCAAAGTTGTCTTACTGGGTTTAGTTTAGCAAATTTTCTCAAATTAAAAAAGGTCTGATTGAACAGCCCTTCTTTAGTGAGGGGGAACAATCCTTTCTGAAATCGGTCTAAGTTCAAACCCTAGATGGACATTTTACTAGCGAGCTCAATTAGTTCCTCCTTCATTAAGAATTGTTTGTCCTTCGAGAAATATCTCGCACCCCCTCAAGTATTATATTATTTTTTTCAAAAAACCTTGTCAAGTGCCCTAGACAGTAATCGAACTGTCGGGCACCCGATCGGCTAAGCCGATCTAGGGTGCCCCTGGTGTGATTCGAACACACATTTTCAGCTCCGGAGGCTGACGTTCTATCCATTGAGCTACAGGGGCTTTTGAGCAATTAAATAAATATTGGTTCTCGGGTCTTTCCCTGCTCTCCAAATCTTTTTTATTTTAAACCCCACTTCTTTTGCTAAATTTTCCAATTCTTTTTTTCTAAAGCAATGGAAATATCTCTCAATTATTATATTTCCCTTTGAATCTTTCCAAGGCAGAAAAACATCAAAAAAATCTAATTGGCTGGCAGATAGGTGGCGGCCGATTAATTTTAAAAATGTATATTTTAAAAACAGTTTTGGAAAAGCCTTTCTTCTCCAGAAATCCCAAACTCTCAAAATTAAAAGCCCTTCCGGCTTTAAAACCCTTTTTGCTTCTTTTAGATACTGAAGTTGAAACTCTCGAGAGGGAATATTAGGTAAAACAGAAATAGAATAAACCTTGTCAAAAAAGTTTCCGGGAAATGGGAGATTTAAAGCATCGGCTATTTGGAATTTTGCCCTTGCCCGCCCAAATTTTTGCTTTGCAAAAACTTGTGGCGGGTGAAGATAATTTTTTTCAGCAATCTCAATTAATTTTTCCGAAAAGTCGATTCCAAAATAATCAACTTTTTTCTCACTTAAAACTCCAAATAATCTTCCATTGGCACAACCGGAATCTAAAATTCTTTCTCCAACTAAAGCATATTCTGCTAGTTCTTTTATATCTTCTGGGACAAAAACCCTTGTCCTTGTATAATCTTCAGCAACCGAGTTATAATCTTCTTGAGTCTTTTTTAATAAATATTCAGCGTATTTTCTCTCCATGAATATTTTAGAATTGGCAATTAAAGAACTCCTTAAAAACCGAATTAAAACTCAGGTCGATTTGGCTTTCTTTAAAAGAAAAATTGCAAAAAAATATCGGATTTCCTGTCCAAATAATATTAAACTATTAAAAGCTTATCACGAATTGTTGAAAATGAAAAGGGTAAAAAAGTCGGAAAAGATCGAAAATTTATTAATGACTCGGCCGATTAGGTCGCTCTCGGGAATTGTCAACGTTTCGGTTTTAACAAAACCCTATCCCTGCCCAGGAAAATGCATTTATTGTCCTTTGGAGAAGGGAATGCCAAAGAGTTATTTATCTGGCGAGCCAGCAGCTGAAAGAGCGAAGAGATTAAAATTCAATCCTTATTTACAGGTTGAAAAAAGAATTGAAATGTTAGAAAATGAAGGACATCCAACTGATAAAATTGATTTGAGAATCATTGGGGGAACCTGGAGTCACTATCCCGAGAAGTATCAAGAATGGTTTGTAAAGGAGTGTTTCAAATCCTGCAACGAATTTAATAGGACTAAAAAATCAAAAATCAAAAATCCCTATAAGGCCGAGCCTTCGGGCTTTAGGCAAAAATCAAAATTACAAATCAAAATTCAAAAATTAGAAAAAATCCAAAAAAGAAATGAAAAGGCAAAAAGTAGAATTACTGGAATTTCTGTTGAGACGAGACCGGATTTTATAAATGAAAGGGGAGTTAAATTTATGAGGGAATTGGGAATAACGAGGGTTGAATTGGGGGTTCAGAGTGTTTTCGATGATGTCTTAAAATTGAATTTAAGGGGGCACGGCGTAAGAGAAATAATTTTAGCAACAAAAATTTTGAAGGATGCCGGTTTTAAAATTTGCTATCAGGTGATGCCAAATCTACTGGGCTCCGATTTAGAGAGAGATGAAAAAATGTTTAAGGGACTTTTTTCAAATTCCAATTTTAGCCCGGATTATTTGAAAATTTATCCCTGTGCCCTATTAAAAGAAACTCCACTTTATAAATGGTATTTGAAGGGAAAATACAAACCATATTCAAAAGAGGAATTGATAGATTTGACTAAAAAAATTAAATTGAAAATTCCATATTATGTAAGAATTCAGAGAATCACAAGAGATATCCCCTCTCAATATATTATTGAAGGTGGAGCAAAGATTTCAAATTTGAGGCAAATAGTTCAAGAGAAGATGAAAAATGAGAATTTAAAATGTAAGTGTATTAGGTGCCGGGAAATAAGAGAAAAATATGACCCGAAAGAGAAAGTTTATCTTTTCAGAAAGGATTACAAAGCCTCAGAAGGAAAAGAGATATTTTTGAGTTTCGAAAATAAAAATAGAACAAAACTTTTCAGTTTCTTAAGACTACGTATCCCCTTAAAAGGACATAATCGAGTCACGACCGTGACTAAAGTATGTCCTATTTTACTGGTTTTGAAGAATGCCGCTTTAATTAGAGAAATTCAAACCTTTGGCGAAGTTGTACCCCCCCACCAAATTTGGTGGGGGGCCCCTCAACATCGAGGTTTCGGAAAGAAATTAATTAAGGAAGCGGAAAAAATTGTTAAAAAGGAATTTGGTTTAAGGAAAATAGCAGTAATTTCTGGGGTGGGGGTAAGAGATTATTTTAAAAAACTTGGGTATAGATTAAAAACAACCTATATGACTAAAGAGATTTAGAAAGGTTTTTAAAGTCTTTTTCTAAGATTTTGTTGTTTAATCTTTCCAGTTCCGTTTTTTTATTCATAAAATCTTCGTAATTAAATATCCAATTATTGAAAAGAGGGCAATGGGAGGCAGGGCAGGAATTGGTTTTCTCTCTTTTTGTTTAGTAAAAAACCAAAAGCTGGCGAAAAGACCGATTAAAGAAAAAAGGGCGACAATGAAAGAATGTAAAATTCCGGACGGAATTAATGAGACTGAAAAAATTAAAGGAAAAGCAATGTCGCCGCCTCCTAAAATTAAAAATTTTCCGCCAGGTTGAATTTTTTCTAAACTTTCCCGAAACCCAAAAATATTTGGAGGGATAACAAGAGCTAAAATAGCCCGACTTTCAAGCATCGCTTTTGCCATTCTGACCATGTGTTTTGTTTTGTAGACAGCAATAAAATCATAAATCGAAAAGATTACCAAAAGTAAAATAACCATCAAAGGGTTCAAACTCAAACCCAGAATACTGCCTGTTCCAGCTATTCCTAAAATAATAAGAAGGTCTTGGATTAAAACTGAAGGTTTTTTCAGCCACCAAAAAATTAAAACAAAAACAAAAATTAAAGACAGGGGTTCTGGCAACCAAGTTTCAAGAAAAAGTAATCCACCCAAGGAGACAGCCAAAATAAAAAGGATTTTAAAAATTGTTCCTTTTTCCTTTTCAAATTTTACAAACCGCAAAATCAAGAAAATAAATAAGGTTGCCAATAGAAAATTCAAAATAAATTGAGAAAAGGAAATTTGAGGAATATTAACCTTCTGAATTTTAAAAATTTCATTCATTCTAAAAGCAGCAGCAATTCCTAAACCCAAAGTTAAACAAAATAAAAAAGCCTCGATAATAAAAATTTTCCAGTTCATTTATTTTTCGTTTTTGAAAAACTTTGCTCTTATTATTTTAAACTTTTAATCAACTTCTTTTGGGCTTTGGTCTTCTCTCGATTTGAAATTTTGGCTTTTTTAATTCCTTTTTCCATAGTATCTAATAATTTATTATACACATCCTTTCTTATAAAAAACGGGGTCCCGTCCTTCCCTCCCACCGTGAATGAATATCTAGCTGGATCTTCGTAAGAAGGTTTTGCGCCGTAAATTATTTCTGAAACAAGCGATAGGGCTCTGATCGTTTTTGGGCCAACTCCTTTTATTGATAAAAGCTTTTCGAAATTTTCTGGATTTTGAGAATTGGCAAAAAATATTGTTTTTTCTAATCTCTTTAAATCAAACTTTTCTTTTTCTACCGGATGGTGGTGGAATTCAACATCTTTTAGTTCCATCTCAGCGAAATTGCCAAACCTTTTTTGTTTTATCAAAGGATCTAATTTATTAATGATTTTCGAAAAATCCTTCAAAAATTTCTTTGGCTCTTCTTTCACTAATCCAGCAGAAATTTCTTTGTTCTCTCTACTTTCTTTTGCCACTAAATTTAATGGTTTAACTCTAATGTCAGAAATAATTCCGGTATGGGGTTCTTCAGTGAAATCTTTAACATTTGATGAAAGCCAGTGATATCTCCTGGCTGTTTGATTTTCGATTCGCATTCCCTGTTGAATTACATTCCACTTTCCGGATTTTGTAAAAATAAAATTATGATGGTAAATCTGATACCCAGCCTGAATTAAGTTTGAGTCTACTTTAGCCGAAATTTTGCTGGCATAAACCAATTTGTCAATTTTTTGCATAGACCAACCCAAAAACTCTCCCCAATTCTGAATTTGCTCTGGCGTTTTTCTCGAAGTTTTTCCTTTACCACCGCAAACAAAAATACCTAATTCATTTTCTAATCCCCGAATACCTTCCTTTAGGGCACCTAAAGTCGTAGTCGTTAGGCCCGAAGAATTATAGTCAAAACCAATTACGCATCCTAAAGATTGAAACCAAGCTGGGTCAGATAATCTTCTCAAAAATTCTTCTACTCCGAATTCTTCAGTAATAGCTAAAACTATCGCTCTTGAAAGCCTTTTCATTCTTTCAAATAACCAGTATGGACATTTTCCGTAATCCAATGGAACTGTAACAATTCCTGTTCTCACGTTTAAATTTTACCCCACACCACAACAGAAACAAGCGCCTTTGGCACCAAATTAACGAAGTTAGCCTTTGTTTGGTGTGGGGGTTTATCAAAAAACTTGGCCCCTTAGCCAGTTTTTAATTTTCTCGAAAATACCACGAATTACTCAGAAAAACTGGAGACCCATTCAGGGTTCTGAGGTGGATTAGAATCTAATAAATCTCGCCATTTCTCATCGGTTAATCTATCTTTCATCGGCTGTTTGAATTCAAAATATGTCATTACAGGACCTGCGCCGATTAAAATTCTTCCGTCCGGAACTTTATAAGCCACAACCATAAGTTTGACATAACCGACCCCTTCTTCCAAAACCTGCTTGGTATTCTGGTCGGTATGAACATCGACTATGATGGTGGTTTTTTTTGATTTATCCGGAACATCGGCAATTACCCCATTTAACTCTTCACCAAAATTTTTAATAAAATTATAATCTTCTTTCTTTAACTCTTCGTTTTTCAACTCTTTTTCTGATAATTCAATCAATTTCTTTAATATTTCCTCTAAATTTTCTAATCTATATTTTGCTGATTTATCTAAAACATTCATTTCGTCTAAGCCTTTATCTGTCATCTTTGTTAAAGCTAATAATCTGTTATAAAACTCGGGAACTGGTTCTATATATCCAACAACTGGCTTTTCATTTGGTAGTGCAGTTGCAAGGTCCATTGTATAACTTTGTTTGGCATATAAAATTGTATCATGCCTCAATTCGGTCCAGGAACTCAAGGCAGTGGTTAACTCTTTATCCTGCCAAGCTTTTGTTTGCATAAAAGTCGGGTAACCATTACCAAATTCTTTTAATAATGCTTTTAAAGAATAAAGCCAAGACCAATAAAGATTTTTTTGCCAATCAGCTACGGTAAATTTATCAAATTCTTCTTTTAATTTATTAAATTGGGTTTCGTAAGTTATTTTCTGTCCTTTTTCGTCCTCGCCTCCATATTCTGTATCGCCCAATTCTACTAAAAGTTCTTTTGCTCGACTAGACCCCAAAATAGCCATTGTATCTAATCCCCGAGGGAAAGCCCTGGCTGGTCCTCCATCAGTCATCTCACAAGTAAAGGTTTTATTACAATTTTTTCCAGAATACATCCCGACATAGGGAGAGACCAAATTTGAAAATAAATAAGAATCAGGAATAAATCTCTGACCCATTAATCTAAACCCGGAAGTAAGAGATAACACTTCATCTGCTTGCCCTGGACTAAATGGTGGCCAAATCTGAGCTTCCCCTGTTCCGCCATATATTTTTGGAGGTAGATATTCAGCCAATTTTGCTTTTATTTTTCCGATGTTTTCTTCAGTCAAATTATTCGGGTCAAACTTTCCCTCAAAGACCGAATTTAAACTCTTAAGATATTCGTAAGGGCCTAAATCATCGGATAAGCCAACATAAAACGCAGTAACAGAATAAATTCTATCCCATTTATCTCTTAATTCTTTGCTACCAGCAAACTTGCCGGCTATTAAACAAGCCTGGCTCGTCTGAATTTTAGCGTCGTATAAAGAAACAAGAGCCTTACAGGGAGGAAAATCATTGCAAGCTTTCCCTGTCTTCACCTGTCCAGTTCCCTTCAGAAGCATACTTATTCTTCCGTACCACATCATTGCCTTAAAATAATTTTTTAATTTCTCGCTCCGTGTGTAATGACCCCTAGGAACGTACTGGGAATAATCCTCTCGGTAAATGAAAAGAGGAGAATCAGAAAAGCCCTGATGTTTCTCTATTAACTCCAACTCTTTTTGAACTTCTTTTTTAACAGAATCAGGAATTTCAAATTCGTACTTTTCTAATTCTTCTTTTTTAAAAAAAACTGAAGCTAGTCCCGGATCTTCACATTTTTCCTTGTCTTTACAAAATTGTTCTTCCTTCGGTTTTAGCAAACTTAAACCGACTGAAAAATAAGCGACATTTCTTTTTGTGACTTCTTTTAAATCGCCAGTCGATTTATTGTATTTTTCAATTGAATCGTCTAATAATTCCTTACTGATTCCCCAAATTTTATCATAAAATTCCCTTTCCTCAATTTGCCTTAAGGTTTCGTCAAATTGAATATGGTAGAGATGGAGCAAAGAATCCGAAGTAATGAAAATTGGTATCTCCCTACTCTCTAAAACTTTAAAAGGTTCGGCAATGTCCTCTTCTTTCAAATCAAACGGACTATCGATAACCGCAAAACCATTTTTCTTTAAAAGATTAATGACGTTATCAGATAAGGAGATTTTTTTAGAGAAATCTTCAAAATTAGCGAGCCATTCGATCTTTAATGGCAAACCATATTGAGAAACTTTTAGAGGAATATCTAAAGAGGCTAAAGAGTAGTATTTAGCAAAATTTGTTTTTTCTGTCGAAATTCCTGATAAATCAACAAGTTCTGTTTGAATAGCAGACGGCTGTTTTGGTGGTGCTATCGGAGGTTTCCCTTTTGGCAAATAATACCAAACAAAAATTCCTCCTAAAATCAGAATTAACAAAATAATTATGAGCGAGATTTTTGGAAAAGCGCGATTAGCCATAATCTTCTTTTTTAAATTATACATCTATCAATTTTTTTATTACCTAAATTATAACCTTTACCTAAATTATAGCCTTTCTTCGATATCCTGAAACTCCTGAGCTAATTTTATGAGATATCTAACCCCGGTACCGGTAGCCCCTTGGGCTAATCCTTGATTCTCAATTGAAATCATGGTTGGGGCAATATCTAAATGAATCCAGGGTAAATCCTCAACGAAGTTTTTCAAGAATAAGGCAGCGGTAATTGCTCCCCCGTATTTTGTTTTACCAACATTGGCAATATCACCAAAAATGCCCTTAA
>Ga0210020_1004314_pt1 | contig 10546 bp, 10 predicted proteins | sample CryGeymeta201514_FD_183980 | JGI IMG/M metagenome (GOLD analysis project Ga0210020, IMG submission 183980) | Groundwater microbial communities from Crystal Geyser aquifers in Utah, USA - Crystal Geyser metaG 2015-14 (SPAdes) (version 2) | ecosystem: Environmental > Aquatic > Deep subsurface >... | reverse complement strand
TTAGCGGTGGCGGGGGAGACATCAACCGCCTGCAAGCCGCGCTGATCTGAAAAAACAACTGCCGGACATTTCGTGCAGCAAACTCTCTCGCTATCTCAAACGCCTGCGCATCCTCGGCCTGATCAAACGTGTCGCAAAAACCTATCGCTACTACCTGACGCATATCGGTCGATCTGCAGTTGCAACTTGCGAAAAACTAACCGAGTTCACCATCGTACAAACCCTTGCCACAACACAATAATCACCAAATTCTTGTCATTATTTGAGATCATTTAGCTGGTAAGAGACTAATTAACTGTTGAAATTGCGTAGATTATTGGCAATCAGTTTATTGGCAATCAGTACCGTAGATAGGCTGTCGTGCTGAGTTCCCGCTTCTGGATTGCCGCTGTGTGGCGACTGTCAACCCCAGCCCCCATCCCTCTCCTCATTACCCCCTCGCTAACGCTCTCCCCCTTGAAGGGGGAGGAATCTACTCCCTCCCCTTCAAGGGGAGGGTTGGGGTGGGGATGGGGTGGATGCTGTCATCGTGATGAGCGGTAATTTATGATTTCTTATCACCATAACAACAGTTAACTACCACATAGCCATCCTAAAGCCACCTCGCTTCGCTTTCACGTACTCCAAGGGGGAAGGAGTCGCCCCTTTTTTGTAGTTTAGTTTTTAATAATCAATATGTTATGTAATTTTATTGCGACAGTTACACTTATTGTGTCAACCGCTAATTAACGGTGACATAGCCAATTATTATTTCATCCGGCAAGAGGTGTTGGCGGAAAAAGCGCATGGTTCGTGTTTGATGCGCTTGAAGGCGCGTCCTGCAAGGCTTGCATATTGTTCTTGAGCAATATCTCGAACCCCTCGGCCGGAACGGGTCGGGAATACAAGTACCCTTGCCCGTAGTCGCAGCCCGCCGCAATCAATAAGTCCCGTTGTTGCAGGGTTTCCACGCCCATTGCGATTATCTGCAAACCCAGGTTATGACCCATCGTGGTGAGGGTTTCGGTCAAAATGATGTCGCTTGAATCGGTTGTAAGGTTGCGGGTGAACGCGGCGGTTATCTTCAAATAGTCTACCGCGAATTTTTTCAGGTAAGTCAGCGCAGAACTGCCACTGGTGTAGCCTTCAAGCACCACCTGGATGCCCGCTTCGTGGAATGCACACAGTTGAGCGGCAACATGGCTGGCGGGAGCCAGCAGCACGCTATCCCGAATTTCAAAAATCAGGCTTCGTCCCGCTACCCCCGTTGTTTTCAAGGCATCCAACCAGGCTGAAGTGTCTTGCTGAGACTGAAACTGGAGAGAAGAGATATTCATGCTGATCTGAAAATCTTCCCCAGATACCATTTGCCATTGTTTGACTTGACGCAGCGATTCCTGAAATAGCCAGTCGGTGATGGCGTGTATCATTCCCAAGTCTTCGGCCAGTGGAATGAACTCGGCCGGACTCAAAATGCCGAGTTGGGGGTGTTGCCAGCGTATCAAGGCTTCAGCCTTTTGGATGCGACCACTGGCTAATTCGACGATAGGTTGATAAAACAGCCTGAATTGACCGGCTTGCAGGGCAAGGCGCAGCTCTTCCTTTGTTTGCTGTCGGCGCTGTGCGTCCCGCTGTGTCGCCGGAGTGAAATAACTATAGCGGTTGCGTCCGAAATGCTTGGATACATACATCGCCTGATCGGCATTCTGGATCAGGTCTTTCATGTCGGTGGCATCGTCGGGATAAAGCGTGATACCGATGCTGGCAGAAATGTAAGCGACTTCGCTCCCCAACGGATAAGGAAGTGTCAATATCTGAATAAGATTTTCGGCGACACGTTCGACGCTCAGGGTTTCTTCCAACTCCGCCAGTATGACGGTGAATTCGTCACCGCCCAAGCGGGCGACGGTGTCCGATTCGCGCACACAGGAAGTGATACGCCTTGCCGCCTCGACCAGCAACATGTCGCCCATGTCGTGTCCCAGCGTATCGTTGACCTCCTTGAAATGATCGAGGTCTATGAACAGCAGTGCCAGTTGCAAGCCGGCGCGATGGGCTTTTTTGAGGTCTTGCGCCAGGCGGTCGCCGAACATGCGGCGATTGGGAAGCCCGGTGAGCGAGTCATAATTGGCCTGATTCCAGACCAGATTATCAAATTTCTTTTTTTCGGTGATGTCCTGCAACGTGCTGACAATATGCGGAATACCATCCAGATTGGTGATGACCGCTGACAACAAACCAATACCCCGGCTGCCGTCCTTGACCTGAAATTCCACTTCCAAATCCTTGCAGCTACCCGTAGTTTGAAGTTGCTGAGTCATTTTTTCTCTATCTGCCCGTGTCGTCCACAGATTGAGCCCTAACGTCGTATTGCCGATCGCCTCGGCTTTTGAATATCCGCTGTCGCGGGTGAAGGCATCGTTTACATGAGTGATGCGACCATCCGGTAGACGGCTGATCAACATCACATTAGGACTGCTGTTAAAAATCAACTCGAACCGTTCCTTGGCTTCGCGCAGTTCCGTCTCGGCCAGCTTGCGCGCCGTGATGTCCAGCGTCGTGCCGACCGCCAATTCCGCCACGCCCGCCGCATTGCGCCGGATGACGCGCCCACTGGAATGCAGCCACCCCCAGCTTTGTGAGCGTTGCGCGATGCGGTATGCAAAATCGAAATGCGAATCGCCTTGTGCCGAAAGCGCCGCCTGGAAATGTTTCATAAAAACGGGAATATCGTCCGGGTGTACCCGTTCCAGCCAGCTTTGCAGATTGTGCGGCGCATCGGCTTCATCCATGTTCAGCAGCGACAACATTTTGTCGTCATATGACAGCTTGCCGCTGATAAGGTCGAATTCCCAGAACAGCAGATTGGTTGCTTCCAGCGCCATGCCCAGACGGCTCTCGGCGCGTTGCACCGAGTCTCGCAGTGATTGCTCGCGGAATTTCGTCAAGGTGTTGAGCAGGAAGGTGAATATTGCGGCTGCGGGTGCAGCGATAAGAACCCCCGCAATCAGCGCGATGAGTAAGGAAACGGCCTGGATTTCACCTCGCAGCAATAACGACAAGGCAGAATCTACAATGACCGCGAAGACTGTGCAGACAATCACCGTCAGCAGCCAAAGCCGCCAACCTTCGATACGCTGTAGAAAGGGAATCAGACTGGTTTTCAAACTCGAAACTCGAGAAAATTATTGTTTTGATGATACCGGCTATGTACACCCGGATGGTTCGCGTAACGTCCCGATGATAATCCATTTTTGGACGATTGCATGAATTTGCCTGCCAATTTTTCGGACAATATTTTGGCGGGTAGCGGGTAGCGGGTAGCGGGTAGCGGGTAGCGGGTAGCGGGTAGCGGGTATTATAATACAAATATATTATATTTCATAGTGTTGCAGCCAATTCTTCGAGTGTATTCTGCGAAATATCTGGCGCAGGGACGCGTTGTGCGAATGGCAATTTCGGATAATTTCTTAGCGCGGCGCGCTGATAGCTGGGGTCGTAGTGCAGGGTAAGCAATTCGCCCACCACGCTCGCGCAGTCGCCCAAAAGTATCGCATCCGTCCAATGCTGCAAGCATTTCGCGCCGTGAAAACGCAGCAGGGGTTGCAAGTGTTCGATGAATAATGGCGGGGCTTCGACATAGTGGCGATAGTCTTCCAGCAGCCCGGCGACCCGCACTGACAGCGGCGTTTCCATCAGCAGACACTCGCTCTCGTGCATGGCGGCAAACAGGGCAGGGGGCAGGCTGATGAGACCGATTTTATTGCTCTCGGCTTCCACATAGACGGGCAGCGCCGGATCGAAGGCTTGCAGGGCAAGCAGTAACTGGCTGTCGAAGCTTTTTTGCGAAGGTTGCTGCTGTTCCGGCAGTCGGCCCAGCACCGAGCCGCGATGTTGCGCCAGCCCTTCCAGATCGAGTATTTGCCTGCCCTGTGCGGCCAGTGCGACCAGCAAGCGCGTCTTGCCCGATCCGGTCGGGCCGCAGATGACGCGAAAGCTGAATTGTGGCGGCAAGGTTTCCAGTTGGTCCAGCACATCGCGCCGATAAGTCTTGTAGCCGCCTTCCAGCTTGTGCGCCGCCCAGCCGACCTGGGCTAAGATAATGCACATCGCGCCGCTGCGTTGCCCGCCACGCCAGCAATAAATCAGCGGTCGCCAGGACTTGGGGTGGTCGTGAAACACGTTTTCCAGATGGTGGGCGATATTTTTTGCCACCAGTGCCGCGCCCACTTTGCGCGCGGCAAAGGGCGATTCCTGTTTGTAAAGCGTACCGACGATAATGCGTTCCTCATCCGTTAAAACCGGGCAATTTATTGCCCCCGGCAGGTGATCTTCGGCAAATTCTGCCGGAGTGCGCACATCAATAATGTCGTCAAATTCGTCCATCTGTGCTAGTTTTGCGGTTCTGAAAAGCATATTTAATCGAGGAAATATATGTCGGGATGTCCGGTAGTGCCAGAAATAGTAACAGAAATAAAACTGACCCAATTGTCGCACGGCGGCGGCTGCGGCTGCAAAATTGCCCCCGCGCTGTTGCAGCAAATCATCGGCTTGGCTGCCGATAAACTCCCTTTCCCCGACCTGCTGGTGGGTACGGAAACCAGCGATGACGCGGCAGTGTATAGGCTCAACGAGCAACAAGCCATCATTGCGACCACAGATTTCTTCATGCCCATCGTGGATGACCCTTATGATTTTGGCCGCATCGCCGCGACCAACGCGCTGTCGGACGTATATGCGATGGGCGGTACGCCCATCATGGCGCTGGCGATCGTCGGTATGCCCATCAACAAGCTGCCGGTCGCGGCGATTCGCGCGATATTGCAAGGCGGCGAATCGGTCTGCCGCGCGGCGGGCATCCCGCTGGCGGGCGGTCATTCGATAGATTCCCCTGAGCCGATCTACGGACTGGTGGCGATCGGGGTGGTGCATCCCAACAAGCTCAAGAAGAACAGCAATGCGCGTGCGGGCGACGTGCTGATACTCGGCAAGGGGCTGGGGGTCGGCATTCTGGCGGCTGGACTGAAGCAAGGCGTGTTGTCTGACGCAGGCTATGCGCAGCTCATCGCCAACACCACCCAACTGAATAAAGTAGGCACGGCGCTGTCCGACATCGCTGCCGTACACGCGCTGACCGATGTGACCGGCTTCGGCCTGCTGGGGCATTTGCTGGAAATGTGTCGCGGTGCGGGCTTGACAGGCGAGGTGCAGTTCGAGCAAGTGCCGGTGCTGAGTGCAGCCTTGCCGCTGGCGCAACAGGGTTACGGCCCCGGTGCCATCGAACGCAACATGGCAAGCTACGGTGAGGACGTGATTTTTGCCGCAGGTCTGGCAAGCTGGCAACAACGCCTGCTGGCAGACGCACAAACCAGCGGCGGCTTGCTGGTATCCGTCGCGCCCGAATCTGCCAAAGAAGTGCTGGCTTGCTTCCGTCAGGCGGGATTCGCACAAGCTGCTGTGATAGGCAGGATGAAACCAGGTGCGCCAGGCGTGGTGGTGGGCTGAGTATTTCAGGAGAATTGGCGATGACTAAAGAGACCGCTGTGATCCAATGGCTTTCCGATGTAGAGGAACATAACTATCCCGCTGCTGTATCCTATCTGAGCATTATTTACACCGAAGACAAAGTGGCTGAGATGATTGTTAAGTTAAGAAGCACACCTGTAGTGCAATTCAAAGCCAAGGATATTTTCAGGGCTTCCCGGTTGCCTTTGATGGGGGTGAGTAATCTGCATGTCGAGAAAGACCGGGACAAAATATCGAAGGGCAGGGGTCTTTCGCCTTTATTGCTGCTGCGCGATACGCAAAATGGCAAGGTCGTGATCGCCGATGGTTATCACCGCTTGTGCGCTATCTACGAGTTCAACGAGGATGCTTTGATCCATTGCAAGATCATTTGAGCTTCCTTTAAGTCCGACAGGCTGCTGTCCGCATCAGTATTCCGAATATTTCTTTGCGCTGCCATAAACCTGTTCTGCCGGATATTTGACAGCATTTTTTTCCAGTTTGTGTAGCGCAGCTTCAAGCAAGTCAACGCCCAGTTTGTCTGACAAACGCACCAGATAAAGCAGCACATCGGCCAGTTCTTCGGCGACGGCGGCTGTTTTTTCGTCAGGCAAGTGGGCGGATTGCACTTCCGTCAGCCATTGAAAATGTTCCATCAGTTCGGCTGTTTCCACCATCAGCGCCATGCTGAGGTTTTTGGGCGAATGGAACTGATCCCAGTCGCGCACCTTGGCGAAGGCGCGCAGTTTGTCGCGTAACAGCAGCAAATCGGGCAGCAAATCGGAAGGCGCAGACATGGCAGCTCCTGTGAATGTGGATGCTTGCCATTGTAATACTCCCCGCCAACTCACCCAGTGCCGATTAACGCTGGCAGGCGTACATCCTGTTCAGAAAAGCCTCTACTTCAAGTGTCGCCATGTTCGCTGTAATAGGCTGGGCGCGAGTCGCCTCGCTATGGGTTTGGTAGAGCTGCAAGGCAAGGGCAGGATTCCAGCCCGAACACATTTCCTCATCACCGTACAGCATGGAATTGTCGGTTTCGATATTGCCATCGCACATACTCATCGTCACGATGCTCATTTCACACCTCCTGTCGTTGCGAGCGTGACTGCCGCCCTGTGATTTCATTATCGGCGGCCCGGTTAAAAAGTTTAGCGCAAACAGGTTTTTCTTCCTCTACGATTGACGGGAGCAACATTTGACGCAACGGGACAACTATGCGATTCTGCGCGCATGTTCCAATTCGCCCGAAAATTTATTGCCGTACTGTTAGCACTCTGGTTGCCGTTTTTCAGCGGCAGTGCGCTGGCGGCCTCGGTGTCCATGCAATTCCATTCAGGGCAATTCCATTCAGGGCAATTTCATTCGGGGCAGGCGCAACAAATGAATCACGAGCCGTCATATTACGAAGACGGTCACGATTTCGCCATGCCCGCTATGCAACAAGCCATGCAAGAGGGTGACAGTTGCGAGCAGCATGTCGGCGCTGCGGATGCTCATGCTCAAGATCATCATGACAAAAAATGTGCCGCCTGCGGCGTTTGCAATATCGCTTGCAGCGGCTATCTGGCCGTGTCCTGCCTGTCCGGTTTGATTTTGCAGCAGGCCGATGCTTCACTGACCGTCTATCTGTTGTCGTTCGATTCCACCACCAGCATCCCGCTGCTTCCTCCCCCTCTCGCCCGCGTCTGACGCGGGACGAGTGTGCCTGTCAGTTTCAAAATCTGAGCAACAACTGAACCGGTTTTAACCTCGTCCCGCATCGTTGGCAGCCTGTCGGCTGCCCGATTGACTATGCACGAGGATTTTCTACATGAAATCAATACTGTTTTTTCTGCTTGCGCTAACGCTCACGCCAGTCGCCGCCCAGCCGCTGGGCAGTGATGTCGAAGGCTTGCTCGTTTACGCGCGCGAACATAACCCCGAACTGGCGGCGATGCGCTATGAGGCGGAAGCTGCAACGCAACGCGTCAATCCCGCTGGTGCCTTGCCCGACCCGGTGCTGCGCACCGAGTTGATGGACATCACCAATCAGGGGACAAACCGGGCCGCGAGCCTTTTACCTGCGCAGGTCGGCAGCACGCGCTACACGCTGATGCAGAACCTGCCGTGGTTTGGCAAGCGCGATTTGAAACGCGAAGCAGCCGAGGCGGGTGCCGATCAGGCGCAAGGACGAACCGCCGCGAGCTGGGCGGACTTGGCGGCGCAAATCAAGTCGGCTTACGCGCAGTATTACTATGTCGCGGGCGGTCAAACCATCACCCGTGATCTGCTGGCGCTAGTGGGGCAGATGGAGAAAATTGCGCAGGTGCGCTACGCCAACGGGCTGGCCGCGCAGCAGGATGCGGTGCGCGCAGAAGTCGAGCAAACCGCCCTGAAAACTGAGCTAATCATGCTGGACAATAGCAAACGACAAATCAAGGCAAGATTGAACGCCTTGTTGTCGCGTCCGGCTTACACGCCATTTGCCGCACCGCAACGCTTGCGCGGCATCCCCGCCACGCTCAGCCTGGAAAATCAGACCGCAATGGAAAGCCGCATCCGCGAACACAACCCGGATTTATTTACGGACGAGGCGGCGATTCGCGCAAGCGAGAAAAACCGCGATCTCGCCTATAAAGCCCGTTACCCGGATTTTGTGCTGGGTGTCGCGCCGACCCAGGTGGGTAACGGCGTGCGCGAGTGGGGGCTGATGGTCGAACTCAACATTCCCTTGCAGCAAGCCTCGCGCCGTTCGCAGGAGCGCGAAGCCGAGGCGATGCTGGCGGCAAGCAGGGCGCGCCGGGAAGCCACTGCCAACCGGGTCTTGTCTCTGCTTACCGAAAATCTTTCCGGCCTCGACGCGGCGCAGCGCACTGAATCCTTGAGTGCCAGCGGCCTGCTGCCGCAAGCAAAAATCACCTTTGAATCGGCGTTGATCGGTTACCAGAATGGCCGTGTGGATTTTGCGACGCTGCTGGATGCGGCACGACAAATTCTCAATGCCAAACTGGAAATTCTGAAAGCCCAGACCGACGCGCAACTGCGTCTGGCCGAAATTGAACGCCTTACCGGAGAAGAATAATGAAAAAAATCAAATATATAGCGTTGTTTGTTGCGATTATTTCGAGTGTTGCGGCAGGCGGGTATTGGCTGGGGAAACAGGATTCAGGATTCAGGATTCAGGATTCAACAATCAAAGCTACGACACCCCCTGAACGTAAGATTCTTTATTACCGCAACCCTATGGGGCTGCCGGACACGTCGCCAATCCCGAAGAAGGACGCGATGGGCATGGATTATGTTCCGGTATTTTCGGGCGGGGATGAGTCCGGCGATGCAGCTCTCGCAGACGCGGGACAAATCAAAATCAGCGTCGAGAAGGTGCAGAAACTTGGGGTGAAGACCGAGCAGGCAACTTTGCGGGTGCTGGATAAAACCGTGCGCACCGTGGGACGCGTGGAAGCCGACGAGCGGCATATTTACACCATCGCGCCAAAATTCGAGGGCTGGATCGAAAAATTGTATGTCAACACCACAGGCGAGCCGGTTAAAAAAGGCCAGGCGCTGTTCGATGTGTATAGCCCGGAACTGGTATCCGCGCAGCGTGAATACGCGGTTGCGGCACAAGGAGTCGAGTCGTTAAAAGAGGCGGGCAGCGATACCCGGCGGAGTATGCAACAGCTCGCCGAAGCCAGCCTGTTGCGCCTGAAGAACTGGGATATTTCCGCGCAGCAGGTACAGGGTTTGTCCAAATCCGGGATGGCCAGCCGCAACCTGACTATCCATGCGCCGGTGAACGGCGTGGTGCTGGAAAAGAAGGCGGTGCAGGGCATGCGTTTCATGCCCGGCGAAATGCTCTACCAGATCGCCGATCTTTCCTCGGTGTGGGTGGTGGCGGATGTGTTCGAGCAGGACATCGGTCTGGTGCAAGTCGGCAGCAAGGCGCAAGTCAAACTGGATGCTTACCCGGATAAACCGCTTGAAGGCGTGGTGAGTTTTATCTATCCGATGCTGAACACGGCCACGCGCACCGTGCCGGTGCGGCTGGAGATCGCCAATCCCCAAGGACTGCTCAAGCCCGCCATGTTTGCCAGAGTGTCCATGGCGGTGGGCGGCAAGGGCAAAGTGTTGACCGTGCCGTTATCTTCGGTGATAGACAGCGGCACGCGCCAGATCGTGCTGGTGCAACGGGTCGAAGGGCGCTTCGATCCGCGTGAAGTCAAGTTGGGTTCACGCAGTGACAATTATGTCGAGGTGTTGGATGGCGTAGCCGATGGCGAGCAGGTCGTGGTGGCGGCCAACTTTTTGATTGATGCCGAGAGTAACCTCAAGGCCGCGCTCGGCGGAATGAGCCACGCTCACGGCGGCAGTACCACGCAAGAAAAACCGCAGGGCAATCCTCCGCCAGCCGCAGAACAGGCGGGACCGGGCAGACAAGCGCAACCCAAACCCGCCGTGGTGGGACATCAGGCGCGGGGCATTCTTGATGCCATCAATGCGGACGGTACGGTCAGCATCACCCACGAGGCCATCAAAACGTTGGGCTGGCCGGGCATGACGATGGACTTTCCGCTGGCCAATTCCGCGCTGGCGGCAGGTATTCCGCCCGGCAGCGCCATCACCTTTGAACTCGTCGAACGCAAACCGGACGACTGGGTGATTACCAAGCTGCAAGCGCAGCCGTCACCTGTAAGACACTGATGAATTCCCCCATCCCCCACCCAACCTCCCCCTTGAAGGGGGAGGAGTTTTGCTCCCGCCATTTCAGGGGGAAGGTTAGGATGAGGTGACGTAAGAACTCCTTCACGTTTGCTCCCTCCCCTTCAAGGGGAGAGGAGGGGGGATGGGGTCGCAGGAACTCCTTCACGTTTGCTCCCTCCCCTTCAAGGGGAGAGGAGGGGGGATGGGGTCGCAGGAAGTCCTTCACGTTTGCTCCCTCCCCTTCAAGGGGAGGGTTGGGGTGGGGATGGGTCGTATGGGGCAATTCACGTTTGCTCCCTCCCTTTCAAGGGGAGGGTTGGGGTGGGGATGGGGTCGTATGGGGCAATTCACGTTTGCTCCCTCCCTTTCAAGGGGAGGG
>Ga0210020_1004295_pt1 | contig 10574 bp, 7 predicted proteins | sample CryGeymeta201514_FD_183980 | JGI IMG/M metagenome (GOLD analysis project Ga0210020, IMG submission 183980) | Groundwater microbial communities from Crystal Geyser aquifers in Utah, USA - Crystal Geyser metaG 2015-14 (SPAdes) (version 2) | ecosystem: Environmental > Aquatic > Deep subsurface >... | reverse complement strand
TACCGAAAGGGCGGTCATTAAGGGAGTAGGCGTAAGAGAGAAAGACTATTACCTTTCCTTTGCTAACCAAGATAAGAAACCAACCGATTCCCTTTCTCTTTTCTATCAAGCAATAGAGGAGAAGAATTATCAGTCTGCAATTGAATATTTAGAAAAGAGCAAAGAAGAAAAGGAATATTCCTTTCTTAAAGGTTCTCTTTCTCTCCAGACAAGACTCTTAGAAGACCTCTGCAAAGAAAACTTCCCAGTCTATCAATACCGCAACGACAAAGAGCTCTTAGAGAAACTCTCTTTTTCCGAAAGATTCCCTTCTCCTGTCCTGCAAATCTTCTCTTTAAGGTTGTTGAGTAAGGTATCTATTAGAGAGAGTGATTTCCTCTTTAGCCGATAACTGCTATTCCCGTATCTCTTCTCTCTATCCAGAGAAAATAACTTCAGAGATAATCTTAGAGCATATCAAAATAGCTAAATTCTTAGGCAATGACTATAAAGAAAAAGAACTCTATTCCCAACTAAAGAATATTCTTCAGAAGAATCCCAGGGAAGATTCCCCAGAATATCTCTATTATCTTGGTCTTTCTGAGAAAGGAATTGGCAACAGAGAAGAAGCAGAAGATTTATTCAAGAGACTCTTAAAGACCGATTTCTCAGAGAAGGCCAAGTTCCAATTAGCGGTAATAGAAGAAGAAAAAGGGAATTACCAGAAGGCTATAGATTCTCTCATTCCTCTTTCTATTGAATCAAGAAAGGATAGATTAGAGGACTATGCCCGGTATCATTTAGCTACCTGCTACTATAACCTTGGTAAATATGAATCCGCACAGAAATACTTTGAAAGAATTGCCTATACCTATACGAGAATAGAGGAAGCGCCTTTATCCCTTTACTATGACGGCCTTTGTCTACTGAAGTTAAAAGAATACAAAAAGGCTGGAGAGAGGTTTGCTCTTTTAGTAAAGGAATTCCCTCTTCATCCTTTCTCTAAAGAAGCGGAATATCTGGTAGCCGAATCCATCTATGAGAATGCTAAGAAGGAACGCTGGGGAGCAAATCCAACGGCTACCTTAAACTATATCCTTAAATATCTCCAGGGAGTAATTGAGAAATACCCGGGGACAGAACTCTCCGATAAATCTTACTATCTCCGCGCAGAAGCCATCAGAAAACTTACCGATACCTACAATGAAATGAAGAACTATGAAGCTGCCCGAAGAACCTATGCCCTTCTTGTTGGCTATGAAGAATTAGGTCTAAAACCACCTGAGGAGAAAGGGAAAGAGGAAGAAGAAAAAAAGTCAAAGAAGGGGAGAAATCCTATTGCTACTGAATATAAAGAAATAGCAAATAATCTTTTCGTTCAGGGGAATTATAAAGCGGCAGCAGAACTTTATCAAAGGCTTCTTTTAGAATCTCCTGATGATGTTTATGCCCCTTTATCTTACTACTATCTTGGTATTTGTTATGCTGGTTTAGGAAACTATCAAAAATCAGTAGAGAGTTTAAGGAAAGTAGTTGATAAATTTCCTCAGTCACAATATGCTCCGGATGCTCTGGAAAGAATAGGAATTTACTATTGGCAAGGATTAGAGGATTTAGGGAAAGCTGTTATTACTTTTAGGGAATTTTTAGAAAAGTATCCTAACAATAGATTAGCACCCTATATCCTCTATGATCTCGGTTTAATTTTTACTAAGTTAGAGTCTTACAAACAGGCAAAACAGGAATATTTAACCTTAATTCGGAATTTCCCTGAAAGTCCAAGGGCAAAGCAGGCAAGAGAAAGATTAAAGGAGATAACCCAAAAACAAAAGAAAGGGAGAGAGAAGTGAAAGATAAAAAAATACTTTTTGACATTCCAGTTTTTATAATATTTTTCTTAGTGATTGTAATTTCTGCTTTCCCAATGGTGATTGTTCACAACTGGTTTCCATTGTCTCCTGGAGGCAGTCCTTCAGGCAATATTGCTACACATGGAGTACGATACCGTTTCTATGTAAGTATAAACCCCAGAGCTGAAAATCCTGTGGTAGGGCATTATGTCTATTGTTCTGACCATCGTGTTTATGACCAGAATACTATTGTCTGGAAGGTAAAAATTGGGGCAGGAAGCTGGCAGGATGTTGGTAGTGGGCTCAGTGGAGATTTTGGTTCTATTACCCCTGAATCACCAGAAAAGGATAATAATTACCTTACCAGTGTGCGTTGGCAAACCGAGGTTCAAAAAGGAAGCTATCAGATTAAAGTAGAAGGGAAACGTGCCTGGTGGGGTGGAACAGGTGGTGGAGGAGAATGGGAAGACTGGAGTAGCACTCACTCAGGGGAAGTTGTTCAGCTGGAAATATATGGTATTCAGCCATCTGGGGAGGTTGAAATTGACCTTAATGAAACCTATCCTGTATCAGTAAAAGTTCAGGACCAATATGGTAATATAAAGGGAACTGAAAGCACAACCACTGTTTATTGGAAACTTCATCCTGACTTTTCCCAGAATGCTGTACTTGACCCTACTTCAGGACAACCTGGTTCTGGCGAAGGTAATACTGGTGTAGTCAGTACAACTTTTGACCCAAACAATAATACAGGTGCTGGTGAGTATAAAGTTCTTGGTTCTTTGAAAGAAGAGTTAAATACAGATACTGACATTACTCAAATTTCTGGGAAGATAATTGTAAGTTCATATAATATTGAAATTTCAGCAAATCCCACAACAATAAAGCCATCTGGCGGGTGCGGCAGTCCTTATCAATCAACTATAACAGTTACAGTTACGAGTAAAGACACTGGAGAAAATATGCCTGATGTAAGTGTTTCAATGAATGCTGAGGCAGAGCAATATTCTGGAGGCCATCAACATAATGGTAATCGTCCTATTGGGACTTTTAATCCTTCTTCAGGAACAACCAACGATGAGGGGAAGTTTCAAACCACTTATACTGCTTCTAAATTTGGAGGAACGGAGAAGATTAAGGCTTCGGTTGAAGGGAAAACTGAATCTGTTAATCTAACTGTAAAAGTCCTTAATCTGAGTAATTTTCCTGGCGGAACTGGCTGTTATCTATGTGGATATACAGATACCCACCCTATCAATCACTACTGCACATCGACCACAAAAGACAAGATACAGCAGCTTGGAGGTGCATACAAAGAGCAATTTAATGAAAACCTTGCAATCAATGATATGTCATTAGTTTATGGTGGACTCTTTGACTATAAGGCAACCTGGGATCCACCTCATTCAGAACACCGTGTTGGTAAAAATGCCGATGTTTATCCAACCGGTACCCCAACCGATGCGAAGTGGGATTTTATAAAACAGAAGATTACAGACCTTGGCAGTAGTTATGTAGACGAAAGTTCTACTACAAGTCCGCATATTCATTTTAGAGAGTAAAAAACCAGGAGGAAACTATGGAAAAATTAAAATATTTGATAATGTTTTGGATAGTTGCTGAGATTCTTTCAATTACTCCACTTTATGGGGAGGTTGAAAGAAAATATCTAAAAAAAATAACAAGGATAATTTCCTCTATGAGTTATCCTGTTGTTGAAGAAAAATGGGTTCCTACACCAACAGATGATGGCAAAATAGAGATGTTGAGGCAGCAAAGATCTGAGGAATTTCAGGATAGAGTTGAATATATAGAAGAGACAGGCGATTATTTGTATATTTGTAAAGATGACCAGGGAAAGGTATTAAAAATTTTATTTGAACCTTACAACAAGATTGATGTTATTATTGAGTGTCAGGTGAATAAAGACAGTGAGGGAAACTATTTGTATAAATATATTGTTACTAATGCTTTAACAAGCAAGCAGGATTTAGGAAATTTTGGAATTGACATAAGATCAGACAGAATTGTAGAGGAAGGACACCCCTCTGGTTGGCACTACTTTTCTGGTAGTCGATGGAGGCAGGAAATATTTTGGGGCAAAATAGGGAGAGAGGATATGATTAGCCCGGGGAATAAAACCATATTTGAAATCAGTAGTAAATCGCCACCGGTAATAGTAAAGTGCTATGCACAAGGACACCCCAAAGAGGCCCCATATATAGTATCTGTAAACGGAGAAAAATTAACGAAAGAAGAATACTACAAACGATATCCGTATGGTTATGAGAAGGATGCTATTGCTTTAAAACTTGAAGATAATTGCGTAACTGGCTATACATTGGGTCCTGGACAAATTGGCACAAATAAGGAAATAGCCACTCTTTTAGAAGAGAACACCGAACTTGCGTATGAAATGGGCTGGCTCGGAGATAATGAATATAAGAAGTTATCTGAGATTATCAAAAAAAATAATAAAGGAAAATTAGATTTTTATAAGATATTCAAAAGTAAGGTAAAAAAAGTGAAAGACAGAGTGGCGCCTGAGTATATACAAATGGTTAACACAATCTTCGGAGAATAAAATTAGGCCTTGAAATTTGACATCAACAACTAAGAGACTATGAAAAAAACGATAATAAGATTTGTGTTGGTACTGATAGTATCTTTATCGTTCTCTTTAGTAATTTATTCTGTTTCTTTTGCTGAGCGTAAGAGACTTGAGAAGCCAGTTATAAAATTTGCGCCGGTAAAACCAGAAACGAAAGAGGAGTTATGGAAGGGGGTTCATCCAAAAACAGGTAAAAACTTATATGAACATAACCCACAAAGTAAGGTTGAATTTAATTCACAGAAACAAGAATATATCTATACTTGGAATTCCTGCATCCAACCAGGCAAAAGGATTAAAGCAGTCTGGGAACCTCCTATAAAGGTAGATGTAATCGTAAGAGGAGAAGTTAGGTTCAGCCCATCAATTGAAAAATATATCTATGATTACAAAGTCGCGAATTTAAAGACCAGCAAACAAAAGGTCCAACGGTTTGCAATAGAATACAAAATTCTGCCAAAGCGATTGATAGAAACATATAAACCTTTGAAAAACGAGGAAGATTATAAGAGACAATTCAGGGAATATGATAAGATTTGGAAGAATGGCTTAAATGAAATAGAGAGAAACGTGACAGTTAAGCGACCCGATGAAAACTGGCGTTTATCTTTTTGTAGCCCTATTCTCTATTTTTATTATGAAACATTTGTGTGGCGATGGGTAGATGTGAAAGAACACAGAAGGGGAATTTTACCCGGAAGTTCTCAGGAAGGTTTTGTTCTGGAAGATTCAAATTTGCCAGGTATTATCCAATGTTTTGCAAAGGGATATACACCTGCTCTTACAGTTCCTGAAGAGGGAACATCAAGAAAAATATCTGATCATTATTCTGAAATTACCAAGTATTACGGTAAAGGGGTTTCTGGCAAGACTATAGGGCCTGTTCCCCCTCCAGAGAGATTTGTTGCAAAAACTTTTCTAGACCAAGTTCTTTCTTATGTAAAAGAGAGTGAGGAACAAGGTTGGATAGAAACAAATAGAACCGCAAACAATATAGAGGAGTCATTAAATAAGATTGGCAAATATTTGACTTCTCATAAATTTTCTCAAGCTAAGGAGGAAATTAAATCTTTACTGAAGGAAATAGAAACGCTGAAGGAAAGAGAGCTTACTACAGAGGCTTACGGACTTCTCAGGTATAATTTAGAATACCTTCTAAAACAAATTAGCGAGAGTTAAAAAATGTCTCAAAGACCAACCAGACTGAACCTTGATTCCTCTGGAAGGCAGGTTCCTCCGGAAGAAAAGAAGAAGCCTTCCTCAACCTATGTTATGGAGAAGGTTGGGAAAGATTAAAAAAGGAGAGGAGGAGATTTTCTTTCTCTCCAAAGATGAAAAGAGCTACTCTGTAAGGATAGGGGAGGTAATAGAAGGGTATAAGAAGCCTTGAAATATCCCAGAACCTTCAATTTGACTTTTGCCATTCTGAGATATTATCCTTATAGCCTAAATACTCTGAGATGAAAAAAGTTAAAGCCTTTTATCTTTTTATCCTTTTCTTCTCTCTTCCTGCTTTAATTAAAGCAAGCGAACTTCCCACTCTTTCCTTTGATCCTAATTCTTCCCATTCTTCAGGTATAGTCCAGGTATCTATTGGAGAAGCTTCAGAAGATGTCTTTCAGGTTAAACTCCTCTGCGATGAGGAAGCCCTGGACATCTTCTTTAAGTTCCCGGCTATCTTTTCTCTAAATACTACCAAATATCCTGATGGTATTCATCTCCTTACCGAAAGGGTGGTCATCAAAGGAGTAGGAGTAAAAGAAAAGGATTATTACCTTTGCTTTAGTAACGGCAGTGAGAGACCAGCCGATTCCCTTTCCCTCCTCTACCAGGCGATAGAGGAGAAGAATTATCAGTCTGCAATTGAATATTTAGAGAAGAGCAAAGAAGAAAAAAGATATTCCTTCCTCAAAGATTCTCTTTCTCTCCAGATAAGACTCTTAGAGGACCTCTGCAAAGAAAACTTCCCAGTCTATCAATACCGCAACGATAAAAAAATCTTAGAGAAACTCTCCTTTTCCGAAAGATTCCCTTCTCCAACCCTACAGATTTTCTCTCTTAGAATGCTGGGTAAGGTATCTATTAGAGGGAGTGATTTCTCTTTAGCCGATAATTGTTATTCCCGTATCTCTTCTTTATATCCAGAGCATTTAACCCCAGAGATAATCTTAGAGCATATCAAGATAGCCAAGTTCTTAGGTGATGATACCAAAGAAAAGGAACTTTATGCTCAATTAAAAAATATCCTTCAGAAGAATCCTGAGGAAGATTCCCCTGAATATCTCTATTATCTTGCTCTTTCCGAAAAAGGAACAGGAAATAAAGAAGAGGCAGAAAACTTATTCAGGAAACTTTTGGAAACTGACTTCTCCTCTCAAGCCAAGTTCCAATTAGCGGTGATAGAGGAAGAGAAAGGAAATTACCAGAAAGCCATCTCTTCTCTCATCCCTCTTTCTACCGAATCAAGAAAGGATAGATTAGAGGATTATTCTCGCTATCATTTAGCTACCTGCTACTATAACCTTGGCAAATACCAAGAAGCACAGAAATACTTTGAGAGGGTTGCCTATACCTATACCAGAATAGAAGAAGCGCCTCTATCTCTTTACTATGATGGTCTTTGTCTACTGAAGTTAAAGGAATATAAGAAGGCTGGAGAGAGGTTTGCTCTTTTAGTAAAGGAGTTTCCTCTTCATCCTTTCTCTAAAGAGGCAGAATATCTGGTAGCTGAATCTATCTACGAGAACGCTAAGAAAGAACGCTGGGGAGCAAACCCAACGGCTACCTTAAACTATATCCTTAAATACTTAGATGAAGTAATAGAAAAATATCCGGGAACAGAACTCTCCGATAAAGCCTACTATCTTCGTGCAGAAGCCATTAGAAAGCTTACCGATACCTACAATGAGATGCAGAACTATGAAGCTGCCCGAAGAACCTATGCTCTATTGGTTGGCTATGAGGAATTAGGTCTAAAACCTCCAGAGGAGAAAAAGAAGGAAGGGGAAGAAAAGCCAAAGAGAGTAAAGGAGCAGAATCCTATAGTTATAGACTATAAAAAGATGGCCGAGGATCTCAGTTTCTATCAGCGTTACGCAGAAGCACGTAGACTTTATAAGGAGGTTCTGCTTGAATCTACAGATGAGGATCTTAAATCTTGGGCTCAATTTAACATTGGACTCTGTTATGCTGGTCTAAAAGAATACGAGAAAGCAGTTGAAGAACTTGACAAGGTGGTTAGAAATTATCCTGAAAGCGAATGGGTAGATGAGGCTTTGGAAAGGGCAGGTTCCTATCTTGGGACAATGGGCAAGCTCCCTGAAGCTATTGAAAGGTATAAAAAAATTGTTCAAGAATATCCAAAGAGTAATAATGCATCTACAGCTCAATACCTCTTAGGAGTAGCCTATTTAGAAGCGAAGAATTATGAACAGGCAAAAGCAGAATTTAGAGAAGTAATCAAAAATTATCCTCATTCTGTTTTTACTGAAAGAGCCAGAGAAAGGCTTTCAGAATTAGCCAAAATAAAAGGAAAGGTCAAAAAATGAAGAGATATCTATTGGTTCTCCTTTATCAAAGTATATTGATATTTATTCTAAATTTACTCTCTCCCTGTTCTGATGCGATGATTGTCCATAATGAAGATTCGCCTTTTATTTTAACAGACACCAAAGGTGAGTCAGCTGATGTTTATGCCAGTGGAGCCAGATATAGAATCAAGATAGAATTACGAGAGAAAGATTATTGGTATAGAAAGCTTAAAATCATAGAGCCCGCTATTGGAGGAGTATTTAACTTTGAAGAAGGAACACGCAAAATAACCGGCGTTGATGATTCTGGTGTCTATGAAAGTTATATCTGGCAGACCCCGGTGCTTGCTTCAAATACTCCATATACTATCATTCTTAAGGGGGAGCGTCTAAGAAAAGGACCTGGTGGACCAGGACCTCCACCTGATTGGGTACCCTGGGAAAGTTCCTGTAAAGGCAAACTTAAAAATCCCATACTCCAGATCGATGATCCTACCTATGAGAAGGTTGTTTCTGTGGACCCTGAAAAGGACAAGTATGCTACAGTGAAGGCAAAGGCTCTGGCTGATAAGAATTTGGTTATTGAGAAAGGTGTTCCCTTAAAATGGGACTGGATAGATCCGGATAAACCCTCAGATAATGCAGGAACAGATCAGTACTTTGAATGGTTCACTCCTCCTAATATCCGGCATGTCAACTCTTATTCTGCAGAAACAGAAACACAAGCCAATGGATATTCAGAAGTTAGGCTCTATGTCTCTACCAGCCCTGGAGATAATTACAGAGTACGAGCCTGGTATGCTCAAGATAAAAAACCAACACACTTTCCCACAGAGCAGCAGTCAGGGATAATTATATCTGGAGTAAAACTTATTATTAAAAAGCCTGAGAAAGATGCTGACTTTGATGTAACTCAGAATAATTACATTCAGACACAAGCTATTGATTTCATGGCAAAGATTATCCCTGAAATTGAAAAGTATGAGAAAAACAAAATTGATTGGAACCTCTTCCTTGAATATAAGACAAGTGGAGGAAAGGATGGGGGCACAAACACAAGGAAATTTTCTACATTTCCTGCTGATATTCATCAGGAGACCTATAAATCTATGGGTGGCAGAGTTAAGGTAAATGCTTCAACTACCATTGATAAGCAAGAACTTAAAGCAGAAGAGGTAAAGATAACAATTACTGGAGTGGCAATTCCTGATTCTATAATTACAAATAGACTGGTTGACCTATATAGAACCGGAGCGACTCCTCGTCTGATGACTGGAATTGCGACTGTGGAAAGTAGTTATATGCAATTTTCTAACAGTACCTTATATGGTCGTTATGACCACTGGCCAAGAGAAAGTCCTGATGGAGGAAGTCATATAGGTTTAATGATGGTATCAACTACAGTGGAGAGAGCATGGGATTGGCTGATAAATACTAATGATGGAGTAAATTTATTCGTCAAAGATAAATTAGGCGCTTCAGGGAGATACCAGAACAAAGTTAGAGCTAAACACCCAAATTTAAGAAAACTTACTGCTACTGAACACGAGGATAATGCCTTGGTCGTTTATGGTGAATACGGAGATATAAACCGTGACGGATATGCTGATTGGTATTATGTACCTAATTCAGACTATACAGACTGGATTCCAAACACTGCTGGGTGCCCTGATTTGGGCATTGTTGCTAATCCCAAGGGAATAGCCTATGCAAACAAATGTAGAGGACTTATGAAGTAAAAAATGGAGGTATATTATGAATCGGAAAAGTCTATTTTTAGTTATGTCGTTTTTATTGATTTTGACCGGTTTTGTTTTGACTGAGTTTATAATAGGAGCAAATAATTTACAGGATAAGAATGTTATGTCTGAAGAGATTTTTGGTAAAATGAGTTGGTCAGTAGCTGAAACAACTCCAGAACAACTTAAACGCAGGATAACTAAAAAGAAAATAGAAACTTTCAATTACCATCGGGTGGGGTCTGATCCCGAAGATCCAGACTATAAGATAGGAATCGGTGATTATGATTTTATTGACCTTAATAATGACGGTTCATATGAACTGGTTTTCACCGATGATATGAGTGGAAGGGGGTTTTATGCAATCAAGGTTGTTCAGAGGATTGAGCAAGGGTACAAAATCCATTATGGAATTGGTGGATTCAATGAAGCCGAAATTTCCGATATTGTGGTTGACCTTAATAAAGATGGGATAAAAGAGATATTGGTTCTTGAGCCCATAGAAGAGGAGGTAAGAGGGTTTGGTAATATTACCTTCTGGACAGCAATCTACAATTGGGATGGTGAAAAATTAATTAGAGTTGACGAGAAATTTCCAGAATACTATCAAAATATTCTTATTGAGGCAGCGGAGAATATAAAAGAACTTAATGACGAGTTACGGGAGCATAAAGATCTATTACTACCCAAAGAGAAAGAAGATATTAAACGAAGACTTGCTGGTCTTCGGCTTCTCTTTGAAAAAGCCCAGAAAATAGTGGAAAAGAAATAAAATTTCCCCCCCAATGCCTAAAAAACAAACCCGACTAAACCTTGATTCCTCTGGGAAGCAAATTCCTCCGAAGAAAAAGAGTAAGCCTTCCCC
>Ga0210020_1004286_pt1 | contig 10587 bp, 6 predicted proteins | sample CryGeymeta201514_FD_183980 | JGI IMG/M metagenome (GOLD analysis project Ga0210020, IMG submission 183980) | Groundwater microbial communities from Crystal Geyser aquifers in Utah, USA - Crystal Geyser metaG 2015-14 (SPAdes) (version 2) | ecosystem: Environmental > Aquatic > Deep subsurface >... | reverse complement strand
AAAATGAACAAGGTTGAGGGCCAAACGAGGAAAAACGGCCCTCGGTTTCATTAAAAACGGGAAAACGGTAAGTTAATCCCGGCTCACCGGGAATTGCTGTTCGATCATTCAACGAATAAGTCCCTTCTCCTAAATTATTCAAGAAAACGGCTGACGGATTTTCAACAATGGGGTGCCTGCTGGAGTCGAGCCGCAACAATTTCGCATCCAATTTTCGGACGCCGGTTCGGTTCCCCAATCGGGGTTGAGTCCCGGATCATAGACAAAGTTGACGCTCTACCCTTGTATCGACGCGCCATTCTTTGCCTCTGTCATCGGTTAAGATAACAGAGTAGATAAACTCTCCAATTGAGGAAACGCCTCTGTTGTCTTTCGAATAATCGTCTATCCCAAAGTGTGCGATTAAAACTGCAGAATTCACGGAACCAGGTGGATTCAATTTTTCGATATTACGGAAAAGTGATCGTTGACACATACCTGCGAGAATACGATTCCGTTTAATATTAAATTCAATCGGCTCGGTTTTCAGAGAAAACAAGTCAATTTTGACCTCTTGTATCTGGTGTTGATGCGCCATCAAGGCATAGTGCTCTGCCGAGCAGGCGAACATATGCGCAATGCCGCTGGCAAAACATTTTAGGTGCTTGCGTCCGAGCCTTGGTGATGGGGCTTTACTGTTTGTCTTTGACTGAACTCGGGCGCTGTCAAGAGCTTCTCGCGGCATCCATTCCAAACGCCGCCAGTCTTCCATTGGCAACAAATGATTATTTCGCAATGGATCGGCGAGCCAATTGTCAAATTGAGCTATCACATGTTTACGCAGCACAATCACATCGTCTCGCCGCAACCAACAGGCATGATTACTATCCTCTGGTGCAAAAGCATCGCCATGAGTTGTGAAATGTTGGCGCGATTCCCGAAGCGATGGCCAGTCACTCCCATAACCATACAACGGTTGATCCAGCCTCGGAAGTGGATTATGAAACATGAAGTACAGTGGCCAACCACACAGTGGACAGTCCCGGATCTCCTCGGGTTCTTCCTCGAGATTAGGATATCCACAGCAGGGACAAATTAGAAACTGGCTGGTCTGCGGTGAGGACGCAAACAAGCGCCAGCGCTGAAACAGCGATTCATCGGGAAAGACGAAATTATACGGTTCCGTGACTGGCCAGCGCCAAGTGGTCCGATAACCACATTGAAACCCATCTTCGGAGGTAATGCCAATTTCACCCCAATCGATCACCATTCGTTGACCGTCGATGCACATGAGACAGCCTGATCGGCCCAGCTCGTCAACGAACCAAGTCCCCTGCGTGAGGGGCAGCCGCTTGAACAACTCCTTGGTCATGGCCTGCTCGAATGAATGGAACTCGGACTCAAAACTGAATGCCGCCTGCAGCAAGGATCTGTTAAGCCATTCCTGATCAGTTAGCTCTGGGCGTGTGGGCATGCCCGTTTCCCTCGACATTTCTAATTCATCGAGGAGTTCCTGCATGTTTAGAATTGCCTGATCCAGCAAATTTGAAGAACACGGCCGTGCCGAATCACTCATCTCTGCACAGCCTTGAGCCAAAGCCTCACGCTGCAGCAGCGTTAAAAGATACCTCAAGCGTACAAATGCTTCTTCTCCCTCGGGGTGCCAATTGATTTGCAAAACAGCAGGATGGAGGTGACGAGCAATAATGAGAAAAAACCAGATCCTCAATGCCGATTGCGGCCAGCTACTTTCGTCAGAAGATCGGATCAAGCCCACGCTGTGAGGCCACCTCCATGGCAAATACTGGGCAGGTTCTGGCCAACAAGCCGTCCCTCCAAGCCACTCTTTTCTATCGAAGGAGTCCTCCAGATAAGGACCGAAAACATCTCCGATTCGTTTTAGCCAACCAAGTCGTGCCTCACGCCAGACCCGCCGCTTCGACTCCACGCCATTCGCATCGACTTGCCGAATAGTGAGGAGGAGGCCACCAATATTTTCTGTCTCGGCGCACAAGTCGGTGTGACCACCCTCCCCGTCAATCCGCACGGACACCGGAAGCATGCGGTGGGCGATAGCCACAGACCAAGTCCAAATGGATACAAAGGGTGGATACAAGCTGCTCATCTGGATGATCAGTGGCGAATTGTCCCTGCCGATCTGAAACAGTATACGTCCCGCCTTTGGAACAGATAGGGAAAGGGCTGGAGGCAGACCAATGGCTACATCCCGGCGCGATTCAATAGGTTGAAAATGCAAATCAAAAGCCGGTGGCATGATCCGTCCTCACTTGCTCAAACGCTCTGCACAACCCTAAGCGGATACATTGGTCATGGCATTGCAGACGTCTTGGTCTGATTCTTTCCTCCGCATTATCCTTGCTAAAAACACCCATCAGTCAATCCCGCCCGAACCACCATCCCAGCAAGAAGGAGGCTGCCAAGGACCCTAATCCACACCCCTGCGAAGGCCGTAAACCAATTCTCTGAGGGGCTGCGAGGCCATCAAGCCACGAGTTGAAACAATTCAGTTCCTCCTCTGCATCAAGAGTAATCAGCGGTTCACCCAGAGAATCTCCGCTTTCGGCCTCTATGAGAGACTGAAGCGTCCGCAGCAGATCACGCATGGGCCGTTCGAGAACGGCCGAAAACAGAGGCTGTCCCATTTCCAGGCCCTGGGGGAATGGCCGCTCCCAAAAGCACCGGTAACCCGATGACATACCGTTTGCTGCCTGAAGCAGATCATGAGTAGAGAGCCTTCCGGTGGCTTCCGTAAGCTCCCGAACGCTCTCAAAATATTCGTCGCAACTATCAAGCGCAGTCTGCAGATCGAAATGCGGCTCACCTTCAGGATTGGGACGTCTCGTCAAAGCGTCCTGCAGTGCCATAATGACTGGAGTCAGTTCGTCGGCATCCAGCAAAAAATCAACTCTATTCATTTCTCACCCCGCTCAATCGGCAGTCCCGCATGGATTCTGCGGTCTTGGAGAATCGAACTAGCCGCGCCGTCATTTCATCACCGGTCCGAATTCTTCATCAATTTCAAACAGATCAGGCGTCGAGCGATGGACGCCGATGCCGTGTTCCATCAGGAGCATCACAAGCTGGGCCCCGTTCATTAGGGCGATGGGGGTTTTGTCTGCCTGGGCGGCTTCCTTGACAGCTCCTGGACTGAAGTCGCTTGTGGTGATGATCAGGCCTTGCTCGTGCGCTCCCAGGCTGCCGCGCACCTGCTGCACAACCGGAGCCTGGATGTTGTTCTTGAGCTTCCATTTCTTGACCTGGACGGCCATCTTGATGCGGACCACGTCACCAACCACCAGGGTGCCCCTGACATCGATGCCGCCGTCGCCGCTGAGCTTGGTCACCTCGACCATCTCGAAGCCCATCTCAGCCAGCAACTGCGAAATAAGCTCCTCGAACTCGCCGGGCTTCATGGCCAGCAGTCGTTCGCGCAAGACCTTCCGAACCTGGTGGTTGTGCTGCTCGATTTGAAATGCGAGACCGCGTCCCATCCATTGGCTCAGGCCCACATAGCCACGGCCGTGCTGAACGAAGCGGGGCCGCTCACCGCGTTTCTGCTGGCGCTTGATCTCGGTGATCACCTGGGCGTACATGGTGGCCTCGGGCGTTTTGCCACCAGTCACCAGCCAACCTTTTTGCAGGGCCTTCTCGGTGATCTCCTTGTAGTGCATCGGCTTCTTGCCGCCGAACTCCTCAAGCACTTTCTGAGCGCAATCGGTGAAGGAAAATCCCGCGTTGGTGGGATGAGGTTTTGGGGTCTTTTCGACAGATGCAAGAAGCGGTGCAGTGTCACCCTCTGTTTCTGTGGAATCCCGAAGCGCGAAGGTCTGAGGGCCGACCTTTACAAAGGGCGACTTGTCCCCGTTGTTCTTGATGTCGGAGTAGAGCCGGGCGCTGACCGTGGCATCTGGTGTTTTCCCTCCGGACTGCCAGAGACCGGCTGCCATGATCTGCTCGGCTATCTCTTTTGCATGAAGAGGTTTGCCAGCTCCCCTCAAAATCTCCAATGCGGCAGCTTGGACGTTCAATTGCTTGCCCCTCCCATGCCTACAATCTCCATTAACTTCCCGTAGCTGGTCACCACGTCGTACTTGACGTGTTCGGGATCAATCTTGCGGTTGACCTCTGCGAAGAACTTGCGGGCGCATTCAATTTTGGTTTGTTCGATTGCCCGCAGTTCCATGCTGGACATGGAGCCTTTGGTCTCGGCGACGAAATAGATGTGCTTGACCGAGCCTTCCTTAAAGGAAATGGCCCAGTCCGGGTTGTAGTCGCCTACGGGAGTTGGGATCAGGAAGCCTCTGGGGAGCTTTGCATAGACGACCACCTCGGTGCTGGTGTCCAGCTCTTTCACAAACTCCCGCTCAACCTTGGAGTCGGTAATCACATAGTCGTAGATATGGTTCTTCAGCTTCTCGCTGGCTTTGGTGAAGTCCTGCTTGCTTTGGCCTGTGGTGAAAATATCGATATCATGGGTTTCGGTGATGTTATCGTAGCTCAGCCGCTCAATGATGATCGTGGCCTTCTGCTCATTGATCAGCCGCGACCCCTCAGCAATGAAGTGCTCGGGGTTCTGTTTGAATTGCTTGAAAACTGCGGGTTGAACGTTGCTCAATATATCCGCTATTGTTTTCCGAGTGAGCTGGGTGTTTTCAGCGATCTTTCCGAGCAGATCGTAGGTGACCATTGTATGAATCGAGGCGTTATATTCTTCCGTAGCGGTTTCACGAACTTCGAATGACTGACCCGCCTTTACTTGATCGTAGGTTGCCTGAGAGACCTGTTCGCCGCCCTGGATAGTATACTGCAGAGGAGTAACCCGGAGTTCCTTGTCGAACGTCCGAATACAATTTTGTATGAGTTCACTTGACTCAAACTCAACGCGGTACACGGCCTTCTGATTAATACGGTTCCACAGGGCCTTAAATTCTTTCTTCTCGAAGTTGGCATTCAGCGGGTTGGTCTTCGGTTTGCGGTCATCACCCACGTCGGGCAACTGGGTCTCACTGAAGACGCTGTCGATCAGCGCGAAAATCTGCTCCGCATGAGGAGCAAGCTCAGGAGGGAGCGCCGCCAGGGTTCCAGCGGCTTTTGCTTGGTGATAGGTCTCGGCAACCTGGTCCGTGGCGTCATCCGTATAATCATTCTTGAGCAAATATTTGTAGATCTGCTTGGCCATAACCGGGGTGATTTCCAGCGTCCCGGTTTCAGTGGTAATCACCTTTCCTGTGAAGTAGGCCTCGTCCGCCTTGCGGGGGCGAGCCGACAGCGAATCACTAATTTCACGCTGCAGGTTGGCTACAAAGTCCTTATAACTTTCGCTGGCCACAACGGTCAGGATATTCACATCGTGAACTGTGGCCGGGTGATCCATGCGGTCACCGTGCTGGTTGACACTAATCCGCAACCCCCGACCAACTTCCTGGCGGCGCGAGATCGTGTTGTCGCTGTGCTTGAGCATGCACATGACGAAGACATTGGGGTTGTCCCAACCTTCACGCAGGGCCGAGTGAGAAAAGATAAAACGGACCGGTTCTTCGAAGGATAAAAGCCGCTCTTTGTTCTTCAATATCAGATCATAGGCATCGACATCATCCGAGAGTCCCGCCTCTTCACCCCGTGTCTTAAAACTTGGATCAGTGAGCTTTTTCGTTTTCTTGTCGATGGCGAAGTAACCGTTGTGCGTCCGGCCAACCCGAATATCGGTCAGGTATTTGCGGTAATCCTCGTTATCGAGTGCGAGCTCCCCTAAATATTCAGACTTGAGCTGTTCGTACTCCTCCTCAAAAATACGGGCATATTCTCCCTGATCATCCGCCTGACTGTAATCGCGATATTTGGCGACTTCATCGATGAAGAAAAGTGACAGCACCTTGATGTTTTGAGCGAAGAGGCGCTGCTCCTTCTCAAGATGCGCTTTGATGGCTTCACGAATTTGAATCCGCCGCATCGTCAACTCGGTTACATCTCCGGTCGCATCACCCGCAGACAGAACGTGGCCATTGGTAAATTCGACCGTGTCGTTATTGGCATCGATTTGGGCAATGACGAAGCCGCGATATTGATCGAGCTCATTCGATTCAACGAACAGGTCCTTGCCGCGTTCCAGGCGTTTCACAATGCGCTTAATCCCATTTCCCTGGCGCACCTCCAGCTCAATACGGGCGACCGGTGCCTTCTTGGAAATCTCGATGGATTCCAGATAGAGGTAGGCATTGGTCCCGGCCAGGCCTTTCACGGCGATGCCGCGTACCGCAATCTTTTTCACCAGCTTCTGGTTATAGGCATCCAGAGCATCGAGGCGGTGGATCTTATTGTGGGTGGTGCGATGAGTCGCCGAATAGCGCAGGATCATCAGCGGTTTGAACTTGGAGAGCGCCTCCAGGGTTTTTGCGCCTTCCATTTTCTGTGGCTCATCCAGAATCAGGATGGGGCGGTTGCTGCTGATCACATCAATAGGGCGGCGTGACTGAAAATCGTCCAGCTCATCATAGATGCGGCGGTTGTCCTTGCCCGTGGCATTGAACGCCTGGATATTGATGACCATGACGTTGATGCCCGCATCCGACGCAAAGCTCTCCAGGTGGTGCAGTTGCTTGGAGTTGTAGATGAAAAATCGGGCTTTTTTGCTGTAACTCTCCGTGAAGTGCTCGGCGGTAATTTCCAGCGATTTAAGCACACCCTCACGAATGGCGATACTGGGGACCACGACGATGAACTTCGACCAGCCGTAGCGCTTATTCATCTCGAAGATACTCTTGACATAACAATAGGTCTTGCCGGTACCGGTCTCCATCTCGACGTCGAGGTTGACCTTGCAGCCAGCGCTCATCACCAGCTTGTCGGACAACGGCAGGTTCTGCCGACGCTGCACGGCGTGAATATTTTCAAGAAGCTGGCCATCGGTCAGTTGGACATCGGCATTCTTGAAGCCGGATTGTTCAAAAGGGAGACGTCCTCTCCCGGGGTCAATCCGATAGGTAATTCCGGAGGTATTCACCTGACCGGCGAAACAGTCAACGACCGATTCAACCGCGCTGGTCTGATAGGGCTGGATCTTAAACTTCAGTTTCATTGGACACCTCCCTGTGTCCAATCCTTCGGGCGCACTGGCGTGCGTGCCAATTTGTATCCGTTCAAATTTGTCATGCTTGCCCCCCGACGATTGCTTCAAAACGTTGCAGCCAAGCATCGAAAAGTGGACATTGCTCTCGCATTTTCTGTATGCCGATACTGCGTGCCACAGCAATTCCCGTTGTCGTCTTGGGGAATTCACCATTCCTCGACCACCCGTCAAGCCGCTTTGAAGGGGCTGTTACCGGGCTGTTGTTGATTGCCTCAGGTTCTCCGCACTCAGCCAGGACCGCCGCGATCTTTTCTTCTGCTATGTCTAGCTCAGCTGCAAGGCTTGCGCTGTCACTGAAGAGCAGTGCTTCAAATTCGTGAATGGCCATGTGGGGGATGAATCTCCTCTTCGCCTGTTGCTCGGCGAAAAGATCAACCACGGCAGCCTGGGTTGCGTCGTTGACAATCTCGGCAATCTTTGCGGGGGGTGCATTCGCGGGAACCAGATCAACCCCCGGCCATTCACGCACCCCATAAAAGTCCACAAGCGTTGTCACATAGGTATCAGCGCGTTGCTTGAGATGGATTTCAAGATCTTTCCTGACCCGCTCAAATCGGACATCTCCACCTTTTTGCCCCGGCTTGGTCACCTGAGTTGCCGTCATGAAAACCATCTTCTGCGCAAGATAGGGCTGCAACAATGAATTGATAAAAATCTCTTCGGTTTTACCTTCAACAATGGCTATTACTTCGATAAATTCACTCATAGACCGGCCCTCCGGAGATGACGTTTTTCATCCAGAGTTCACCAACCGAGTAACTCTTGAGCCATTCAGAATAATCTTTTTCATCAAGCCGTTTGAATGTTGAGGCGCCATCTTCACGGTTTACCACGATAATATCGTCAATGCCGAACTGATCGATTAAAGCCGGTGACTGGGTTGCCACAATGACCTGTGTTCGCTTGGAAGCAACCTGAATAAGTTCCGCCAGGATGACGATGGCAGCGGGATGCAGCCCCAATTCAGGTTCGTCAATAATAATGGTGGAGGGTGGATTCGGTTGCAGCAGCGCCGTGACAAGGCAAATAAACCGAATGGAACCGTCGGAAAGATGATAGGGCTGAAGGGGATAATCCGAGCCCTTTTGCATCCAGCTGATGTTGACCTCTTTTTTGGGGCCGCTCTCCCGAGGCTCAAGAATGAAGTCATCAAAGAACGGGGTCACCAGGCGGACGGCATTCAGAATATCCTTGTACTCTTTAGAATGTTTTTCCTTAAGCTTGTACAGGAAAGGGCCAATGTTCGATGCATCGGTGCGAAGCACCTTGTTGTCCTCAATAATCTCATAGTTCCGCATTGCCGCAGTGGAACTGGTATCGTGAAAGTGATAGATCTGCCACGATGAAATGGCATCAAAAACAGGTTGGCTGAATTTGGCATCCGATCTTTTTTTCTTTGCCTCTGCAACCATGCGCGAAGCGCCATCATCGCTATCTCCCAACACCCACCACCCAGTGGTTCCGCGCTCGTAATACCGTGCCTCGTCTTCGATGGCACAAGAATTATCTGGTGTAGGCACCAGTTTGAAACGAAATCCCCGAACTCCGAACCTCGTTTCAAACTCCATTTTTTCCGTCACCTTGCGTCCGTTAAAAAGAATATCGCCTGCTCCGCCGTTATCCCTGACATAACGGTTCAGATTGCCGTCGATCAGTGCTCGCAGCATTCTGAAAAACGAAATGAGATTGCTTTTCCCGGCCCCATTGCCTCCGACCACCACGTTAAGATTCGTCAGTTCAAAATCGACGAGCGCTCGGATCGACTTAAAGCCTTTTATCGTTAATTTATCCAAAGAAGTTCCCATAGCCCCTCCCTATATCGACTTCACATCAGTGCCCGGAGACATCTGCTTGAAAATCTGCTCCACGTTGATCTTGACGGCGTCGGACACGAAACCGCTATCGCGGAAGACCACGCGCAAAGGCTCGAACCCGGCCAGTTCCTTGACCAGGTCCTCGTTCACGCCGGTATCGAAGCAGGCGACCAGGGCGTTTTCATCGACAAAGAAAACGGTCTTGCCCTGGATGGTTTCCTTGCGAATAGGTAGGGACAGATCCACGCCCCAGTCCAGCAACACTTGAAAAAGCAGATCTTCGGATTTACGGTCTGGCTTAATGTTGTCGGTGAAGATTTTCAGCTGGCCTTGTTCGATGGCGTCCGGCGTGTAGTAGACGTCGGCCATGTTGGATGAATCGACTTTAAGCACACGGAAGCCGATGTCCTTGTTCCAGGCTTCATGACATTCGCCCTCCAGAATCTTCTTTCCAGCCCGGCGGATACGTTCCTTGCTGATATCGGCGATGTTTTTATAGCCTGCTTTGAAAGCCTCAGACTTTTCGTCACAAGGCTCGGGAAGCTGTACCATGATGAATTTGCGGTTGCCGCCATCTTCTGCGTTGAGTTGCATCACAGCATTGGCGGTAGTGGCTGATCCAGCGAAGAAATCCATGGTGATGTAATTTTTATCTACAGATGCTATTTCCAAAAGAGTTTTCAATAATCTTACTGGTTTTGGACTATCAAAATAACCTTTATCATCGAAAAGACGCTTAACTTCTTGGCGGCCCTCTTGGTTGTGACCAACGTCCTGATGAAACCAAATTGTATTCGGTCTAAGTCCATCCTGCACTTCAGACAGGAACGTTTTCAACCTTGGAATACCATCCCCATTTTTCCCAAACCAAATACGATTATCTGCTACCAGCTCTTTGAATTTATCGATATTTACACTCCAATACCTACCGTCTGGAGGAAAACACTTCCTTCCGCTTGGGGTGGTAATTTCGTAAACCAATTTTTCTGTACCTGATTTTGCGGACAAAACTACAGAGGTCCATAGCCCCCGGCTATCATTATCAGGGTTTACGTAGCCGCTAGGGGTTTCATCTCCCCTTGGGAGTAATTTTAGTTCCCAACTAATACCATCGCCGTTAAGTTTCGAGTTTTTTGCATAACAGAGAATATGATCATGCATAGTCGAAAAATATGTAGCATCATTAGCCCTGGCAAACTTCTTTTGCCAAATGAGATTTGCCACAAAATTCCTCTCTCCGAAAACTTCATCACATGCTTTCTTCAGGTTATGGACCTCACCATCATCAATACTGATGAAAAGCACACCATCCTCAGACAAAATGTTTCTGGCAAGTCGAAGCCGAGCAAATATCATAGATAACCAATCAGAGTGAAAACGCCCCCTTGAGTCAGTATTGGTCAGCAGGTGATTTCCTGTTTCGTCTTTTTGATTAGACCTTCTCAGGTATTCTTCATGATTCTCGGCAAAATCGTCTTCATAGATAAAATCGTTGCCCGTGTTATACGGCGGGTCGATGTAGATCATCTTGACCTTGCCGAGATAGGTCTCCTGGAGCAGTTTCAAGGCATCCAGGTTATCGCCCTCGATAAACAGGTTCTTCGTGGTGTCGAAATCCACGCTCTCTTCCCGGCAAGGACGCAGGGT
>Ga0210020_1004233_pt1 | contig 10669 bp, 13 predicted proteins | sample CryGeymeta201514_FD_183980 | JGI IMG/M metagenome (GOLD analysis project Ga0210020, IMG submission 183980) | Groundwater microbial communities from Crystal Geyser aquifers in Utah, USA - Crystal Geyser metaG 2015-14 (SPAdes) (version 2) | ecosystem: Environmental > Aquatic > Deep subsurface >... | reverse complement strand
TTTCAGTACCCTACTTCTAAAATAGTAAGCTAAATATTTATCAGTAGCACACAAATAAAACTTTCATAGGCCACCCACTGGCTAGAGTGGTTGGCTATTATTCGTATTATTTCAATCTGTTCGCTCGTAGCAGAGTACTAGAGTAGACTACTACTGTAGCTAGTAGTAGCTACTAGTACTAGTCTACTGTGCACTACTACTACTGCCGGCAGGTAGACTCGAGCAAAGATTTTATATTCTACATACACCTCCAAACAATATTGAGTTGAGTACTATTGTATTAATAAGATTTCTCTCATCGTAGCTACACTAAATAACTACACGTATTATGGACGTGTCTGCCTGGTTCTACTCACTACCACCCATAACTCGCACTTGGTTTGGTGTAGCTTTGGCACTCAATGCTGCCGCCACTTTGGAACTGATCGATCCTCATGATCTACTGTTTGACAGATATGCCATTACGAACAGGTTGGAATTGTGGAGAATAGCTACCTCCTTTCTGTACGGTGGAGGTCCGCTCAACGAATTTTACGTCTTAATTTCACTCTACCTGATTACCATCCATTCGCGGGATTACGAACGGAATCCTCATTGTGCTGGTGGATCTCCTCGTGCCGATTATGTGTTTTGTCTCCTCTTTTGCATCACAATCACCATTGGAACGTATCTGATAACCGAGTACTTTGTACCACGGTCACTGCTGTATCCTCTCTTTACAAGAACGATCTTACATTCCATTACCTATCTTTGGGCTCGACGAAATCCGAATCTCTCTGTGACGCTCTACTTTATTCCCATTCAAGCACTGTATCTGCCCTACGCGTATATTGTTATTTCTTTGGTTTTGGGTAATCCCATACACGAACTGTTGCATGGTATGCTGGTGGGACATGTCTACTACTTTGTCGTTCAAATCATTCCAACGGTATTACATCGACGAATACTAACAACACCCATCATTCTGGAAGAACTGATAAACAGCATATGTGGTGATGGTAGTGATGAGGAACACGAATTTCGACAAGATTTTGTGCGTATCAACAACAACAACAACAACAACAACAACAACAACAACAACAGTAACAATAACAACGACAATATTATACAGCGACGATTTCAACAAGATGGTGCTACTGAGGCTCATATTGCCGCCAAATTGAATCAACTCGATCGACTCCGGACTCTTGCACAAAGTGCCGAGGGACGACAACAATTTGTTGCAAAGGATCGGAATGATTGGCAACCTCTTCACGAGGCTGTTCGGGGAGGACATATCGATGTAGTGAACTACTTGTTCTCGTTGGAATGTGGCGTGGACAAGAATGCTCGAACTATGGGCAACCGTGGTCCCAGTCCTCTTTGGATGGCCGAACAGATTCACGGGTTGGAACATCCCGTTACGTTACGTCTGCAAGAACTTGGGGCTGTCAAAGTGGGACCAGAATAAAAGCAATAAGTCACAGGAGACTGGTAGGGGGTAGTCAGTTGATAAAAAAACGACAAAACTTATTTGGCGACAGAAAAATAAGAATGGTTCTTGATAAGCTGTGGAATATGAAAAACATCGCTTTTGAAAGTGGTTCATTAAAAGTAGCAGGGCCAGACGCTCTATTCGAAAATGATACAAAGCATTGCGCCTGCACTTTGTTTTCGTTACATGGCTTGAAGAATCGCTGGCGGCTTCATTTCAGAAACCGACACTGATGATTGTCCTCGCAGTACTTCCAAAGAATCATCATCATCCATTGACGTGTCAGCACGCTCAACACTTCTGGTCCGCAATGCACTAAATGCTTGCCAGCGAAATTTTTGCTATCCACTTCACGGTGATCTGGACGGGCCAAAGTCAACCAGTAGGCGTCCATGGTCAAAATTGTGCTTTTGGAAGAAGCGCAACAATTATTGTGTGTTTCCAAAACGTGTTTCGCCACGTGGTTGAAATGAGCGACAAAGGTGGGATCCAGCGGCAATAGCTGCAACATTTCGGGAGGCCACCCAAAACCGTAGTTTCCATATTTAGGCCACCCGGCAGTCGTCGATTGAAAAACTTGAAGCTTTGCAGGAAAGGCGTCCACAATCTGCAATAGATTACTCAGCGATTGTTGGTAGTCTTGAGCGCAAGTTGTATGCAAAGCAAGACCAGCCTGAGACTGTGAAACGGCGCATAGATTCGAAATATCGTGAAGACCTGAATTGAATAGAATGTAGTATTCTGTGGAGTACTGCGAGTAGAGTTTATCATGAGATTGAATGTCGTGCAAGGCAGAAGAGACGTTTTGGAGTGTCTTCCGTAAACCGCCGAAGGTTGAAATGAGAGTCGTTTGGATCTTTAGTAAATCGGGAATGGCTGGACCCACTATTTCGTCAAATAAGTCCCGCTGCATACGCATGTTGGAATCTCCAATAAATATAATGTGTATTCGTTGACTTGGATTTTGAAGGTACCGCTGAAGCAACGTGGTTAGTTTCTTCGTTGAGACAAAATTGCAATTCCGATACTCATATTCCATGCGGATTCCCAGAGAATTGATTCCTTGCTGGTAGCCAGCGAGGCTAACGGTTTGGTTGATACTGCTGAACGCGTTACCCGTAGAAGAAGACCTTGTTTTGTCCGTGATAATCCATCGTCCATTTTCTGTAGCATGAGTGTGGGTTGATTTCAACAAATCGTTGAGAGCGCAAATAGGACGGCGTTTCGAGTTAGATTCACGTTCGTTGCTTCTTTCGACGCCGTTTATTGGGAAGACGTCCACGTCAACGGGAAATTCTGGCAACAGATATCCTTCATACGCTGCACGTTGCCAGCGTTGGGCTACAGGAAAGCTGTCGAACGAAGAAGGATTCGAAAATGCCAGCACCACCTCAACGAAGTATCGACCCGCATCCATAGGAAAGAATGAAATGTCATAGCTTCCGTTACGGTGATCCGTCACACGACCAGGAATCACGGCTCGACCATAGGCTCGCACAAAAAATAGAGCTCCACCACGACGACAAGAAGAAACAGAACAAACGATACGAAAGGTTACGTTTTGTCCCACCAACCACGACGCATATTGTGGAACCAAGTGAAAAGACCCGGCCAACGTATTCGAGGGTCGTGCCCAACCAGTGTACCCTGGCAAATCACCCGGTGTGAGTGACAATGAGTGATTTTTCGTCGTGACTGTTGTGAGTGACTGCGTCACGGTGGTCGCGGTTTGCTCCGGTGAGGTGAAAACAGAAACGTCGACAATAGCAGTATTCCACCAGCGTTGGAATATTGCGAAATCCAACACGAGAAAGAGAATCAAACAAAGGCCTTTACGAGCAATTGAGTGCATTTTTTCTTGTAAGCAATGTTGATGCATGCTTGTGTCGGAATCACTATGCTTTCGATGTTTGGCTTGAGAGTTGTACTATTGTTGATGTTTTGGGCTGTCATAATTTTGTCCCATAGCTAGTCCCTAACTCTAATGAATCGCTACTGGTTTCATAATTTGGAATAGTTCAGAGTTCTGGCTAGTAGACTACTAGTCCACTATTGCTACTAATACAGGTGCATTACTGCTATTCTACTTTGCTCGCTTGCTACTACTGCAGCTAATAGTAAGAGAGAGAGAGAGAGAGAGAGTGGCAATACTCGAAAAATATGGAAAAGCGTAGAACTCGAACGAGCTTATTTTCAAGATTTTGCTAAGCTTCTGTTATCCAGTAGCTTTGTAGCTATAAATGGGTATTGTTACTGTGAACCGTTAATATCCGTTTGCTGTCCAAGTCGGAACTCGCTGTGCCTCTGTTGGCGCGCTTCTACCACAGTTGTTCAAAACTGGCAGGCAACCATAGAGGGGAGAGGAATAGGACACAGTGATTTCATTGCTGTTGCATTTTATGATGAAGGGGAGAAAACTGCAATGGAAACTCCAGGAACCCAATTGGTCGTCCAGCTGCACTGCAGGTATTTTAAGATATTATTTCAGCAGTCACCGCTCAAAATCGAGCGTTTCTTGAGCTAACGCAACTAGAGCCAACAATACAGCATCATTTAGTGGCTCTGCGTTGTTTTCCTGCTGCGAGGGCGTTAAAAAACATGAAACCAAACAAAGCCACCTATCCCAATACAACCGGCATTATTTGACTCGGCTTTTCTTTGTCACTGCTCAGTCCCAAACAGCTGCGCTCATGACTCACCTCAAACGCAAGTACGTGGTAGCCTGCAACATACGCTCGCACTTAGCAATCCAATTTTGGTATCCAAATGAAAGTGTCAACCACTCTTGTTGACTCACCTAGTAGTAGCAGTATCTCATTGACCACAACAGCCAACAGTCAGAGCACAAAAAATAAATAATAAAGTTCTACACCTAGACTAGTCGAAGGCAGACAAAATCACAATAACAAATTTGTGCCACAAACTCCAATAAAATAAGAAAAATAATAATATAATGAAAATTCTTTCTTTACTCGCTTCCATCACTGCCGTTGGCGCTTTTGCTCCCATCCAGCAGTCAGGTTCTTCCAGAATGGTCACAGAAATTTTTGCCCAACGAGCCGAAATTCAATTTGTCAAGGGATTGGAAGAGAAATGTATCCCTCGAGTGAAGCTTACGCGAGCCAAGGATGGTTCCTCGGGAGTGGCTACATTTTTGTTCGATAACCCAAATGTTTTTGACTCAAGTACCGCATCCCAGGGAGAAGTAACCGGTCTTTTCATGGTCGATGAAGAAGGAGAAATCAGCACCACCGATGTGAACGCACGATTTTCCAACGGAAAGCCCCAATCGATTGAATCTGTATATGTGATGAAGAGCCCGGAAGAGTGGGACAGGTTTATGAGGTTCATGGAACGATATGGCGAAGCCAATGATCTCGGTTTCAACAAGGCCTAAACCGTGAGGCAAAATCTTCAACTATTTATTGCTGACATCCCATCGCTAGCTGCTACTGGAATTTCTCTATTTATTTAATCAAAATGATGTGTTCAACATTTCTTTGGAAGTGCAGTCTGCCGCCACATTTCATGTATTTAAGTCAAAATGCCCTTCTACACTACTTTGGTACCTCGGTGTATCCTCAGATTTTCTTGGTGGCGCAAGCAGGACTATCAATGTATAATGCGCACAGAACTTTAGATAAAAATATTTAAGAATGTTATCGCTTGGAGGATTCTAGGTTACTGAGTTGTAATGCACTTATTCCTTCTTTTTTATGCTTCCGCTAGAGACTTTCTATGGACAGCAGGATGGGAGACAATTTCAATAAAATCTATTTGCTTTGCCTTCTCGAGATGCGCTCACTTTAGTAGCGACAATTACGGTGTTCTTGGCCTTGGTTGGAGTAATGCGTTTACATTAGGGATCACTGCCAGAACAACCTGAAACTACACGAAGAATTAGACTCATACTACTACTAGTCTAGTAGTGCCTATTACTGCTCTACTCTGGTAGCTACCTGGTACTACTAGTAGTACCATAATAGCTACTAGTAGCAGTCTAGTAGTCTACTAGTGCATCACCTACTACTCTAGACTTAGTAGTCTACTAGAGTAGTCTAGTACTACTGATGTTTAGCCTCGACCCTTTTTGTGTGACGCCTAATCCGTGACTTGATTTACAGTACAAAAGATTTCTTCGATCTGGCAAAGTTTTCGGTTGACGTTCGCCATTGTTTGCGCTATCTTTTGCAAAGTTTTTCCGTCGTGAAAAAGCCTATGTGAGGTTTTTGTTTGTTTCGGACTCAATATTCTCAGGGACGTTATAATTTTCTTCGAGATTTGAAAGTTTCGCCAAGCGTCGTCGGGCTTAAAGTGGACACCAATGTAGGTCTTCCAACTAGCATTCAGAAGTTGATCATGGAGTCAGTCAATCGAAAGATATTTTTATTGTCAGGAAATTTACTAACAACAAATAATTCGCGCCAAGTACTATTTAGAGATGAATCGGCAATCTAGCTGCCTGTCTAGTACCCCCATCAGGTTAGTTGAATTACATTTATTTAATAGTGCATACTTCAGCGTCCAGTGCCAATCATTTTCATCCATGTCTATTCCTCTTCGTCTTTTTCTGAAGATTCCTTGTTCGGTGTTGAATCGTGCTCATCCTCTATGATCCCAAAGGTTGGTTTAATTGACGTAAAAGGCACCTCTTCTTCTGTTGATCCTCCACACAGCTTGTATTTCTTTTTCAAGTCGGTCACCAATTCTGTGATGGCTTCTTGCGTCGTTGTAGTAGCCTTTCTCGCGTAGTATGCCAAAGCAATAAAACCCGCCCCAGTGACGAGCATGTTGATGATTTTGAGAAGAGAAAATCCGTTGACGCCACTGCCAGGAATAATGACTGGAATGTGCTGGACGTTTTGACACATGAATACGTGAAACTGGAGGACATAGGTCTCCAGTGTGATGCGACCAAAGAAGTCGAGCATGGTGCTGTTCATTTCGGTCAATCGCTTCGATGAATTGCGAAGCATCAACCATCCAGCAATCGGCATCCAAAAGACAAAGGGATGAATTGGATTGTACTTGTGTTTGTCACTTTCATGGCCATAGATAAAGTACCAGCCGAGGATCAACATGACTCCGATTGCTCGCTGAATGTACATTGCTTGCTGCTTTTTGGGATTTTGAGTCTTTTTTCCCTGTTCTCCATCTCCACTGGCAACTTCCGAGCCGTTGTCGTCTTCACCGTAACACCACTGCATGTAGGCTTTCGCTCGGGCATAAAGAAAGCCAGACAACATTCCGAACCATGCTGAGTATTTGTCCGTGCGGAACCGAAATTCGTATTCGTGAGAGAACCACGTCAAGATATTCTTCATGGATGTTTCAAAAAACAAAATATGAATCAGCAAACAAATGCCAATAGCGGCCATGTTGGCTTTTTCGTGGTTCAATTTATCAGGAAACTTTTCGCGCAAGAGTTTGGCACCGTAACACGTTGCCCCTGTCACGAAGAATCCAACGGTATGGAGTGGCACAACGTAGTACAGCTCGAGTTTGACGCCCAGGAAAATACTCAGCATGAGCGGAAAGTAATTAATGCGCACCCACATAGAGACCATGCGTTCCAAAGAAAAGTCTTGCTTTTTGTCAAAGTAAAGGAAATTACCAAAGCCTGTCATCCAGACGTAGGCCGATACCAAGACTCGGATTTCATTGTAAATGGAACGGTTACGATAATAATGGTACTGAGATAGCGACACAAACGTGAGCAAGGAATCCAGTTGAGTTACGCAAACATTAAAAGAAAGAAGACACAGGCATACATCTCCATGCGGCGATATCATGTTATACATACCATAATGAACACAAATTGCATCCATCCCTTCCACTCTTCGGTTTGATCTCGGGATAGCAACTGCACACCACGAGTTCCCGGTTCGTGTTTCATGGTATAGATGGCTCCTCCCAACATTACCAGTACCATAATCCAAAACATACCATCGCTATGATTTTCATCTCGCGGATAACTAATGGGCCAATTGTTGATAACGTAGGCGACAGCCAAAATTCCAAAAACCTGATACTGGGCCGTAACAAAGGCACGACGAGATTTCCACTGGGCCAATATAGGATACTTGTTGAGAAATTGGTTCGACCAGGATCCTGCCTTGGAATTCTCCAAACCGAATCCTTCCTTGTTACTGTCGTCTTTCATGGGCGGTGCGCCCATGGAGGACGGGGCGGTAGCGGTAGTAGGGATATCTTCTTTGGTCATGTTTGAAGTGGACACTGCCGTCGAGTTTCGAGCGGTTGGGGCACTCATGTTCATTGGGAAAAGTGTTGTCTATTGGTTAGGATTATATATTATAACCAATTTCAGCAGAAGGACAACTAAAGGTAACTTTTTAAAGATAGGTCAAACTTGGTTTTGGCAGCAAATTCTTTCTGAAAGTCGGTTTACTTCGTTTTGATTAATAATTTAGGTCATCGCGATGACCTTCTTACGTTATCCTGTTTGTACCACTCACCAGGTACTCCACTAGTTGAGACGCACAGTAGCCAATTGAGAAACCCTTTTTAATGCTCGAATCCTAGTTTAAGGCTACCAGGTACTAGTAAGATGAATACTGGTAGTGACTTGCACAATGAATACAATATCATATATAGTTTTGCAGCGGATAGTTTTAAACTTTAAGGATTTGTAAAAGACAGCAACTACTCCCGCCATCTCTCTATTTTATTTTTTACAACAAGTCGTTGCTAGCTAAAAAGGCCAACAGGAAGCCCCCAATAATCACTGTAGACACCCCAACAAATTTCAAAATGGGTTTGAGCAGATTATCTCCACTCACACGTTCTATTGGTTCTTCGTCGACTTTTCGAGATAGAAATCCATCGTAATATTCCTTGCCACCCAGTACTACCTTTTGTTCGTCGTTAATATTGTCGTCCTGGCCGGGAATATTCACGAAAAGCTGGGAACAACTTGTAGTCGTATGTCGACAGGATACTGCGCCAGAGCAGTATGCTTCTTCTTGAGATGGCTGTATGGAAATCATGCTCCTGGTTGACAGAAGATTGTTTTGAGGTACAATTTCCTGAAATCTGCCGAGGATTGCCGTTGCAGGGGGGAAAGTAAAGGCCGTTGCTTGTCCTGACAAAAGACTTCCGTTCCAAGCCAACAGCAGGACGATTAGTGTGGTAGCAACCACCGCGAATTTGTTTTGAATACTACGCGATATCATGTGAATGATGGAGGAATAACGGGTGTTGGTGTGTTGTAGATAATTATTCTGAGTAACTTCTTATAATGGCTCTCGGGTGATGATGTGCAGTTCGTTGGATGTTGGATTGTTGGATTTTGGATTACTCATCAGAAGACAAAAGAGTTACTACTAGTAGACTACTAGAGTCTACTCATCCTAAAAGAAATTCGGAAAGCGAAGGAAGCTTTGGATTTCTCAGTCACGAGCTGGACTGACGTCACAGACTTAGCCCAATGGAAATAATCGCATCGGCAATCGGCAAACATGCTAGCTAGGGGTCTACTATCCCTCTGATCCCAACGACCTCGTCTCGTCTTCAACGTCCTTCGCAGATAAAATGCCAAGCGATCAAACCCATGAGGTTATTGGGTTTGGTCTCAGTCGTCACCATCTCGGTTTTATTGACACCATTATGGGCTTTCCAAACACCATTGAATGTTCCTGTCACTCGAAGAACCATACCACGATCTCTTGTTCGGGCAGATGCGTCTGTTGACGCCGTCGGCCGCGTGGTGGACATCGACGAGGATGCTGTTCGAGACATTGGTAGTATGGAAGAATGGGCGACTATAATGGAGTTCAAAAATCGGAAGCCTTTGAGATAACGAGCAACATGAACCCCAACAACGTTGATATCGAATATGATATTCTTGATTATGAAGATGTATCCGTTACTACCAATCAAAATCTTCCGGCAGGAAGTCCCGTCCTGTACGTACCTAATGAAATGATCCTTTCCAGTCATAACGCGTATCAGGAACTGGGTCGTTTGGAAGATACGGAACATTTACTGGGCAGCTTGGATGCTACTGACCAGCTAGCATATTTGTATCTCGTGGTAAAAATTTTGATGGAATATGAGAGAGGAGAAGAGTCTCCATGGTATCCTTGGTTGAATTCCCTGCATAGATATTACTCTAATGGGGCCTCCATGACACCATTTTGCTACGACTGCTTACCACCTTTGGTGGCTTCTTTGGCCTGGAAGGATCAATCCAATTATATTTCTCTTGATGCGGCTCTCATCATGGTGCCATTTCTCAGTGATGAAACCAAGGAGAATAACGATCTGACAAAATGGGCCTTCTAGGTTGCCTACACTAGAAGCTTCGAAGCAAATGATGGATCTGGTGACTTGCGCATTATTCCCATGGTTGATTTGTTTAATCATGGAACATATCCAAACATTGGAATTGGATACGATGAGCGAGGGAACTGCTATGTACAAACCACAGCTGACGTTCCAGCTGGATCGCCGCTTACTGTAAGTTATGGAGATCCAACCAACCCATCCTTTCTGTTTGCAAGATATGGCTTCATTGATACAACTTCCCCAGCAACCTTTTGCAAAATTATGATACCGAACCCTTCTTCGCAACTTGTTGATATGGGATATGATCATTCAAGAATGCTTTTTTGGAAGGATACCGGAGAAGTGTCTCGAGAGGTTTGGGACGTCTTGCTCTATCAGATCCTTGAAGTGGAAGTGGAACTAAAGGAAGCATTTTACCAGGCACATATGAACGGAGACGATGCAACCAAACAGGCTTTTCACCAACAGTGGTGGTACCTAAAAACATCTACAGCATTGCAAAAACATGTTGATACGTTTATCAATAAACTGGACGACCTTGCACTAAAGTCAAAGGGCAAAAACCTTTTAGAACATCCACGCCTTCCCCTTATTTTGCAGCATAATGAATTTGTCAAAAAGACATTCCTCGCCGTCCGAGAAAATTGTCTTGGTGGCTAACACACTATTGGTTGGCCAAAAGAGAGGAAAATTGCCAAGGATAACAATACTAGTGAATCTTACTGAAACCAAGGGACTCCTCCATGGTTTGTGGCAGCTTTTCTGATCAAAATGTTGCGTATAGTAAAATACAGTACAATATAATCAATGTCATTACTATTAAATACTTCATATACATCCTGCGACCCTTGGCATTGTGATTGTTGTAGGCTTGGTTGTAGTCGTTGC
>Ga0210020_1004212_pt1 | contig 10711 bp, 8 predicted proteins | sample CryGeymeta201514_FD_183980 | JGI IMG/M metagenome (GOLD analysis project Ga0210020, IMG submission 183980) | Groundwater microbial communities from Crystal Geyser aquifers in Utah, USA - Crystal Geyser metaG 2015-14 (SPAdes) (version 2) | ecosystem: Environmental > Aquatic > Deep subsurface >... | reverse complement strand
ATCTGCGACCGCTGCCCAAGGCTCCACGCCTGACCGCTGAAGTCATTGAAGCCATGTGTCAGGAAATTATGAACGCACGGCAGAAAGAGCGCTTCGCCACAACCCATGAAGTGGATCTGGCCTACGGTGTGCCGGGACTGGGTCGTTTCCGCGTCAATGTTTTTCAGCAACGCAGCAGCGTTTCGGCAGTGTTCCGCGCCATTCCCTACAAGGTTCCCAGTCTCGATGAACTCGATTTGCCCAAGGTGCTGAAAAAAATCTGCACCGAACAGCGCGGACTGGTGCTGGTCACCGGCGCCACCGGCACCGGCAAATCGACAACCCTGGCCGCCATGCTCGATTATATCAACAGCAACCGCACCGCGCACATTGTTACCATCGAAGATCCGATTGAATATCTGCACCGCGACCGCAAGTGCATTATTAACCAACGCGAAGTCGGCTTCGATACCGACACCTTTTCCGTGGCGCTGAAAAGCTCGCTGCGCCAGGATCCTGATGTGATATTGGTCGGTGAAATGCGCGACCTGGAAACCACCGAAACCGCCCTCGCCGCTGCCGAAACCGGGCACCTGGTGCTTTCTACCATGCACACCATCGACGCCCAGGAAACGATTACCCGCGTCGTCTCCATGTTCCCGCCGCATCAACAGCGCCAGATTCGGCTGCAACTCTCCGGCGTTCTCAAGGGGGTCATTTCGCAACGCCTGATTCCGCGGCAGGCAGGTAAAGGGCGGGTTGCGGCGGTTGAAGTTATGGTGACTACGGCGCGCATCCGCGACATGATTGATGACCGTGAAAAAACCGCACACCTCAAAGACGCCATCGCCCAGGGACATACAACTTACGGCATGCAGACTTTTGATCAGTCGCTGATGCAGCTGGTGCAGAAAGACATCATCTCCTTCGATGAAGCCCTGCGTCAGAGCAGCAACCCGGATGACTTTAAACTGAAATTTTCCGGCATCTCGTCCACCACTGATGCGTCATGGCAAGACTTTGACAGCGGCCAGCAACAGTCTGCCCGCGAAGAGGCTCAAACCGGCGATGACAACCTCAAAATCGAGCGATTCTGATGCGTTTACCTGCGCGCTGCGCATTCTGGGGCGCCGGGAACACAGCACATCCGAGCTGCGCAGCAAGCTCGTGCGTCTGGGCTTTTCCGCCCCGGAAATTGAGGCGGTTCTTGCGCGTTGTCGTGAATACAATTATCTCGACGATCGACGCTATGCCCTGGCCCGCTGCCATGAACTGCTGCGCAGCGGGCGCGGTATCGGCCTTCGCCTGCGACTTGATCTGCGGCAACACGGTATTTCTGAAAGCCTGATCGACGAAGTTCTTGAGACAATCAACCGCGAAATCGAGCCCCTTGACGTTTTGCGACAGCAACTGGAACGCCGCTTCGCCGGTTTCGATTATGCGGCGGCCAGCGAAAAAGAACGTCGGCGTATTGTTCACCATTTCCTACGTCGCGGTTTCAGCCTCAGTCAGATTTTTGCGCTGCTCAAGCACACCCCTTGACACCTGAGTTTTCAGTTACCAAACAACCCTTTCAACTGCTTCAAACCCTGCTTGACCTGGTTCTCGATTTCATCAGCGGCGGGCGCTTGCTCAACGTCCTCGGAGCGCGATTTTTGTTCAGCAGCGAGGGGCTCGCTCGCTGAGGAATCTGGCCTGAACCCAGCATCTTCGTCCTGCGACATCAATTCGCGCAGAGGCACGCGGCGATAGGTGGGCGGAGGCTCAAAGGTCGCAGCAGACAATTTTTTTTCCCTGATCCCGGTTGTCAGGGTTTCACTGACATCATCAATACTGCGCAACTCGAAGGCAGTCAAATCTTCGAGAGGATCTTTTGGCATATCGGGCAGGCCTGCCGGACTCATTTGGCTGAAGCGCGCGGCGCATCGCGCAAACTTTTTCTCGAAATCCTTCATGCTCTGCTTCAGCTGTTTATTTTTAGCCATATCCAGCGCGTCAAGTCGGCTGTCGGACGCCAACCAGACCTGATGCTGGATCTCTTTACCCACCTTGACCTGATAGTGATCGGCGGCGTAACCCGCCACTTTTTCGCGGCCCAATTTGACCAGTACCGGCGAGGATCTTTCCATGGACTGCGGCTTGCCGGCATCCTTTTGCATTTGCAGATTCATCTGCTCGGTCATTTTAAGCATCTGCTGGTATTCGGGCGAATTCATCATTTCGCTGACAAACATTTCGATATCGGCACAATAGCCGTCCAGGGTGTTGCGATAAAATGTCCGGTCATCATGGTTGAGCACAATAACTTCGCCGGTATCAAAACGCATAATGGCATCACCGGATGCATAGCGGCCCAATTCCGTATCGTAATATTCGATCAGGGTTTCTGCGTTGCCAAGCGCGCCAAAAAAATTGCGGGTCGAAACTTTTTTCTCGACCACGAATCCGGCCAGCACCCCTGAACTTAAGCAGCAGACCAGCCCCAAAGCACACAAGATTTTCAACATGGTAGTCTCCTTTCAAAAAAACCCTCAGTCACGACTCCGTTATCAAAGGAATCTCCGGTATAAACCATGGCCGCACCGGGGTCAAATTTTAAAACCGACATCGCCAAAGGTGAACAGAGTTAAAGGCCTTTTCAATCTTCGCAACTTCGATTATTATCGCGACTCGACTTTCCCCCTTTTTTTCTGACCTCGCATTGACCGACAGGAACCACAGAAAGGCTCGTTGCACATGATCACCGGACACGAACTTCGCGCGCGTTTTTTGCAGTTTTTTGAAACTCGGGGGCACCAGATTGTCGCCTCATCTTCCCTGGTGCCCCACAATGACCCCACCCTGCTGTTTACCAATGCGGGCATGAATCAGTTCAAAGACTGTTTCCTGGGCGCCGAAAAACGCGCGTATCTGCGCGCCACCACCGCGCAGAAATGTGTCCGTGCCGGCGGCAAACATAACGATCTGGAAAATGTTGGCCGCACCGCACGTCATCACACGTTTTTTGAAATGCTCGGCAATTTTTCCTTTGGTGACTATTTCAAAAAAGAAGCCATCGCTTATGCCTGGGAATTTTTAACCACAGACCTGGGGCTGGATAAATCACGGCTTTACGTCACGGTTTTTACCGATGATGACGAAGCCGCCAACATCTGGCACCAGCAAGAAGGCGTGCCGCGCGAAAGGATTTACCGCTTTGGCGAAAAAGACAATTTCTGGTCCATGGGCGACACCGGCCCCTGCGGCCCCTGTTCGGAAATTTTCTGGGACAATGGTCCCGGCACCGGCTGCGGCAGCGCCGACTGCGCGGTCGGCTGCGATTGTGACCGCTACATGGAAATCTGGAACAACGTCTTCATGCAGTATGATCGCCAAGCCGACGGCGCTCTGGTGCCCCTGCCCAAACCGGCCGTCGATACCGGCATGGGTCTGGAGCGCATTACCACGGTGATACAGGGTGTCACGTCGAACTACGATACGGATCTGTTGCGTGACATCATCGGCCACATCGAAAAGCTTGCCGGCAAAACCTATGGACAGAACCAGGAACATGATGTCTCGATGCGGGTCATGGCTGACCACAGCCGGGCCACCGCCTATCTGATCGCTGACGGGGTACTGCCCAGTAACGAGGGACGTGGCTATGTGCTGCGCCGCATCATGCGTCGCGCCATGCGCCATGCCAAGTTGCTCGGGTTTGAAGATCCAATTCTGTACCAGGTTGCAACTTTCGTCCTTGGCTTCATGGCCAAGGCCTACCCTGCCGAGGCCGCCCGTGCCGATTTTATTGCCAGGGTAGTGCAAAATGAGGAAGAACGTTTTATTCAAACCCTGAGTAACGGGTTGCGGATTCTCCAGGACGAAATTGCCAAACTTGCGGCACAGCAACAAAACATTATTCCGGGTGAAATTGTTTTCAAACTCTACGATACTTACGGATTCCCCCTCGATCTGACCGCCGACATTGTCGAGAAAGATGGTTATCAGCTCGATGAAGCCGGTTTTGAAAGCTGTATGGAAGAACAGCGCGCCAAGGCACGGCAGCACTGGAAGGGGTCAGGCGAAGAAGCGGTTCTGGCCATTTACAAACAGCTGGTCGATGAGGGCATTAAAACAAGCTTCCGGGGTTATCAAACCCTAAGGGAGCAAGGCCAGGTTGTGGCCCTGCTGCGCAAAGGACAAGCCGTTGAAACAGCCAGCTGCGGCGAAGAGGTTGAAGTCGTCTGTTCGATAACACCCTGCTATGGTGAATCAGGCGGACAGGTGGGTGACCAGGGCTGCATGTTTAATGATGAAACCCGGCTGCGCATCTTCGATACCCTCAAGCCCTTGCCCGAACTACTGGTGCATCGCTGTGAAGTTGTCACCGGTGAAATTCATAATGGGGCACAGTTGACCATCGAAGTTGATGCCGAGCGCCGTCAACACATTGTGCGCAATCACACCGCCACCCACCTGCTGCAAGCCGCGCTGCAAAAAATTCTTGGCGATCACGTCAAACAAGCCGGATCACTGGTGACCCCCGATCGCCTGCGTTTTGACTTCACCCACTTTTCACCCCTCAGCACCCCGGAATTGCGCAAGATCGAAGAGCTGGTCAATGCTGAAATCCGTCGCAACGCCCAGGTTTCTAGCCAGGAAATGGCTGCCGACGAAGCCGTTGCCGCGGGAGCCATGGCGCTCTTCGGTGAAAAATATGGTGAACGGGTGCGCGTGGTGAGTGTCGGCGATTTTTCCATGGAGCTTTGTGGCGGCACCCATGCCAAAGCTGCAGGCGATCTTGGTTTGTTCCGCATTCTCAGTGAAACCGGCATCGCCGCCGGGGTGCGCCGGATTGAAGCAACCACCGGCGCTACCGCCCTGCTTCAGGTTCACCAGCAACAACAGCAGTTGGAACAGCTGGCTCACCTGCTTAAGGGTGACCCGGCTCATCTCGAACAACGCCTGCGGAAACTGCTGGAACAGCAGCGCCAGCTCGAAAAAGATCTGGCCCAATACCAAAGCCAGGCCCATGCCAATCTGGGAGGCAATCTGCTTTCAAAACTGCAAAACGTGGGAGATATCAAACTGCTGGCAGCGCGGGTCGATAACACCGACGCCAAGCAATTACGCGAGCTGGCCGATCAGCTGCGCGACAAAATTGGTTCGGGTGTGCTGGTTCTGACCGGGGCCTGTGGTGACAAAGTACCACTGCTGGTGGCGGTCACCAAAGATTTGTGCCCAAGGGTCGCCGCAGGCAAACTGATTCGCCCCCTGGCCGAAATCATCGGTGGCCGTGGTGGCGGTCGGCCCGATCTCGCTCAGGCGGGCGGGCAGAATACCGATAAAATCGATGAATTATTAAATGCCGCACCGCATGAACTCGAAAAAATATTTAACCAGGCTTGAAATCTCCAAAAGCTGAAGTACTCTTCATAAACCGACAAAAACAAGGAACGCACCCGCATGGAAACTGCCGCTCTGATCCAAACTGCCGAACAGCAGGAATACGCTCACCCCAAACACGAACGTTTTTTCCTGCGGGATATTGTTACTTCGCTGGAGAATCCCGATCTTTCCGTGCATCGCGGGCGCATTGAGGTTGGCGGTGAAATTTTTCCCCATCCCCATGAAACGCAAACCGAAACTTTTTACATTTTGTCCGGTGAGGCTCAGTGTACTATCGGTACCGAAACCCGTGTGGTTGGCACCGGCCATTGCGTTGTTGCTCCCGCCGGCATTGTTCATGGACTCAAAAATACCGGCAAACAGCCGGTCGAACTGCTGGCTTTGTTTACCCCGCCGCTCAAATAAGCACAACGAGGTTTATGGTGGAACTGGCCCAACGCACACAACCCGCAATGACTTTGAATCAGACAGGGCGCAGCCTGCTGATTGTTGATGATGAGCCCATCATTCGCGATCTGTGCGCCCGTGCCCTCAAGGGTTTTCGCGTGTTGCAGGCCAACGATGGCCAGGAAGCGACTGATCTGCTGAAAAAAGAGGTTGTCGATGTGGTGCTGACCGACGTCATGATGCCCCGCCTCAACGGCTTAGATTTACTGAGCCAGATCAAGGAAGAAACCCCGGATCAAACCGTCATTCTGATGACCGGCTACAGCGAAAAAGAGGTCATTCTTCAGGCGCTCAAAGCGGGTGCCGACGATTTCATCAGCAAACCTCTCAACCTGCTGCAATTACGCACCACCATCGACAAAGCCCTGGAAAAGCGCGAATTGCGGCGCCAGCTGAGCGAACTGCGTCAAGCTGATCGCCTCAAAAGCGATTTTCTCGGTTTGATCTCGCACAAGCTCAAAACCCCGGCCACCGCAATTTCGCTCTTCATCCAGAATATTGCGGGAGACAGTGTCAATCCGCAAGACGCAAGCTTCAAGGAAATGCTCAGCATGGTGCTGGCAGAATCCCGCCATCTTGAACACCTGATTCAGGATTTGCTCTATTTCAGCCAGGTCATCCTGGATAAAAAACCCCTCGACCCTCAGCCCCTTGAGTTCGGGAAAATTATTCGCCAAATTTGCGACGACCTGCAACAGGCGGCCTTGGACAAAAACCAAGGGTTCCGGGTTAACCTTGAGCTCCCTTTTCCGCCGCAGCCCCTGATAGCTGACCGGAATAGAATTTCCTTTGCCGTTCACGCCCTGATCGACAATGCGATTAAATTCACCCCGGCAGGGGGCAGCATTGAAATCGAAGGAAGCTGCACCGCCACGAGCATTCGACTGATTGTACGCGACACCGGAATCGGAATTCCGGCCCCTGAACTCAAAAAAGTCTTCGCCAAGTTTTACCAAATCGACCCCGCCAACACCGGCCAGATCCGCGGCTTCGGTTTGGGCCTGTTTTACGCACGCGAATTCATCCGCGCACTGGGCGGCGAAATCTCCCTCGAAAGCGCCCCCAGCCTCGGTACCCTCGCAACCATCGAACTGCCGCGGTCAGTCACCGTCTGAGAAGGTAAAATTGACAACAGAGCCCTCACGATTATCTGAGCAACCAAAGGAGAATAACATGAAAAATCAGTGGAAAGGTTTCACCCTGCTCGGCATTGCCTGTCTACTCTTATTCGGGTGTGGCGATACAAATCTTTTTAAATCTGTCGCCGATGACAAAAGTTCTGATGCAAAAATCTCTGCCGCGCTGGAAGATATCAACCGTGGCAATTACGCAGCGGCAATAGCCGCCCTTGAGCAAATGGATCCCAACGATCCACAGGTCAAAAAATATTTGGCCAGTGCCTATATCGGCGCAACCGGATTCGATACCCTCAAATTGATTGAGACCGCGGGCAATCAAGCTGACGGAACGACCAATTTCAGTGATGGCGGTATTTTTACAACCGTCAATGATCTGCTGAATCTTGGCAACGGAACCGCGGAAGAAAACATGGCTCTTCTTACAAAAAACATCGAAACCGCGAAAAAAGCTTTGGATCTGCTGGCTCCTTCGACTTCGGATATCACCTCCCTGTCAGAAGAAGCACAGTTCCAAGCCGGGCTTTATGCGGCAGTGCAAACGATTTATATCACCGAATTTATTCTGGAAGGTCAGGATCCGGCCACTTTGAATGAGACCGAAATCACCACCCGGGTAAACACAAATTTTGCCGCAAACAGCGCTGATCTTGAGCGCTCTCTCAGCTTAGTTGTCGCCGGTCGTGACACCCTGATCAACAATTTCGCCGACCCCTCAGAGTCCAATGATGTGCAAGACAGTCTTGACGAATTTCTACGCGACATCGGTTATGACGATAATGAGCTGACCGCGTCCGAGCTTTCTGCCTACGTCATAAACAATAAATAAAACCACGGGAGTCATAAAATGTTTTCTAAAAAAAATACACTTGCACTATTTTTTATCATTTTGCTGGCAACACCATCGTTTGCCAAAGAACTCCCCTCCTTCTACCAAGGAATTCGCCCGTTGGGGATGGGAGGGGCCTTTACCGCCATCGCCGATGACTCCAACGCTATTTTTTATAACCCAGCCGGTCTCAGCCGACTCAACACCTGGAGTTTTGAACTCCCTCTGGTAGCAGAAACCAGTAATTCCAATGTTGACATCTATGACGAAGTTCAGGATATCGACTTTGACAGCACCACCGAAACAACCGATTTCATCCGCAGACATCTGGGCGAGACCGCCGACTTCCGTCTCGGCCTTGTGCCAAATTTTGTGAAAAAGAACTTTGGACTGGCACTTCTGGCCCAGGCAAAAACATCTTTACGCTTTGACAACGCAGCTTTCCCTGAGACCAGCGTTCGTGCCCAGGGGACAGGATCTGCCCATGTTGCGCTGGCCCATTCATTTCTTGACGACACCTTAAGCGTCGGGGCAACAGTGAAATACATTCAAGCGGCGACCCTGGATGAAACTTATACCGCGCAGCAGATTGCCGGCAGCAACTTTGACCAAACCATCGAAGATGACTTTTACGATGGCTCTGGCTTAGGGGTCGATCTCGGCGCCATCTACACTCTGCCCTTCAAACTTGAATCTACTCTCGGCCTGTCAATCATCAACGTCGGCGGCGTTGATTTAGGCGATGCCGGAGAAATTGATCAACAGGTCAACATTGGCGTCGCGGCAAAACACAGCTTTGAAAAAATTTCATGGATGCACTTCGTTGGTGGTGCCGATCTGGTTGACATTTTCACCCAAGCAGGAACTGACGATGACTATTTCAAGCGCGTCCGCTTGGGTTTTGAAGTTCAAATGCCCGTCTTAACCCTGCGCACTGGCATCTATCAAGGCTATGTTAGCTACGGAGCCTCAATCAATCTCAAGATCGTCAAGCTTGAATATGCCAGCTATGCAGAAGAAGTCGGCGCATTTGCCGGCGACTCAGCCGACCGCCGGCACGTTGTTCAGCTTGCCCTTGGTGCTTGGTAGAACCTAAAAAAATCGCCATCGCTGCAAACAAGCGCAACGCCCAGCCACTCGCCGGGCGTTGCGCTTGTTCGCTTCTTTAACGATTATCCCGTTCATCCTCAGCCGTTTTTACCATGCAACGCAATCTCCATTTCGCGATCAAGCGTCAATGATATGTCTCGTTACGGTGCCATGCCTTCGGCTACTCTGCCATCTCCCAGGCAAAACCAGAAAGATTTCGACTGGTGGAATCAAAATCAATCCCGATCAGAATAATCTTTTTGCCGATGGTCTGGTATTTTTGCTGATAATTACGCGCCTTAATTTGCCCTAAAGCATCACCACTGCCATCAACCTTGAATTCGAGAATATAGACCACATCCCCCAGGCGGATGGTCAGATCAATGCGCCCGGTGCTGGTGGTATCTTCAGCCACCAGATCAAGCCCCAGGCTGGCCAGATAAGCGTAGAGGACACTGGCATAGTAGCCTTCGTAGCTGCTGATGGTGTTATTGACATAGTTGTTATAGGGGATAGCGGCGAACAGGCTTTTTAAGGTTTGCTCGAATTCGTCGAGCTTGACGGCTGTTAAGGTCTGGAAAATCGCTGTCTGATGGCGAGGAGCGGCACCGCCCTGACCAACCAGGTAGTTCAAAATATGTTCATTGAATGCCGAACGGGTTTCCAGGTTTGGGAAGCGCAGATCAAACATGGTCATGCTACCAACTTGCTCCCGCTTCTTAATCGTCAGATAACCCGTCTGAAACAAGATCGGTTCCAGCTGGACATTTTCAATATCACAACTGTCGATCAGGCTCTTACTGACTTTCAAACTCTCCAGTCGCGGAACAAAATAATTATTTTGTTGGATTAAGGTGATCAAAAAATTGGGAGTGCCAGACGCAAACCAGTAGCTATCAAATTGCTGGTCATTTTTGAGAAAGAGTAAAACATCGAAGGGGTTGTAAACCGGCGCGCCGAGAAAATTATAGCCGTTATACCAACGCCGGATTTTGTCACGATCTGCTCCTTCAAGATGCGCAGCAAAAGTAGTATCCAGGTCATGTTCGGTATAGCCGCAGAGGGTAGCGTAATCCGGGCTTAAACTGATATCTTCGAGGTTGTTCAGACCACTAAAAATCGACATTTTGCTAAACTTACTTACCCCGGTCAGTAAGGCAAATTTGATGTAGGCATCGCTAGCTTTGATGATAGAATAAATGTCACGCAAAACATCTCTGCCTTGCCTGGCAACTTCAATTTGATCCAGGTTATCGACAATAAATTTATCATACTCATCGACCAGGATGACTACCTTCTGGCCATATTTTTGATACGTTTCCAGAATGAGTTGCTTGAAGCAACCGCCCAAATTTGTCGGGTCATCGCAACAGATATCGAGGCGCTTCTGATTCGATTTGAGAATGTCCGACACATCCTCTTGCATTCCCGCCAGGCTGCGAGCAACACCGCTGAAGTCCATAATGATCACCGGGTAAGTCGTCTGCCAATCCCACTTGTCTTCAATATCAAGCCCCTTAAAAAGTTCCCTGCGCCCTTCAAATAAATCTTGCAAGGTAGAAACCAGCAGACTTTTACCGAATCTCCGGGGGCGGGAGAAGAAGTAATATTTCCCCTCCGTCACCAGCCGATGGATCAGCGGGGTTTTATCGACATAGGTGTACCCTCCTTCACGGATTTCACTGAAGGTCTGAATTCCAATGGGGAGTTTGGCCAGTTTTTTCATCCGTTGTCTCCTGATACTTCAGCCTACGAAGAAATCAAATTGGGTTCCGTATTGGTTCTAAGGCTATCATACCTTTTTGTTGTATCAGGTCAAAGGTTGTTCTGTGGCGGATGTTTT
>Ga0210020_1004205_pt1 | contig 10715 bp, 9 predicted proteins | sample CryGeymeta201514_FD_183980 | JGI IMG/M metagenome (GOLD analysis project Ga0210020, IMG submission 183980) | Groundwater microbial communities from Crystal Geyser aquifers in Utah, USA - Crystal Geyser metaG 2015-14 (SPAdes) (version 2) | ecosystem: Environmental > Aquatic > Deep subsurface >... | reverse complement strand
GCAGGCTTTTGTCAATGACCTGGCTGCCCTTGGTTTTGAGTTCGTCAACGGTCATGAAATATTCGGCGCTCTGCTGGGTGGACGAGAAGATCAGGTAGACCACCGCGGCCAGGATGAACAGACCGCCAAGAATGAATTTGGAACGTCCCATGTTACAGCCTCCAGTAATGAAGTGGGCAAGTGAAATGCTATGTAAGCAGTCTGAATTTTACATAGGGAGGGTTAATTTGCGATGAGAAGGGGCGTGGATGGATGTCACGAAAAGTCCCCGAATTTATCCTATTTGACGAAAGCGGTGAACCAAGAGACAGATTGCTTTTCCGGGTATTGTTCCCTCATCTTTTTTTTCTGTGGATTATATACTCCAAAGAGTCATGTTTTTAACTTTTCAATATGCCGAAAACGCCAACAGGCTCCCACAAATAGTCTGATTTGGGCTTTTTCAAAAGTTAAATTCTTAGCCGTTTGGAGATTATACAGAGATAGGGTAAAATACAGATATGACAGACTATAAATCCATTCACTTTACAGTTGATTTTGCAATAGATGATAAGGTTCTGACGGTTGTAAGTGATTTTTTATCGAAGCAACCAGAGCCTCATCCTTATATTGAGCCTAATTCAGCAGGCTATAATTTTCATTTTCACACTTTAGATATTAAGTTACTTAAAAAGAATGTTAAAGCATTAACAGAACAAGACCTTTTTTCTGGTAATGGCGCATCTGAATCACAAAAGGCAGGTGAGATTTTACAAATTATTTTTGACGAAGTAAGTAAGATTGGCAGTTACGGCATTAAATCTGGTAAGCGTCAATATGTTGATTTTAATGTTGAGCGCAAAGTTAAAAATCGAAAAGGCAAGGAAAAAAACAGGTCACAATATTATTATGCTCAGGAAAATGATTTTTCAGAAACAAATAATGTACTTCCCGCAGAGTTTACAAATCAAATTATTTGCGGAGATAGTTTATCTGTTCTGAAATCTTTTTCAGATAATTCGATAGATTTGATTTTCACGTCGCCACCCTATAATTTTGGACTGGAGTATAACAGCCAAGACGACGCTCATTTATGGGAACATTATTTTGAAAAACTTTTTTCTATTTTTGATGAGTGTGTTAGGGTTCTAAAATATGGCGGGCGTATAGTGGTTAATATTCAGCCGTTGTTTTCTGATTATATTCCATCACATCATATAATTAGCAACTACTTTATTAATAAAAAGATGATTTGGAAGGGTGAAATTCTTTGGGAAAAGAATAACTACAACTGTAAATATACTGCGTGGGGTTCCTGGAAAAGTCCTAGTAATCCATATCTAAAATACACATGGGAATTTGTGGAAGTTTTTGCAAAAGGAAGTTTGAAAAAATCAGGTGAATCAACAAACGCCGATATTACAGCCGACGAATTCAAAAAATGGGTAGTAGCCAAATGGAGCATTGCGCCAGAAAGAAAAATGAAAGAATTTGGTCATCCCGCTATGTTTCCTGAGGAATTAGCGTTAAGGGTTATGAAATTGTTTTCTTTTGCAGGAGATGTTGTATTAGACCCGTTTAATGGTGTTGGAACAACTGCCGTTGTTGCTCAAAAACTTGGACGCAAATTTGTAGGAATTGACATTTCACAAGAATATTGTGATATAGCCCAAAAAAGGCTTAAACCAACACTATTTTAGGGAGACTAAAATGCCCCACAATATCGCAGAAATCCAGAACGCTTACAATATCCTTGTTGGCGGAATTGATGAAAAGGCACATAGCGATGACGATGAAGGAAGTCGTGCTTATGGCGGTGCAGTTCGTTCAGCAAAAGGCATACTTGTAGAGGGTATTGCCAAAAACTTGGTTGAAGTTGCGTGGAATGAATTGGGGGGCGACCCCAAGCGATTAAGTTTCCAGCATGAAAACGTCAGAATTCCGCTAAAGCCTGAATATTTAACAAGAGTACGCCCCCAAGAAGTCGCTGATTATATTAGAGCGCACATTGAGCAATATTTTTATGGTCACAAAACTGATGTTCATGTAAGCATTGATGGTCAGTTTGTCGTGGGAATTGAGTGCAAGGCATATACTGAAAATGCCATGATTAAAAGAATATTGGTTGATTTTACTCTGCTGAAACAAGCCACACCAAAACTCAAATGCGTTTTGCTTCAATTGGAAAGCCAATTAACTGGCGATTATTCAAAACCTTTGAAGCCTGTAATTTATGGAAGTGCATCAACTCATACTTTGCTTTCATATTTTGATGTTGATTTGAATATCATCACTTTGCTTGAAGGTGAACGCAAGGTTAATGAGCCTATACATAAGCGAGCGTATTTCAAGGAGATGACAGAGCCAGCATTACAAAAATCTGTAAAAACCTTGAAAGAACTTCTTGCCGAATTTGTTGTGCGAAAATAGGTTCTGTAAGGTCAAACTGGACTTTGGCCATTTAGGTTGAGTAACAGGCTGATTCCAGCAGGGAAAAGAGATTAGCCTGAGGAATTAGGTACAGGTCGTAGTTTTAGAGCGACATTACCTATTTCGAGCCATTAATCATGCACAAGGGTGCATTGAATGCTCGCCCAAGCCAATTAATGGCCAAAGTCCAGTAAGGTCAAAAGCGTGCTACCGATTAACCTCAGTGCCAAGGGATGAAGATGGAATTGATTGAAAACTAGCGGCTAATTATGATAATTAACTGAGATTTCCAGACAAGCCTATTTTGACCACTAACCGGTGGTCAGTGAGCGGACACTTTTTCAACCGATTGAGCGTGTTTTGGCACAAAAAGTGTCCGCTCGCCAATTGCCCGAAAATCGCTCTCTGGAAATCTCAGATTAAAGCGGAATTGAGCCGATTCGCTTATTTACAAAGAGGTTCGCCATGACCATTTACCTGAATGTAACCCCCGACATGGAACGTCAATTAAAAAAAGCCGCGCGGCAAATGGGACTTGACCCAGACACATATATCATGCGCCTGTTACAACAGAATTTGCAGACCCGCGCCGCGCCCATGCGTTTGTCTCCCGTTGAAAGCGAGTTGGTGCGGCAGATCAATGCCAGCCTCTCGACCATTGAATGGGAGCGCTATCGAATATTACTGGCAAAGCGCGACGCGGAAACTATCAATGCCGCGGAACAGGCGGAATTGATCGCGCTTTCCGATCAAATTGAGAATGCCAACGTCCGACGCATGCAGGCGGTAGCCGAATTGGCGCGTATCCGCAAGACCACTGTCCCTGCGCTGGTGGCGACTTTGGGGTTGTCTCCTGCTCATGTCTGAGCCGCGCATTTCCGCGACCCAACGCGCAGGTGTGAGGGAGCGTGCAAAAGGTTGTTGTGAATACTGCCAATCACAGGAACAGTATTCGCCCGATTCTTTCTCGGTCGAGCATATTGTTCCGATTTCCAAAGGCGGGAAAAGCGATTTGTCCAACCTTGCTTTTGCGTGTCAGGGTTGCAACAATCGAAAATACACCAGCACGGAATCCGCGGACCCCGTGAATCGGGAGACCGTCCCCTTATTCCACCCGCGCCAACATCTCTGGAGCGATCACTTTGCCTGGAGCGATGATGGCATGTTTATTTTGGGACTGACGCCAATCGGTCGCGCGGCTGTCGAAATGCTTCAACTCAATCGTTCAGGACTTGTCAACTTGCGCCGTGTTCTGTTTGAAGCGGGCGAACATCCACCCATTTAGAAAATAACATTGGCAAACACATCCATTAACACCCCTCCGAACAAAATGCAGAGGGGGTATAAATATTGGCAATCCAATCACGCCGCGATCAATCCCGTGCGGATGGCGAACTTCACCAGTTCCGTGCGCGAGTGCATGTTCAATTTATTCATGATACGCTCGCGATGACGGGCGATCGTCTTTGGACTGAGGCCGAGTTGTTTTCCGATCTGCTGGTTGTTCCAGGCCTGTCCCACCAGTTCCAGCACTTCGCGTTCGCGCTGGCTGAGGATGTCCAGCCCCACCACCGTCTCGCCGTTTTCGGTCGGCTTTGCCTGCGCCTGTTCCTGCTTCGCCAGCCGCTGGTAATCATCCAACAGCCAGCGCGCCAGCGCGGGTTGCAGGTACACCTGCCCCGAGGCCACGGCGCGGATGGCAAGACGCTGGACTTCGATGATGGCGAAGGCGTGGAATTTGTTGGGACTCTCGCGGCGGACAACCCGTGGGAAATCTTCAACAAGATTGCCTATGGACAACCGGCCGCGCCGGCCATGCCTGTAGGTATCAGCCTGGGCTGGTCCTGGCAGGATATCACAGACCTCCTGGCTTATCTCCAGACCTTGCCCATCGAGTAATTTGCTCCGGCTTGCTTGCAACCACGGCGCATCCAATCAAGCCGGTCTTCAAATCGTAACCCTGTTTCATCAATACACCAGCCGGAGAAGATCTCTCCGGCTGGTTTGTTGTAGCCCGCGCTTATCACATGAAATCCGTGATATTCTGCACTATAATGGGTTGGCAAACCTCTGTAAAATTGCTCCTCGTAACCCAACCTTCTGGATTAAGTTAAAGGTGAAATGCTATGACACAATCCCAGGAAAATAAATTGAACCGCCGTGATTTCATGAAAACGGCGATTGTCTCCATTGGCGGCTTGATCGGGGCGGCCATTGGCCTGCCTGCGGTCTCCTACATCGTTGGCCCCGCGCTCAAGAAGAACACGGATGAGTGGATTCGATTAGGCTCCGTCAGCAAGGTCGAGTTGAATACTCCCACCCTTTTTAAAACAACGATCGAAACGCAAACAGGCTGGATCAATGCGGAAGAGGAATTCTCGGCGTATGTGTTGACCACCAACGGCCAGGATTTTGTTGTGATGTCCAACATCTGTACGCATTTGGGATGCCGGGTGCGCTGGATTCCAGACCAGGACGGTTTCTTTTGCCCGTGCCATAACGGCGTCTTTGCAAAAGACGGCAGTGTGGTCTCCGGCCCGCCCCCTCGTCCGCTGGACCGTTTCGAGGTGAAGGTCGAGGATGGCGTTCTTTTTGTGAAGCGAGGCTAAAATGTTGTTAAAACTTGTTAATTGGCTGGATGAAAGATTTGGCTGGCGCAGTGTGTGGGAGGCGATCTTCCTGCGCAAGATCCCGCACGTCAATTGGCTTTATACGCTCGGCAGCGCCACCCTGTTTGTGGCCATCCTTCAGGGAGTTACGGGCATCTTATTGACGATGTACTACGTCCCCACGCCTGACCACGCCTACGACAGCGTCGTTTACATCACGACCCAGTTGCCGGCCGGTTGGTTTATCCGCGGCCTGCATCATTGGGGCGCCAGCGCCATGGTGGTGCTGACAGTCGCCCACCTGTTGCGCGTGTTCTTCTACGGCGCTTATAAATTTCCACGTGAGGCCACCTGGATCACCGGCGTCTTTCTCCTGGTGATTGTGATTGGCTTCGGTTTTACGGGGTATCTATTGCCGTGGGACCAGAAAGCCTATTGGGCCACGACGGTCGGCACACGCATCGCCGGGGTCGCTCCTGTGGTCGGGGATTTCATCCTGCGGGTTGCGCGCGGCGGCGACGAACTATCCGCAGTCACGCTGGCGCGCTTTTTCGGCACGCACATCTGGGTATTGCCGGCCGCCCTGGCAACGCTGGCGCTTGTCCATCTCTATCTGGTAATTCGCATTGGTATCTCGGCTGTGCCTGCAAAGGAAGAGTGAGTCATGAACGAACAAGAAAAAAAATCCTACACAGAGCATTATAAAGAAGCCAAAGCCAGGGGCGTTCCATTTTTTCCCGACATCATCTTCAAAGATACGATTGCCGTATTGATCGTGTTTATCATCCTGGTCGCGCTGGCCTATTTTGTCGGCGCGCCGATCGAAGCCCGCGCCGACCCAACCGACACAAATTACACCCCGCGCCCCGAGTGGTACTTTCTCTTTCTCTTCCAAATGTTGAAGTATTTTCCCGGCAACCTGGAAGTCATCGGGGCCATGGTGCTTCCCAGCCTGTTCATTTTGCTCCTGATCCTCCTGCCGTTTATTGACAAAAGCCCGAAGCGCCATTTCATTAACCGGCCTTACGCAAGTATTACCGCGCTGTTGGTCATTGCCGGCATTGGCGCCCTGACTTTTCTGTCCATCAAAGAAGCGCCGCCTCCGCAAACGGCGGCGCCCGTGGATCGGGCCGCGGATCTGTATACCCGGAACTGCTCCAATTGCCACGGCGCCAGCATTGACGTGCCGGCCGGCGCCGACCTGCACCAGATCATTGCCGCCGGCACGCATGAAGGGATGCCGGCCTGGGGCGGCGATTTGAGCGCCGATGAAATAGACGCGCTGGCAGGCTTTATTCTGTCGCCCAATGGCAGTCTCCTCTACGCCCAGCAATGCAGGACCTGCCATGAGCAGGTCATTCAGGCAACCGGCAACCCGGCGGAAATCCAACGCGTTTTCGACGAGGGCGCCGATTATCCGGCGCATAAGGATTTGCAAATCCCCGATTGGCAAAAGACGCTTTCCGCCGACCAACAAAACGCCTTGCTGAACTTCCTGGCCGCGCCGGACGGCCAACGCCTTTTTGCGGTCAACTGCTCCGGTTGTCATGGGCAGGGCGTGGCTTTCACTGGGACTGAAACAGAATTGCACGATCTGATCTTCAAAGGCGGACAGCACTTGACCATGCCTGGCTGGAAAGGAACACTCAGCGAAGCAGACCTTGACGTTCTGGCGGCTTATGTGGTTGACCCAAAATCGGCCCCGCAGGGCGCCGATCTTTTTGGCCGGTATTGCGCCGCCTGCCATGGGGATAAAGTGCCGCCCGCGCCGGATAAGGATAGCGCGCGTAAGATCATCAGCGGCGGCGGCTCCCACATCACCATGCCGGTGTGGGGCGATATCCTTACTCCGCAGCAGTTGGATGCGCTGGTGAAATACACGCTGTCCACCGGCCAGGGCGGTGGGGCTGTCGCCGGGGCCGGCATCTTTGCCGAGAACTGCAAAGTTTGTCACGGCCAGTACGGGGAGGGCGGTCCAAACCCGACGCGCACAGGCGACATTATTGCCCCGATCAGTTCGGCGGAATACCTGAAAACCCGTGACGATGCCACCCTGCGAAATATCATTTCCCAGGGACAGCCGGACTTTGGAATGTCCCCCTTTGGAGCCTCAAACGGCGGACCCTTGACCGCCGACCAGATTGATGCAGTGGTGGCTTTTATCCGCAGTTGGGAGGCCAACCCGCCCGTCGAATTGCCGGTGACGCCCAATCCCAATACCTCAGCCGGTCCTCAATCGGATCTTAGCGGAGCGCAAATATTTGCCGAAGTATGTTCGAATTGCCATGGACTGCAAGGCGAAGGCGCCATCGGACCGGCGCTTAACACACAGGAATTCCAGTCCCGATACGATGACCAGTCCCTGTTCGAGGCGATCAACAGCGGACACGAAGCCACCGCGATGATTGCCTGGGGCGATTTGCTCACCAGCGCCCAAATCCAGCAATTGACGCAATACATCCGAAGTTTCGGGCCTAATGCGGCCGGCGCGGGAACACCCGGCGCAGTTAGTTTCTCGGGACAGGTCGCGCCCATATTCCAGGCCAAATGCGCGATGTGCCACAGCGCACAGTCGAAACTTGGCGGCTGGGATTCAACCTCTTACCAGGGTGTCATGGCGGGCGGCGCTAACGGCCCGGCGGTCATTCCGTCCGATGCCGCCAACAGTATTTTGGCGCAACGCGTGCAGGGCTTGCAGGGCGGCCTGATGCCTCCCACGGGCGCCCTGTCGGCGAGTGAAATACAAATCATCCTGGACTGGATCGCGGCCGGCGCGCCCAATAACTAACTCACCGATGTAAAACGTCCCGCAGGTTTCTGATTCCACGGCTGTTCCACCATGCCCAGGATAATGCCTGCGGGACGTTACGCGCCACCTCGCGCTTTTGAGTGGGGTTCAATTTCTTAGCGCGAAGACGCGAAGTCCGCGAAGTTTCCCTGGCACCGCCCGCCACTACCCTGGCACAGCCCGCCAGGGCAGGTGTAGTCCCCGAAGCGAAGCGGAGTGGGAGGGCAGGTGTCCCGAAGCAATCTCCTGGAAAACGGCGGGGATTGCTTCGCAACGAACGCTCGCAATGACGGTCTGCGGCAAGTTATTTTTTTACGGATCCTTAGGCGGGGCATTCCTGTACTCATCCAAAATTTGTGATATTAAGCACATTTTCAAATTTGGGGCTGGTTAGCCGCATTGTGAGTGGCAGAGAGTTATTTGCGCCATTTATGGCTAATTTCTGCAAATAATTGACGCGGAATCAGGCAGAATCACAGACACGCTAACCAGCCCCAAATTTGGCATAACCGCATAGAATGGGGCAACTATCCCAAGACTGGTCCTGTCTGGATTACAGGAGAGTGTAATGAGAAGATTGATTGAAATCAGCATGCGCCCCCGCCTGCGCTTCCTGCTTTGGAGCGCGGGACTGGCGTTGCTTGCGGCGGTTCTCGCTTCGCTCGCGGGACCTTCAGCGGGTTCCGCTGCCGCCGCGTCCGCGTCCCTGCCGGCCGCGGCTCCCCAACCTGCCAACGAAGAGTGCCTGGTTTGCCACAGCCAGTCCAACATGCTCCTGCCCGTCGGTGGGGAAGACATCCTGCTCAGCATAGACGGCAACAAATTTGCCGGATCCGCGCATGGACAGGCGGAACTCGCCTGCGCGGATTGTCACGCCGACATCACCGGCTTCCCCCATCCCGAATACGCCAAAAGTGGACTGCGCGAATTCAATTACGCCCTCTACCAGTCCACCCGCTCCGCCTGCAAGGGGTGTCATGAGGAACAGGGGACCAAAGCCATGAGCGGCGTCCACCAGCAGACGTTGGAAGCGGGCAACCACAACGCCGCCATGTGCGCGGATTGCCACAACCCGCACTACTCCGAGTTTGCCGCAGGACGCGAAGAAGTGCCCGACGTGTGTGCGCGTTGTCACAGCGACATCGCCGCGACCTACAAGGAAAGCGTCCACGGCGCGGCCCTGATTGACGAAGGCAACCTCGACGTACCGAACTGCATCATTTGTCACGGCAACCATAACATCATAGACCCGCGCACCGTGGAGTTCCGCAACGACATCCCGTTGTTGTGCGCCCGCTGTCATACCGACGCGAAGATCATGGACAAGTATGGCATCTCCACCAACGTGTTGAACACCTACGTGGCGGACTATCACGGCACGACCGTGACCCTGTTTGAGCAGAACTCGCCCGACCTGCCCACCAACAAACCCGTCTGCATTGACTGCCACGGCACGCACAACATTTCCAAAACCGACAATCCCCAGACCGGCATCGCGCTGAAAGAGAACCTGCTGAAAAAATGCCAGCGCTGTCACCCCGACGCAACGACCAACTTCCCGTCTGCATGGATGAGCCATTACGATGCCAGCCCGGAGAAATTTCCGCTGGTCTACTACGTCAACCTGTTCTATAAATTCTTCATCCCCGCGGTGATCGGCGGGATGCTGGTCTTCGTGGTCAGCGACATCATTCGACGCGCGATCCAACGCGGGAAGGGAGCGGCTCACTAATGGCGACCAAATCAAAGCATGCCCAGCCCCAAAGGGGCGCTTCGCAAAGCGGCGTCAAAGGGTCCAAGAAAAAGGCGCCGCGCACGTACGTCCGGTTCGCGCTGGCGCAGCGCGTCGAGCATGTCCTCATGCTGCTCTCGTTCACCACGCTGGGACTCACCGGCCTGCCGCAAAAATACGCCGCGCATCCCAGCGCGGTGGCCTTCGTCAATTTCCTCGGCGGCATCGAGAACCTGCGCGCCATTCATCACACTGCCGCCACCGTGATGATGCTCGTCACGATCTACCATATCATCGTGGTCGGCTACAAGATTTTCGTGGAACGCCGCCGCATGACCATGCTCCCTGTTTTGCAGGACGCCAGGGACGCGCTGGTCGCGTTTCTCTACAACCTGGGATTCAAAAAGTCCCGCCCGCAAATGGGACGCTACACCTTCGAAGAAAAAGCCGAATACTGGGCTTTTGTGTGGGGTACGGTGGTGATGGGTTTCACCGGTTTCCTGATGTGGAACCCGATCACGACCGCAAAATTCCTGCCCGGCGAGTTCATCCCCGCGGCCAAGGCCGCGCATGGCGGCGAGGCCCTGCTGGCCGTGCTGGCCATCATCGTCTGGCACATGTACGGCGTACACCTCAAACATTTCAACAAGGCCATGTGGACCGGCCGCATGACCGAAGACGAAATGCTCCACGAACATCCGCTCGAACTGGCGGACATCAAAGCGGGCGTCGCGGACCGAACCGCGGACGCGGCCGCCCTGCGCAAGCGCCAGCGGATTTACCTGCCCGTCGCGTCCATCCTGACCGTTGTGATGCTGGCCGGTGTCTATGGCTTTACCACCGCTGAAGACACCGCGCTGACGACTATCCCGCCCCAGCCGCAGGCCATCCAGGTTTTCGTCCCGCAGACGCCGACCCCGATCCCCACACCGATGCCCAGCCCCACGCGTGCGACCACCGGCGCGTCCTCCGCAAATCCCACCTGGGACAGCGTTATCGGCGCGTTGTTTGCCTCTAAATGCACGAGTTGCCATGGCGCGACTGCCACGGCCGGGTTGGATCTTTCCTCCTATGCCACCGCCATCAAAGGCGGCGTGAATGGCCCCTGGTTCATCGCCGGGGATTCGGCGAACAGCCTGCTGGTCACCAAGTTTGGAAGCGGAGGCCATCCGTACGC
>Ga0210020_1004168_pt1 | contig 10786 bp, 10 predicted proteins | sample CryGeymeta201514_FD_183980 | JGI IMG/M metagenome (GOLD analysis project Ga0210020, IMG submission 183980) | Groundwater microbial communities from Crystal Geyser aquifers in Utah, USA - Crystal Geyser metaG 2015-14 (SPAdes) (version 2) | ecosystem: Environmental > Aquatic > Deep subsurface >... | reverse complement strand
TTTGGCCTCGTAAAAGTCGGCTCGGACATCCCGCTGAAAGCGGGATCAAAAGAAAAACGCAAAAATTTTAAAGAACTAAACTCAAATGGCCGCTCTGGTTGTTGCCAACTCGATTGCTCAAGCTGTCCAAAGCGGCCATTAAAAAAAGCAATCGATCAGGTTGGCAACAATTACAATATACAAATTTTCGGAAACAAAAACAATAGCAATTGATCTACCCAAATTTCTTAAAGACTTGTATAATAGAAAATAAATATGAAAGTAGCTATTACAACAGGATCGTCAAAAGGAATTGGAAAAGCTATAGCGATTAGACTCACAAAAGAAAAATATTTTTCAATTGTAACTTTCAATACCGACGAGGCTGGCGCTGATGAAACATTAAAAGAAGTGAAAAAGATTGGTGATGATATGAAAATAAAGCTTGACGTAATTTCTGAAAACAGCGTCAAGTCAACTTTCAGTTTGATTCAAAAGAAATTTGGACAATTGGATATTTTGGTTAACAATGCAGGAGTCGAAAAACCCTTTCCAATTGAAAAGCTAAGTTTAGAAGATTGGAATAGTGTAGTATATACAAAAATTAACGGTCATTTTCTTTGTACTAAATATGCTATTCCACTACTAAAAAAATCAAAAGCGCCTCACATTTTTAGCATCGTTTCGAGTTTAGGAGAAAAACCTGATCCTGACTATCCAGCATACTGCGTAGGGACCGCCGGAACAATTGCCTTTACAAAAATGATGGCGTTACAGTTAGGGAAATATGGTATTCGAGTAAACGGCATTGCACCGGGGACTACTCGGACTCCAATGTGGAATACAATGGGCGGAGACGATGAAGAAATGTGGAAAAGTTTTGCAAAGAGTAACCCACTAGGGCGAGTTTCTACTCCGGAAGATATTGCCAATGTTATCGCGTTACTTCTGACTAAAGACGCTGAGTATCTGAATGGAAATATTGTTTACGTTAACGGAGGTGGACATTTAAAATAATGCTCGGCGGTAGCCGAGCAAAAAAATCGTGCGCGTGAAACATAATGGCGAAGAATTATTATTCTTCGCCAAAAAAGTCGGCTCGGACTACTCTTTAAATAATCGGCGGCTTTTTTGCGTATATAAACGGGGCTTTGCAGCGCTCGCCGCGGGGGCGCCCTACGTTCCTTAGGGTAAAGGCGCGGCGAGCGCCATTCCTGACTCGCCGGAAAATCCATTTCTGTGGGCAAGGAGGGACTCGAACCCTCACGGTATTTTCATACCACAAGTTTTTGAGACTTGACTGTCTACCAGTTCCAGCACTTGCCCATTTTGTGGTCTACCAATTCCACCATCGCGGCCAGATTTTATATATCTAGCACCTTCCGATTGACTCTACACATTATATTTTGTATAAGTATGATAAGTCAAATAAATAATATTATCGGTGATAATCACACAAAATCTAAAAAAAATTATATGAAATTACTTATCAAAACTGGTGATATAAACAAATTAGACGTAGATGCTCTGATAGTATTTGCTTGGGAAAACGATTTATCCGTCTTCTCAAAATTTAATACTGCAATGGCGACATATCTGAAAGAAGCAGGTACGCATGAGGAGTTTGAAGGCAAAGAAGGTCAATTTCTCACCACTTCCTCAAAAGGTATGATTTCAGCATATAAACTTATTATTACAGGTTTAGGCAAGAAAGATAACTTCGGTATTTATGAAATATATAAAAATATCGCACTTTCCTTAAGAAAAGTAAAAGAATTTAAACCTGTAAAAGTTGCTCTTATTCCGTCGGAATACTGGCTTGAAAAATATCCGGTAAGAAAAATCTATAAAATAATGGTTGAAGCCTCTTATCTTGCTAATTACCGGTTTTCAAAATACAAAAGCGAAGCATCACTTATGAAATTACGAACAGTTGAAGAGCTTATCATGTATACCCATCCGGGTAGGATAACAGGAGCAGAATTGGGCATGAAAGAAGGTTTGGTTGTATCTGAGGCAGTCTGTTTTTCACGGGATTTGATAAATGAACCGGCCTGTGTAACTACTCCGGAATATCTATCAAAAGTCGCCTTATCAGAGTCAAAAAACAGTAAGAACAATACTAAAGTGAACATAATCGAATTCGATGAAATTAAAAAATTGGGTATGGGCGCTTTTCTTGGAGTAGCCAGAGGGAGCGAAGAACCGCCTAAATTTATCAGACTGCAATATAAACCGAAAAATTCCAAGAAGAAAATAGTCCTTATTGGTAAAGGGATCACTTTCGATACGGGAGGTTTGTCCTTGAAACCTGTGGAATATATGGAAACGATGAAATTAGATATGGCCGGAGCAGCCTGCGTGTTGGCAATTTTTAATGCTTTAAACCAATTGTCAGTATCAGTGGAGGTTGTCGGTCTTATTGCTGCTTGTGAAAATATGCCTTCAGGCAGAGCTTTAAAACCGGGTGATATTCTGACAGCCATGAATGGGAAAACAATTGAAGTGTTAAATACTGATGCTGAAGGGAGATTGACGATAGCTGATGCAATTAGTTTTGCTGTACAAAAAGAGAAACCCGATGAAATAATTGATATTGCCACCTTAACAGGGGCTTGTAGAGTAGCATTAGGTGAAGAAATTGCTGGAATTTGGGGGAATGATACGAAGATGGTTGACTTATTAGTAGAATCCGGTAAAAATTCAGGTGAAAAAGTTTGGAAGATGCCTTTGGAAAAGGAATATAAAGAATTGATTAAAAGTTCAATCGCTGATGTCAGGAATATACAGATAGGACGTTTCGGGGGAGCAATTTCAGCAGCATTATTCTTAGCAGAATTTGTCAGTGACATTTCTTGGGCTCATTTAGACATCGCGGGACCGGCATATGCAGAAAAAGATACTTCTCTTTCCGAGAAAGGAGGAGTAGGTTTTGGTGTAAGATTGCTTCTTCAGTACTTAACTACAAAGTAATTACCTTATATACTTTTCATGAACAAATCATTCGTTGAAGTTTTAAAAAACACTAACTTCAGAAATCTTTGGTTAGGTCAGATAACTTCACAAATTGCTTTAAATATGCTGATGTTTGTTCTTGCTACAAGCGTATATGAGAAAACTCAATCAAATTCCGCAGTTTCTTTTATGCTTTTATCTTTTAATATACCGGCAGTAATATTTGGTTTTTTAGCAGGCGGTATTGTCGACCATTTTGACAAAAAAGATGTGCTGATGTTTTGTAACGTCAGTAGATTCGCTATATTGATTTTCTTTTTTATATTCTCAAAATCTTTAGTTGCATTATTTGCTTTATCCATATTAATTTCAATAATCACTCAATTATTTATACCTGCAGAAGCACCCTCAATACCAAACTTAGTTGATTCTTTTAATCTTCTAGCTGCTAATTCACTTTTTACGATAAGTTTCTATTTGTCTACTGTTTTGGGGTTTATTCTGGCGGGACCAGCGGTCGCGTTATTTGGTTATTCCTATATATATTTATTCATGGCTCTTATGATGTTTATTGCTTCGATATATGTTAGAAGGTTGCCTCAAATCAAACCAAGAAAGGGAAATGATAATTTTATAATTAATTTTTCCTTTATCGGTAAGACCATTGATGAAGGAATCAAATTCATTCAGGATAATGAGAGGATCAAACAAAGTCTTATCCTTATGACGTTTGCTCAATCATTACTTGCCACTTTGGTAGTACTTGCTCCCGGTTTTGCCGATAAAATATTAGCTATCAACCTGACTTCAGCTTCTTATCTCGTGATGGGTCCTGCTGCTCTTGGTTTAGTGGTTGGTTCATTTTTAGTAGGCAGCTATGGTGGTAGATTTCTGAAGGGTACAATTATATTGATAGGAATATTAATTACGGGAATTATTCTGATGCTATTATCTTTAATCTCAAGAGGATCGGCTCCGAGTATAATTTTATACAATAATTTATTTTTAGCCATGATCCTTCTATTCGGTTTAGGGATTTTTAATTCATTTATCAGCGTACCTGCAAACACGATTTTGCAGGGTGATACAGACAGGGAAATGCGGGGGAGAGTTTACGGGGTTTTGACTTCCTTAACAGGAGGTGTCTCTTTTTTACCGGTGATTTTTTCCGGAATAATCGCAGATGTTTTTGGAGTAAGTATTTCTTTAGCCTTTCTGGGAATGATCGTAATTATTATTGGAGTATATCATTACTTCAGAAGAAGAATTCCTGGTAACATTAACTAACGATTGTATTCACCTTTCTTATGGTATTTTATAACTTTTTCGGAAGAAAAATGTTGTTTAATCAATTTAAACGGTTTACACTGGAACACACTTGAGTTTTTTCAGTATAATAAACTAAATAAAAGAATGAAAATGATACTATTTACCATTGGCACTTTTAACGTTTACACTTTTAGTATCCTCTTGGCACTGTCTTTTGTGGTTTCGACTTTTATAGTTTGGAAGTTCGCCAAAGAGGAATTTAAGGAAGAAGAGTATTTGGATGCATACTTATATACAAGTATTGTTTCTCTAATTGCAGCTAGGATCATTTATATATTGCTGCATTTTGATGATTTTGGTATCAATTTGCTTAGATATATCTTAGTTAGAGAAACTCCGGGATTATCTTTGCTTGGGGGATTATGTTTTGGGGTCATTTTTCTTTGGTGGTATACCAAGTTAAAAAAAACCGGATATTTTCATATTCTGGATATTTTCAGCATTGCTGGTGGGTTCGCACTATTTCTGGTAAAAGTTGGAGAACAGCTAGGTGGTGCGGCTTTTGGGAAAGAGACGAATTTTTTTCTAGCGATTCAAATCGCAGGTTTGCCAGGCAGACGTCATCCGACAGAGTTATATGAATCTTTGATTTTCCTGACTACAACAATTATCCTGATGATCATTTATCACAAACAGAAAAGAAATAAATGGCCGGAAGGAACAACATTTTATATATTTGTATTTATTTTCTCTGTTGAAGTTTTGCTTCTTGAATTTTTAAGGAATTACAACGTATACTTATATGGTCTCAGTCTCAAACAAATAGGATCAATAATATTACTTATATTAATCATTAAACCTATATACAAACGGTTTCGAACAATTTTCAATCAAAAAAAAGAGTAAATAATTATGAAACTACCTAAAACTATTAGCGAGGAAATAAAAGCGCATTTAATAGACGAAGAAGCAAAGATCAAAAAAACCTTAGTATCATTGAAGTTGCAGGATCCTTTTTCAGATCCGGATAGGTTAAATGATAACGCAGCTTCGGATACTGAAGCGAGTGAAGAGAGTTCACACGAAAGAATGGAAGCTTTGGAGAAAGAATTGAATATTCACCAGGAGGAAATTCATCAGGCTTTGATGCGTTTAGAAAAAGGGATATACGGAAAGTGTGTGGCATGTGCGAGTATGATCGATACAGACAGGTTAGCTATCAAACCCACAGCATTGTATTGCGTGGATTGTGAAAAAAAGAAAGAAAAATAATATTCTGTCTCATAGATTTTCATCTTCTCATTTTCAATTAATATGAATATCCCTGTTGTTTTTCAAGATGATTGCCTGCTGGTGATCAACAAACCTTCAGGAATAGTCGTTAACAGGTCTGAAAGTACTAAAGGCCAGACATTACAGGATTGGATAGAAAATACCTATAAAACTAATTTTAACCTTTATTCGGTAGACCAAAACAGTGGGACGGATGATTTCAAAGACAGATCAGGAGTTGTTCACAGGTTAGACAAAGATACCTCCGGACTCCTCATTATTGCGCTTAATTATGTTTCTTTTACGAACTTACAAAGACAGTTTTATGACAGAATAGTAGAAAAAAAATATCTGACTTTGGTTCATGGGAAAATGCAATCTGTTATGGGAACAATTAAAGCTCCGGTAGGCCGTCTACCTTGGGATAGACAAAAATTTGGCGTAATATCGTCAGGAAGAGAAGCGGAAACATCATTTAAAGCTATGTCTTATTATTCCAACAATAACGCGGTTTTTTCTTTACTCGATATTACTCCACATACAGGAAGAACTCATCAAATTCGGATACATCTCAAATATTATGGATATCCCGTGGTTTCTGACAGGTTATATTGTGGAAGGGTTAGGTATAAAGACGATCTTAAGTTTTGTTCGAGGTTGTTTCTTCATGCGTATTATTTAAAGTTCCGTCATCCGGCAAAAAACAGCTGGATAGAGTTAAGAACTGATTTACCTGAAGAGCTTAAAAACGTACTGGATTCTATAAATAAAGTTGATTTATACTAAAAATATATTATGGAAAGCCTTACATTAGCACGTGATCTGCTTGTAATTCTATTTACTGCGTTTGTCGGTGGGGTAATTGCCAAGAAAATGCGTCTCCCGCTTGTAGTAGGATATCTACTTGGTGGAATAATCGTAGCAAGTTCTCTTATTAACTTCATAAATTTTGGAGATACTCTAAAAAATATTGCCGAAATAGGAGTTGCCCTGCTTTTATTTACCTTGGGTCTTGATTTTAATTTACATAAAATTAAGGATCTGGGTAATGTTATTATTTTCGGATCACTTATTCAAATACTGCTTACCATATTTTTAGGCGTGTTTATTTTCCCCTTATTTGGAATGGACTTTTATTCCTCATTCTTTCTTGCTGCGGTTTTTTCGTTATCTTCAACCGCTGTAGTAGTGAAAGGATTGTCTGAGAAAGGTGAGTTGGATACTCTTCATGGTGAAATTGCCGCCGGATGGCTTTTTATGCAGGATCTGTATACATTGCCCATGATGATTATTCTGCCAGGCGTGGGTCAAATGGTAAGCCATGGGGATGCATTAGCTGGTGCTCTGGTTTATTTCTTAAAAAGCATAGTACTGGCTTTCGCCTCATTTTTTCTTGTTATTTTTATAGGAAAGAAAATTGTTCCTTATATTTTTGAGAAAATTGCCGAACTTAGAAGTAGGGAATTGTTACTCATCGCCTCAATTTCCTTTTGCCTTCTATTTTCGTTCGTTTTTAATGCGCTAGGATTTTCTTTTGCTATTGGAGCTTTTATCGCCGGTGTCTTAATTGCTTCTTCATCGGTTAGTCATGGGATATTTGCCGAAGTAAGACCGCTTAGGGATATCTTTTCAGTAGTTTTTTTTGTATCACTGGGTTTATTAATGAATCCTGCTTTTTTAATGTCATCATTCTTAAATATTTTATTACTGGTTTTAGTCGTTATCATATTAAAATTTTTAATTGCAGGACTTTTGACACTGCTTCTTGGCTATCACACAAAAACCGCTACCTTAGTAGGCATATCACTGGTTTCAGTTGGCGAATTTGCATTTATTTTGGCTTTAACTGGCGTATCAAGCCATCTTATTTCCAACGATACGTACATGACCATACTTTCTGTTTCGTTTATCTCATTAATTATTTCCGCTCCATTACTATCTAAAAGCAGTAATATTTATTATAACTTTAAAAAAATCATATCAAATAATGTTCCGGCTTTGTCAGAAATCATAACAAAATTTGATAGAGGTTTTAAATTAAACTCTAATGATTTATCCAATCACGTAGTAGTCTTAGGATACGGCAGAGTAGGTAGGTATATATGTAGAGCTTTAAGCATGGCTAATATCCCGTATGTGGTAGTTGACTATAATTTACACATAATCAAAGGTTTGAAACAGCTGGGAGTGAATGTAATATATGGTGACCCATCAGAAATAGATGTATTAAGCTTTGCTAAAGTATCTGAGGCAAAAATTATTATTATGGCTTATTCCGACAGACATATGCAGAAATCAGTTGTGGCTAATATCTTTACTTTAAATCCCAAGGCGAAAATATTAAGCAGAATCCATTTTGAAGAAGACCAGAAGATTTTAAGGGGCTTAGGAGTATCCGTTTTGATACAACCTGAATTCGAAGCCGCCTTGTCTATTACCAATAAGTTATTTAAATTGTATAACGTTCCAGCTGAGGATGTCGAGGGTAAGATTACAAGACTAAAAATCGAACACGGATTAGGATAATGACAATTGACAAAACTGATAATTATTTTTATCATGTTTATATATGGGTACATTCGGAGGATTCTATAAAGGCGATAAAAAAAAGATTAAGAAGTCAATATTAGAAAAAAAAGCACAAATACTGTCCAGACAAAATTCTTCTTTCGTCCCTAAAGTAGAGATAATAAAAAAAGGTAAGAATGACTCCTAAGAGATTGACTCGCAAAGACTCTCCAAAGTCAAAATCTAGCCGCCGTTATATTTTTTTTGGGATAATAATCTTATTCTTCATAATTACTGTAACCGTAATACTTTTTAATAAAAAATGGGATGGTATAAGCAGATTTACAATTATTATCCATAATCACACAGAAGATCCCTTAAAAGGATCTCTGGCGGTTTTTTCGATTGAACCTAAAGAGCGTAAAGCTGTCTATATGGTTTTTCCATACAACACGCTTTTTAATGTGCCATACGGTTATAAATCATATATGGTATCCTCAATATATAAACTGGGTAAACTTGATAGTCAAAGAAGCGCCGGTAAATTACTAGCAAAAAGTACCGAAATCTCCTTGGGTTTAGCCATAGACGGATATCTGGTAATGGAAAATAGCGATTTTCAGTATGTTTATGATAACGAAGCAGATTTTAAAAAAACCAAAATTAATAATTTTTCTTTCATCGGAGGATTTAAAAATATAAGACGATTTTTATTTGGGTTTAAGAGTGTGGATACGGATATGACTCTTATGGATAGATTTACCCTGTGGAATGCAATAAGGAAACTTCGGGCAGATCAAATATCTTATATTGATCTGATCAGTAATAACATATTACAGGATGATCAGTTATCAGATGGTACTAGTATTAAAAAAATAAACTTAGACAGGTTCGACATCTCTTTGTCTGATGATTTTCAAGATACAAATATCCGGGCAGAAAATATTACTTTGGAAATTATTAATGCTACTAAGCAGGAAAGGCTGGCGGCGCAATTTGCAATGATTCTGAATAGATTAGGAGCTAACGTGATTTCAACAAATACCTCTGAAGAACCTTTTGGAGACTCCTGTACTCTTTATGGTACAGAAAATGAAATAGAAAAGAGCTGGATTGTAAAAAAACTTAATAAGCTATATGATTGCATGCAAATTAAGAAAAAGGATAAGAATCAGCAATCAGAAATAAGAATTGTTTTAGGAGAGAGATTTGTTAAATGAACATACTGGTAATTTCCATAATCATCTTGATCATTTCATTCATTCTTGCTTTAAGATCCGTAAATAATGAGTTATCTACCCCCCCTGAACTCAAGAATTTAAAAATCAAAAAGAATAAAAAGATAACGGGAGTAATAATTTTTCTGAAGGAAAAAATTGTACATTATTCTTCAGAGTCTTCCTGATTTACTTCACCTTCACTATTGTCATTTTCCTTATCTGATCTTTTTATTTCTCGAGGAATAGACGATGCATACGATACTGTTATGGGTAAAAATGTTGGTTGGCAAAGATATTTTTTTCCGCGTTTTATTTCTCTTATAAATACTGAGATGGTATTTTTTTGAATATTCTTAATGCATATATGATATTCGTTTCCGGCTTTTAAAAAACGTATGATACGGAAGGATATATCATCCGGAAGAGCCCCGAGGAAGATATTATTTTGATCTCTAACTTCGATTGTGTATTTTTTAGGATTTATTTTTACTATATCGCCTATATGAAGTTTTGATATTACAGCCACCGGTGCGACATTTATCAAAGTGATAGTCTTTGTTTTTCCAGGTTCTTCGATAAATTGGCTGGGAGATAGATGTAAGGTTTCCCGTTGGAACTTGTAGGGTTTTGAGTTTGACGTTTTTGGAAGACAGTTTAACTTGTCTAAATTTTTCCGGGCAATTACGTTATAATGGTCGAGGATGAGGATTTTTTTATATAATTCCTTTGCTTTATCGGATTCTCCAATCTGAATATAGGCATATGCTAATCGGCTCAACGCTTCAATACAATTTTTATTTTCTGTAAGGATGTTTTTATTTGCAAGAATTGCTTTTTCCCAGTCTTGCGATAATGCAGCATTAATAGCAGTTTGATGTGTGTTATCCATTATTTAGATTAAGTTGGGAGTAGTTTACCTAAGAAACTTGAGAAAAGTCAAGAGGGAAGATATAATTGTTGAACTTACTAAGGCGATGAAGATAACCGGAGTATGAAAGTGATTTTTTAAGGATATAAAATGTCAGGTCATTCTAAATGGTCAAAGGTAAAACATCAAAAAGAATCAACTGATGCTGTAAAAGGAAAGATCTTTACTAAACTGTCAAACAGTATTATCGTTGCGGTTAAACAGGGGGGTGGCAACAGTGATCCCAATTTAAATTTTAAATTGAGATTAGCAATTGACAACGCTAGAAGTCATAATATGCCCAAGGATAATATCGAGAGGGCTATAGAACGAGGAAAGGGTAGCAGCGCTGAAGATTCACTAAGTGAGGTAATGTATGAAGCTTATGCTTCCAATGGAATAGGACTGATTATTTTAGCCGCCACGAATAAAAAGCAGAGGACGGTTGCAAATATTAAAAATATTTTAGAGAAAGAGGGTGGAGTATTGGCGGCAAGCGGATCTGTGTCGCATTTATTTGATTATTTTGGCAACATCAAGATTTTAAAAGGAGATAAATCTTTCGATGAAATATTGGAAATCGCCTTAAATTCTGGGGCAGAGGATATAAAAGATCATGAAAACGTAATAGATATATTCACGAAGCCGAATTTTCTGCATAAAGTTAGGGAAACAG
>Ga0210020_1004133_pt1 | contig 10859 bp, 6 predicted proteins | sample CryGeymeta201514_FD_183980 | JGI IMG/M metagenome (GOLD analysis project Ga0210020, IMG submission 183980) | Groundwater microbial communities from Crystal Geyser aquifers in Utah, USA - Crystal Geyser metaG 2015-14 (SPAdes) (version 2) | ecosystem: Environmental > Aquatic > Deep subsurface >... | reverse complement strand
GTAACTACTCACCACAAAGGCACGAAAACACAAAAAGTTGATAAGTTGAATAGTTGATGGGTTGATAAGTGGATGAATTGATAGGAAATGTTTATGAATTATGAATCTGTGTTCCTTTAACCTATAAATTCATCAACCTATCAACCTATCAACTTATGTGTTCTCCGTGGTGAATTACTTTACCTGAGTAGTTACAATTGATATAGTTCAAATCAGGATAACAAGCTGTTTAGCAGCAATTCTCATTATGGTAAAATGGATAAGGGGGAGATATGGAGATTAATCGGTAGGACAGGCATTCTTGCCTGTCATCTGCAACAGGACAGGCAGAAATGCCTGTCCTACCGACAATTCTGTTGATAATCGACACCATCTCCTCTATTCCCTTATTCCCCTTTGAACATAAGTTTTGCCATAATGAGAATTGCTGGCTGTTTAGAAAAAAACAAGGAGGCATTGCATGCGTATTTCACAATTATTTATCCCCACCCTGTTTGAGGAGCCACAGGAAGCAGAGGCAATCTCTCATAAGCTCATGCTTCGAGCAGCTATGATTCGGAGGCTTTCTTCAGGTGTTTATTCTTACCTGCCTCTGGGGCTGAAGGCTTTGCACAATATGGAAAGAATCATCCGTGAGGAGATCGATGCTATTGGGTGTCAGGAGGTGCTACTTCCTGCTATTACCCCGGCATCCCTGTGGCAGGAAACCGGGCGATGGGATGCGTATGGGGACGATATGTTCAGGTTGAAGGATCGTAAAGGCTCTAATTTTGCACTTGGTCCAACCCATGAGGAGATTATTACCGATCTGGTCAGGCGAGAGGTCAAGTCTTACAGACAACTCCCTGTTTCTTTTTATCAGATACAGACAAAATTCAGGGATGAACCAAGGCCAAGGTTTGGCACGATGAGAGCAAGAGAGTTTTTGATGAAGGATGCCTATTCCTTTCATAAAAGCAATGAGGAAGCAATCGAGACCTATATGAAATTCTATCAGGCTTATGAAAGGATATTTACCAGATGCGGGTTTGATTTCAAGGCAGTTGAGGCAGATTCAGGGCTGATTGGCGGCAGCCTTTCCCATGAATTTATTGCCCCAGCAGAGATAGGAGAGGATACAATTGTTGAATGCTCGGTTTGCAGGTATGCGGCAAATCAGGAAAAGGCAGAATGCGGCAGAGACGAGAAATGGACTGGGGCGATGTCTGATCTTCAATTGGTTAATACCCCAAATGCAAAAAGTGTCTGCGATGTGAGCAGCTTTTTGGGTATCCCTCCTGACAGGTTGGTAAAAACCATTATCTATCAGACAGAAAATGGTACTGTAGCCGTATTAATTCGAGGGGATAGGGAAATAAATGAAAATAAATTGAGTCGTGTCCTGAATGCTGGTCAGATCGTTCTTGCAGATGTCAAAACCATAGAGCAGGCAACAGGTGCCCTTGTTGGCTTTGTCGGACCAATAGGATTGAAGGGGATACGAATACTTGCTGATTATGGGCTTAATGAGGGTGGTAACTTTGTGGTTGGAGGAAATAAACCTGACAGCCATTTTGTTGGTGCAAACCCTGGGAGGGATTTTGAGGCTTTTGAGTTTGCTGATATAAGGGCTGCTGCTAATGGGGATAAATGCCCTGAATGCGGCAAAGAATTAAGGAACTCAAAGGGTATTGAGCTTGGTCACACCTTTAATCTTGGCACTAAATACAGTAAAGCCATGAATGCTACCTTTACAGACGAGACAGGAAAGGAAAGGATAATCATCATGGGCTGTTATGGGATTGGTGTTTCTCGATTGATCCCAGCTTATATTGAGCAGCATCATGATGCCTCTGGGATCATCTGGAAGCCAAATATTGCCCCATATCAAGCCATTGTCCTGCCGCTTAATATTATCGACTCCGGTCAGTTTGCTATGGCAGAGGATGTTTATCATCAACTTCAGAATGCAGGCATAAGCGTTTTACTTGATGATCGTGATGAACGGCCAGGAAGAAAGTTTACTGATGCTGAGCTGCTGGGTATCCCGATAATGATTGTCATTGGAGCAAAAACAAAGGCTTCCGGCAAGATCGAGATTGGATACCGTGGGATAAAAGAAAGATGCTTTGAGCCGATAGAGACATTTATGGTAAGGGTAGGGAAGATATTGGAAAGGTAGAAAATTGTAGCAAAAGGAGGCACGCACATGAGTGAGAGCGAGACAATGGATTATGAGCTGATAAAAAAGGCAGTTAAGCAAGCATTGCTGGAGGAAGGGTATTCGTTAAGGGATTCAGAGATAGAGCTTGGGGAGAGATGGGCTGGCGGGGAAATAATTATCAAGTCAGGGAAGGGTGATCTGACAGAAAAGAGCATCCCTCTGGAATCATTTTTCCACAAGATAGTTATGATCCGTGACAGATTAAGGGTAATGGAGCAAAAGATAAATGCGAATCCAAAGCTGAGTGATGAGGAAAAGGTGGATATACAGCAATATATTACCCGTATTTATGGCAGCTTGACCACCTTTAATCTGCTTTTTAAGCGAAAGAGCGGCTGGTTTGTGGGAGAAAAGGGAGAAAAAGCGTAATCTTTGCGTTGTATTGCTTGATTCAATGTTTGCAAGGGGTTATGATGATTCTTGGCACGAAAATCTGCCAGCTCTGACAAATAAATAAAAATAAATGAAAAAAATAGTTGACAAAATTACAAATAAATAGTATACTATGCTTATACGATAAATCAACTGTAGTCGGGCAGGTCTTGCACCTGTCCTTCTTTATCACAACAGTCTGGTCTTTGAAAACTGAATAGATGTTTTATGGGTCAACGTTCAATATTTGAAAAAAAAACAATTTTTTATGAAGAGTTTGATTCTGGCTCAGAATGAACGCTGGCGGCGTGCTTAACACATGCAAGTCGAACGGTCTTAATTGACGAAGAAGTAGCTTGCTATTTTGGAGTTAATTTTGATAGTGGCGCACGGGTGAGTAATATATGGACAATCTGCCTTCAGGAATGGGATAACCCTCCGAAAGGAGAGCTAATACCGTATGTGATTATAGATTCACATGTTTTTATAATTAAAGATGGCCTCTATTTATAAGCTATTACCTGGAAATGAGTCCATATCCTATTAGTTAGTTGGTGGGGTAACGGCCTACCAAGACGATGATGGGTAGCTGGTCTGAGAGGATGAACAGCCACACTGGAACTGAGACACGGTCCAGACTCCTACGGGAGGCAGCAGTGAGGAATTTTGCGCAATGGGGGAAACCCTGACGCAGCGACGCCGCGTGGGTGATGAAGGTTTTAGGATCGTAAAGCCCTTTCGTGTGGGAAGAACAAAGGGTAGGTAAATAATCTACCCTCATGACGGTACCACAATAAGAAGCCTCGGCTAACTACGTGCCAGCAGCCGCGGTAATACGTATGAGGCGAGCGTTATTCGGAATTACTGGGCGTAAAGGGTGTGTAGGTGGTTAGATAAGTCAGGTGTGAAAACTCGGGGCTTAACCTCGAGATTGCATTTGATACTGTTTGACTTGAGTACAGGAGAGGAGAGTGGAATTCCTGGTGTAGCGGTGAAATGCGTAGATATCAGGAGGAATACCAGTGGCGAAGGCGGCTCTCTGGACTGTTACTGACACTGAGACACGAAAGCCAGGGGAGCGAACGGGATTAGATACCCCGGTAGTCCTGGCTGTAAACGGTGAGCACTAGGTGTGGGAGGTATCGACCCCTCCCGTGTCGAAGTTAACACATTAAGTGCTCCGCCTGGGAAGTACGGCCGCAAGGTTGAAACTCAAAGAAATTGACGGGGGCCCGCACAAGCGGTGGAGTATGTGGTTTAATTCGACGCAACGCGAAGAACCTTACCGAGGTTTGACATGTTTTTGAAAGGCTTGGGAAACCAGGCCCCTCCAGCAATGGACAGATTCACAGGTGCTGCATGGCTGTCGTCAGCTCGTGTCGTGAGATGTTGGGTTAAGTCCCGCAACGAGCGCAACCCTTGTTGATAGTTGCCATCAGGTTATGCTGGGCACTCTATCGAGACTGCCAGTGATGAACTGGAGGAAGGTGGGGATGACGTCAAGTCCTCATGGCCCTTATGCCTCGGGCTACACACGTACTACAATGGCTGGTACAGAAGGTGGCGAACCCGCGAGGGGGAAGCTAATCCTCAAAGCCAGCCTCAGTTCGGATTGAAGGCTGCAATTCGCCTTCATGAAGTTGGAATCGCTAGTAACCGCGAATCAGCAGGTCGCGGTGAATACGTTCCCGGGCCTTGTACACACCGCCCGTCACACCACGAGAGTTGGTCATGCTTGAAGCCGATGGGCTAACCCGCAAGGGAGGCAGTTGTCTAGAGTAGGGCTGATGATTGGGGTGAAGTCGTAACAAGGTAGCCGTATCGGAAGGTGCGGCTGGATCACCTCCTTTCTAGGGAGATATCAGTTAATGATGTTTTTCCAGGTCGTTCGTTGATTTCATTTACATCTATTCAGTTTTGAGAGACTATGGGCTTTGTGTTATAGGCTAAAGTGGTTAGTCAGAGATTTATAGTAAACAGTATAAGTATTTGCAATCACAATTTATACTCAAGTTGGGCATAAATTACGATTTTTTCGGGTAGAGGATTAATCAAGAAGAGCAAGGCGTGAAGGTGTATCGTAGGGGTAGACCTGTGTGTCTACCCGAATAAATGGGCGAACACATAGATTTGCTCCTACCAACGCAGCTATCGTTGATTAAGACCAGCGAAAAACGCAATTTATGCCCAACTTGAGTATATTTTAGCTGTAGACTGTAGACTAAACACTTTAGCCTATAGTGTTTAAGGGCCTATAGCTCAGGTGGTTAGAGCGCACGCCTGATAAGCGTGAGGTCTGTGGTCCGAGTCCACATAGGCCCACCAATCATTAATTGTTAATTATTAATTACCCAGAAGTTCACTTATGAGCGAAGTAAGTCAGGTGCAACTTTTGGTTTTGTGAGTGCGAGTGTAATGAGTATCTCGCAAAATTAATTATTAATTAATGATTGGGGATGTAGCTCAGCTGGTAGAGCGCCTGCCTTGCACGCAGGAGGCCAGCGGTTCGAGCCCGCTCATCTCCACCAGATAAGGATCTTTGACAACTGAATAGATGTTATTTAATATGGGTTACTTTTTAAGATTTAAGAAGCAATTTATGATAGTATGGTCAAGTTATTAAGGGTATACGGTGGATGCCTTGGCGAGAGATGCTGACGAAAGACGTGATAAGCTGCGATAAGCCTCGGGGAGCTGCAAATAAGCTTTGATCCGTGGATTTCCGAATGGGGCAACCTATTAGGGGTAATTCCCTACTATCTATATCTGAATACATAGGGTATAGAAGATAACCAGGAGAAGTGAAACATCTCAGTATCCTGAGGAAGAGAAAGAAAACTCGATTCCGTTAGTAGCGGCGAGCGAAAGCGGATGAGCCCAAACCAGAGCTTACTTATAGCCTATATGCGTTGTAAGTTCTGGGGTTGTAGGATTTAGACAGAGCGAGGTATAGCGAGCTCGAAAAGTGATAAATTCATTTTATAGTTGAGTGGTCCTGGAAAGGCCAGCCATAGAAGGTGATAGCCCTGTAAGCGAAATAAAATGAACTTTTTGGTCTAAGTTCCTGAGTAGGGCGGGACATGTGAAATCCTGTCTGAATCTATGGGGACCACCCCATAAGGCTAAATACAAGCTCTCGACCGATAGTGAACAAGTACCGTGAGGGAAAGGTGAAAAGCACTCCGAAAGGAGAATGAAATAGTACCTGAAACCGTATATCTACAAGCTGTGGAAGAGCTATGACAGGACGCGGGTACCTGGAGGTTTCGACTTCTGGACTACCTACTCTGTAATGCTCGACTGCGTGCCTTTTGCATAATGAGCCTGCGAGTTACTGTGTGTTGCAAGGTTAAGTGATAAGAATCACGGAGCCGTAGCGAAAGCGAGTCTGAACAGGGCGACATAGTAGCATATAGTAGACCCGAAGCCGAGTGATCTACCCATGACCAGGGTGAAGCGAGTTTAATCGCTCGTGGAGGCCCGAACCTATGGATGTTGAAAAATCCCGGGATGAGTTGTGGGTAGGGGTGAAAGGCTAATCAAACTCGGTGATAGCTGGTTCTCCTCGAAATGCATTTAGGTGCAGCCTCATATAATTAAGTGATGGTGGTAGAGCACTGAATGGACTAGGGGGCTACCAAGCCTACCAAATCCAATCAAACTCCGAATGCCATTACTCGTATTATGGGAGTGAGCCTACGGGGGATAAGCTTCGTAGACAAAAGGGAAACAACCCAGACCATCAGCTAAGGTCCCCAAGTATGGACTAAGTGGTAAAGGATGTGAAGTCGCATAGACAGCCAGGATGTTGGCTTAGAAGCAGCCACCATTCAAAGAGTGCGTAATAGCTCACTGGTCGAGTGATTTCGCGCCAATAATTTAGCGGGGCTCAAGTCCATCACCGAAGCTATGGATTTCAACATAGAGGTTTGTTTGCAAATCTCAAATATTATGTTGGAGTGGTAGAGGAGCGTTCTATATTAGAGCGAAGGCAGATCGTAAGGACTGCTGGACGAAATAGAAGTGAGGATGCAGGCATGAGTAACGAAAAAACAGGTGGAAAACCTGTTCGCCGAAAGCCTAAGGTTTCCTTGGGAAGGTTAATCCGCCCAGGGTAAGTCGGGACCTAAGTCGAGGCAGAAATGCGTAGACGATGGACAATCGGTTAATATTCCGATACTATCTATAAGCCGTTATGAGTGATGGGGCGACGCAGAAGGGTAGGTCATCACACGATTGGAAGTGTGTGTCTAAGCCTGTAGGGGGACTGTTTAGGAAAATCCGGATGGTCATTAACCCCAAGGGGTGATGGGGACTGGTTCTTTGAACCGGGAACTGATTGATCTCATGCTGCCAAGAAAAACCTCTAAACCAGGATTATGGATACCCGTACCTCAAACCGACACAGGTAGGCAAGAAGAATATTCTAAGGCGCTCGAGATAACTCTTGTTAAGGAACTCGGCAAATTAGCTCCGTAACTTCGGGATAAGGAGTGCCCCTGTAATGTGAAGTGATTTACTCATGGAGCATGAAAGGGTTGCAGTGAAATGGCCCAAGCGACTGTTTACTAAAAACACAGGACTCTGCAAAGTCGTAAGACGATGTATAGGGTCTGACGCCTGCTCGGTGCTGGAAGGTTAAAAGGAGATGTTCGCTTTGAGCTTGCTTGAAGCAACGCATTGAATTGAAGCCCCAGTTAACGGCGGCCGTAACTATAACGGTCCTAAGGTAGCGAAATTCCTTGTCAGGTGAGTTCTGACCTGCACGAATGGCGTAACGATTTGGGCACTGTCTCAACAAGAGGCTCGGTGAAATTGTAGCACCAGTGAAGATGCTGGTAACCCGCAACTAGACGGAAAGACCCCGTGAACCTTTACTATAACTTGATATTGAACTTGGGTATGTTATGTACAGGATAGGTGGGAGGCTTTGAAGCAGGGGCGTTAGCTTCTGTGGAGCCAACCTTGGGATACCACCCTTATCATATTTAGGTTCTAACCTGCTCCTGTTATCCAGGAGAGGAACAGTGTCTGGTGGGTAGTTTGACTGGGGCGGTCGCCTCCTAAAATGTAACGGAGGCGCCCTAAGGTTCCCTCAGTGTGTTTGGCAATCACACATAGAGTGTAAAGGCAGAAGGGAGCTTAACTGCGAGACAAACAAGTCAAGCAGGTGCGAAAGCAGGGCTTAGTGATCCGGCGGTTTTGTGTGGAAGAGCCGTCGCTCAACGGATAAAAGGTACTCCGGGGATAACAGGCTGATCCCGCCCAAGAGTCCATATCGACGGCGGGGTTTGGCACCTCGATGTCGGCTCATCGCATCCTGGGGCTGAAGTAGGTCCCAAGGGTTGGTCTGTTCGCCCATTAAAGCGGTACGTGAGCTGGGTTTAGAACGTCGTGAGACAGTTCGGTCCCTATCTGTTGCGGGCGTAGGATATTTGAAGGGAGCTGCTCCTAGTACGAGAGGACCAGAGTGGACGAACCTCTATTGTACCAGTTGTTCCGCCAGGGGCATCGCTGGGTAGATATGTTCGGAAGGGATAACCGCTGAAAGCATATAAGTGGGAAGCCCACCCTAAGATAAGATATCCCGTGGTATTCAAGGTTATTTTAAGCTCTATCGTAAAGGTTCTTCGGAACTTTTATATCGGAGTAGCGAATAATTTTGATCCACCTTAAGACTCCTGGGAGATCACCAGGTTAATAGACTGCAGGTGTAAGCACAGTAATGTGTTCAGCCGAGCAGTACTAATCAGTCGTGTGGCTTGATCATGCTATCTTATATTGTTTCTAATATGTAATTCAAATTGCTATTTATGTTCGTTTGTTCATTATTCACTCGTAGGGACATCCCCTTGTGGGTGTTTGTGTTTTACTTTGCGACAATTCGTTATGTTTTGCGGACAGGGACGAGCCTTGTCTCTACAATAATAACAAACCATAGGCATGGATGTCAATATGTAGTAATTTAGGTTATGTAAGTAGCCAGTCATCAATTTTTAATACTGATAGCTGAAGGTTTCCATAATTAAATATGTAATAAATATTCCCGGTGACCAGAGCGGAGGGGCCACACCTGATCCCATCCCGAACTCAGAAGTTAAGCCCTCCAGCGCCGATGGTACTGCATTGGAGACGATGTGGGAGAGTAGGACGTTGCCGGGGATTTTTTATGTCCAGATTGAGACAGCAGTGGTTACTGTCGCATGTTACTCATAGTCAAATGCAGTTACGGTTGTGGTTCGGGTTGAGCCAGTAGTAATTGCTGGAGGAATTTATGTTGCGTAAAGTTATTTGCTTTTTGGTGATGATATTAGCAAGTGTCAGCGTATCATTTGCTCAGGATATGGAAGTTAATAGTACATCAACATCGTTTGCACTTGATGGGATACAAACGAAGTCTTATCTGCAACCATCCATCCCCCCCTTGCCTCAAGAGAGGGCACCTCAGATTGTTTCCAAAAAAAATATTAAAATATTTGGCCGTGAGATATTCGATAATGCACCACCCTTGATTGAACCAGTAGTTGATGCGTCTGTGGGACCTGATTATATTATTGGTCCTGGCGATAATCTGATTGTTGAATTATGGGGTAAGCTTGAGGCTGCATATAATCTGGTTGTGGATCGGGATGGGAAGGTGTTTATTTCCAATATCGGTGCTATTTATGTCTACGGACTTTCATTTACCCAGCTTCAAAATCTCTTGCAGGATAAATTTTCTAAGGTGTACAGTAATTTCAAGATGAATGTAACACTTGGTAAGCTTCGGACAATCAAGGTATTTGTTGTCGGTGAAGCAGCAAAGCCCGGTGCCTATTCCTTAAGTTCTTTATCTACAGTATTTAATGCCCTTTATGCGGCTGGCGGGCCTGGTATTGAGGGTTCCATGCGGAACATAAGGCTGATACGGGAGAATAAGGTAATAGATACTATTGACTTGTATAAGTTTTTACTTGAAGGGGATAAATCCCATGACATGAGGCTTTGTTCAGGGGATACAATCTTTGTGCCCATAAGGGGTCCATTGGTTGGGGTAGCTGGTGAAATAACAAGACCTGCTATGTATGAACTAAAGGGAAGCACTACAGTAGGCGAGTTGCTCAAACTATCTGGTGGGGTTAAATCTACGGGCTATTTGCATCGAATTCAGATAGAACGCCTCCAGCATCATGAGGGAAATACCATAGAGGATATAGATCTGGATGCCCTTGAAAGAGATAAAACAAAGGATATGGGTGTATTTGATGGGGATTTTGTGTTAATATTTCCTATATCAGGGCAGGAATATAAGTTTGTAGAATTGGTTGGCATGGTTCTGCGTCCAGGGAGATATGAATTAAAGGAAAAGATGAAGGTAAGCGATCTGCTTGATGCAGGCAAACTATTGGAAGAGGCGTTCGTAGAAAAAATAGATGTCATTAGAACATATAAGGATAAACGGCAACAAGTTATATCTGTTAATCTGCGTGATATTCAAGGAAAGGATTTAGAACTTCAGGAATGGGATAGGATTGTTGTTTATTCTTCATGGGATATGAAACCAAGGGATAGGGTGAGTATTTCTGGATTGATTAAGGCACCAGGGTCTTATGATTTGCTTGAGGATATGACAGTAGGTGATATTATTTGTCAGGCAGGCGGGATAACAAAGGCAGATGAAATTATCCATGTTGAAATTATCCGCACAACTCGGACAGGACAGGTAGAGGTGATACCTGTTGATATCAATGATGTGCTTGACAGGGATAGGGATACCCCGCTGCAACAATTTGATCATATTTATGTCTATTCTGTATTTGAACCTGAATTAGCCCCTGTGGTAAGGATAACCGGTCAGGTAATGAAACAGGGTATGTATTCATTTAGTAATGGGATGCGGGTATCTGATCTTATTGTCCGAGCCGGTGGGTTAGAAAAGAGTGCTACATTGCTTAATTGCGAACTTTCTCGAATGATAAGGAATGAGGAAGGGGTATCATTTATCCATATGCCTGTAGATCTTGGGAAGGCAATGATAGGGGGAACAAATGAGGATATTCTTCTCAAGGAGTATGATAATCTATTTATTCGTCAGATACCCCAGTGGCGGATAGTAGATACAGTGGTTGTTGCAGGTGAGGTGGTATTTCCTGGAATATATGCTATAGCCGAGAATGAAAGATTGACCTCTGTTCTGGAGAGAGCAGGGAAGTTTACTAAGGATGCATTCTTGCCAGGGGCAATATTCATCAGACAATCTGTAAAAGAGCAGCAAAAGCATGAAATAAAGGATAGGTTCCTATCT
>Ga0210020_1004128_pt1 | contig 10871 bp, 6 predicted proteins | sample CryGeymeta201514_FD_183980 | JGI IMG/M metagenome (GOLD analysis project Ga0210020, IMG submission 183980) | Groundwater microbial communities from Crystal Geyser aquifers in Utah, USA - Crystal Geyser metaG 2015-14 (SPAdes) (version 2) | ecosystem: Environmental > Aquatic > Deep subsurface >... | reverse complement strand
CTGAGCACCATAAGTAGGATCTGCCCCTCTTAATGCAGATACAGCAGCGATAAAAGAACTTACTTCTTTTCCAGAAAGTTTTTCTCTCATATCACTTCCTCCCTTGAAATCTTTTAATTTCTCTAGTACATCCTTTGCTTTTTGCTCATTTATTCCCCTATAATAGTCATATTTTGTGATAATATCATATACACTTTTATTCGCTGCTTTCGCTCTATTAACTACTGTTGCTGATATAGCAGTTCTTTGATCCCAATTTGCTTGGTTAAATGATCCCCCTGCTGTCGCTCGTAAAACAAAATTGGCTCTCGCTTGGCTTTGCCGAGTGAGCAATATGTATTCGGCTTGTAGCCGTGTATTTGTATTTTGTATTTGAAATTCAAATATACTAAAATTTTCAATCTTCGCCATTCATTTTCAAAGGCGATAATGGATTGGCACTACTGTAATGATAATAACTTTCTTCGCTTACTATATTTGCTGCAACTGGATTGTGATGAATATAACCTATCTTTTGTCTAATTACTTTTTCTGTAAACAAATCAGTTAGATGATTTGATTTTTACCAAAACATATACTTGCTATTTTGAGCTTGAAATTTTGCGTAATACTCATTCTTTTCGGCTTTCAAAACCTTCATTTTCTATCTCTTTGATTATCTTTTTGGCTGTATGACTTTTAAAATCTCTAAGTCAATCACTTAGCAAACCTTCATTTCTGCGAACAATCAAATGAATATGACTTGGCATAATTACATACGCAAAAATAGCTAACTGTTTTGCTTTCTTACAAAACTCTAAATTTTCTACGATTATATCAGCGTATTCTTTGCGAGTGAAAACATCAATCCAACCTGTAACAGTAAGCGTAATAAAAAATAATCCACCTTGATAGGTTTTTCTATATTCTGACATATTTTTTTATTTAGCTATTTCTTATAAAACATTTTACACTTTCAATTAATGAGCGCAAATCCACAAATACAAATCTAATAAGCTCCTACCAAAACCCAAATTGAACACAATTACATATACACAAGAAATATTTTTTACAATTAAAGACAGCTAAAATTTAATTCTTTCTCAAAAATTTCTCAACTTTGCAGATTAATACAAATGTTGAAAACATAAAACTAAGCAGCTTGACTTTTTAAGTTGTATAAATTATATAAAAGAAATTAACTGGTTACTAATTACTGGTAACTGTTTACTGATATGACTGAACTTAGCAAAACCTACCAACCCACCGAGATAGAAGACAAGTGGTATGAATACTGGCTTGAAAACGGTTTTTTTGAAGCCCATGTTCCAAAAGAAGACGAAAAAGGGAATACCCCAAAAAAAGAATCTTTTACCATTGTCATTCCTCCACCGAATGTTACAGGTGTCCTTCACATGGGACACATGCTCAACAATACCATTCAAGATATTTTGGTGCGTCGTGCCAGAATGCAGGGTTTTGAGGCTCTTTGGGTACCGGGGACTGACCATGCATCTATTGCTACGGAAGCTAAAGTAGTTCGTTTGCTTCGTGAACAAGGAATCAAAAAATCTGACCTTACAAGAGAGGAATTTTTAGCTCACGCCTATCAATGGAAAGATAAATATGGTGGGATAATCTTAGAACAACTCAAAAAACTAGGTGCGAGTTGTGACTGGAATCGTACAGGTTTTACGATGGATGAAGGCTATTATAAAGCTGTTATTCGTGTTTTTGTTGATTTGTATAAAAAAGGTTATATCTATCGCAGCATGAGAATGGTAAACTGGGATTGTGAAGCTCAGACAACTATTTCGAATGAAGAAATAATTTATAAAGAAGAAGGCGAAAGAGCATTTTTGTACCATACAAAATACGAATTAGAAGACGGAGGAACAATTACAATAGCAACTCAAAGACCTGAAACAATCATGGGAGATGTTGCCATTGCAGTAAACCCAACAGATGAGCGTTTCAAACATTTAATAGGTAAAAATGCAATCGTGCCTTTTATTGGTCGCAAAATTCCAATTATTGCAGACGAATATGTAGAGATAGATTTTGGTACTGGATTATTGAAAGTTACACCTGCACATGATCCAAATGACTATGAAATCGGACAAAGACATAATTTGCCAGTTATTGATACAATCAATGACGACGGTACTTTGAATGACAAATGTGAAATGCCTGAAATGGTAGGAAAAGACCGTTTTGAGGTTCGTAAACTCATTACAAAGAAATTAGAAGAAGCAGGTTTATTAGTAGAAAAAGAAGAGGTTGTCTCAAGAATTGGTCGTTCGGAACGTACAGGAAGCGTTGTTGAGCCAAAATTATCGTTACAATGGTTTATCAAAATGAAAGAAATTTCTGCGACGGCTTTAGAAGTGGTTGAGAAAAATGAAATCGTTTTACACCCTGCAAAATTCAAAAATACATACCGTCATTGGATGGAAAATGTAAGAGATTGGTGTATTTCTCGTCAGCTTTGGTGGGGACATCAAATTCCTGCTTATTTTTATGATGATGAAGATGCTCAAAGTGATAATAACTTTGTAGTTGCTGAAACTAAGGAAGAAGCTCTACAATTAATCAAAGAAAAAACAGGAAAAACACTTACAGAAAATGATATTCGTCAAGATGATGATGTTTTGGATACATGGGCTTCTTCTTGGCTTTGGCCTATTGCTGTTTTTGATGGATTCAATGATAAATGTTTTGATAAAGAAACAGGAAAAATTGATTTGTCTAAAAATAAAGAATTAGACTTTTTCTATCCAACACAGGTTTTGGTTACTGCGCCAGAGATTTTATTCTTTTGGGTAGCCAGAATGATAATTGCAGGGTACGAATATACAGGCAAACGACCGTTTAAAGACGTTTATTTGACAGGAATTGTACGAGATAAACAAGGCAGAAAAATGTCTAAATCGTTAGGAAATTCTCCTGACCCATTAGATTTGATAAAACAGTATGGTGCTGATGGAGTTCGTGTAGGAATGCTTTTTTCTTCTCCAGCAGGAAATGATTTGCCTTTTGATGAAAAATTATGCGAACAAGGAAGTAAATTTTCTAATAAAATATGGAATGCTTTACTCCTTTTAAAATCTTTGGACAAAACAAATGATGCAATTCCACAAGGAAACCAAGTGGCAATAAATTGGTTTGAAGCAAAATTAAACCAGTCTTTGACAGAAATTGAAAATAACTATAAAGAATACCGTATTTCTGATGCGCTTTTGGGAGTTTATAAATTGGTGTGGGATGAGTTTTGTTCTAATTATTTAGAAATGATAAAACCTGCTTATGGTTCTCCAATCGATCAAGGAACATACAACAAAACGATTGAGTTTTTTGAAACACTCATGAAAATTTTGCATCCTTTTATGCCATTTATCACAGAAGAAATTTGGCATGTTACAAAGGAAAGAAAAGAAAAAGAAGCGATTATAGTTGCAGAATATCCAAAAGTAAAGGAATTTGATGCTGCTATTTTAGAAAAAACAGAACAGATTTTTGAAGTGATTTCTCAAGTTGGAAAGATTAGAAATGCTAAAAGTATTCCTCCAAAAGAAAAGCTAAATTTATTTATCAAGATTTCAAATACTACTTCTGATTTTGGTTTTTATGACGAATATCTTTCTTTGATTCAGAAATTGGCAGGAGTTGATAAAATCAATTTTACAGACAAAAAGCCAAATCCAGCAATGAGTTTTGTAGTGAAAGGAGATGAATTTTCTGTTCCTGTTCAAATCAATGTAGAAGAAGAACGTCAGAATTTGCAGAAAGAAATCAAATATACAAAAGGCTTTTTGGTAAGTGTCGATAAAAAACTTTCGAATGAGCGTTTTGTAAATAATGCCAAACCTGATATTATCGAAAAAGAACGTCAAAAGAAAGCTGATGCAGAAGCCAAAATTAAGGCTTTGGAAGAGGCTTTGTTAAGTTTGGCTTAAAAAAAGCAGATAAAACCTAAAAACAAAAAATACTCAATTAGAAATAGTTGAGTATTTTTTTATATGTTGTAGAATATTTTTTTATCAAAAAAAACTATTAGATATTTATTATAATGTCTAAAGTTGTTTAAGAATAGAAAAAATATATTCTGTATGCCACAGAACAGGAATAAATTTTCATTTTTCCATAGAACTGCAAACCCAGTTCTATGGAAAAATGACATAGCCTTTGTTGGTGTTTTAGCGTAGCAACACCAACAAATACACAATCTGACCTATTCTTAAACAACTTTTATAAGAACAATATGAATGTCATTTATAAAATCTAAAATAGTCCTTTCCTAGCAACAGAGTTGCGTAACCTTTGTAGAATGGTAATAAAAAATGAATTTCAAAAGCTACAGAGTAGCGTAACTTTATTATTTAATTCCAAATTACAAAGTTTCGCTACTCTGTAGCTCTAATAAAGTTCATTTTTGAGGTTCTACACCCGATAGGTCAGCGAAGCTAAAGGTTACGTTGCGCTGCAACTGAAAATTAAATACTTAAAAATGATACTCATATCTGTAATGAATGATGTGTTAAATCCGTTTTATTTGTGTGCTGTATTTCATTTTGTAAATTGAGATTGAAAATAACTAACTACTCACATGGACGCAAATCGTTGGCAACTCATTCAAGATATTTTTTCAGAAGCCTTAGAGTTGGAAGGACAAGAGCGAGAAAATTATATTTTATCCAAAACAGGAAACGATACTCAATTACGACAAGAGGTTGAAAATCTTTTAAAAAATTCAGAAAAAGCAGATAGTTTTTTTGGAGATTTGGAAGATAAAGTTTCTGGCGCATGGCAGAAAGCAGCCGAAACAACATTACTTTCAGAAGGCGAAAGGGTAGGTGTTTATCAAGTCAAGAAAGAAATTGGACGAGGAGGAATGGCAGTTGTCTATTCAGCAAACCGTATTGATGGGGAGTTTGAGCAAAAAGTAGCTATCAAAGTGATTAAGCGTGGAATGGATTCTGACGAAGTTTTGAGACGTTTTATGGCTGAAAAACAAATTTTGGCTTCTCTTAATCATCCAAACATTTCCAAAATATTAAATAGTGGACTTGCGCCAAATGGTCTGCCTTATTTTGTAATGGAATATGTAGAAGGACTCGATTTGATAGAATATTGTGATAATAATAATCTTTCTATCAAAGAACGCTTAGAAATTTTCATTCAGATTTGTAGAACAATACAGCACGCTCACAGAAATTTGGTTATTCATAGAGATTTGAAACCTTCAAATATTCTACTAGAAAATAATCAAAAAAATATAATTCATTCATTAAAATTATTAGACTTCGGCATTGCAAAAGTATTAGGAGAAGATAATGATTTGAGAACAAAAACAGCGATGCGACTGCTTACTCCTGAATATGCAAGTCCAGAACAAATACAAGGAAAAGCAATAAGTACATCAAGTGACATTTATCAATTAGGAATTTTACTTTTCGAATTACTTAGTGGAAGAAGACCATTTATTTTTGATAAAAATGAATCTGTTTTGGAATGGGAAAAGAAACTGACAACTTCTCAAACTCCTACGCCTTCTAAAATTTATGAAGAGTTTTCAGAAAAAGAAGCTCAAAAAATAGCCAAAGAACGAAAAACAGATAAAAATCAACTCAAAAAAATCTTAAAATCAGAATTGCAATCGATTGTTTTGATGGCACTTCGCACCGAACCCGAAAGGCGTTATCAATCTGCCGAACAGCTTGCAGAAGATATTGAGCGTTACCTTGAAAAACGTCCTATTATTGCAAAACCAAATTCTTGGGGGTACAAAACTCGCAAGGCATTTGAGCGAAACAAATCGGCATGGATAGGTTTTATCTTACTTTTTATTGCGCTTGTGGGTGGCATTTTTGGAACGACATACCAAGCCTATAAAGCAAAACAAGAAAAGTATCGTGCCGAACAGGAAAAACAAAGAGCAGAACAAACACTCGCTTTTATTACTGATTTGTTTAAAAGTCCAGACCCCAGACTTTCAGATTCAGAAGGAAAAGATATAAAAGTAAGTGAGTTTTTGAAAGCAAGTGAGAAAAAAGTATTCCGAAACTTAGAAAATCAACAAGAACTACAAACCGAACTTCTGACAATATTATCAGATTTGTATGACAATATGAATCTGGCGCAAGAAGGAACAGAATTAGAAGAAAAATTATTACCAAAATTCATAAAAGAATACGGAAGAAATTCGCCACGAACAGCAGAAAGTATCCGAAAATTAGCTGCATGGTCTTTCGAAACCAGTAAAAATATAGAAAAAACAGACTCTATATTTCAAGAAGCCTTTGATATTTTTGAAAAAACCTACTCCAAAAAACACAATAAATATGCAATTTTGCTCAACGAATACGGTTTGTTTTTACAAGTATCAAGAATAGATTTAAAAAAAGCAGATTCAGTTTTGCAACAAGCAGGAGAAATTTTTGTAAAAAATGATACCCTTACAGCCGATTATGGAAATAATTTATCGTTTCGTGGTCTGATTGCTAATCAGTTGGGAAGATTAGATGAAGCTCTTTCTTTGTATGAACGAGAATTATTTATCAAACAAAAAGTAAATCAAGATTCGGTCGGACTTGCACTTGTAAAAGTAAATATTGCTTCTGTTTATTTCAAAAAACAAAACTTAATTCGTGCAGAAACCATAAATAAAGAAGCTCTAAAGATTATGGAAGCCGAATTAGGAATGGAACACAAACATACGCTGACAACACTCAACAATCTAGCAGCCGTTTATGCTGCCCAAGAGCGTCATGATTTGGGAAAACCTATTGCGCTGCGTGCCTATAATGGTTTTTTGAATAAATACGGAAAAATAAATGACAAAACGGCTGCTGGAGCATTGAATGTAGGTTTTTATTATACCAAACTAAAAGAATATGACTCGGCTTTAGTTTTTGTAAATCAAGCTAACGAAACCTACAAACAGCTTTTTGGAGAAACTCACTATGTTACAGGTGTTCCTCTTTTAGCTAGAACAGAAATTTGGTTAGGTAAAAATGAACCTCAAAAAGCCATGCAAGATGCTCAAAATGCAGATAAATTGCTTGCCTCACCTCCAATTCCGACTATTCATTATTACAGAGGAATGGCAAATTTTCGTTTAGGAAGTTGTTATGTAGCTCTAAATAATAAAGAAGAAGGCAGAAAATACTTACAAAAAGCCGTCGATATTTTGATACAAAGCAATGGAGAAACACATTATGCTACAAGGTCAGCAATAGAACAGCTTTCGAAAATTGAAGATTAGGAAAAATTACTTTCTGAATTAATTATCAATATGAGTAATATTTTGTAGCTTGAAAAGAAGTTCAAATAAAAAAGCCTTTGCTAGATGAGTTCTAGTAAAGACTTTTCTATTTTTAAATTATCAATCAAAACTGAGTTATATTATTTAAGTAAATGGACACCTGCCAAAGCAGCGAAGCTAATTTAAAATGGATAATTGATAATTACATAAAATATTGATTATCAAATTATTACATTAAAAAAAAATAAGATGCATTAATTTTGTACGATTACTTAGTTCTTCATTTCAACCATTGTTAAGGTCTTATTTTTCTTCGAAAAATGACCATTGACAAGGTTAAAATGAAGGTTTTGGGTTTTTATAAAAAGTTGTTTTTCTAGAGTGCATCTCAAGATGTCGCTTTATTAATTTTATAGTTGTAGGGAAAAGGCTTGTCTTTTCCTTCCATACAGTTTTTTCTACTTCAAAATGCTAGTTTAGGAAATGGCTTGCCTTTTCCCTACTAAAAACGACATTTTGAGATGCGCCCTTTTTCTACTAAACACAAACGATAGTTCAGCGAAGCTAATTTTACCACACAACCCTTTTTTCATTAACAGAAAGAAAAGGAAGAGAGTTTTTGAAGATGCCCTAAAAGTTTAGTTTTGAAAAGAATTTATTTATTCTCAAATTTAGGTTTCTGAAAATTTACGAAAAAACAAAATAAATCTCATCAAAATTTAGTACAAATTATTAAAACTATGAAAATCTGTTTTGCTACCAACAATTCGAAAAAGATAGAAGAAGTAACGGCTGCTCTTCCCCCAACTATTCAATTAGTAAGTTTGAAAGAAATTAATTGTACAGAAGAAATTCCCGAAACTACGCCTACCATTGAAGGAAATTCGGAACAAAAAGCAATGTATGTTTATCAAAATTATAATACAAATTGTTTTGCAGACGATACAGGACTAGAAATTGAAGCTCTAAATGGAGAACCAGGGGTTTCTTCGGCTATGTATGCTGATGAGATGATGGGTTCATATAGAGATTCAACAGCAAATATGAGCTTGGTTTTGCAAAATCTGAATAAACAAGCCCAAAAAGGAAATTCAAACCGAAATGCACAATTCAAAACTGTTTTTACATTGGTTTTAGATGGACAAAAGCATCAGTTTGAAGGAATAATCAAAGGAAAAATTATTGATGTGCCACTAGGAAAAGACGGTTTTGGTTATGACCCTATTTTTGTTCCGAATGGCTACGACAAAACCTTTGCTCAAATGTCTTTATCAGAGAAAAACAAAATTAGTCATAGAGCCATTGCAACAAAGAAGTTAATTGATTTTCTAAATAAACTTAACAAAGTGTAGTCATAACTAGATATAATGCTTAAATTGAAAAAAAATACCCTTCTAAAATTAATAGAATTCTACTTATCTCAACTAATTTTATTTTATGAAAAACAATTTATTATTCGCTATTCTGTTCTTTACAATTTTTTCTACTATTGTTCTTTTTTCGTGTGGAGGAAGTGATGATACAGAACCAACACCAAACCCAGTAGATACACCTTGTAGCAGTCCTCCAACACTTTCTTTAGTTGCCGAAAACACAGGTTGTGCAGCCAATACAGGAAAAATAACAGCCACAGGAGCAGGAGGAACAGGAACGCTGACCTATCAATTAGGAAGTGGTGATTTCCAAAGTAGTGGTGTTTTTGAAGGTTTAGCTGCTGGAGAATATACAATTACTGTAAAAGACACAGAAAACTGTACGACAAATCAAAAAGCAACTGTCGAAAATGCAGATACACCTACTATTAACGTAGTGACAGTAAATGCAGGTTGTGATTCGAGTGATGGATCAATAACAGTTACTACAAGTGGTGGAAGTGGTAATTTTGAGTATAGCCTTAATGGAGGAGCTTTTCAAAGTAGTGCAACTTTCACAAACTTAACAGCAGGTGCTTATACGATTTCTGTCAAAGACTCAGAAAATTGTGAGGCAACAACAGAAGCAACCCTAACCTCAGGCGTAAATTATACTGATAATATTGCTTCAATTATCAATACAAATTGTGCTATTTCGGGTTGTCATTCTGGAAATCAATCTCCAAGTTTATCTACTTTTGATAATGTTTTTAGTAGTGCTTCACGAGTTTTGAGTCGTGCTGCTGCTCGTTCTATGCCTCCACGTTCTTCGGGACTTTCTTTGACAGATGCAGAAATAAAACTAATTGAATGTTGGGTAGAAGATGGTGCGCCACAGAATTAGTTTAGTATAACTTTTAAAAATAATTTGCCCACAAAATCATTTGTGGGTTTTTTTGTGGATTAGATTTTTGCTAAATACATCTTTTTGTAAAAAAAGAGAAAGTATTTTTAGTAATTGAAGTTTAAGCAAAACACTCAAAATAAGTAACTTATATCACAATTCAAAATTTTTAGACTGTTTTTAATGAAATTTCTTCAAAAATTTTTATTGAACCTATTGCATGTCTGAAAAAGATTCGTACCTTTGCATCGTAGTCAGCGTGACTAGCTCCTGCTGAACTCCCCCAGGGTCGGAAGGCAGCAAGGGTAGGTGGTTGAGCGGTGTATTGCTGGCTACATTTTTAAGACATTCAAAAAGCGTTTTTGACTTAGTTCTAATTTAATTTTAGACTGACTTGAAAACGTTTTTTTTATGCGAATATTTATTTAAACGATTTAGAAGGCTATTTAGAAAAAAATCGTTTTATTATTTCAAAAATAATTACTTATAACTCAATGATTTGCAAGTAGTTATTGAATTATCTGAAAAAAATAAGAAAAAAAATAGATAAAATAATTAGTTTTTACTTGCATCTCTAAAAAAAAGTAGTACCTTTGCATCGTGGTCGGCGTGACTAGCTCCTGTTGAACTCCCCCAGGGTCGGAAGGCAGCAAGGGTAGATGGTTGAGCGGTGTATTGTCGGCTACATTTTTTTATAAAAATACAAGACATTACTGAATTGAATTCGTTCTCTTTAAAGAATCTATCCAATTCTATCCTACTTAGTTCTATAAAAAAAGCATTTCTAATTAACTTTGGAAATGCTTTTTTTGTACAACATGTTTAACTGTATAATCTTGAATGTACAGGTCTTATATTGGCATTAAAGACTCTTTTAGGCTTTCTGATTTTTATATTTCCTTTACTTTGTGATTTGATTTTTTTCATAATTTGAAGTTCTTCTCAACTTTCACTATAAAAAAGTACTAGAGAATTTATTTTATGAGAATTGAAAAGCATGTATAAAATTTTGATTGAAATTTATTTACTAAAATAATTGCCAAGGTTCGCCTACTTGAATATTCCCTGTGCTATTGTATTCTATATCTAACATCGTCTGAAATTCGTCCCTGTTTTCGCTATAAAAAAAGACTTCTACAAAGGGCGATATTTTTTCTAATCCTATCAAAAACTTCTTAGTTTCTTTAACACTTCTTATTTTTAGTTCTTTTTTTATGAAATTTCCATCTTTAAAATAAATCAATAGAGAGCTATTTGAGGAGTGATTTTTTATAGAATATTGTCTTTGAAACTTAATTTGATTTATTTCTTCTAAATAAAAGGTAGTCATTTCTATTTCTATCCGATTTCTAAAAAGATAAATATCGCTATT
>Ga0210020_1004116_pt1 | contig 10893 bp, 9 predicted proteins | sample CryGeymeta201514_FD_183980 | JGI IMG/M metagenome (GOLD analysis project Ga0210020, IMG submission 183980) | Groundwater microbial communities from Crystal Geyser aquifers in Utah, USA - Crystal Geyser metaG 2015-14 (SPAdes) (version 2) | ecosystem: Environmental > Aquatic > Deep subsurface >... | reverse complement strand
CGCACCGGCGGATGCGGGTCGCAGGTTTCGCGCAACAGAACAAGGATCCGGATCGGTTTTTGTGCCATGATTTAACTCCCGTTTTTTCAGACCGTCGGGCGCACAGCACCTGCAGTCAGGGTTTCCCGCAGAAAATGTTCAGGTCATCCGGAAGGAAACCCCGAACCCGCCACGCGGATAGCGCCAGCGGCTGAAGGCCTCTTTGCGGCAGACCACGTAGCAGGTGCCGCATTCGAGGCAGCCGTCATGGACAAAGGTCATTTTGCTCGCCTCTTCGTCCCAGGAATAGCAACGTGCCGGGCAACACACCACGCAGGCGCGCTGGTCGCAGCTGGTGCATTGGTCGCTTTCGAGGACGATGTGCGCTTCGCGGTCGACGCTGAAACTGGTGTAATCAAAGATTTCGTCCAGATTGATTTTCATAGGGCTCTCCAGCCGGCGTAGACATCCGCCATCAGGTTTTTCAGACCGATCGTTTTCCGGGCGGCACCCAGCAGCATTTTGGTCATGCTCTGTTTTGGCGTGCCGTCGATGCGGTAGATTTCGTCCATCAGGCCGCAGACAAACTCCGGGTACTGGCGATAGATCCGGTCATTGTGCAGCATCTGCGGGGTGCGGCGGTAAAGCCTGAGGTCTTTGATAACGTAGGTTTTTTCCAGCAGTTTGCGATAATCGCGCAGCACAAAGCGGGTGAAGTTGCCTTCCTGATGGGCCTTGATCGCCGTTTGCCCGGCGATGACGCCCGACTGGGTCGCCAGGTTGATTCCTTCGAGATTCAGGCCAGTCACAATGCACATGCCAGCGGCATCCCCCGCGACGAGAATGCCGTCGCCGTCGATTTGCGGCACCATTTCCAGCCCGCCTTCGGGAACCAGATGGGCGGAATATTCCTGCAAACGTCCGCCACGCAGCAGCTTGGCCATTTGCGGCTGAGCCATAAATTCGTTGAGCAGATCGTAGGGGGTTTTGGTGCCCTGACTCAGGCTGGAAAGATGCAGCACCAGCCCGACGGACAGGGAATCGTAGTTGGTGTAGAGAAAACCGCCGCCGCGCACGCCCGAGGTACAGCCGACGATTTCGTTTGAGGCCCCCTGATCACGCACCAGCCCGAAGCGGTCGTCAATCACTTCCTTGGGCATATCGATGAGGGCTTTGACGCCCACCGCCAGATGTGAAGGATTGAACTGTGCGCGGCGTAAACCGGCCTTCTGGGCCGTAAAGGACAACACGCCGTCGGCGGCGATTACGATGGGGGCACGCAGCTCACTGCCGTCCCGCAGCAGGGTGACGCCGACCACCTGTTTGCCCTCTTTCACCACATTGTCGACGGTGGAGCGATTGAGCAGCGTTGCTCCGGCCTTGACCGCTTCGTCGGCCAGCCAGCGGTCAAATTTAGGACGCGAAACCGTATAGCCGTTGTAGGGGGTGCGGTCGGAAACTTCAGTGTCGAAATTGACGTTGAAGCTCGACTCGCCGGTCATGAAGGTCAGGGCTTTTTTGACGATATGCCGCTCCAGGGGCGCCTGGTTCCAGAAGTCGGGAAAAATATCCTCCAGGGCGGTCAGGCGATGGAGCACGCCGCCGAACATGTTCTTTTCGCCCGGAAAGGCGCCCCGTTCGAGGAGCGCGACCTTCAGTCCGGCGCGGGCCATGGTCAGGGCCGCCGAAGAGCCGGCCGGACCGGCGCCGACCACAATGGCATCGAAATTCCTGTTCATGCGGCACCTCCCGCGGCGGATTTGACCCGTTCAACCAGCAAGGGCAGGATCTCGCGCAGGTCGGCGACGAAGCCTTCATCGCTGTTGGGGAAGATCGGGACCTTGGGGTCGATATTGACCGACACCACCTTTTTGGCCTCCTTGATGCCGCCAAGATGGTGCATGGAACCCGAAATGCCCAGGGCCAGGTAGAGGCGTGGCGCAACGGTCTTGCCGGTCTGCCCGATCATGCGTTCAAAGCCGGCGCGACCCAGGTCATAGACCGGGCGGGTGACCCCCAGGGAGGCACCGAGCAGTCGCGCGAGCTCCTGCACCTGAACAAAATGCTCATCATCACAACCCAGTCCGGCGCTGAAAATTACCTCGGCCTCAGCAACATCGACGGTCTGCGGATCGGCGGGGATCCGTTCGACAATGCGGCACAGGTTGGGTTTCGACTCTGTTGGGCTTTGCCAGAGACTCAGGGGCATTTGCTGGGTCGTCACGCCCGGCAACACCACACTGCTCAGAATGCGCGGGTGGATGGTCAGAATCAGCGGGGCTTCTCCCCGCCAGTTGCGGGTTTCAACCAGCTGGTTGCCCAGGCTACTGCGGGTTATTTGCAGGGTTTGATTCTCCCGCTGGTAGCTGAGGGCCTGGGTCAGTAAGGCTCCATTTAGTTTGGCGGCCAGCAGCGGGGCCAGGATCGATCCCGTACCGCTGTGGGGGAGTAAAATCAGCGACGCGGCGCGTTCGGATGCCAGCTCGCAGAGCAGTCGACCCTGCTCTTCCTCTGCATCAAAGATCTCCTTTGATCCCTTGATTAAAATCAGCTCGGGGGTGCCGTACTGCTTGAAAGTTTCCAGGATTTGCGACCAGACAGGGTCTTGAGCCGGCACATCGGCCGCCAAAAATCCCACCGCGGACCAGTTGACGTTTAGGATTTTGGCCAGGCGCGAGGCTTCGCTCAGAATGCCCTTGCCGCTCTCCTCCAGTTCGCTGGTGGAGAGGTCAACCACCGCCAGCAGGTGGGACGGATGCTCTGCGGTCTTCAGGAACGGAACGTGCATCAGAGTTCCCTCCCTAGTTGATGTCCTTCCCAGATTGCCATGTCCACCTTGCGTGGGGCCACGCAATCGCCGATGCGGCTGAGCTCTTTCACCTTGCCCTTGAGGGCGAAGTACAGGCTGTCATCAACCTCCTGTCCCATGGCCAGTACGATGGAATCATAGGGGCCCCATTGATCCCACTGGTTGGAATAGACGTTGAATCCTTTAACGGTTTTCTCGCCGATTTCGCCGCCGACTTCCATCACGGCAATATCCGGGGTGAAGCTGACCCCTTTCTGCAACAGGCGCTGGCGCGACAGGTAAAGATCCTGAGTCGGGCCGAGTTCGGCGCCGATAAAGAGGCTGGAGCAGATGATGTGCACAGTCTTCCCTTGATCGGCCAGGTATTCGGCGGTTGCCGTGGCGCGGTGATGGCCGTCGTAATCGATCAGGCAGACCTTGTCGCCGGTCTGCACCTGCTGATTCAACACCTGCCAGACATTGCTGACGCCCGGACCCTCTGCGCCTCCCAGGGGATGCTTTTTGGGTTGGCTGCCGGTGGCGATAATTACCGCGTCCGGGTTGTCGCGCAAGACCCGTTCGGCGCTGGCGTCTACACCAAACTTAATCTGCACGCCGGCCTTGTCGAGCTGTTCCTTTTCGTTGCGGATTATGACACCGAACTCGTCGCGACCAGCCCCCTTCATCGCAGTCAAAACCTGCCCGCCAAGGGTTTCATTCCGTTCGAGCAGGCAGACCTGATGGCCACGGCGACCGGCCATTTTGGCCGCCCACATCCCGGCCGGGCCAGCGCCGACCACGGTCACTCGCTTTTTGATTGGCGCAGGTTTGAGCGTCCCTTCCCCCCATTGTTTCTCGCGGCCAACCGCCGGATTCTGCACGCAGCCGATGGTTTTGTTCATGCCGATGCGGCCGATGCAGCCCTGGTTGCAGGCAATGCACGAGCGCAGATCATCGAGCCGACCTTCCTTGGCTTTTTGCGGCAGGTAGGGGTCGCAGATCAGCGCACGGCACATGCCGATCATGTCGGCCTGACCGGCGGCCAAAACTTTTTCGGCCATGGTCGGGTCGTTGATGCGCCCGGTACAGAAAACTGGAATCTTGAGTTTTTCACGCACCCCGGCGGCCAGCGGAATGGTATAGCCCAGCGGGGTGTGCATGGAGCCTTCAACCAGATAGAGGTTGTAGAACGTACCGATGGACAGATCCATGAAGTCGATCAGCCCCGAGGCTTCGAACCGGGCACAGATTTCCTGCACCTGGGCCAGATCCAGACCACCGGGGATCATTTCATCGGCGCACATCCGCACCCCGAGGGTGAAGTCGTTGCCGACGGTTCGGCGCACCGCTTCAATAAACATCAGTGGTGCGCGCATACGGTTTTCCAGACTGCCGCCGAATTCGTCCTGGCGGTAGTTGGTCAAAGGCGACAAAAACTGACGCGCCAAACTCGAATGACCGAATTGCAGCTCGACGCCATCGAATCCCCCCTGGCGCACATGTTCGGCGCTCAGGGCAAAGTAGCGCGCGACCTCTTCAATATCCTCAACTTCCATCGCTTTGGGGGTTTCGCGAAAGAGCACATCGGGCACCGGCGACGGGGCCCAGACCGGCAGACGGGAGAGGCTGCCGTCGCCCTGTTGGCCGTTGTGGTTGAGCTGGGCAAAAATTTTCGCGTCATACTGATGAACGTAATCGGTGATCTTGCGGAACCCCGGTACGACTTCGGCGTGATAGACATCGATGAGCTTTTCATAGGCCATGTCGGTCGGATGGACGGTCAGTTCCTCGGTAATGATCAATCCTGCTCCGCCTTTGGCGCGCTCGCCCCAGTAGTACATCTGGGCCTCACTGGGCAGATTGTGTACCGCCAGGTTGGTCAGATGCGGCTGGAACGAAATGCGGTTTTTGACTTTAACCTTGCCCAGTTGCAGAGGCGAAAACAGATGCGGAAACATCATGATCGGATCCTTCGTTCAATGATTATTGTAGGGGTGCAATTTAATTGCGCCCAGGGCGCGACGAAGCGCGCCCCTACAGAGCCCCCGCGGGGTCAGGCGGCAGCGGTTTTCTTTTCGTCGGCGATTGAGGTTACGCAGCGTTCCAGACATTCGGGATCACCGCCGTTCAGGTCATTTTTCAGGTGCCAGGCCACTGCCGGGCAGCCGCCGTGGCATTGCTCAAAACGCTTGCATTCCTCGCAGGAATGGATGCGCAGATTGCGAAACGAAGCATAGATTTCTGAATTGTCCCAAATCTGCTGAAAGCTTTGTCGGCGCAGATCTCCGGCTTCGAAACGCGCGGTCTGTAAAAACGCGCAGGGATAAACCTTGCCCGTCGGGCTGACGCAGCCGGTCAGTTTGGCGGCGCCGCAGAGATTGAGCCCCAGCCCCTGGCGCTCCTGACTGGTGAGGGAGAAGAAACTGTCGCCGGTGCGCACTTCGCCGCTATTGGATAACCAGTCGGAAAATTCCAGCAATTGGCTGGGAGTGGGGCGCAGGGCCTCCCAGTTGGCGGCACCGCGTCCCGAGGGGCGGAAGCGACTGACACGCAGGGCCACGCCCAGCTCCTTGGCCAAGGCATGCAGTGCCGGGATTTCCGCGGCGTTCTGGCGGGTGAGTACCGTATTGATGCTACTGGGAATGCGGGTTTTGGCCAGCAGTTTCAGGGCGCCAATTGCCGCCGCATAGGTGCCGGGGCCGCGTATGGCTTCGCAGGTTTTTTGGCTTGCACCGTCGAGGCTGACCTGGATCGCCACCAGGCGGCTTTGTGCCAGGCGTTCGACCAGCGCTGCATCGAGCAGGGTGCCGTTAGTCGAGATACAGGTCATGATCCTGCGGGCGTGACAGGCGTCAATGATCTGCAGGAAATCGGGGCGCATAAAGGGTTCGCCGCCGCCAAAATTGATCTGGAAAACCCTGGCAGCATGGATCTGCTCGACCAGGTCGAGGGCTTCTGCCGTGGTCAGCTCGTCGGGAACCGCTTCGGCGGACGAAGACAGACAATGGGTGCAGCGCAGGTTACAGGCGAGGGTCACTTCCCAGGTGAGGTTGACCGGGGAGCGCAGGCCTTGTTCAACATACTGGTTGCTCACGCAGAAACCCCCTTTCCAGAAGCTTGGTGATGAAAGTCTGTAGCCTGTTCTGCTGCGGTGCGGTGAGTCCCGCCGGCAATTCCTGACGGCTGCGCGGCTGATCAAAAAAGTCAACCGGAAGCAGCTCGCCGGTTTCGGCAAAGAGAAGGCGCGGCCCCCGTGAATCGTAAAACAGGAGGCCGAACCCTTCCTGCCGCACGCGGCAGGCGGGATGCAGCTGGATGCCTGCCGCAGCCATCTCAGTAAACTCCGCAGATGCCGTCAATGGCGAGTTCTTCGACCTGGATTTCATCCAGAATCTGGGGCTCTTCGGTGCTGATTTCTGTTTCTTGAACATCGACTTGCTGTTGCTTTTCCATAATAGTCTCCTTCGCGGTTTAAGATGAGCCGACGATCTGCCGGGCTCCATGTCAATTTGGTATTGCAACCTGAATGCCATTGAATAAAACATTGGTTTGAGCCTGTTTTTGCGCCGAAATCTCTCCCCTGGTGTCGAGGTGAGTGCCGGGAGTGGTGTAGAGGAATGGGGCAAAAATGGAAAATCCTCGTGTCCGCGGAAGAGTGAACCTGTTGCAAAAGTCTACAATGACCGATTCAGCTACAGCCAAATAGAACGATGGTTTTCAGAATGAGGGAATTTTTCGCAAACTGTGGGGAATTTTCACCCCGGCGTTTGCAAGTTTGAAAAATTGTAACTTTTGGCTTCATAGAAACAGAGCCCAGGGCAGCCGTGGGCGGTATGAATCCATCCCTGGAACGAGCTCTGGTCTGAAGCCGTCAGAAAAAAATCAGAAGGATTTAACGTTTGTCGGTAGGAAAACGCTGAATTCCGAGCCTGCGCCGGGCTGACTGGTCAGACGGATGTCCCCTCCATGTTGCTTGATGATGTTGTAGGTCAGGGCCAGGCCTAACCCGGTTCCCTTGCCGACCTCTTTGGTGGTGAAAAAAGGTTCCCAGATGCGCTCAATCACCTGTGAGGTCATGCCACAGCCGCTGTCCTTAACAATGAGTGCGATCTGTTCCCCAGAGATGGCGCGTGTTTCAATCTCGACACAGCCCTGCCTCTCAATTGCCTGGTAGGCATTGACCAGCAGATTCATACAGACCTGACGCAGGCTGGAGGAGTCGCCGCGCAGGCGAGGCAGGCTTTCCTGCAGGCGTAATTTGACCTGGATTTGCTGGTAGGTCGAATGGTGACGCAGCAGGTCGAGGGTTTCGCGCAAAATCTGATTGAGGTCGACCTCTAGCTGTAGTCCATCCGATTTACGCGCGAAGCTGAGCAGGTTATTGATGATTCCTTTGCAACGGTAGGATTCACTGATAATTGTTTCGAGGTAGTGGGGGAAGTCTTCCAGTCGGCTGTCACGCAGCAGACTGGTTTCACCCCGGAAGCGTCGCTGCAGTGCCTCGGCAAAGCCAGCGATGGAGCTTAAAGGGTTATTGATTTCGTGGGCAATGCCGGTGGCCAGAACGCCGATGCTTGACATCTTTTCACTCTGGATCAAACGCATTTCCTGCAAACGTTTGTCTGAGACATCACGCAGAAAAATCAGCGCACGCGTATTTTTGCCCAGAGCATCACGGATGGGGGTGGCGGTGATGTCAAGGTAACGAGTTGCTTGACCCTCCAGGTTAACCGTGAGGGAAATATCAACGCTCTCGCCCCGTAACGCCCGTTCGACCGGACAGCTTTCGGGTTGGTGGCAGCTTTCGGGGTGAAAAATGGCCCTGCAGCCAAGACCGGGGATGGTCTTGGCGGGGAAAATTTGCGGGCTGAGCTGGTTGTGGTGCTGCAACTGGCCCTGCTGATCGTAAACCATGATACCGTCATTGATGGAATCAAAAATTGCCTGCAATTCATTGGTTTTGTTCTGTAGTTCGACTTCGGCGCGTTTGCGCTCGGTGATGTCTTGAGTCGTACCGTAAAGGTGATGCACCTGGCCGCCTGGGCCGCGCATAGGTTCAATCACCGAGTAGACCCAGCGTTCGCTGCCATCGGGAAAGAGCAGCCGATGTTCGATTTCGTAATGCTTGCCCTTATCCGCCCCCAGTTGCAACTGATCCATCACGCGCTGATAGTCTTCAGGGTGGACGACGCTGGCAAAGGCTTCGCGGGTGGTTTCTTCGGGGCCGAGACGCAGAATCCGCAGCAGTTCGGCCGAGGCCTGAATTTGGCCGTTATGCGGGTCGAGACTCCAGGAGCCGACGTGGGTCATGGCCTGAGCCTTGGCCAGATAATAGCTGCTTTCCGCCAGAGCCTGCTCGGCCTGTTTCTTTTCGGTGATATCAACGAGTACGGCCAGGCACTCGTGGCCTGCCAGGGTCACCTGTGCTTCAATGCGGACATAGAGAGGCTGTCGTTTTTGGCTGATCAGCTGCAAGCGGCAGGTTTCTTTTTTCTGGCCGGAAAAAACTGTTTGCAGAAAAAGTGCGAACAGGTTGCGTTCCTCGCGTACGACCAGTGAATCAAAGCGCTGCTGTAACAACTGGCTGCTGGGGATGTTTAACAGCTGTTCACCGGTTTGATTGACCGAGCGGATGACGCCATTGCGGTCAAAGGTAAAATAACCCACGGGCGCGAAATCGTACAAGAACGCATAGGTGTTGCGTGAGGCTTCCAGTGCGTCCTGCGATTGACGCAATTCCGCGATGGTTTTTTCCAGCTCTAACTGGTAAGCGCGTAATTCCTGTTGATTTTTCACCATGAATCCCGAAAAAATTGTGTGCTTTTTTTGTAGCTTTTCAGCGCTTTCGCAGTAACCCCAAAAACCTTTTAACGCAAAGAAGAAAAGACGGCGAGATGGTCAAAAAAACAAGCTTTTTGGGGCTGAAACGAAAAACTGATTCTAGTACCCTATAACACATAATCTTTCGCATCTTGCTGGTTATTTTCCGCCTCAGCTGCGTTATGATAATCGCTGTTTAGCTATGGCTAGGCAGCGATCATTATGCCTTACTGACACGAAAAATCCCTGCGCAATCTTACGAAATCCTATGCGTTACAGGGTACTAGCCTTTCTCGCCGGCGCTGCGATGCTTAGCGCCTGGTTTAAAATCGATAGAATTCTGAATCCTGCGAATGCTGACGCTTTTTGCCTAATACGTGACATGGACAAACAGGTTTCTTGCGTTGATCCGGTTTCGCGCCCCGAACCTCCTCCCGGTAAGCTGGTCTATTTTGCTGGGCGCGTGCGCCGACCGGGGGTGTCGGTGCGGAAGAAGTCGTTGTCAATCCAGGTGGCTACGGGGGTTGCTGTTGGGTCTTTGCCCTCTTCGCCGCTGCCGCGATTGTAATAGTCGTCCGTGCCCCGGTCTTGTTCTGCTCGCGCTGCCGTTACGCGTTGGCGGTCGAGGGGGCCGGCACTGTCAGCGTAAATGTCGCGCAGCAAGTCTTCGACCAGTTGGCTGAGTTCATCGACGGTTTTGACCACTTCAAGGCGATCGCAGTAGGCGCCGTAGAGGTTGAGCAGGCAGTCGCCCCGGCCCCAGTTCTCGCGTTCTTCGGGGGTGAGCCACAGCATATAACGGGCCTTTTCACGAATTTCTTCGAGAACAAAGTCATTGGCTTCGTCATAATTGTTGCGCCCGTCGCCCAAAATGATGAAGGCCGGGCGACCGCGCAGGTTTTCGAGATACGTTTTTTTGAACTTTAAAAACACCTGACCGAAACTGCTGTTTTCATCCAGATCAATCAATTCCCCCTTATCAATGGTGGTCATCAACTCATTCACCGGCAAATTGGCGAGTAAATCCGTGATTTCGACAATATCGCGGTTGTAAATAAAACTGCGTACGTCCAGCAGCTGGTTATGCAGGGTGTGAAGTAGCAGCAACATAAAACGCGAAGCATGGCTGACCGAATAACTGACGTCACACAGCACCACCAGCCGGGGTTTTTCACGGCGTTTGCGCCGCAGAGCCAGCTGAAAAGGCACCATGTCGTGGCGGTAATTTTTCTGAATGGTGCGCACGACGTGGAGCTTGCCGCGGCGCTGATTGTTTTTCATCCGCCGCATATCTTTACGCAGGCGCAGCATCATGCGCGCCACCACGTCTTGCATCGCCTGCTGTTCTTCGGCGCTGAAGGTTAACGCCTGGCCACTGCACTGGGGTTGGCTGAGATCAATGGTCAGGGGATTCTGGGTAAAACGGCGTGAAGGCCGGGGCGGTTTGCTGGCCTTGCCCCGGTAACCTTTTATCTGCACTTGAATTTCGGTGCCGTCGCTGCTATCGGGATCAATTTCTTGCAGGCTTTTCAGCTCGGTCAGATCTTGCGGATCAATGCTGCTGTCGAGTTTAATCAGCGGACCTTCATCTTCATGATCGGGATCTTGCAGCAGCTCCAGATAGGCAAACTCGCCCTCCATTTCGGTCAGCGCCGCTCCCAAAAGTTCGGGGTCATCGCAGGCATCAAGGCTTAGTTGATAACGCTGAAAAAACCAGTGAAATACCGCTTCAAAAGTTGGCAAATCGTGGAGATTCTTGACCAGAGTCAGGCGCAGCAGCTGGCGTGAAAGCTTGCGGCCTTCGAGCCCCGCCAGGCCAAGGGCTTGAACGGCATCCAGACTTTCGCCGGGAGAAATACGCAACCCGGCCTCACGCAGGGCGGCGACAAAGCGGGTGAGCACCCGTTCCATCTTCAGCCAAGCTCCGCGCTGGCCAGATCGCGGACCTTTTGCAGATCGCTCTGGTGTTTGGCAATGGTGCCGACGGTTTGACTGACCAGGGTGGGGGTGAGTTCTTTGGCTTTGAGGATGGTGAGTACCCTGGCCCAGTCGAGGGTTTCGGAAATGCTCGGCGGTTTGCGCAGGTTTAATTCCCGGGCCTTGCGTAAAAATTCGACCATTTGGCGCGCGAGGCTTTCACAGACTTCGGGATGACGCACCTGGACGATGGCGACTTCGCGTTCAAATTCGGGATAACCGATGTACAGATAAAGGCAGCGGCGCCGCAAGGCATCGGAGATCATGCGGGTGCCGTTGCTGGTCAACAGGGTTAAGGGTTTGCGCTGAGCTTCGATGACCCCGAGTTC
>Ga0210020_1004109_pt1 | contig 10900 bp, 13 predicted proteins | sample CryGeymeta201514_FD_183980 | JGI IMG/M metagenome (GOLD analysis project Ga0210020, IMG submission 183980) | Groundwater microbial communities from Crystal Geyser aquifers in Utah, USA - Crystal Geyser metaG 2015-14 (SPAdes) (version 2) | ecosystem: Environmental > Aquatic > Deep subsurface >... | reverse complement strand
CAAAGGTCACGAAGGAACACAAAGGAAAACCTTAATCCTCCTTCGTGTACTTTGTTTCCTTTGTGGTGAAAAAATCCTTGCCCTCTTTGGATCTGCCTGAAATGACAAACACCTCCTCCCCCTTCCCCCGCCTCGGCATACGGACCTGGATCGTTGTTCTCTTGATCTTTATGCTGGTCATCGCCTTCGCGTTAAGCCTGACCTTCGGCTCGGTGCGCATTCCCGTTGAACAGGTCGTCCGCATCCTGACGGGCGGCGACCCCGACAAAGCCTCCTGGGTAGACATCATCTTCAAGTTCCGCCTACCCAAGGCGGTCACGGCTATCCTCGTCGGCGCGGCGCTGTCTGTGGCAGGCTTGCAGATGCAGACACTCTTCCGCAACCCGCTGGCAGACCCATTCATTTTAGGCGTCAGTTCGGGCGCGAGTTTGGGTGTGGCAATTGTGGTTCTGGGGATCGGCGCAGGCGGGGCATTCACGTTTGCGGCGGGTTTGAGCGCGTTCGGGGATTTCAGCCTGGCAGTTGCCGCCAGTTTGGGGGCAGGAGCAGTTCTCGGCGCGGTCCTGATCGTTTCCCGTCGCGTGCAGAACACCATCACATTGCTCATCCTCGGCTTGATGTTCGGATACCTGACTAACGCGGTCGTCAGCCTGTTGATCTACTTCAGCCAGCCCGAGCGCGTACAGGCGTTCAGTTTTTGGTCGGCGGGCAGTTTCGGCGGCGTCACCTGGAGCCAGATGCGCGTCTTTTTCCCAGCCGCCGTCGCGGGATTGTTTATCGCTTTTGTGATGATCAAGTCGCTCAATGCGCTCCTGCTGGGGGACGATTACGCCCGCTCGCTTGGACTCAACGTGCGCCGCGCCCGCTTCTGGATCATCCTGAGCGCGTCCCTGCTGGCGGGCGTTTCCACCGCCTTTTGCGGACCTGTCTGGTTCGTGGGCGTGGCGGTTCCGCATGTGGCGCGTTCCCTGCTCAACACCGCCGACCACCGCACCCTGATGCCCGCCTCGATGCTGATGGGCGCGTCCTTTGCGCTGGCGGCGGACGTCATCGCGCAGTCGCCAGGTACACAATACGTTTTGCCGCTTAACGTGATCATGTCCCTGTTCGGCGTACCCATCATCCTGTGGGTTATCCTGCGCCAGAAACAATTGCGCCAATCGTTCGCTGGATAAACCATGCTCACCGCCTCCTCCCTTTCCATTGGATACCACCGCACGCCGCTCGCCTCGGACCTCGACCTGAACCTGCATCCCGCGGAAATGGTCTGCCTCATCGGCCCGAACGGCGCGGGAAAATCCACGCTGTTGCGCACGCTGGCGGGAATGCAGGAACCGCTTTCGGGTGCGGTGAAACTGGGGGATGCCGACCTGTTTTCCATTCCCGCGCTCGAACTGGCAAAACAACTCGCCGTCGTGTTGACGGGCAGGGTGGATGCGGGCAACCTCTCGGCGTATGCGCTGGTTTCGCTGGGACGTCATCCCTACACCGATTGGCGCGGACGCTTGACCCAACACGATGAAGAAGTGACCCAGCGGGCAATGTCCCTGACAGGTTCGGCTTCGCTGGCGGCGCGTCCCATCCACGAGTTGAGCGACGGCGAACGCCAAAAAGTGATGATTGCCCGCGCCCTTGCCCAGGAGCCGAAGGTGTTGTTACTCGATGAGCCAACCGCCTTCCTAGACCTGCCCCGCCGCGTGGATTTTTTGCAGTTACTCAAGCGGTTGGCGCGCGAGACCCAATGTGCCATCCTGCTCTCCACCCACGACCTCGACCTTGCCCTGCGCATCGCAGACCGCCTCTGGCTTCTTTCCTCGCACGGTGAATTGCACATCGGCTTGCCCGAAGAACTCGCCCTGAACGGCTCGCTCGCCCGCATTTTTCAAAGCGAGGGTGTGGAGTTCGATCACGCCAGCGGCGCCTTCAAAATCCACCAGCCCACCTGCGGACCGATCAGCCTGCACGGCGACAAAGACGGCGTTGCCACCGCCTGGACCTGGCGCGCCCTCGAACGCATCGGCTATGAAGTCCACAACAACGGCGAGCAATACCCCATCCATGTCGTGGTGCTGGATTCGGGTCATTGGCATCTCACCACCCCAAAAGGTCACAGCGAACATCCCACCCTCGAATCTCTCATCATTGCCCTCCATCCCAACACCTGAAACCTGACACTTGGAACTCCCCCATGAAACTCTACTGCGACCCCCTCGCCGACTTTGTCGAAATCCCCGAAACGCCGCGCCGCATCGTCTCCCTTGCCTCAGGTCTCACCGAGGCCCTCGTCCACATGGGATACGGCGACTCCATCGTCGGCATCTCTGAATTTTGCCCGCGCTACACGCCGCAACTGCAAGTCCCCATCGTTGGCGACTACCTGAAAATAGACGCCGAAAAAATGCGCGCCATCCAGCCCGACCTGATCCTCATTACCACGGGCATTCAGCGCACGCTGGCGCGGAAACTGCATCAGGATGGCTGGCCTGTGTACGTCCTGCCCCTGCCCAACAGCCTGCACGGGATTTTGGAAAACGTGATGGCGCTCGGCGCGCTGGTGGATGACATTCCCGCCGCCCGCGCCCTGACCCAAACCTGGAGCCGCCTCTTTCTGAACCTCGAAGCGGATTCGCCTGCCCCCAGGCCGCGCGTCTACACCGAACTCTGGTTCGGAAAACACGTCCGCATGGCAGGCGGGCTGACCTTTGTCCACGACCTGATCGAAGCCGCAGGCGGGGAAAACATCTTTGGCGACAGACGCACAGGCTACCTTGACTTGGATCCAAAAGAAGTCGAACGCCTCCAGCCCGACATCTTCCTGTGCTTCTCCGAACCCGAGCGCCCCGTCCAAGCCATGGACTTGCAGCGCGAACGCGGCTGGAACTATCCCTTCATCCAGGCCGATGTTCAACCCGACCACAATCTCATCCACGATGGCCCCTCCATGATGAAAGCCGCGCAATGGCTTCACGAGCAGATTCAGAAACAAAGATGAGCCTTCAGCGCGTGTTGCTCTCCTGGTCTTCCGGCAAAGACAGCGCCTGGGCGCTTCACACCCTCCGCCAGCAGCCTGATGTCGAAGTCGTCGGCTTGTTGACCACCTTCAACGAAACCAACAACCGCGTCGCCATGCACGCCGTCCGCCAGGAATTGGTATCCGCGCAGGCGGAAGCCGTCGGCGTTTCGCTTTGGTCCGTTCCACTGCCGTTCCCCTGTTCAAATGAAGAATACGAAGCGCGAATGCGCGCCGTGATCGAACGCGCGAGTCGGGAAGGCGTGACCCATGTGGCGTTTGGCGACCTATTCCTCGAAGACATCCGCGCCTATCGCGAACGCATGATGGCGGATACAGGTATTCAACCCATTTTCCCGATCTGGTGTACGCTGAAAGATACAAAAGCCCTTGCCGAAGAAATGATCGAAAACAACCTGCGCGCCGTCCTGACCGCCCTCGACCCCAAACAACTTCCCCCCGCTTTCGCAGGGCGATTTTATGACACGCAATTGCTCAACGAACTGCCCGAAACAGTTGACCCCTGCGGCGAGAACGGCGAGTTCCACACCTTCTGTTTCGATGGTCCCATATTTCGGCATCCCATCCCGCTCCGCGTGGGAGAAACCGTGACGCGGGATGGTTTTGTTTTTACTGATTTAGTTCCTGTGATTGATAACGGAGAAGGATGAAACTTACCCAGGTTATCAAGCGCGATGGTTCCACCCAATCTTTCGACCGTCAGCGCATCGAAAATGCCGTCTTTGCCGCCGCCCGGGCGGTCAACGCCGATGTGGGGCGCTCGTGGGCGGAAATGCTCTCTTATTCGGTGGTCGGCCTGCTGACGCAGCGCTGCGAAGAGCAGGGGATTGATTCGCCCTCGGTGGAGCAGATTCAAGACATGGTCGAGGAAACCCTGACCAAAGCCGACCATTACAAAATCGCCAAAGCCTATATTTTATATCGCCAGCAGCGCCAGGAAGCCCGCGTTGCTCAACGTATCATGCTGGATGGCGAAAAACTAATTGAAGATTACCTGCAAGTGACCGACTGGCGGGTCTCGGAAAACAGCAACATGAATTATTCGCTGCAGGGACTCAATTTTTACCTGGCCTCGGCAATTGCTTCGCAATACTGGCTGAACAAAGTCTATCCGCCTGAAGTGCGCGAAGCGCATGTGAGCGGCGCGCTGCACCTGCACGATTTGGGCGCGCTTTCGGTCTATTGCTGCGGCTGGGATTTGTTCGATTTATTGGTGCAGGGTTTCGGCGGTGTCTCGGCCAAAGTGGAAAGCGCCCCGCCCAAACATTTACAAACCGCGCTGGGACAATTGGTCAACTTTTTCTACACCCTGCAGGGCGAATCGGCGGGGGCGGTGGCCGTTTCCAACTTCGATACGCTGTTAGCGCCCTTTATCCGTCACGATGGCTTGACCTACGCCCAGGTCAAACAGGCCGTCCAGGAATTTGTCTTCAACATGAACGTGCCGACTCGCGTGGGTTTCCAGACGCCGTTTTCGAACATCACCCTCGACCTGGTCGCGCCGGAAATGTTCCGCAACCAGCCTGTCGTCATCGGCGGCGAGTATCAGGAAAGCACTTACAGCGAATACCAGGCAGAGATGGACATGCTCAACCGCGCTTTTGCCGAAGTCATGCTGTCCGGCGACGCCAAGGGGCGCGTGTTCACCTTTCCCATCCCTACCTACAACCTGGGCCACGGCTTCGATTGGGATAACGACCTGCTCGAACCGGTCTGGGCGATGACCGGCAAATACGGCATCCCCTATTTTGCCAATTTCATCAACAGCGACATGAACCCGGATGACGCCCGCTCGATGTGCTGCCGCTTGCGCCTCGACAACCGCGAACTGCGCAAACGCTTGGGCGGGATCTTTGCAGCCGCCCCGCTGACCGGCTCGGTCGGCGTTGTCACCATCAATTTGCCACATATTGCCCATCTTGCCGGGGACGAGCCCGAATTCCAAAAAGAACTGCTGCGCCTGATGGAAATCAGCCGCACGAGCCTGGAAATCAAGCGCAAAATGCTCGAACAGTTTATGGAGCAGCGGCTCTACCCCTATTCGGCTTACTACCTGCAATCGGTCAAAATGCGCACTGGAAAATATTGGAGCAATCACTTTTCTACGATTGGTCTGATTGGAATGCACGAAGCCTGCCAGATGGTCATCGGACAGGGCATTGATGGGCCGGATGGCAAGGCCTTTGCCGAACGGACGATGGACTTCATGCTCAGGGAACTGGAGCGATTCCAGCTCGAAACCGGCAATTTATACAACCTGGAAGCCACCCCCGCCGAAGGCGCATCCTACCGCCTGGCGCGCACCGACCGCAAGCAGCACCCCGAAATCGTTGCTTCAGGCAGTTCAGAAACGCCTTACTACACCAACTCCACCCAACTGCCGGTGAACTACTCGGACGATCTCTTTGCCGTGCTCGACCATCAGGATTCCCTGCAAACCCGCTACACCGGCGGGACGGTTGTCCACATCTTTCTGGGTGAACAGATTGACGATTGGCGGCAGGTACGCCGCCTGGTGCGTTCTATTGCCGAGAACTATCGCCTACCCTACTTTACGCTTTCCCCCACCTTCAGCATTTGCCCGGTGCATGGTTACATCCCCGGCGAACATCCTTACTGCCCCTATGACCATAGCCCAGAAGCGCTCGCCAAATATGGCGTTGCCGTCAAAATAAACGAATAACCAAAGGAGCGTCAAATGGAAACCCAGATCGAACCCCAAACCCACCAGCCCGTTCAGACCGAAGTCAAGGTCCCCTGCGAAGTCTATTCGCGCATTGTCGGCTACCTGCGCCCGGTGCAAAACTGGAACGCTGGCAAGAAAGAAGAATTCAAAGAGCGAAAAACTTTCACCGTCAAGGCCGACCAAGAGCAATGATCAAAGGCTGGGTGCGCACCACTCTGCTTGATTACCCCGGCAAAATTGCTTCATCCGTTTTCCTGGGTGGCTGCTGTTTTCGCTGCCCGATGTGCCATAACGCCGACTTGGTACTGCGCCCGTATACCTTGCCAGATATTCCCGTAGAGGATGTGCTGGAACACTTGGAACAGTGCAAAGGCAAGATCACCGGGCTGGTTGTCAGCGGCGGCGAACCCTGCCTGTCGCCGGGATTGCCTGATTTCTTGCGGCAGGCAAGGGCGTTGGGTGTCCAGCTTAAACTGGACACCTGCGGCTACTTGCCAGATGTGCTCGAAAATCTCCTGAGCGAAGACCCGGTGGATATGGTTGCGATGGACATTAAAGCCCCTCCAGCCAAATATTCACAATTGGCCGGGTTGGCGCAGGTTGACATCAGCCGCATCAACGCCAGCATTGCGCTCATTCGTAACAGCGGGCTGGCATACGAATTTCGCACCACCGTCGTGAGCGATTGGATTACACCGCCGGACATCGCCGCCATCGCCGACTGGCTGGCCGGCGCGGAGTGTTATGTCTTGCAGCAGTTTCGCGCCCAGAACTGCCTCGACCCGGGCCTCAACCAACAATCTCCATATCCCGTATCAATGCTACTCAAAATGCAATCCATTGCCGGTAGAAAAATCAAAGATGTGCAGTTGCGAGGAATATAGCAGTTGAAAGGAACATTCATTGTCTTGATGGCTGGTGCGTTCCAATTTATCGACCAGGAAAAAACATGAACACCAAGGTCAAGCAAGGATTACTCATCATCCATACTGGAAACGGCAAGGGAAAATCCACGGCTGCGTTTGGGACTTTGCTCCGCGCCTGGGGACGCGGTTTTCGCGTCTGCGTGGTGCAATTCCTCAAGGCAGAGACAGGGCAATGGGGCGAGATCAAAGCCGCCAAAAAACTCGGCATCGACTGGTTCGCTAAAGGCGATGGCTTCACATGGACATCCAGAGACATGGATGAAACGGTCTCCCGCGCACTGGAAGGCTGGGAAGTGGCGAAGGAAAAGATCACCAGCGGGGATTATGATTTGATCGTCCTCGATGAATTCACATACGCGTTACATTTTGGCTGGCTGGATACCGCGCAGGTCATTGAATGGCTCAAAGCCAACAAACCCAACGACATGCACCTCGTCATCACTGGTCGCGACGCGCCTGCCGCGTTGATCGAATATGCGGACTTGGTGACGGAAATGCGCGAAGTGAAACATCCCTTTACAAAAGGCATCCTGGCGCAGGCGGGTGTCGAGTTCTGATAAAACAACATGAAAATAACAGGAACCCCATGACCATCGAAGAAACCATCGAAAAAATTCAACCCCTCAATCAAACTACGATGCAAACCGCGCGGGAACGTCAGGATCAACTCACCAAGCCGCGTGGTAGCCTGGGACGGCTGGAGGAACTTTCGATTCAACTGGCAGGCATTTATTGCCAGCCGATTCCTATCATCAAAGATAAGGTCATTGTTACGATGGCGGGCGACCACGGAGTGGTGGCCGAGGGAGTCAGCGCCTTTCCGCAGGAGGTGACGTCACAGATGGTGTTGAACTTCCTGCGCGGCGGCGCGGCCATCAACGTGCTGGCGCGGCACGTCGGCGCGCACGGTCTTGATCGCGCTGGCGGGGGCGGCGCTGGGCGGGAGCGGCGCGGCCTACCAGGGACTGTTCCGCAACCCGCTGGCCGACCCGTACCTGATCGGCGTGGCTTCGGGCGCGGGGCTGGGCGCGGTCATCGCCATGAGCATCCACTGGCCGTACTCGTTCTGGGGCTTGATGGCGATCCCGCTGGCCGCCTTCCTCGCCGCGCTGCTGACCGTCTTCATCGTCTACAACCTGGCGCGCGTCGGACGCACCGTCCCGACCACCAACCTGATCCTGGCGGGCGTGGCGTTTTCCTCCTTCGCCACCTCCCTGACCTCGTTCCTGATGCTGCGTTCGACCGGCGAAGTGCGCCGCGCGCTGGGCTGGCTGTTGGGCGGCATCAGCCTGGCAGGCTGGGACTCGGTGCTTAGCCTGCTTCCGTATCTCGCGCTCGGTTTCGGCGCTCAACCTGATGCAGTTCGGCGACGACCAGGCGCAACAACTCGGTTTGAACGTCACGCGCGCCCGCGCCCTCATCCTCGCGGCCGCCTCGCTGACCACTGCCGCGGCGGTTGCGTTCGCGGGCATCATCGGCTTCATCGGGCTGGTCGTGCCGCACATCGTCCGCCTGTGGTTCGGCGCGGACTACCGGCGCGTCATCCCGCTCTCGATCCTCCTTGGCGCGTCCGCCCTGCTCATCTCGGACGTGATCGCGCGCGTCGTGATCGCGCCGCAGGAGATTCCTGTCGGCATTGTCACCGCGCTGGCGGGCGCGCCGTTCTTTTTGTGGGCGCTGGCGGGCGCGCCGTTCTTTTTGTGGGTGCTACGCCGCGCGAAGAATCAGGGATATTGGTAATTGGTAATTGGTAATTGGTAATTGGTAATTGGTAATTGGTAATTGGTAATTGGTCGGATGATCGAATAGTCGCGCGGCCGCGTAGTTGTTCCATGTGCGCTTGTGTACCTGTGTACGTGTCTACCTGTTTACATTGTTCACCATGTTGAAGATCGAATCCCTCTCCGTTGACTATGGTTCCCGCCGTGTGTTGCATGATGTGTCTCTCTCCGTGCAAACTGGCGAAATTCTCGCGCTGATCGGACCGAACGGCGCGGGCAAGTCCACGCTGATCCGCGCGGTGAGCGGGGTCATCCCGGCGCGCAGCGGACGAATCCGCACCAACGGCGACACCTTCAGCGCGCTGACTCCCATCCAGCGCGCCCGCTACCTGGCGGTCGTCCCGCAGGCGATTTCGCTTCCGCCCGCCTTCACGGTTTGGGAAACGGTGCTGATGGGACGCACGCCCTATCTGGGATTCCTCGGCCAGCCGTCCCGCGCGGACGAGGGGCTGGCGCGGCGCGCCCTCGAACGCGTCCACGCTCTTGAACTGGCGGAGCGCCGCGTCGGCGAGTTATCCGGCGGCGAGCGTCAGCGGATTCTGCTGGCGCGCGCCCTGTGCCAGTCCACACCGATCCTCCTGCTCGACGAACCGACCGCGCACCTCGATCTGCAATACCAGGTCAGCCTGCTCGATCTCATCCGCAAGTTGGCGCGCGAGGACAATCTCGCCGTGCTGATCGCCCTGCACGATTTGAACCTGGCCGCCCGTTACGCGGACCGCGTCGCGCTGATGGTCGCGGGGCGGATCACGGCGCTCGGCTCCCCGCGCGAAGTGCTGACCCCCGAATTGATCTCCCAAGCCTACTGCCTGCCCGTGCAGGTGGTGGAGCATCCGTTCGCGGGCGGACCGCTGGTGCTGCCTGCCGTTGAATAGCGGTAATGGGGCGGAAAGATGGCCGTAGTGGTTGACGAGAATTTTTTCAGTCAGTTACCTGTTTCAAGAACAAAATCTACAAAAGCCTTATCATCAAGGTGATTGAATGACATTTTGTGTCTCTGTGCTAAGGTTACTGCCTAACTTATGTGTTTAGCGGCCAAAGATAAATTTTCCTTTTCCCGTACTACAACACCGAAATTCCCACAAACACCAACACCAGCGCGCCCAGGATGGCGAAGATGGAATATTGGAAGCGCAGTTTGTCGCCCAGGGACTTCAACCGCGCGGGGACGTGCGCCAGCGCCGCCGCGGCCAGCATGAGGAGCAGGTGGAAGATGCGGTAGCCAGGGAACCCGATGCCGCCGAATCCGGTGACGAAGAAATAGATGAGGCCGAGCAAGACTTGCAGATCCATCAGACCGCTCAAGCCGGAAGCCAGTCCGCGGTCCATGCCTTTGAAGGAACCGTTCCCGGCCCAACTGACAGCGAACTTGAAAACCGTTAGCGCGGCGATGATGATGATAAACCAGCGCAGAATGGAATGAACCATAAGAAGAATGTTCATGAGATGCTCCTGTAGTGTGCGGAGTCCAACGACTCCCGTCGTTGGCAAAGTCGGAGATTTTGGACTCCGATCTTCCAGTCAATGTTAGCATAAATCCATTTCTCGTGTAGAATCGAAGGTGTTGGTTTTAGCCCGAAGGGCTTTGTACAAGTAGCACGGGGCTTCGAGTCCCGTGCGGGCCAGCACAGGAGAATCCCCATGACATACACCACCATCCTCACCGAAACCCGCGGACGGGTTGGCCTCGTCACGCTCAACCGTCCGGGGGCGATGAACGCTCTCAACAACACGCTGACGCGCGAACTGATGGACGCGCTCGAAGCCTTCGATAACGATGATGCCGTCGGCGCGATGGTCATCACCGGCAACCAGAAGGCCTTCGCGGCCGGCGCGGACATCAAGGAGATGGCCGACAAAACCGTCCGGGAGATGTACGATAACGACCCGATCGCGAATTTCGGGCGCATCCGCGCCATCCGCAAGCCGGTCATCGCGGCGGTATCGGGATGGGCGCTGGGAGGCGGATGCGAGATCGCCATGTCGTGCGACATGATCGTCGCCTCGGAGACCGCCAAGTTCGGTCAGCCCGAGATCACCATCGGCGTCATCCCCGGCGCGGGCGGGACCCAGCGCCTGACGCGCGCGGTCGGCAAAGCCATTGCCATGGAGGTGATCCTCAACAATCGGACTCTGTCCGCCGCGGAAGCGCTCCAGTTTGGTCTCATCAACCGCATCGTCCCGGCTGAGGCGTATTTGGATGAAGCGTTGAAACTGGCCGAAGAGGTCGCGTCCCGCGCGCCCGCCGCGATCCGCTCGGCGAAGAAGATGATCAACCAGGCCTACGAGCAATTTTTGGGGGAGGCGCTGTCCGAGGAAAAAAAGGAATTCTACAATCTGTTCACCACCGAGGATCAAAAGGAAGGGATGCGCGCCTTCGCGGAAAAACGCAAGCCGCAGTGGAAGGGGAAGTGAGCAGTGATCAGTCATCAGTTATCAGTCATCAGTTATCAGTCATCAGTTATCAGTCATCAGT